>VFQR01000149.1_pt1 | contig 156099 bp, 151 predicted proteins | sample 3512321 | NCBI WGS metagenome assembly VFQR01 (sample SAMN10412374, study PRJNA504923) | tailings metagenome | isolation source: Relicate 3 Philex TSF1 revegetated site | place: Philippines: Tuba, Benguet | collected 2017-08-29 | reverse complement strand
CGATCGTGCCAATGTTGCAATGCGGTTTCGTACGCTCAAACTTTGCCTTGGTCATTTTACTTCTCCGCTAGATCGGATGCGTGTTCAGTGATGCGCGTTCGTGTCTGAGATCAGCCGGCCATCTTGGCCAGCACCTCGTCCGACACGTTCTGCGGCACCTGGGCGTAGTGATCGAAGGTCATGGTGTACTGCGCGCGACCCTGGGTCATCGAGCGCAGGTTGTTGACGTAGCCGAACATGTTGGCCAGCGGCACCATCGCATTGATGACTTGCGCGTTGCCGCGCGGTTCGGTGCCGGTCAACTGACCGCGGCGGGACGACAGGTCGCCCATGACATCGCCGACGAACTCTTCCGGCGCGACGACTTCGACGCGCATGATCGGCTCGAGCAGCTTGGCACCGGCCTTCGGGGCGACTTCGCGGAACGCCGCACGGGCGGCGATTTCGAAGGCGAGCGCCGAGGAGTCGACGTCGTGGTAGGCGCCGTCATACAGGGTCGCCTTGAAGTCGATGACCGGGAAGCCGGCCAGCACGCCCGACGCGGCGATCTGGCGGATGCCCTTTTCGACGGCCGGCACGTACTCCTTCGGCACGTTGCCGCCGACGACCTCGTTCGCGAACTGGACGCCAGCACCGGCTTCCAGCGGCTCGAACTTGATCTTGACGCGGGCGAACTGGCCCGAACCACCCGACTGCTTCTTGTGGGTGTAATCGATGTCGGCGGTCTTGGTCAGAGCTTCGCGATAGGCAACCTGCGGGGCACCGACGTTGGCTTCGACCTTGAACTCGCGACGCATGCGGTCGACGATGATTTCGAGATGAAGTTCGCCCATGCCCTTGATGACGGTCTGACCGCTTTCATGGTCGACCGACACGCGGAAGGACGGATCCTCGGCAGCGAGACGATTGAGCGCGAGGCCCATCTTCTCCTGGTCGTTCTTGGTCTTCGGCTCAACCGCGACCTCGATGACCGGCTCGGGGAATTCCATGCGCTCAAGAACGATCGGATGGTTCGGATCGCAGAGCGTGTCGCCCGTGGTGGTGTTCTTCAGGCCGGCCAGCGCGACGATGTCGCCGGCGCGGGCTTCCTTGATTTCCTCGCGGGTGTTCGCATGCATCTGCAGCATGCGGCCGATACGCTCGCGGTTTTCCTTCACGGTGTTCAGAACGCCCGAACCGGCTTCCAGAACGCCCGAGTAGATACGCACGAAGGTCAGCGAGCCCACGAAGGGATCGTTCATGATCTTGAACGCGAGACCGGAGAACGGCTCGTCGTCCGAGGTCTTGCGGGTCATCTCATCGTCGCTGCCGGGCTTCATGCCCTTGACGGCTTCGACATCCACCGGCGAAGGCAGATAGTCGATGACGGCGTCGAGCAGCGGCTGCACGCCCTTGTTCTTGAAGGCCGAGCCGCACAGCACGGGCACGAACTTCGAGGCAATGGTGCCCTTGCGAATGCAGGCGGTCAGGGTCTTCTCGTCCGGCTCGTTGCCTTCGAGATAGGCTTCCAGCGCCGTGTCGTCCATTTCCAGGGCGACGTCGATCATCTTCTGGCGCCACTCGGCGGCCTGTTCCTTCAGATCGGCCGGAATTTCGTCGTAGTAGAACTCGGCGCCCAGGCTCTCATCCTTCCAGATGATCGCGCGGTTGCGGACCAGATCGACCACGCCCTTGAAATCGGCTTCGGCGCCGATCGGCAGCGTCAGCACCAGCGGGGTGGCGCCGAGGCGATCGATGATCATGTCGACGCAACGGAAGAAATTCGCACCCATGCGGTCGAGCTTGTTGACGAAGCACATGCGGGGCACGCCGTACTTGTCGGCCTGGCGCCACACGGTTTCGGACTGCGGTTCCACGCCGGCAACGCCGTCGAACAGGCAGACCGCGCCGTCCAGCACACGCAGCGAACGCTCGACTTCAATGGTGAAGTCGACGTGGCCGGGGGTGTCGATGATGTTGATGCGGTGGTCGTTCCAGAAGCAGGTCGTGGCGGCCGACGTGATCGTGATGCCGCGCTCCTGCTCCTGCTCCATCCAGTCCATCGTGGCAGCGCCATCGTGGACTTCGCCGATCTTGTGCGAACGGCCGGTGTAATACAGCACGCGCTCGGTCGTGGTGGTCTTGCCGGCATCGATGTGGGCCATGATGCCGATATTACGATAGCGCTCGTAGGGAGTAGTGCGAGGCATGACGATCTCCGAAACTCTAAGCCGCTCTTACCAGCGGTAATGCGAGAAGGCCTTGTTGGCCTCCGCCATGCGATGGGTGTCTTCGCGCTTCTTCACCGAACCGCCGCGATTGTTGGCGGCATCGAGCAACTCGCCGGACAGACGGTCGATCATGGTGTTTTCGCCGCGCGAACGGGCAGCCGAGATCAGCCAGCGGATCGCGAGGGCCTGACCACGGTCATGACGCACTTCCACCGGCACCTGATAGGTGGCGCCACCAACACGACGCGAACGCACTTCGATCTGCGGGCGCACGTTGTTCAGTGCATCGTGGAACATCTTGACCGGGTCGTTGCCGGTCTTCGACTTGATGCGGTCCAGAGCGCCATAGATGATGGCTTCGGCGGCAGACTTCTTGCCGTCGTACATCAGCATGTTCATGAACTTGGTGAGAACGAGATCACCGAACTTCGGATCCGGAAGAATCTCGCGCTTTTCAGCTGCGTGGCGACGCGACATCGTGTCTCTCCTGAATTACTTCGGACGCTTCGCGCCGTACTTCGAACGGCGCTGCTTGCGGTCCTTGACGCCCTGCGTGTCGAGCACGCCGCGGATGATGTGGTAGCGAACGCCCGGAAGATCCTTCACGCGGCCGCCGCGGATCATCACCACCGAATGTTCCTGCAGGTTATGGCCTTCGCCGGGAATGTAGCTGGTGACTTCGAAGCCGTTGGTCAGGCGCACGCGGGCAACCTTACGAAGCGCCGAGTTCGGCTTCTTCGGGGTCGTGGTGTAAACGCGCGTGCAAACACCGCGACGCTGCGGGCATTCCTGCAGCGCGGGGACCTTGTCACGAACCGGCTTCGGGTGACGCGGCTTGCGGATCAGCTGGTTGATAGTCGGCATACGAGTTGAAACTCCGCCAAGTTGGTCCAACACATAAAAAAACACCAAGGCGAACCACCAGCGGCTCTTAACAAGCCTGGCAATCCGCCTCAAAACTTCCGCTCCAGACCCATCCTTGCGGCCCATCGGCCGCGGAGAGGGGTCATTATGTCCAGTGCGTTAGCTAGCCTCGACGTGAGCGCTACGGAGGCCCGCTGTTCATCGACCGCGTTTAGGAAAGTTCCCTACGGCCCGGTCGAATCGCGGGGCGGACATTACTCAGCGGGTCCAACCCGGTCAAGCGCGATTTCCGGCTTTTCGGCGATCTTTTTTGCAATGCGCAAAGCTCCGTATAAAAACCGGTATTCCGGCTCTTTTTCAGGGAGCCCGGCCCAACATAAATCAGAACTTTTAGCGAACTTATGGCGCAGAGCTCAGGCTGATCGGCGGGTTGGGGTGTCGCAACCGATAGAATCGCCCTGTCCGGCCGGCGGCGGCCCGGACAGGACCCGGCGGGTCCGCCTGGTGCCTCAGCCATCGGACAGGCGATGCACATAATCCGTTAACTGACGATTTGTCCGGTGGCGGATACCCCGCGACCGCTGAGACGTCTAGCGTGGACCCGGGAGCATGAGGACGACGTCGTGCGCCCCTCCTCTGCCAGACCGCCCGAGCTGCGGGACATCACATCGACAGCTGCATCAGCCGGGATGCGTATCGATCTCAGACACGGCATGCCTGCACAGTCTTCCCGGCCACAGGCAATGTGTCGATGCAAACGCATCGTTACGCCGTCGTAACGTGAAGCAGCGGCAGGAAATTTATTCATCCAAGGTCGGATATTTTGCGAGCCGGGAAAGACTTTTCTCCGGCGTGACCCGCGCCCTATAGTGTCGCCACTACAATCACATACTGCAGTCCCAACCTGGGGGTACCCGAATGACCACCGGCAGCAAGCCCGTTACGCTCACCGACCCGAATACCGGAAAAACCGTCGAACTTCCCATGCTGGACGGTTCGGTCGGCCCGTCGGTGATCGACATCCGAAAGCTCTATGCCGAAACCGGTCATTTCACCTATGACCCGGGCTTCACCTCGACCGCCAGCACTGAGTCGAAGATCACCTATATCGACGGCGATGAAGGCGTGCTGCTGTATCGCGGCTACGACATCGCCGACCTGGCCGAGAAATCGACCTTCCTCGAGACCTGCTACCTGCTGCTGAACGGCGACCTGCCGAACCCGGCCCAGAAGAAGTCTTTCGAGCATTCGATCACCAACCACACCATGCTGCATGAACAGATCCACTTCCTGTTCCGCGGCTTCCGTCGCGACGCCCATCCGATGGCCGTGATGTGCGGCGTGGTGGGTGCCCTCTCCGCCTTCTATCACGACCAGACCGACTATGACGATCCGAAGCAGCGCATGATCGCGCAGCATCGTCTGATCGCGAAGATGCCGACGATTGCGGCGATGGCCTACAAGTATTCGATCGGCCAGCCCTTCATGTATCCGCGCAACGATCTCGGCTATGCCGAGAACTTCCTGCAGATGACCTTCGGCGTGCCGGCCGAGCCCTACAAGATGAGCCCGGTTCTGGCCCGTGCCATGGACCGCATCTTCATCCTGCACGCCGATCACGAGCAGAATGCCTCGACCTCGACCGTGCGCCTCGCCGGTTCCTCGGGCGCCAATCCATTTGCCTGTATCGCGGCCGGCATCGCTTGCCTCTGGGGTCCGGCCCATGGCGGCGCCAACGAAGCCGTGCTGAAGATGCTGGAAGAGATCGGCTCGATCGACAAGGTCAACGAAGCCGTGAAGAAGGCCAAGGACAAGAATTCGGGCTTCCGCCTGATGGGCTTCGGCCATCGCGTCTACAAGAACTACGACCCGCGCGCCAAGGTGATGCGCGAGACCTGCTATGAGGTTCTCGAGGAACTGGGCGTCAAGGACGAGCCGCTGCTGAAGATGGCCATGGAGCTGGAGCGTATCGCGCTGGAAGACGACTATTTCGTCTCCAAGAAGCTGTACCCGAATGTCGATTTCTATTCGGGCATCATCCTGCGCGCCATGGGCTTCCCGACCGCCATGTTCACCGCACTGTTCGCCCTGGCCCGCACCGTCGGCTGGATCGCCCAGTGGAATGAAATGATCGAGGATCCGGCGCAGAAGATTGGCCGTCCCCGCCAGCTCTATACTGGCGCGACCAGGCGCCCGTATATTCCGCTCGACAAGCGTTCATAATCCTCGGATTATTGGCGTGGACGTCACGGCACCGTTGGGGAGGCGGGCCGCATGGGCAAGCGGGCAGAACAGCATGGCGGGCAACCGCCCTCGGGACCCCGGACCACCGGTCACGGCTGGTTGCGTCCGGGCTATCTGGATATGCCTGCCGCCGCCAATGACAACCGGATGACGCCGCAATCCCTGCTGCGTCAGCCGCGCCTCTGGGGCTGGATCGCCATGGTCGGCCTCGCCGCCGCCCTGATTGCCGTCCGGCTGTAATTCGCCGCAACTCCCTCTCGCTTCAGGGCCGCCCCAGGGCGGCCCTTTGCTTTTTCGGGTTTTTGGTCGCTCGAAAAACCGGTCGAACATCAATACCATTCCGGCATGCAGTTGACCGTACGCCTCAAACTGGCAGCCGCCTTTGCCATATCGGTCCTGACCGCCGCCGGTCTCGGGCTCTCGGCCTTCTGGGCCGTGCAGTCCGTCGGCGATCTGGTGGTGCGGCTCTACGACCAGCCGCTGATGACCATCAATTACGCCCGGTTGGCCCAGACCAGCTTCGTGACACAGGAATTGCTGACCCGAGAAATCGCCGCCGAAAGCCATGTCGCCGACAGCCGCGAGCATGCAGATGACATCCGCACCCGCAACGAGGATTTCATTTCCGATATCGCGATCGCCGAGGAGCGCGGCCTCAATCCCGGGATTCGCAAATACGGCGCCGAAATCCGCTTGCTGAACGAACTCTGGCTGGATGCGGCCCAGCGCGCCCTGGAACAACCGCCCGGCAGTCGCGAACGCGTCGAACTTCTGCAAACCCGTGAGGCAATCGCCGGCGAGATCACAGAGGCCCTTGAGATCCTGACCCAACTCGCCGCCGAGGACGGCTTCATCTTCCGCAGCCAGGCTGAAGAGACGATCCAGCAGACCAAGGACCGCACCATGATGATGATTGCGGCCCTGGCGGTCGTCATCACCCTGGTCTCGATCCTGCTGATTCGCAACATCGTGGTTCCGCTCGGTACGATGACCAGCGCTATGTTCCGCCTCGCCAAGGGCGATACCGGTCTCAGCCTGCCCAAGCTGAAACGCAAGGATGAGATCGGCCAGATGGCGCGATCCCTGCGCGTTTTCCGACAGGCCATGGAAGACCTGCAGATCGCCCGCGAACGCGCCGAGGCCGCTACGAAAGCCAAATCGGAATTCCTGGCGATGATGAGCCATGAAATCCGCACGCCGATGAACGGCGTGCTCGGCCTGACCCGCCTGCTGACTAAAACGCCGCTCAACCCGGAACAGCGCAGCCTCGCCGGTACGGTGCTCGATTCCGCCGAAGCCCTGCTGGTAATCCTCAACGACATTCTCGACTTCTCGAAACTCGAAGCTGGTCGCGTCGATGTCGAAACGATCGACTACGACCTCAATCGCGTCGTGTCCGCATCCCTCACCCTGATGCGGAACCGCGCCGAGGAAAAAGGCCTGCAACTGGCCGCAGACGTCGATCCGCACCTGCCGCGCTATCTGGTCGGCGATCCCAACCGGTTGCGCCAGATCGTGCTCAACCTGCTTGGCAATGCCATCAAGTTCACCGAGACCGGACGCGTCGACCTCGTGGTGCGCGCTGAGCATGATGCACAGGATTCAACACCGAATATCCGCTTTGAAATTCGCGATACCGGCGTCGGTATCTCGAAAGAGGGTCTCGACAAGCTGTTCGGCAGCTTCGTCCAGGCCGATTCCTCCATCACTCGCCGTTTCGGCGGTACCGGACTCGGGCTTGCGATCTGCAAGCGGCTGGTGGAAGCCATGGATGGCGAGATTGGTGTCGAGAGCGAAATCGGCAAAGGCAGCACCTTCTGGTTCCGCCTGCCGCTGATTGCCGGCCACGAACCGCTCGCCGTGCAGAAAGGCCCTGACGAAACGCCATTGCCGGCGCTGCGCATCCTGGTCGCCGAGGACAATCCGGTGAACCGCAAGGTTGCTGCCGGTATCCTGATGGAGCAGAAGCACCAGGTCGCATTCGCAGTCAACGGCAAACAGGCCATCGAGGCCGCATCGCAGGCCGAACCGCCCTTCGACCTGATCCTGATGGATGTGCATATGCCGGAACTGGACGGCATTTCGGCCGCCCGTGCCATCCGTCGGCTGCCGGAACCGCATCGCGATACGAAGATTATCGCTGTCACGGCATCGCTGAGCACCGATGGCGTGCAACGCTGCCTTGCGGCTGGCATGAACGACTATGTCGGCAAGCCGATCATTCCCGAAGCGCTGGATCAGGCGATCCGACGCGTGATGGGCTTTGCCGGCAACGCGTCGTCCGAGGGAATGGAGCCAGTCCCGTTCGGCGGCCCGGAGGGCGAGTTCGACACCCAGCCGCTGGACGGTCTTGCCCGCGACCTCGGGCATGAGATGGCGCTGGATCTGGTCGCCACCTTCCTGGAACTGGCGCCCGAAATCAGCGCCGGGCTGGCCGCATTCGAGACGGACCGGGATTGCCATCGCATGGCGGAGCTTGGCCATAGCCTGAAAAGTTCCTCGGCCAGTCTTGGCTTGCGCGAGATCCAGCGCCTGGCTCAGGGCCTAGAAGAAGCCGGCCTTGCGGGCGACGCCGACACCACAAACGAGTACACTGCGGCCCTGAAACTGGCGCTTGAGTCGGGTGTAGCCTGGCTGCGCGGCCGGACGATGGAGTTGCAGCAAAGCATGGCCGCAGGACTGAAAAATGCTGGATAACAAACTACCTGGTCTGGATCGTCTGCGTGTGCTGCTGGTGGAGGACGATATGTTCGCCCAGCGTCTGGCCGCCAGCGTCCTGCGCCAGTTGGGCGTCAAGGACCTCACTATCGTCAAGGACGGCCAGGCAGCGATCGACCTGCTGGGCACCACCCAGATTCAGTTCGATCTGATCGTATCCGACTGGAACATGCCTAAGGTCACCGGCCTAGATCTGCTCAAACATGTCCGGAAGACCTGGATGAACATGCCCTTCCTGATGCTGACCGGAAACGCCAATGAGGAATTCGTCATTGCCGCGCGGGAGAACAAGGTCGATGCCTATGTCATCAAGCCCTTCTCGGCCGGTCAGCTGCAGCAGAAACTCGCGGTGATGTTCAATATCCGGCTGCCGGGAACCTGATTTGTTCCCGCCAGCTCGATCGGGCCGTGATCCGGTCGAGACCTAGTCCGTATAAATCAGAAACACTGTTCAGGAGGAACAATGCGCATTGCCCCGACCGCCACCATTGCTGGCTTTACCCTGCTCGTCGCAGCCGCCCCCGCTTTCGCCCTCGATCTCGCCGGTCTGACCAGCCGTAATGAACTGTTGCTGTTCAGTGACACTGCACCCGGGAAGACAAAAACGGTGGCGATCACCGGTGTCGAAGGCAAGCTGCTCGGAATCGATGTACGCCCGGCCGACGGCAAGCTTTATGCGCTGGGGCATGACGGCACGCTTTACACCATCGACACAGCGACCGGCGCAGCAAGCCGCAAATCCAAACTCTCGGTGCCGCTCGACTCCATCGACCATCTGGTGGTCGATTTCAACCCGCAGGCCGACCGGCTGCGCGTGATCGGGTCATCGGGGCAAAACCTGCGCGTCAATGTCGATACCGGGCAGACCATTGTCGATGGCAAACTGACTTATCGTCAGCAGGATCGTAACGCGGGCAAGACAGTCGGCGTTTATGCCGGTGCCTATATCAATTCCTATGCCGGTACGACCCAGACTCAGCTCTTCAACATCGACAGCGTGAATGGAACTTATGTCGTGCAGGACCCGCCGAATGACGGCGTACTTCGCACCGTGGCGCCGACCGGCGTAAAGCCAGGCACTATCGTCGACTCGATCGACATCTATACTGACGCGAAAGATGAATATTTCGGTTTTGCGGTATCGGGAAACCGCCTGCATCGCTTCGATGTGGCGACCGGAAAGTTCGGCAAGAGCAGCCCTATCGGCAATGGCAGCATCACAGTGATCGACGTTGCCGTGCTCACTCCGCGTCGCTGATCCGATGCGCAGGATATCGGTATCCCTTGCTGCGCTGCTCGGCCTGACTCTGGGCGGCGTCGCCAGCCTGTATACCCATCTCGCCGAAGCCCAGACCGGCACAGTGATCGTTCAGCAGGGCATCGCCTTCAAGCCGGGCAAGGCGACGGTGAAGGCTGGCGGCCAGATTACCTTCCGCAACGAGGATCCGTTCGGACACAATGTCTATTCCCCGAGCAAAGGCGGTATCTTCGATATCGGCCTGCAGGCGCCGGACTCAGAAACCGCGGTGACCTTCAGGGAAGCAGGCGAATACATCATCCAGTGCCGCATTCATCCGAAGATGCGCGCAACGGTGCTCGTGACGCCATAAGAAAAGCCCAGCCACGATAGGTTCCGGGCTGGGCTTTTCGTTTCCAGCCAGATCAGGCTGGCTTGCGTTCGATCAGCTCGATCTTGTAGCCATCCGGATCTTCGATGAAAGCGATGACGCTGCCGCCGTGTTTCATCGGGCCCGGCGGCCGCGGAATCTTCACCCCGGCATCTTCCAGAACCTTACAAACACCATAGATGTCCGGCACGCCAAGTGCGAGATGCCCGAAGCCCGTACCGATGATATATGGTTCCTTCTGGCCCCAGTTATGGGTCAACTCGATCACAGTGTTGTTCTTCTCGTCGCCGTAGCCGACGAAGGCCAGCGTGAATTCGCCCGACGGATAGTCGGTTTTGCGCAGCAAGGTCATGCCGAGCTTGCCGACATAGAAATCGAGCGACTTCTCCAGGTCGAACACCCGCAGCATGGTGTGCAGCATCTGTAAGCTGCCGGCCTGCACGGCGGATTTGGCTATGGGGGCGGTCTCGTTCATGGGCAGTCCTCCGGGCTGGGTCGGAAATGATATGGTCTGTCAGGCTGCCGGTGGCAACCGTTTTGCTGCTACGGCCAGCACGGCGCGAGCGGCACGATGCGCCGGTGACACCGGATCGTCTGCGCCCAGTTCCGTTGCAACAGCGGCGCAGCCGTCGACCTGGCGCTGGCGGGCGGCCGGATCCGTCAGCAGTTCCAGTAAAGCCGGCGTGATCTTTCCGGCGGTGCAATCCTGCTGCAGGAATTCAGGCATCACGATGCGCTGCTGCAGAATGTTCACCAGGCCGACATAGGGAATCTTGATGAAACGCCGCATGATCGCGGCGGAGATCGGATTGATCTTATAGGCCAGCACGGTTGGGGTGCCTGCCAGACCGAGTTCCAGCGTGGCAGTGCCGGACGCCGCCAGTGCGACCTCGGCAGCCAGCATGGCCGCGTATCGTTCGGGTGCGGTCTCCAGCACCGTGGCCGGGAATGGCAGGGACGGCACAGCGGCCTTCACGATGTCGGAAACGGTTTCGACCGTCGGAATCGCCAGATGCAACGATATCCCGGCTGCCTTCACCTGCTGCAAAACCTCTGCGAATACAGGCAACAGCTTACTCACCTCGCCCTTGCGGCTGCCCGGCATCAATGTCAGCAGGCGTGCACCGGCAGGAATGCCGTGGCGTTGACGGAAGCCCTGTCCGCGAGCTTCGGCCGCAGCCTCGGCCTTGCGGGCTGCCGCCAGCATTTCGGTTGCCGGATGGCCGACGAAGGTCGTGGGCAATCCGACCACTTCAAAATACGGCGGCTCGAAGGGCAGCAACGCAAGGAGATGATTGCACAGGCGTGCCAACCGGCGCGCCCTGCCCGGACGCCAGGCCCATACGGTCGGTGCCACGTAATGCACGATGGGAAAGCTGCGGCCCGGGAGGCGCTGCATTACCCTGCGGGTGTAACCAGGGCTGTCGATGGTGACGACGACATCCGGCGATTCCTGCAACACGAACTTCGCCGCCTGATCGATACGCCCGAGCAGGAAACGTGCCTTGGGCAACAACTCCACCACACCCATGATCGCCATGTCTGAAATCGGGAACAGGCTGTGCAGGCCTTCAGCCTCCATCAGCGCGCCGCCGGTTCCGATGAACTCGACACCGTCGCCGGTTTCGGCGCGCAGGGCCCGCATCAGACTGGCACCGAGTACATCGCCGGAAGGCTCGCCGGCCAGCAGCGCCACGCGCAGTCTGCCGCCTTGCTTCATCCCGGATTTATCCGCCATGGGGCAACCCGATCAGAAAAAGACCGAAACGATCCGCCGCCGCCGCGGTTGTCGCAGCATCGACCATCAGCGCTGCCCCTGCTTCGACCGCGATGCCGGCAAGCCCGGCAGCGGCGGCGTTTTCAACGGTAACGATACCCACCGTCGGCAAATCTACCCTGCGGTCCTGCTGCGGCTTGGCACATTTCACCAGCACACCGCCGCGTGCTGCAGGCTCTGCCGCCATACGCCGCAGCAAAGCATCGGTTCCGGACTCATCTTCCAGTCCTACAATCTTGCCATGTGCGGCAACTGCAGCTTGCCCACGGTCCTCTGCGCCCAACTGCCGCGCGGCCGCAGAGGCGATCCGGATATCTGACATTTGATCGGCGCTGGGCCGTTGGTGGCCATAGATCGTATCCCGTACGAGCAGCGATGCCATCAGCGTATCGGCGCCAATCGGCCGAAACCCTTCCCGCTCGAAGGCATCGATGACAACGCGGAGAATGGCATCGTCCCCGGTCAGTGCAGCTTTCAGCAACCTGGGGAGCAGCAGAGCGCCCTTCAGGTCCGGCTTCAGAGAGGCGAAATCAGGTTTGGTAACGCTGCCGCACAGACAGACCTCTTCCACACCCGCCGCCGTCAGCGCCTTCATCAATGCGCCGACCTGAGGCAGGTCGAACCAGCCATGGTCTGTGCCGCTCACCGTGTCAGGGGCACAAAAGCCTTTCAGCGCAGCGATATATAGCGGCCTGCCCTCAATACGACAGGTTTCGCGGATCAGGGCCGGAATCTGGCCGCCGCCGGCGATCAGGCCGAGCTTGGGCAATCCCGTTTCAGCCAGCGACGCCATCTTGCGGCTGGCAGACGCCGCGCTTGGAGGCGTTGCGGATAAAATCGACGAGGTCCTGTACGATGGCAACACCGGCAAACTGTGCGCCAACATCATCCAGGCGCTTGCTCATCGTATCGCCACGGGCAAAGACCAGGTCATAGGCTTCGCGCAGCTTGCCGATATCTTCGCGCTCGAAACCGCGGCGCTTCAGACCCACAAGATTCAGACCGGTGAGGTGCGCGCGGTTCCCGATCACCATGCCATACGGGATAACGTCCTGTTCCACGCCGGACATGCCGCCGATCATGGCGTGCGTTCCGATGCGGCAGAACTGGTGAATGGCGGCGAGGCCGCCGACGAAAGCGAAATCGCCGACCTCGATATGGCCAGCCAAGGTCGCGTTATTCGCCATGACGATGTTGTTGCCCAACTGGCAGTCATGCGCGACATGCGCGCCGGTCATGAATAGGCAGTTGTCGCCCACCTTGGTTAGCATGCCGCCACCCTCGGTGCCGGGATTCATGGTGACGCCTTCGCGGATCACATTGTTCTTGCCGATCACCAGCCGCGACGGTTCACCCCTGAACTTCAGATCCTGCGGTGCATGGCCGACGGACGCGAATGGGAAAATCTTCGTTCCGCTACCCACGCTGGTGATCCCTGCCACCACCGCATGACTGAGCAGTTCGACACCATCCGCCAGCTCAGCCTGCGCGCCGACCACGCAATACGGGCCGATGCGAACATCTGCGCCAAGCTTGGCACCGTCTTCAACGATCGCGGTCGGATGGATACTTGCCATGGCCCTGCTTACTTCCTGTCGAGGATCATGGCGGAGAAGATCGCCTCGGCCGCGAGCTTGCCGTCGACCATGGCCTTGCCCTCGAATTTCCACACCGGGCCGCGCTGCTTGATCGCAGAGACATGGATATGCATCTGGTCTCCCGGCGTCACCGGCTTGCGGAAGCGGGCCTCATCGATCGTCATGAAATAGACCAGTTTGCCTTCAGCTTCCTTGCCCAGGCTATGCACCACGACAACGGCCGCAGTCTGCGCCATCGCCTCAACGATCATCACGCCCGGCATCACCGGCTGCGACGGGAAATGGCCGGTGAACTGCGGCTCGTTCATCGTCACGTTCTTGATGCCGATCGCGCTCTTGCCGACCTTCAGGTCGACGACGCGATCTATCAGCAGCATTGGATAGCGATGCGGAATCATTTCCATGATCCGCAGGATATCGATGCTTTCGACGGTTTCCGCCGGCTGCGTTTCACTCATTGTCAGCACCCTTCTTCTGCGCCAGGCGCCTGAGTGTGGCCACCTGACGGAAATATTCCTTCACTCTGGTTGCCGGAATGCCGAAGTGGCTTTCTCCGGCCGGGATATCCGTCATGACACCGGATTTGGCGCCAATACGTGCACCTGAGCCGATCTTAAGATGACCCGCCACGCCGCTCTGCGCCGCCAGCACGACGAAGTCGCCGAACTCGGTTGAGCCGGCAACCCCGGCTTGGGCCACGATGATACACCCACGCCCCATGGAGACGTTGTGCCCGATTTGCACCAGATTATCAATCCAACAGCCCGGGCCGATCACGGTATCGGGACCTGCACCACGGTCGACCGTGCTATTCGCACCGATCTCGCAATCGCTGCCGATCAGAACGCGGCCAAGCTGGGGAACCTTCACATGCCCGCTCGGGTCGGGCGCAAAGCCGAAGCCGTCCTGGCCGATACGGACGCCGGGATGCAACAAGACGCGGTCGCCGATCATGCAATGGCTGAGCGTGACCTGCGGGCCGATCCGGCAATCCGTTCCCAGCATCACGCTGCGGCCGATCACCGTGCCGGCACCGATCGACGAGCCGGCTCCAATCTCGGCTCCGGCCTCGATGACCGCATGCGCGGCGACTGAAACGCCCTCGCCAAGGCGAGCGGTGGGATCGACGACGGCGGTCGGATGGAGCCCTGCCGCAGGTTTCGGCGCGGGATAGAACAGTTGCGCGGCTCGCGCATAGGACAGATACGGTTTCGGCGACAGCAGCAGGGCCGCACCGGCCGGTGCGAGTGCGGCATCCTTCTCATGCAGGATGCAGGCGGCGGCCTTCGTCTGCGTCAGGGCATCCTTGTATTTCGGATTGTCGAGAAAGCTCAACTGGCCCGGTCCGGCCTGATCCAGCGTCGCGACATCATCGACCGTCTGTGCGGCCTTGGCGGGATCGGCAAGGCGGGCACCGCAGCGCTCCGCCACCTCACCCAGCGTGAATGGCCCGGCCCGCTCGAAAAAGCGCGGATCCGCCATCCGTCATTTCCCGGCGGGCAGATTCACTTTAACGGTCGGCAGGCGCTGATCGAGGCGCTTCAGCACTTCCGGCGTGATGTCGATACTGTCGCCGATGTAAATCTGAACTTGCGCCCGGTCGAGTACCATATTGAAGCCGCGCTCCGTGGCTAGCCCCTTCAGGATCTCGATCACCTGCAAAGTCACCTGCTCGCGCACCCCGTTCAACATCTTTTCCAGCGACTGCGAGCGCTCCTGAATGCGCTTCTGCAGATCCACCACCTTGCTCTGGAAGGCCTGGCGGCGCTGCTCGAAAGCTTCCGGCGCCAACACGGAGCGCTGACGGGCGATCTCCTGCTCTTCAGCGCGCAGCTTCTCTTCTTCCTTGGCGATTTCCGACTGGAAGTTAAAGCGGAACTGCTCAAGCTGCTGCCGTGCATTCTTCAGCGCCGCCGCCTCGCGGTTGACGCGCTGGCTGTCGATCACCGCAATGATTGCCGGCGGGACTTTTCCGCCGCCGGCCGCCTGGGCCTGGGCGAGACCGGGCAGCGCCGAAACGGCCAGCGCGGCCAGCGCGATTGCGGTTTTGATAAGGGACTTCATAACTGTCAAACCTTGTTAAAAGCGAGAACCGAAATTGATGCGAAGCACTTCCTTTTCGTCATACTCTTCCTTGACGATGGGGAAGCCGAAGTCGACACGGATCAGGCCAAGCGGCGACTTCCACTGCACACCTGTACCGATCGACACGCGGAGACTCTGGTCGTCGACCACCTCCGGACCGGAATCCGGCGTGTCCCAGACGCTGCCGGCAATGGCGAACAAACGGCCCTTGATACCGAATTCATTCGGCAGGCCGATCGGGAAGGTCATATCGGCTTCGCCGGTATAGTATTTGGTGCCGCCTAGGGAGTCCCTGGTGGTGATATCGCGCGGCCCCAGACCGCCGGTTTCGAAACCGCGGAAACTATCGCCGCCGATGAAGAACCGGTTTGGCAGGCGTACATCGCCGCCCAGACCGTTGATCATGCCGAACTCAGTGCCTAATGACAGCACCGTTTCGTCGCTGAGCGCAAAAAACTTCGACGCATTCACCACGTTCTTCACATAGTGTTCGGTGCCGCCGAGACCGGCAAATTCCTGCGACAGCCTAACAAAATAGCCTGATGTGGGCTCAATTCTGTCGTCGCGACGATCATAGGTCAGCGCATGGCCGATAGCCGAGGTTACGTAACTTCCTTCCTGCGCACGAATAAAGCGGGAGGCAGAGGATTCGATATTGTCGATCTCGTCCTGCCGGATGCGGTAGTAGACCAACTGCGAGAGATTTTCGGTGATCGGATAGGCCAGTCGAGGCGTCAGCGACGTCGTCGTCTGATCCAGACTGCTCCGCTCCGCGTAGTCCGTACGGCGACGCAGTACGTCGACACCCGCCGACAGCTCGCGATCAAGGAAGTATGGTTCCGTGAACGAAGAGTCGATCTGCTGCCTGCGGGTCGACAGGCTGAAGCCGAGCTTGATGTCCTGGCCGCGTCCCAACAGATTGCGCTCGCGGATCGAGATATCGCCCAGCACGCTTTCCGTTGTCGAGTAGCCAACGCCGAACGACAGTTCTCCAGTCGATTTCTCGGTGACTTCGGCCGTCAGCACCACCTTGTCTGGTGCACTGCCGCGGCTTTCGCTGATGTCGACCTTCTCGAAGAAATTCAGACCGCGCAAACGCGTGCGTGTGCGGCGCAGCTTCGCGGAATTGAAGGCGTCGCCCTCGACAAGCCGGAATTCACGCCGAACAACCTTGTCCAGCGTCCGGACGTTTCCGACGATATCGATACGCTCGACAAAAACGCGCGGGCTTTCGCCGATGCGATAAGTCACATCGATGATCCGCTTTTCTCGGTCCTTGTTGACGTCGGGGCGCACATCGACAAAGGCGTAACCGAAGCGGCCAAGTTCTGTCGTAATATCCTGAATCGTCTTTTCAACCAGATCGGCATTGTAGATTTCGCCGGTCTTGGTCTGGACGAAATCGCGCACTTGCGCACCGTCAACACCCTTCAGTTCGCTGACGACATCCATCTTGCCGAAACGATACCGCTCACCCTCCTCGACCGTGAAGGTGATGAGGAATTTTTCGCGGTTCGGCAGCAGCTCCGCGACGGCATTGGTCACCGCGAAGTCGGCATAGCCTTTGCTGAGGTAAAACTTGCGCAGCTTCTCGCGGTCGAAGGTGACGCGATCGGGATCGTAGCTGTCGTCCGAACTCAGGAACCGCCACCAGGCGCTTTCCTTGGTCTGGATTTGCTCGCGCAGCTGCGAGTCCGAAAACCGTTCGTTGCCGATAAACCGGATGCGACTGACCCCGGTGACCGGACCTTCGACAATCTCGAACACGAGGTCGACACGATTTTGCGGCAGCTGGATCACTTTAGGTTCGACCGTGGCGGCGAACCGGCCACTGCGGCGATAGATCTGCTGGATACGCTGGGTATCCGCCTGCACCTTGGCACGGGTGTAGACCTGCCGCGCCTTGAGCTGCAATTCGCTACGCAGCTGCTCGATCTGCATCCGGCGGTTGCCTTCGAACAGAATGCGGTTGACGACCGGGTTTTCGGTTACGCGAACAATCAGGGTGCTACCCTGCATCCGCAGATTGACATCGGCGAACAGGCCGGTCGCAAACAGGGCCTTCAGCGACTTGTCGGCCTCGGCGCTCGAATAGGCCGAGCCGGGCTGCAGGGTCAGGTAATTCTGAATCGTGGACAGCTCGATACGCTGGTTGCCCTCAACCACGATATCGCGGACGGTGCCGGCCACCGGCTGCGCCTGGACCGGAGCCTGCGCCTGGGCCTGCGAATGGCCGCTGAAAACGGCAACCGCCAAAGCGGCGGCCAGAAAACCCCGGCGCAACCGCCGCAGTGCCTCGTGTCGAACCATCCCCGCCACACTTCCCATCGAATGCAGACCGCCCCTCACTTAGCCGGATTCACGAGAAAAGCCCAGTGAGGAAATTGAAAATAGGCAGGCGATTCAAGTCGTTCCACGTGGCAAAGAGAAACAGCGACATGACCAGGGCAAAGCCGATGCGGAAACTGTATTCCTGGGCCCGCTCGCCCAGGGGGCGGCCCCGGACAGCTTCGTAAGCGTAAAATACCAGATGGCCGCCATCCAGCATGGGGACCGGGAAAAGGTTAATCAGTCCGATGGCGACCGATAGCGTGGCCATCAGGGAGATCAGCCCGATCCAGCTGGATTTGGCGACATCGCCGGACATCTTGGCGATTCCGAGCGGGCCGCTCAGCTGGTCTCCGGACTCACGGCCCTGAATAATACGCCCCAGATAGGTGAAGGTATTGGCCACCACCTGCCAGGTTTCCCGCACAGCCTGAACCAGCGCGGTGCCGGGGTCGTGCCGGACGAAGTCGATCCCGGTGGTCCGGATGCCGATCTGACCCACACGATGCGTGCCGCCTGAACCGTCCGGCACATCCACGCGCAGCGGCACGACCGTCACGCCGATCTCCCCGCCATCGCGCAGAACGCGCAGCGCAATCGGGGTTTCGGCGCGCAGCGCCACATAGGCGCGCAGTTCCTCGAACCGCTGAATCTCCGAGCTGTCTGCGGCCAGGATACGGTCGCCTGCGCGCAGGCCGGCGGCCTCGGCGGCGCTGCCCGCCACGACACCGCCGACCACGGCGGGCGTGAAAGGCTGGCCGACAAAGCTGAACAGGGCGGCATAGATCAGAATGGCGAAAATGAAATTGGCGACCGGGCCAGCCGCCACGATGGCCGACCGCTGCCCCAGTGTCTTGTGATGGAATGATACCTTGCGTTCGGTGTCGCTCATCGTCGATACGGCGGCAGTGTCCGTGGTCGACGCGGCATCTGCATCGCCGAAGAATTTCACATAGCCGCCCAACGGAACCGCGCTGATTTTCCAGCGTGTCTGGTTTTTGTCATACCATCCGAACAGTTCCGGACCGAAGCCGATGGAGAAAACCTCGACCCGCACGCCGCAGCGTCGCGCCACCCAATAATGCCCGAGTTCGTGAACGAAAACGATGATCGTGAGAACGACCACGAAGGGAATGATATAGCCAGCAAGATTGGCAACGAAGTCCATGATACCTCGACCGCCGGCCTAGCGCCGGTCCCGTCCTCTCGTTTGCACCCGGACCACGCGGTCGTCGCCCGACGGGTCGACCAGCTGCGCAGCGTAACGCCGTGCCGCGCCATCCGCGTCATGGACCGCCGCGAGATCGCCGAGCGGTCCGCTGGGTACGCGGCTCAGAGTCTGTTCGACAATCCGGGTGATATCGAGAAACCCGATACGCCCCTTCAGGAAAGCGTCGACTGCGACCTCGTTGGCTGCATTTAGAATAGTAGGGGCGCTGCCCCCGCTTTGCAAGGCTTGCCGCGTCAGGTTAAGAGCAGGAAAACGAGCAAAATCAGGGACTTCAAAGGTCAACTTGGCGATTGCAGCGAGATCCAGCCGGGCGGCTGGCGTGGGCATCCGACCGGGCCAGGCCAGCGCCACCCCAATGGGGGTGCGCATGTCTGGTGTCCCCAGCTGGGCCAGCACCGAACCATCGACATAAGAAACCATGCTGTGGATCACCGACTGGGGGTGGATCAACACCTCGATCTTGGCCTCAGGCAGCGCGAACAGGAAGCTGGCCTCGATCAATTCCAGCCCCTTGTTCATCAGGGTGGCGGAATCGACCGAAATCTTGGCCCCCATGCTCCAAACCGGATGGGCAATAGCCTGCGCCGGGGTCACCTCCCGCATCTCGCTGAGATTGAGGGTGCGGAACGGTCCACCCGAGGCGGTCAGGATCACCCGGTCGATACTGTCGGGAGCGTCAAAGTCGAAGACCTGAAAAATCGCGTTATGCTCTGAGTCCACCGGCAGGATGGTGGCGCCGCGTAGCGCCGCCTCGCGCATCACCAGCGGGCCGGCGCAGACCAGGCTTTCCTTGTTGGCTAGTGCAACCAGCGCGCCGCGCCGGACCGCAGCCAGTGTCGGCTCCAGGCCGGCAGCACCGACGATAGCAGCCATCACCCAGTCCGCCGGTCGTTCGGCCGCCTCGACGATAGCCCCCATCCCAGCAGCGGCCTCGACACCGGTTCCGGCCAGACGCTCGCGCAGTTCGGACAGCAGCGTTTCGTCGCCGATGACGGCCAGCGAAGCATTCAGGCTGATAGCTTGCTCGGCCAGCAGCGCCACGTTGCTTTGTGCGGTCAGCGCATCGACCGGAAAGCGCTCCGGTTCCCGCGCGATCAAATCGACGGTCGAACGACCGACCGATCCGGTAGAGCCGAGGATGGTCACGCGACGAGACGGGCTAGTCATCCCCATAGCACCCTCCCGGCAAGCATGTCGCAGATTGCCACAAAAGGTGCCGCAAACAGCACGCCGTCCAGCCGGTCGAGTACACCGCCATGGCCCGGAATGATCTGGCTGGCATCCTTCACGCCGAAGCGACGTTTGATCGCAGATTCCGTGAAGTCGCCGGCCTGCGACACGACCGCAACCAGCCCCGCCAATCCAGCCAGCGCGAAGGCCGGCAGCACAGGGTTGATCGCGCCGATCAGGCCGCCGGCAATCGCGGCGGCAACCATGCCACCCAGCAGTCCGGCCCAGGTTTTGTTCGGACTGATGCTCGGAATCAGCTTGGGGCCGCCGATACTGCGCCCGGCAAAATAAGCCCCCGTATCTGTTGCCCAGACCGTGCACAACAACCAGAAAACGACATGCCGCCCATGCTCGGGCTGCTGACGAAGCCAGATCAGGGCGATGCAAGGCAGGACCAGATAGACCAGTCCCAACGGCACCCACAGGACCGGGTTGCGGGACCAGACAGGTGGCGACGCGGAAACCCGCGGCAGACGCAGCCACTCCCACATCATCAACGCGGCGGCCAAAACGACCAGCGCAATAAAGGGCCAGTCGCCAAACCATATGGCGGCGATGGCCAGCGGAAGCATAACCGCAGCAGACACCACGCGCTTACGCAGCGCACCGCTGGCCGGCGTTACTGCAGTTTCACTCACCACTACCGCCATACCGGCGCTCGCGCCGCTGAAACTCAGCGACCGCGTCAGCTAGGTCCTGCGCCGAGAAGTCCGGCCAGAGCTTGTCGATGAAAATGAGTTCGCTGTAGGCCGTCTGCCACAGCAGGAAATTCGACAGTCGCTGCTCGCCGCTCGTACGGATCACCAGATCGGGATCAGGGATGCCAGCAGTCTCCAGGTGGTTTTCCAGCACCTGCGCCGTGATCTCGGCGGGCTTCAGCTTGCCGGCCAAAACCTGCTCGGCGATACGCCGCGCGGCAGCGACAATCTCGTCCTGGCCGCCGTAGCTCAGCGCAATCGTCAGCGTCAAAGTGCGGTTGTCGCGCGTCTTGGCTTCGGCATCGGCAATCAGTTGCACGATATCGGGCGCCAGCTTTGTGCGGTCACCGATCATGCGGATGCGCACGCCGTTGCGCCACAGGTCATCCAGTTCGCGGCGAATGAACAACCGCAGCAGGTCCATCAGCCCTGCCACTTCGGTTTCCGGTCGCTTCCAGTTCTCGGACGAAAACGCGTAGAGCGTCAGATACTCGATGCGCAGGTTGCGACAGGCGCGCACCACGTCGCGTACCGTATCGATACCCTGCCTGTGGCCCAGGTTGCGCGGCAGACCGCGCGCCTTCGCCCAGCGTCCATTACCATCCATGATGATGGCGATGTGGCGCGGTGGAGACGGCGCAAGCGCCTGCGATGCAGCGGGCTGCGACATGACTAGACCTGAAGGATTTCCTTGGTCTTCTGAGCGAGCATGTCGTCGATCTTCTTGGTCGCGTCGTCGGTCAGCTTCTGAATCTCGTCTTGATACATTTTGACGTCGTCCTCGCCCAGGTCGCCGTCCTTTTCGGATTTCTTCAGACTGTCCATACCGTCGCGCCGCACGCCGCGCACCGCCACCTTGGCCTGCTCGGCATACTGGCCGGCAACCTTGGTCAGTTCCTTGCGGCGCTGCTCGTTCAGCTCAGGGATCGGGATGCGGATCAGAGTGCCATCGGCCTGCGGGTTGAGCCCCAGACCGCTGGCAGTGATCGCCTTCTCGATAGCCTTCACATTGCTCTTATCCCAGACCTGCACGCTGATCATGCGCGGTTCCGGAACGCTGACGGTGCCGATCTGGTTGATCGGCATCATGCTGCCGTAAACCTCGACACGGACGGGGTCGAGCATGCTGACCGTGGCACGGCCGGTGCGCAGGCCGGCATATTCGTGCTTGAGCACCTCCACCGCCTTGCCCATGCGGCGTTCAATGTCATCGATATCCGGTTCGGCCACTGCCCGCTCCCGTCTTTTTTATCAGGTAAATCAATAATCTGCTGGCTTATTCGCCAGTGATGGTGGTGCACCGTCCGGTGCCGGCCAGCACTTTGGCGAAGCCGCCCGCATCGTGCAAGGAGAACACCAGGATCGGAATACGGTTTTCCCGCGCCAGGCTAATCGCCGAAGCGTCCATGACCTTCAGGTCCTGCTGTAGCACATCCATGTAGGTGAGCGTCTCGTACCGGGTGGCCGACTTGTCCTTTTTCGGGTCGGCGCTGTAGACGCCATCCACCTGCGTCCCCTTCAGCAGCGCGTCGCAGCCCATCTCGGCCGCGCGCAGCGCAGCAGCCGTATCAGTGGTGAAGAACGGGTTGCCGGTGCCGGCGGCGAAGATCACCACCCGGCCTTTTTCCATGTGCCTGATGGCGCGGCGGCGGATATAGGGCTCGCAGACCGTATCCATGCGGATGGCCGACATGACGCGGCTCGGCACGCCATGGCTTTCCAGCGCATGCTGCAGTGCCAGTGCGTTGATCACGGTGGCCAGCATGCCCATGTAATCCGCCGAGGCGCGCTGCATACCCTGCGTGGCACCGGCCACGCCGCGGAAGATGTTACCGCCGCCGATCACCAGGCAGACCTCACCACCCATCTGGTGCACCGCCTTGATTTCGGCGGTGATGCGGTCGACCGTCTCGAAATCGATGCCGTAGGGGGTCGGGCCCATCAAGGCTTCGCCCGAGCATTTCAGCAGCACGCGACGGTATTTCATGGTCATGGATATTCCTCGGACGGCGTCCTTGGCGGTGGATCGCGCCAAGGGATGACGGAAAAGCGCGGCGATTCTGTGGCGACGGTTATATCACGCCCCGCCCGGGCTGGCAGGCCGCCCAGCCGCAGCGGGGCCAGACAGGCGTAAAAAAGGGGGGCATCGCCCCCCTTTTCCGTGAGTCTAGTTCTGGCCGGTTTAGCCGGCCATTTTTGCCACTTCCGCGGCGAAGTCGTCGGCCTTCTTCTCGATGCCTTCGCCCAGCTGGAAGCGGACGAAACCGGCGATCTCGATCGGCGCACCGGCATCCTTGGCGGCCTTTTCGACGGCCTTGCCGACCGGGGTCTCGCCGTCGATCACGAAGGTCTGCTCGAGCAGCACAACTTCCTGATAGAACTTGCGGATACGACCTTCCACCATCTTGGCGATGATGTCGGCCGGCTTGCCCGACCCGGCAGCCTGCTCGGTCAGCACGGTGCGCTCGCGCTCCACCAGGCTCTGGTCGAGGTCCTTGGTGCTCAGCGACTGCGGATTGGCCGCGGCGATATGCATCGCCACCTGCTTGCCGATCTGCTCCAACACCTCGCGCTTGCCGGTCGACTTCAGCGCGACCAGCACACCCAGCTTGCCCAGCCCTTCGGCCAGCGCGCTGTGGACGTAGGACACGACCACGCCGCCATCGACGGTCAGCTTCTTGGCGCGACGCAGCGTCATGTTCTCGCCGATGGTGGCGATGGCATGGGTCACTTCGTCCTTCACGTTGCGGCTGCTGCCCGGGAAAGCGGCGGCCTCGATCGCGGCCACGTCGTCGCCCGTGCTCAGAGCCACGGCGGCAACGCCACTGGCCAGCGCCTGGAACTGCGGGTTGCGACCGACGAAGTCGGTTTCGGAATTCACTTCGACGATGGCACCGCTGTTGTCCTTGACGGCAACGGCGACCAAGCCTTCCGCGGCGACGCGGCCGGCCTTCTTGGAAGCGGCCGACAGGCCCTTCTTGCGCAGCCAGTCGATGGCGGCATCCAGGTCGCCGCCGGTCTCGGCCAGCGCCTTCTTGCAATCCATCATGCCCGCGCCGGTCTTCTCGCGCAGATCCTTCACCAGGGCCGCAGTAATCTCAGCCATGTCGTCCTCTCAATTTCGTTGAACCGTATCACGGTCAGGTGACAGAAAAGGCTGCGGCGCCACGTCGAAAAACGACAGCGGCGCCGCGCCCAAATACTTCAGGCGTCTCAGGCCTGGGCCGCAGCGCCTTCGGCTTCCGCCGGGGTCGCTTCAACCGGCGCTTCGTCGGAAGCGCCCAGATCCGCGCCGGTCTCCGACAGAAGATCCTCGTGACCGCTCAGGACGGCGAGCGAGAACAGGTCGCAATACAGGTTGATGGCGCGCAGCGCGTCATCGTTGCCCGGCACCGGATAGGTGATGCCCTGCGGATCGGAGTTGGAGTCGAGGATCGCGACCACCGGGATGCCCAGCGTGCGGGCTTCGGCAATGGCGATGTCTTCCTTCACGGTGTCGATCACGATCATGATCGCCGGCAGGCCGCCCATGTCCTTGATGCCGCCCAGCGCACGGTCGAGCTTCTCGCGTTCGCGGGTCAGGTTCAGCACTTCCTTCTTGGTCAGACCGGCAGTGCCCTGCTCGCCCGAACCCAGCAGCTCTTCCAGCTCCTTGAGGCGCTTGATCGACTGGGAGATGGTCTTCCAGTTGGTCAGCATGCCGCCGAGCCAGCGATGGTTCACGTAATACTGGCCGCACTTGGCGGCAGCTTCCGCGATCGCTTCCGAGGCCTGGCGCTTGGTGCCGACGAACAGCACCTTGCCGCCGCCGGCAACCGTGTCGCGCACAGCCTGCAGCGCACGATGCAGCAGCGGAACGCTCTGCTGCAGGTCGATGATGTGAATGTTGTTGCGATCTCCGAAGAGATACGACTTCATCTTCGGATTCCAGCGGTGGGTCTGGTGTCCGAAATGCACGCCAGCTTCGATCAGCTGACGCATGGTAAAGGTCGGCAGGGTCATCCTATATCCTTCTCCGGTTGGGCCGCCGCAGGCACGTCTTCCGTCCGCTTGAGTGGACTTGGACACCGGAACGCTGCCTCGGGATGTCTCCCCGAAAGCCGCGAAAGCCTGCGTGTGGGTTTGAACGGGCGCCCTTGTAGCCGGTCCGGAACAGTATTGCAACCGCCTTCGACGCCCCTGCCCGCGCCCTTTCGCGGTCCGGCACCGGGGCGCCCCGCGTTAACCCTGTTCACAAGCTTTCCGCCAGATTTTTCCGTGTCCTGACAAATAGATACTGGCGCCCCCGAGGGCGGCATGGTCATATGCCGCCATGTCGGACCCGGTGGTGCATCAGAAAGATCTCGACCCCCTGATCGCCGGCCACGAGCGTTTTGCCCGTGGCATGCGCGGCGGCCTCCGGCTCAACCTGCAGTTTCGGGATGCCTCCGGGCTGAACTTCGCCAACCGCGACTTGCGCGAAGCCACCATGGTCGGCGGACGTTTCAACGCCGCCGTTTTCAAGTTCGCCAAGCTGGTCGGGGCCAATTTCTATGGCGCCAATTTGGAAATGGCCGATCTTTCCTCCGCCGATCTGACCCGCGCCGACCTGCGCGGCGCGATCCTGCGCGGCGCCGTGCTGGAATTCGCCGACCTGTCCGGTGCCGACCTGCGCGACGGCCGGCTGTTGCGGCCCGATGAAGACGGCAATCTGGTGCCGATCTCGGTCGGCGGCGCCGTCACCGAAAAAGCGCACATGACCCATTCCAAAATGGTCGGCGCCAAGCTCGGACGCCTGATGAGCCAGCAGGCGGATCTCAGTCATGCCAATCTCGCCAATGCCCGGCTGATCGATGCCGATCTGTCCAATTCCGACCTGCGCGGCGCGATCTTCGTCGGCGCCGATCTGACCAACACGAATATGAGCGGCTGCAGCCTGTCTGGCGCCGTGCTCGCCGGCGCCATGCTCAACGGCACCAATTTCGACGGTGCGGATCTGGCAGGCTCCTTCTTCCGGCAGAGCGAAATGCGCGATGCTAGGCTGTCGGGTGCGAGGCTACCCAAAGCGATTGCCGATCTGGACAAGCCGCTGCAGATCATCCTTCGCGAACACCTTGCCTGGACGGACTCGCTTGGCGCCAAGGGCCGGCGTGCCGATTTCAGCCGTATCGACATGTCCGGCGTCAAACTGGCCCAGATCGACCTCTCAGCTGCTCTGTTCGTGCAGTCGACCCTCGTGGAGGCCGATTTCGGCGGCGCTAGCCTGACTATGTGCGATTTCACCGATGCGATGCTGCTAAATGGGCAATTCGCGGGTGCCGATCTGCGCGGGGTCAAATTCAGCGGCGCCAACCTGATCGGATCGAACTTCCGTGGCGCCAGGCTGTCGACCATGCCGATCTCATCGCTGCATGGTAAACGCTGGCATGCCAATCTGGAGAATGCCAATCTGAGCCAGTCCAATCTCAGCGCCTGTGACCTGGAAGGGGCCAATCTGACCCGATCCATCCTGATGCATGCCGACCTGCGCGATGCCAACCTGAAAGGGGCGAATTTCCGCAGTGCCGACCTGACCGGCGCCGACCTCCGCGATGCTCAGGTATCCGGGGCGGACTTCACCGGCGCCAGCGGCGTCAACCTGTCGTGAACCATTGGCACCTATGCTAGGCTGGCCATAAAAGAACCCGATACAGACCCGCGAGCATGAATAATCCCGTCAAGGTCATCGCCCAGTACGAAGTGGACGAGATGTTCGAGTCCCACGCCAATTACGTGCGCGGCGTGCGGGGCGGCAAGCGCATGGTATTGCATTTCCGCGATGCCTCGCGCGTCGATTTCAGCGGCAAGGAACTGACCTCGGCCGATTTCGTCGGCAGCAAGCTGAACTACGCCGATTTCAGCCATGCCGCCCTGGTCGGCTCGTCCTTCTTCGCCGCCGACATGCAGGGCGCCGATTTCCGGCGGGCCGACCTGACCAAGGCCGATCTGCGCGGTGTGAACCTGCGCAATGCCAATCTCGAAGCCGCCAATCTGACCAATGCCGATATCCGCGACGGTGTGCTGCTGCGCCCGGACGAAGACGGCAACCTGATCGCCGTGCTCAAGCGCGCCACCTCCATCGACAATGCCAAGATGGCCGGCGCCAACCTCACCTCTGCCAAGCTGGGCAAGGTGGTCGGTCGCAATACCGATCTGAGCAACTGCAATTTCTCCAACGCCAAGCTGAACGGCGCGGACCTCTCGGGCTCGAACCTGTCGGGCTGCCTCTTCACCGGCGCCGACCTCACCGCCTCCAACCTCTCGCACTGCATTCTGCATGGTTCGGTGCTGGCGGGTGCGGTTCTGAACGAGACCAATTTCGAAGGCGCCGATCTGACGGCGGCCTATTTCCGTCCCATCGACCTGCGCGACGCCGATGTCACCAAGGCAATCATGCCGCGCAGCCTCGAAAACCTCGACCGCTCGCTGCAGTTCATCGTCAAGGAGCATCTCACCTGGATCGAGACGCTGGGCAAGCAGGGCATGCGGGTGGACTTCAGCCGCTATGACCTGTCCGACCTGAAGCTGACCAACATCAACTTCTCGGCCGGCGATTTCTCCTACGCCATCCTGCGCAATACCGATTTCTCCGGCTCGCGCTTCGTGCTGTCGGACCTACGCGGCGCCATGATGCTCAACGCCAATTTCGCCACCTGCAATCTGCAGGGCGCGAAATTCGACCGCGCGATCATGACCAATGCCGATTTCCGCGGCGCCAAACTGTCGACCGTCAGCATCTCCGGCGCGATGCACCGCCGTCAGTCCGCCTCGCTGCAGGAATGCAACCTGACGCAGGCCAAGTTCCAGGGCGCCGATCTGGAGGGTGCGGTGTTCAACCGCTCGATCCTGACGCTGACCGACTTCCGCAGCGCCAACCTGCGCGGCTGCTCCTTCCTCGATGCCGACCTGACCAATGCCGATCTGCGCGGCGCCGATCTGGAAGGTGCCGACCTGCGCGGCGCCATCGGCTTCAAGATTCCGAAGCCGGCGAGCCAGAAAGAAAACAACTAGCCCCATTCCTGTCAGACGGGAACGCCCTCTTCTTCCAGTGCCGGGGGTAATGCCGTCAACGCCGGAATCTGCGACAACAGGATCACGGCCAGCTGCACGCCATAGCCGGCCACCGCCAGCCAAATCGCCGCTTCCAGGCCAAACCGTTCACCCACCGCGCCGCCGACCAGCGCACCGAGCGGTCGCATCCCCAAAGTCGCCACCTGCTGGATCGCACTGACGCGACCGATCAGCCGCAGCGGCACTATGGCCTGTCGCAGGCTGGTCTGGCCGATGGTCCACAGCATCGGGCCGAAGCCGAACAGGAAGAAGCCGGCCAGCAGCCATGCAAAGGCGGCGCTTCCTGCCGTCATCGTGGCACCGCCGATCGCGAAGGCAGCAAACAGCGACATCCCGGGCCCGAGGATGATCATCACGCCAAGCCGCAACCGTGCATGGATGTAGGGTGCGGCAAGCGCCGCCAGCAGCATGCCGAGTCCCTGCGCACCGAGCGAAATTCCCACCTGCGCCGGCGTGAGTTCCAGCGTGTTGACGGCAAACAGCACGAACACCGCCATCAGCACGAACCAGCTGAAATTCCATACCATGGCACAACCGGCAATCGCGCGCAGCAGCGGGTGTCGCCAGACGACGACAAGCCCCTCGGCCAGCGCGCGGCGGATCGGCGGGCGTTCAGCATGCACTGGAAGGTCGCGACGCATGCCCGGTGTCAGCAGCAACACGACCGCAGCAGCTGACGCGATTGCCGAGACCGCCAGCGCCCAGGCCGGCGAGGTCCAGCCCGCAATCGCACCAGCGATGCCGGGGCCGAGAAAGACCGCCACGGCCCGCGTGAATTCGATCCTGGCATTCGCCGCCGCCAGTCCCTCCCGCGCCACGATGGCCGGCAGATAGGCCTGGGCGGCAACATTGAACATGACCGTGCAGGCTGACAGCGCAAACCCGAGCAGCGCGAGACTGACCAGATCGAGCCAGCCGGCAAGGGCCAGCAGCGGAACCAGCATCAGCAGCAGCGCGCGGCAGGCCTCGCTGCCTGCCATCAGCAGATGCCGCGGCATGCGGTCGGCCCAGATTCCGGCCACCAGCGAGAACAGCAGGAAAGGCAGGGTCTGCGCGGCGCTGAGCGCACCCATGGTCTCGGCCGTGGCACCCAGCGTGAGTGCCGCCATCAGCGGGATGGCGGCCATGGCGAGCTGTTCGGCGCCATTGGCGGCCAGGTTGGCGAAGGACAGGCGATGGAGAGGCGGCATGATCGGCTCCTTTGCCGACCAGAGCTAGCTCCCCGATCCGGAGTGAACTATCCGAACCTTGCGCTGTCAGTTCTCCAGCGACTTCGACGCGATCTCGTAGACGTCGCGCGAAAGATTGGGTTTCGCCAGCACGCGGCGCAGCTCAGCCTTCATCTTCTCCTGCCGCCCGGCATCGAAGCGCCGCCAGCGGCCCAGCGGCGCTAGCAGGCGTGCGGCCACCTGCGGATTGATCGGCTCCAGCTCCAGCATGCGGTCGGCATGGAAGGCATAGCCAGATCCGTCGGCGGCGTGATAGCGCAGCGCATTGGCCGTAAAGGCGCCGATCAGCGACCGCACCTTGTTTGGCTTCTGCATCGAGAAGGCCGGGTGCTTGAGCAGCGACCGCACCTTGTCCAGTGTATCGGGCAGCGACGAGATCGCCTGCAGCATGAGCCATTTATCCAGCACCAGCGCATCGTCGGCGAAGCGCTGATAGAAGTCAGCCAGCGCAGCCTCGCGCTCTTCGCCGGCAATGTCGACCAGCAGGCGCAGGGCCGCCGCGCGGTCGGTCATGTTGTCGGCTTTTGAATACTGGTCGAAGATCAGGCGGCGCAGGCCGGCCTCTTCATCGGCCAGTTCCGAGAGATAGGACAGCGCGGCATTCTTCAGCGCGCGTCGGCCGGCCGAGGCCGCATCCGGGCTGTAGGCGCCGGGCGTGGTGTTACGGCTGTAGGTCTCTTCAAACTGCTTGCGATATTTGCTGACGATCTCCAGCCGAAGCGCCCGCCGCGCGGCATGAATGCCGTCCACATCCACGACCGCCATACGGTCGGCGATATAGTCTTCGCTGGGCAGCGTGATGGCCTCGGCGATGAAGGCCTGCTCCAGCTTGTCGTCGCGCAGGGTCTGGCCGATGGCCTCGATGAAGGCCGGATCGAACGGCCTGGATGGATCGGCGACGCGGGCGAGCAGCAGCTCAGTGGCATATTGCTGGCCCGCTTCCCAGCGCGCGAAGGCATCGGAATCATGCGCCATCAGGAAGGCCTGCGCCTCGCCCGGCTGCTTCGCCTTCACGATCACCGGCGCGGAGAAACCGCGATTGAGCGAGATCGCCTTCGGCTCCGGCACGCCTTTAAAGCGGAAAGTCTGCTTCGGCGCGGTGAGATTGAGCAGGCCCGGCCGCGGCATCTCGGCGGCTTCGGCCTTTAGCGCAATGTCGCGGCCCTGCGCATCGAGCAATCCGATCCCGAACGGCATCTGCACCGGCTGCTTGTCCGGCTGGCCTGGTGTCGGCGGCACGATCTGCGTCACAGTCAGTTCGTAATCGCCGCTCTGGGCGTCGTAGCGGCCTTCGACCGTCACTTCCGGCGTACCGGCCTGGCTGTACCAGCGCTGGAACTGCGAGAGGTCCACCGTATTGGCGTCTGCCATGGCGGCGACGAACTGGTCGCAGGTCGCGGCCTCGCCATCGTGGCGCTCGACATACAGCCTCATGCCCTTCTGGAAACCCGCCTCGCCCAGCATGGTGTGGATCATGCGGATGACTTCCGAGCCCTTCTCGTAGACCGTGGGCGTATAGAAGTTGTCGATGGCGATGTAGCTGTCGGGCCGGATCGGATGGGCGAGAGGCCCGGCATCTTCGGGGAACTGGCGGGCGCGCAGGACGCGGACATCCTGGATGCGCTTGACCGGGCGTGAGCGCATGTCGGAGGTGAATTCCTGGTCGCGGAAAACCGTCAGGCCTTCCTTCAGGCTGAGCTGGAACCAGTCGCGGCAGGTGATGCGGTTGCCGGTCCAGTTGTGGAAATACTCATGCGCCACCACCGCCTCGATGCCGGCATAATCGGCATCGGTGGCGGTGTCGGGATCGGCCAGAATGTATTTGTCGTTGAAGACATTCAGGCTCTTGTTCTCCATCGCGCCCATATTGAAATCGCTGACGGCAACGATGTTGAACAGGTCGAGATCGTATTCGAGATCGAAGCGCGTCTCATCCCAGCGCATCGAGCGCTTCAGCGCATCCATCGCGTAAACCGTGCGCGGCACCTTGCCGTGTTCGACGAAGATGCGCAAAGCTACCTTGCGGCCGCTGCGGGTGACGAATTCGTCCTCATTCACGGCGAGATCGCCGGCGACCAGCGCAAACAGATAGCAGGGTTTCGGGAAGGGATCGTGCCAGACAGCGTAATGCCGGCCGTCCGAGAGGCTGCCCTCTTCCAACAGATTGCCATTCGACAGCAAGACAGGATTCGCCTTCCTGTCGGCACGGATGGTGACGCGATAGATCGACATCACATCAGGCCGGTCGGGGAAATAGGTGATGCGGCGGAAACCCTGCGCCTCGCATTGCGTGCAGTAGACGCCGCTCGACTGGTACAGGCCCGAAAGATGTGTGTTGCCCTTCGGGTTGACCTTGGTCTCGATTTCCAGCGTGAGGGGCACGGACGGCACGGCGGGAATGGTCAGGCCGTGTTCGTCGACCTTGTAGTCGGCCGGTGCCAGCTTGCGACCGTCAATGACGACCGACAGCAGCTCGAGGTCCTCGCCATCCAGCTTGAGCGGCGCGCCTGGTGTCTGCGGCACCACCGCCAGCTTCGACTTCACCCGCGTCGCCTCGGGCTGCAGGTCGAATTCCAACTCCACCGTCTCGATGCGGAAATCGGGGGCGCGATAATCCCTGCGATGGATCGCGGTCGGCTGCGCTGTCATGAAGTCACCCTAGATGTCATAAACTTCGCGCACACCGGGCAGGACGCGAATCTGGTGCCGCGTCGCCGGATTGATGGCGAAGGTGTCCTTCAGCTTGATATCGGCTTCGATGTCGGGTTTGCCGGGTTCGTCCAGCTTCAGCCCGAGCATCACCTGCCCGCGGCCCCTGCCGGCCTTGTCGAGCAACGTTCTGATCTGCGGCAGCGAGCGATCGTCCTCGATCAGAATCTTGATCCCGGCGGCGGCGCGTGCCGCCACATCGTCCAGCTTCTCGACCTTCTGCGCACTCAGGCGCGGCTGTTCGCCATCGGCACGGGCCGACAGCGTCCAGACCACGTTGGTGCCGGCCTCCAGCAGGTCGCGATGCTGCGCCAGGATTTCCGAGAACAGCATCACCTCGTACATGCCAGACGCGTCTGAACATTGAACAAACGCGAAGCGGTTGCCGGTCTTCTGCGAGGTACGCTCCTGCTTCGAGATCACGGTGCCGGCCAGCTTGACGATGGTTTCGCTGGCGCCGATGCCTTTGAGGGCCTCGGTATAGCGTTTCACGCCGACGCGGTTGAGTGTGGCCTGGTAGGCATCGAGCGGATGGGCCGAGAGATAGAAGCCGATCGCCTCGAATTCCTTGGCGAGCTGGTCCATCGGCGTCCAGATGTCGCCTTCAGGCAGCTTGGGCAGGCGTTCTTCCGTCTTACCACCGCCGAAGAGATTGACCTGGTTGGAATTGCGCTCCTCGGCCTTGCTCTGGGCGAAGCGGATCAGCGTTTCCAGACCGGCGATCACCTTGGCGCGGTTCTTTTCCAGCGTGTCGAAGGCGCCGGCCTTGGCGAGGTTTTCCAGCATGCGCTTGTTCAGTGCCGCGGGATCGACGCGGCTGGCGAAATCGAACAGCGACTTGAACGGGCCATTCTTCTCGCGCTCGGCCACGATCACCGTCATCGGCGCGGCGCCAACATTGCGCACCGCCGAGAGCGCGTAGCGGATCGCGCCCTTCTCATGCCTGTCGTATTCGACCGAAAATTCAACCAGCGACTTGTTAATATCGGGCGGCAGCAGCGTGATGCCCTGGCGCGCGCATTCCTGCCGGAAGACGTTCAGCTTGTCGGTATTCGAGATATCGAGGGTCATCGACCCCGCGATGAACTCGACCGGATAGTTGGCCTTCAGATAGGCCGTATGCCAGGCGACCAGCGCGTAAGCGGCCGCATGGCTCTTGTTGAAGCCGTAGCCGGCAAATTTCTCGACCAGTTCGAAGATGAAGGCGGCCTGCTTCGGATCGACGCCCTTGGCCTGGGCGCCGGAGACGAAGCGATCCTTCTGCGCATCCATCTCGGCCTTGATCTTCTTGCCCATGGCGCGGCGCAGCAGATCGGCGTCGCCAAGAGAATATCCGGCCAGCACCTTGGCGATTTCCATCACCTGTTCCTGGTAGATGATGACGCCGTAGGTTTCTTCCAGCACCGGCTTCAGCCAGTCATGCAGGTAGTCGGGCTTTTCCTTGCCGTGCTTGCGGGCGATGTAGCTCGGGATGTTTTCCATCGGACCCGGGCGATACAGCGCCACGAGCGCGATCAGGTCTTCGAAGGCGTCGGGCTTCATGTTGCGCAGCATGTCGCGCATGCCGCTGCCTTCGAACTGGAACACGCCGACCGCATCGCCGCGTCCGAGCAGGTCGAAGGTCGGCTGGTCCGACAATGGAATCTCCGCCAGCGCGATCTGCACGCCCTTGAGCCGGATCAGCTCGATGGCCTTTTCCAGCACATCGAGCGTCTTCAGGCCGAGGAAGTCAAACTTCACTAGGCCGGCGGCCTCGGCATATTTCATCGAGAACTGCGTCGCCGGCATGCTGGCATGCGGATCGCGGTAGAGCGGCACCAGCTCGACCAGCGGGCGGTCGCCGATCACCACGCCGGCGGCATGGGTCGAGGCGTTGCGGTAGAGACCCTCCAGCTTCAGCGCCACGTCCATCATGCGCGCGACATTCTCGTCGCGGTCGCGTTCCTCGCGCAGCCGCACCTCTTCCTTGATCGCCTGCGCCAGTGTCACCGGATTGGCCGGGTTGTTCGGCACCAGCTTGCAGATGCGGTCGACCTGGCCGAGCGGCAGCTGCAGCACGCGGCCCACGTCGCGCAGCGCAGCACGGGCCTGCAATTTGCCGAAGGTGATGATCTGGGCGACGTTGGCGGCGCCGTATTTGTTCTGCACGTAATGGATCACCTCTTCGCGGCGTTCCTGGCAGAAGTCGATATCGAAGTCGGGCATCGAGACGCGTTCCGGATTGAGGAATCGTTCGAACAGCAGGCCGAAGCGCAGCGGGTCTAGGTCGGTGATGGTGAGCGCCCAGGCGACCACCGAACCGGCGCCCGAGCCGCGGCCCGGCCCCACGGCAATACCGTTGCGCTTGGACCACTGGATGAAGTCGGCCACGATCAGGAAGTAGCCAGGGAATTTCATGTTGATGATCGTCTCGCATTCGAAATCGAGACGGTCGTGATAGACCTTGGCCTTCTCCGGATCGGTGACGCCGATCTGCTGCAGGCGCAGTTCCAGGCCCTCGCGCGCCATGCGGCGCAGCATGTCGGCCTCGCTCTCCCCCGTGCCGTCACCGAAGCTGGGCAGGATCGGCTGGCGCTCATTGGCCTTCACGGCGCAGCGCTGCGCGATCACCAGCGTATTGTCGATGGCTTCCGGCAGGTCGGCGAACAGCACCCGCATTTCCTCGGCCGTCTTGAAGCGGTGGTCCGGGGTGACGCGGCGGCGGTTCTGCTCGCCCACATAGGACCCTTCCGCGATGCAGAGCAGCGCGTCATGCGCCACATACATATCCTCGTCGGGGAAATAGCAGTCGTTGGTCGCGACCAGCGGCAGGTTCAGCTCATAGGCCAGATCCAGCAGGCCGGGCTCGCTCTTGGCCTCGCTGGCCCAGCCGTGGCGCTGCAGCTCCACATACGTCCGGCCGGGGAAGATGCGGGCCAGCGCCTGCAGTTGCTCGCGGGCGGCATCGATCTGGCCGTCCAGGATCAGCCGCGCAATCGGCCCGCTCGGGCCGCCGGTCAGGCAGATCAGCCCTTCGCTGCAGGCCTCCAGGTCAGCCCACTGGACCTGGGCCACCTCGCCCGGCGGCGGCTCCAGATAGGCCTTGGTCGACAGCTTCATCAGGTTGGCATAGCCGGCGTCGTTCTGGGCCAGCAGGACGATCTTGTCCGGGTCAGGCTTCTTCAGGTTGCGGGCGCTGGGCTGGGCGTGGTCGGCGCGGGCCAGGCTGAGCTGGCAGCCGAGGATCGGCTGGATCCCCTTGCCGGCCATCTCCTTGGAGAATTCCAGGGCGCCGAACAGGTTGTTGGTGTCGGTAATCGCCACGGCGGGCATGCGGTGGCGCTGGCAGAGTTCGGCCAGCTTGCCGACCCGGATCGCGCCCTCGGTCAGCGAATAGGCGGTATGGACGCGCAAATGGACAAAGTCGGCGTGGCTCATGCGACCCTTCACTCCGGGCGAATCAGAGACTGGATTTTCGAGTCCCGTTCACGGCTTACGATACGCGACCTAGGGCCGCGAAACCAGAACGCAAGGAATCCGAATCCCATACCGGGTGTGGCGGAATTGTATTGATTCCCAATATCTTGTGGATAAGTGCCGGTCCCGGGGGCGATGCCCGAGAACGCCCGCGGACGAATCCTATATGCGGGAGAACGGAGCGGAAATGCGGCCTAGGATTAGCATTGGCCGCATGCTAGGTAAGCCGCGATGAGCGCCGCGACCCCCTTCCTGCTGAAAGACATCTGGTATTTCGCCCTGCCCGGCCGCGAGCTGGCGGCCGGCAAGACCAAAGCCAAGCTGCTGCTGGGCGAGCCGGTCCTGTTCGGCCGTACGACCGGCGGCGAGGTCTTCGCCATCCGCGACATCTGCCCCCATCGCGGCGTGCCGCTGTCGGAAGGCAGCTTCGACGGCCAGGAGGTGCAATGCCCCTACCACGGCTGGAAGTTCGGCCCGTCCGGCCAGTGCACCCATATCCCCTCGCTGGTCGAGGGCCAGGATTTCGACATCACGAAGATCAGGGTCCGCCGCTACCCGGTGCGCGAACAGAACGGCCTGGTCTGGATCTGGATGGGCAGCGACCCGAAGGCCGAACCCGACCAGGACCCGCCAGCCCTGCCCGAACTGCCGGCCGAGCTGCGGCCCACCCTGATCCGGGCGATGCCGTTTCCCTGCTCGATGGACCATGCCGTCGTCGGCCTGATGGACCCGGCGCATGTGCCCTTCATCCACCGCTCCTGGTATTGGCGCAACGGCCCGATCAAACTTAAGACCAAAGCTAAGGAATTCGGCCCAAGCCCTTATGGCTTCGTCATGAAACGCCACAAGCCTGCAATGACTCTGGCTTACAAGATCCTCGGCGCCGCGCCTGAAACCGAAATCAGCTTCCGCCTGCCCGGCGTGCGGGTCGAGCATATCCGGATCGGCCGGAACAGCGTCTGGAACTTCACGGCCGTCACGCCCATCGACGATACCCAGACCGAAGTGACCAACATCTTCTTCTGGACCATGCCCTGGCTGGCCCTGCTCGGCCCGGTGGCGAAGGTCGTGATGGGCCACTTCCTGGGCCAGGACCGCGATATCCTGATCCGCCAGCAGCGCGGCCTGAAATTCGACCCGACGCTGATGCTGATCCGCGACACCGACACCCAGGCCCGCTGGTATTACCAACTCAAGAACGAATACCAGCGCGCGCGGGACGAACAGCGGCCATTCGAAAACATGGTCAAGGATACCGTGCTGCGTTGGAAAAGCTGACTTCTATATATAAATCAATACAATAACGAAACTTACTGACCTGATATAATAAGCTTGTATCGTGCTTATATGTCCTTATTTCAGCTTATATGACCCTTATTCGACGCCTATTTTGTCTTATCCAAGGCTTATACGCGCTTGTCTGACGCTTATTCCATTTTGCCCTGCATAAACAATGAATTAGAAACCAAACTTGCCATACCAGTAGATAATACGCCGCCCCGCCAGAACAAGAGCCTGCCGACATGACCCAGCTTGAAACCGCCCGCCTGATCCTGCGCCCGCCGCGCCGCGAAGACTACGAGCCCTGGATCGCCTTCGGTGCCGACGCGGAGGTGCAGCGCCATCTCGGCGGCGTGCTGCCGCCGTCGCTGGTCTGGCGGTCGATCTGCGTCATGGCCGGCGGCTGGGTCATCGACGGTTTCTCGATGTTCTCGGTGATCGAGAAATCGACCGGCCGCTGGATCGGCCGGATGGGTCCCTGGAAGCCGGAAGGCTGGCCGGGCACCGAAGTGGGCTGGAGCCTGGTGCGCGACGCCTGGGGCAAGGGCTACGCCACCGAGGGGGCGACGGCCTGCATCGACTGGGTGTTCGACCATCTGGGCTGGACCGAGGTGGTCCATTGCATCGCGCCAGAGAACGAGGCCTCCAAGGCGGTCGCGAAGCGGCTCGGCTCGGCCTACCTGCGCGAGGGCTGGCTGCCCGCCCCGATCGATGACAGCGTCCAGCTCTGGGGCCAGACCCGGGAGCAGTGGCGGGCGCGGACGCGCTGACCGCGGGTCAGGCCCAGCCGCCGGCAATCGGCACGATATGGCCGGTGACGAAGCCGCATTTGCCGCCGGCGAACAAAGCCACCAGCTCGGCCACCTCTTCTGGCTCGCCCAGCCGGCCGAGCGGGATGTTCTTCACCATCTTCGCCACGGCTTCGGCATTCGCCAGCAGTTCGGGCGGGAAGTAATCCGGGTTCTTGATGTAGTTGGCGGCGATGGCATTCACCGGGATGTTCCAGCGCGCCAGCTCCTTCGACAGGGTCGGCACCATCGCATTGGCCCCGCCGCGCGCGATCGCGTACATCGAATAATTCGGGATGCCGGTGAGCGGCGCCGCCGACGACACGATCAGGATGCGGCCGGCCTTGCGCGCCTTCATCGCTGCCGCCACCCGGCCGATCAGCATATAGGGCCAGACCACCATGGCCTCGAGCGCGCGACGGAATTCCTCCGGCTCGGCCTCGTCCACCGCCGCCCTCACCGCCGGATAGGGATCGTTCGAGATCAGCGCATCGACCCGGCCGAAACGGGCCAGCACCTCTTCGACGACTTTCGCCGGCTCGGTCGCCGCACAGGCTTCGGCCCCGGACACCTCGGCCAGAAAGGCTTCCCGCTTTGCCGCATCGGCGAAGCTCATATCGTGGCAGACCACGGTATGGCCATCGGCCAGCAGCCGGCGCACCGCGCTCGGTCCGATGAAATGCCGCACATGGGTCAGCAGGATGATGTCGGGCATGGTGTCCTCCGCCTGTGGCGGAGGATGTTAAGTCAGCGCCGGCGGCTTGCAATCCTGCCGCAACGGCAGGCGACCCGGCCTATGCCTGGCGATGCGGTACGGCGACCCGTCGCCATTCGGCCGGACTGGCGCCCAGGATGCGGCGAAACTCGCGGGTAAAATGCGCCTGGTCGGCGAAGCCGGCGGCATAGCCGATCTCGGCCAGACTGCCCGGCGTGTCCAGCATGGCACGGGCGGCCCGGCGCACGCGGGCATCGCGCAGGATGCCCGAGTAAGACGCGCCTTGCCGCCGCAGCCGCCGCTGCAGGTCGCGCGTCGACAGGCCGACCGCGCCGGCCATCGCGGCGATGGGCCAGAGCCGCACCGGATCGTCGTCGAGCAGCAGATACAACTGCTCGATCAGGCCGGGCTGCGCCGGCGGCCGGATCCGCTTTTCGCTCTGCACGCTCTGCCAGCGCAGATGCCAGTCCACCGGTCCGGCGGGCAACGCGGCCAGCACGGCGCGATCCTTCCGCAGGGCCGGCGCGTCGCCCAGATCGGCCTCGATGCCGTCGCAGCCGATGGCCTGCAGCAAGGCGACCAGCAGACCGAGCACGGCGAGGCTTTCCAGCGCGAGCGGCGCCGGGCCGCGCAGCGAACGATGCCGCAGCCGCATCATGCCCTCGCCGGCCTGCAGCACCTCCACGCGATGATGCGAGTGATGGTATTTCTCCAGCCGCGCCCAACGGTCGAGCAGCCCCGTCGGATCGCCGGCGCGGCGCAGCACATCCAGCGTCGGATCGCTCGGGATGGCATGAATGCCCTGCCCGACCTGCAGGATGAAAGCCGGGCCCGCCATGTCGCAGGCATGCGCCAGCAGCCGGCGCTTGAGATCGAGCGTCACCTGCGGCGGCCCGCCCGGCGTCATCGCGACCTGCAGATCGGCCGGCAAGGCGATGCCGGCGGCGGCCATGCGGCGCAGGATCAGTCCGACGAAAGCGGCGCTGGCGTAATCGCTCATGGCCTCAGGCCGACGACGGTGGCCGGTACGGCAACCTGTACACGCGACGTCCGGTCGCCGCTGCAATGGCATTGGTGATCGCGGCCACCGCCACCATCGCGGTTTCGCCGGCGCCGCTGGGGGCTGCGCCGGGCGGCTCAAGCAATGCGATGTCGATGGCCGGCATGGCATCCATGGTGGGGATCGGATAATCGGCAAAAGTATAGGCAGCGACCCGGCCGCCCTCAATTGGCAGCCTTTCGGTCAGCACCATGCCCAGGCCCCAGAGCAGGTTGCCCTCGACCTGCGCCCGGACCTGATCCGGATTGACCACCCGCCCGCTATCCTGCGCACACCACAGATGTGTCACGGTCACGCCGCCGTCTGCCGCCACCTTCACCTCGGCCACCACGGCGGCATAGCTGTTGTCCTTGTAGATGCCGCAGGCGACGCCACGCGCGGTCCCGGCTGCATTCCAGCCCGAGAGATCGCGTACGGCTTCGAGGCAGGCCTTCAGCCGCCCATGCTGCGGATCGAGATGGACGAGGCGGAACTGCAGCGGGTCCTGTCCCGCCATCTGCGCCAGTTCGTCGATGGCGGATTCGATGGCGAAACCGTTCGGCCCCGCCCCCAGCCCGCGCCAGGGACCGGTATCGACCGGCAGGCGGAGATCGGAGAACTCCACCCGCATCCGGCTGGCGGCATAGGGCGGCAGCGCACCGCGCGCGACGCCGGGGTCCTTGACGAAACTGGTGACGGTCTGCATCCAGCGCGGCATGGCGGCGGAGGTGAAGATGACATGGCCGGAACAGAAGCCGTGCCACCAGTCGGCGATCCGGCCATTGCCATCGAGCCGCGCGCGGATGCGATGAGAGGATGGCGGACGATGGAAGCCATCGAGGAATTCCGCCGCGCGGCTCCACTGCACCTTCACCGGCCGGCCGGCGGCCTGCGCCAGCAGGGCCGCGTCCAGTTCCTGCCGCACGATGGTGCGCGCGCCGAAGCCGCCGCCGATGCGGCAGGCATGCACCAACACGCGATCCGCCGACAGGCCGAAGTGGCGCGCCAGCGTCTCGCGCACAAAAAAAGCATCCTGCGTGCCGGTCCAGACTTCCAGCCGCACGGCGGCCTGCCTGTCATGCCATTGCGCCACGGCGGCACGCGGCTCCAGGGCGGCATGGGCGGCGAAGGGAATGTCGTAGCGCCGGTCGAGCGTCCAGGCGGTGTCGCGTATCACCGCATCGCCGCGCAACGTATGTTCCAGATGGCCGCGGCGCTCCACGGCGTCGATGTCCATGTCCGGCATCGCACGCGCAGTTGCCGGCCGATCCAGCGAAACGGCGTGCAGCGGCCCGGCATGATCCGACAGCAGGCCGCGCCGGCCATCGGAGAGATCGACCGGCCGCAAACCCGCTGTCGGGTCCGGCACCTGCACGCCCGCTGGCAGCACCAGCCCGAACAGCATGCCGGGCAGGCGGACGTCGCCGGCATACAGCGATGGGGCGCCGGTGACGATGTCGGCGATCTGCTCGGTCGGATGCCCCTGCCCGACATGGCGTGTACCGCCCTGCCGGCTGCGCAGGACTACCGGCTGGCCTGTATCGTGCAGTTCCGTGGCGGTGCCGCCGCGCGCCAGATGTTCGCGCAGCAAAGCCGCGGCACGTGCCACCGGCTCAGCGAAATCCTTCATACTGTCGCTGCCCACGGTCGACTTCACCGGCGCGATGGCGGCGGTATCAGGCAACACCGTTTCGACGCGCTCCAGGTCGACCTCCAGTTCCTCGGCCACGATCTGGCGCAGCGCGATGCCGATGCCCTGCCCCATTTCCTGGCGCGGCAGCAGCAGTTGCACCCGACCGTCGGGCCGCAGCCGCAGCCAGGCGATGCGCGCTCCGGTCGGCGGCATGTCGCGCGTCGGCAGGGCCGGCAGCGGATTGAAGGCGCAGGCCGGCGCGGCGGCAAAGACGGTGATGCCGGCGGCGAGACGCGCGGCATGGGCGAACAGGCGGCGGCGCGACATGCCCCGATGAATTTGGGCGCTCATGACGGCTGCCCTGCCGCGCGGTGAATGGCTTTGCGGATGCGCCGGTAAGTACCGCAACGACAGAGGTTGCCGGCCATGGCCGCGTCGATGGTGGCATCGTCGGGTTTCGGCATTTCGCGCAGCAGGGCGACGGCCGACATGATCTGCCCGGCCTGGCAGTAGCCGCATTGCGGCACGCTCTCGGCGATCCAGGCCTGCTGCACCGGATGCAGCGTGTCGCCAGCCAGTCCCTCGATGGTGGTAATTTTCCGTCCGGCCGTTTCGCTGGCGCTGATCTGGCAACTGCGGATCGCGGCGCCATCGAGATGCACGGTACAGGCACCGCACAGCCCCTGCCCGCAGCCGAATTTGGTGCCGGTCAGGCCGAGTGTTTCGCGCAGCACCCAGAGCAGCGGATCGCCGGCGCGCTCATCGGGAATCTCGGCCGGGCGGCCGTTAACGGTGATCTGCATGGCAGGCTCCCTGTTGCGGAGCCTGTAATATCGGGCGGCGGCGGCGAGCCGTATTGAACGATCGCGCCAGATCGGCCTTAAACGTCATGCCCGGACTTGTTCCGGGCATCTACGTCTTTTCTGGTTTTGGAAAGAAGGCATGGATGGCCGGGACAAGCCGGCCATGACGATTTTGGGTTGGCTACGCCGCCTGCAGCTTGCCGTCGTGCAGCGTGACCACGCGATCCATGCGGCGGGCGAGATCGAGGTTGTGCGTGGCGATCAGGGCGCCGATGCCACTGTTGCGCACCAGCGCGGTCAGTTCGCCGAACACGATCTCGGCGGTTTTCTCGTCCAGATTGCCGGTCGGTTCGTCGGCGAGAAGTAAGTCCGGCTTTCCAACGACAGCGCGGGCAATCGCCACACGCTGCTGCTCGCCGCCCGACAGCCGCGCCGGGCGATGGTCGAGGCGATGACCCAGACCGAGATGCTTGAGCAGTTCGCCGGCAGTCCGTGCCGCATCGCCCGCGCCCTGCCCGCGCACACGCAGCGGCATGGCGGCATTTTCCAGCGCCGAGAATTCCGGCAGCAGGTGGTGATACTGGTAGACGAAACCGAGCCGCTCGCGACGGACCAGCGTGCGCTCGGCGTCGTTCATGCGGCTGCAATCCTGGCCGCCGATCACGATACGGCCGGAGGATGGCTGCTCCAGCAGGCCGGCGATATGCAGCAGGGTGGATTTGCCCGAGCCGGACGGACCGAGCAGTGCGACGATCTCGCCGCGCGATACGGTCAGATCGACGCCGCGCAGCACGTCGACATTGACGCCGCCCTGGCTGAAGGTGCGCTGGACGTTATCGAGAACGAGAACGGCCTCACTCATACCGCAGCGCCTCCACCGGATCGAGGCGGGCGGCGCGCCAGCTGGGATAGAGCGTGGCGAGCAGTGAAAGAGCAAGGCCCATCGCCACGACATAGATCACTTCGGTACTGTCGACCTTGGCGGGCAGCTGCGACAGGAAGTAGATCTCGGCCGGGAAAAGCTGCCAGCCGGTCATAGCCTGCAGCGCCTGACGGATGCTTTCGATATTCAGCGAGAAGGCCAGGCCGAGCGCGAAGCCCGAGGCGGTGCCCAGCACGCCGATGCTGGCGCCGGCAATCACGAAGACACGCATGACGGTGCCGCGTGCCGTGCCCATGGTGCGCAGGATGGCGATATCGCGGGTCTTGTCCTTCACCAGCATGATCATACTGGAAATGATGTTGAAGGCCGCCACCACGATGATCAGGGTCAGGATCAGGAACATCACGTTGCGCTCAACCTGCAGCGCGCTGACGAACTGCGCATTGGCCTGCTGCCAGTCATACATGCGGTAATTTGGCCCAAGCCGCTGGCTGATCATGCGGGCGGCCTCGCGCGCCTTATCGGGCTCGGCGAGCCTCACCTCCACGGCCGAGGCCTGGTTCTGCAGGCGGAAATAGATCTGCGCCGCCTCGAAGGGCAGATAGACGAAGGCGCTGTCGTATTCGAACATGCCGACGTCGAAGACCGCGACCACGGTGTAGCGCACCGAGCGCGGCACGCTGCCGAACGGGGTGGCATTGGTCTGCGGCGAGATCATGGTGATCTGGTCGCCGACGCGCAGGCCGAGCTTGCGGGCCAGACGATGGCCGATCACGGCGGCATCGTCGCTCTGGAATTCCTGCAGCCTGCCCTCGCGGATCCCCCTGGCGATGGCGCTCTCTTTCGCCAGATCCTGCGGCCGGACGCCGCGGATCATCACGCCCGACGCGCCCCGGTCAGTCGTGGCCATCACCTGGCCCTCGATGATCGGATTGGCCATCACCACGCCGGGCAGCTTGCCCACGGCATCGGACACGAATTCGAAATCGCGGATCGCCGTGCCGGCATCGGACTGGATGGTCAGGTGCCCGTTCAGGCCGAGGATGCGGCCGACCAGTTCGGCGCGGAAACCGTTCATCACGCTCATCACGATGATCAGGGTCGCCACGCCCAGCATGATGCCGAGGAAGCTGAACACCGCGATCACGGAGATGAAGCCCTCCTGCCGCCGCGCCCTCAGGTATCGCAGGGCGAGCATCCATTCGAAACGCGAGAAGAAGGGCATGCGGGATTCAGCCTTTGAAGACGCGGGTCATCGAAACTTGGCAGCAGAGAGCTTATTAAGCGCCGCCTCGATGGAAAGTTCCTCTTTCTCGCCGCTTTTGCGGTTCTTGATCTCGACCACGCCGGTCTTCAGTCCGCGCGGGCCGACCGTGACCTGCCAGGGCAGGCCGATCAGGTCCATGGTGGCGAATTTGGCGCCGGCGCGCTCGTCGCGGTCATCCAGCAGCACATCCAGCCCGGCGGCCTGCAGCTTGCCGTAAAGGTCGGTGCTGGCCGTGTCGCACTCGGCATCGCCGACCTTGAGATTGATCAGGCCGACATGGAACGGCGCGACGCTCATCGGCCAGATGATGCCGTTGTCGTCATGGCTGGCCTCGATGATGCCGCCGACCAGGCGCGACACGCCGATGCCGTAGGAGCCCATCTCGAGCGTGATCTGCTCGCCGCCGGGTCCGGCGACCACCGCGCCCATCGGCTTGGAATACTTGGTGCCGAAATAGAAGATATGGCCGACCTCGATGCCGCGCGCCGCCACCTGGCGCTCCTGCGGCAGCGCCTCGAAACGGGCCGCATCGTGCTTTTCCTCGGTGGCCGCATAGGGTGCGGTCCAGCTGTCCACGATGGGCTGCAGGTCGGCATTGTAATCCACCGCCTCGCCCAGCACGTCGCGCTCGATCAGCGCCCTGTCGCAGAACACGCCGCTCTCGCCGGTCTCGGCCAGCACGATGAATTCGTGGCTGAGGTCGCCGCCGATCGGCCCGGTATCGGCCTGCATCGGGATCGCCTTCAGGCCGAGCCGCGCGAAGGTGCGCAGGTAGGCCACGAACATGCGGTTATACGAGCGGCGCGCGCCGGCCTGGTCGAGATCGAAGGAATAGGCATCCTTCATCAGGAATTCGCGGCCGCGCATGACGCCGAAGCGCGGACGCACCTCGTCGCGGAATTTCCACTGGATGTGGTAGAGGATTTTCGGCAGGTCGCGATAGCTCTTCCATTCCGAGGCGACGATGTCGGTGAGCATTTCCTCGTTGGTCGGACCGTAGAGCATTGGCCGCTCATGGCGGTCGACGATGCGCAGCATTTCCTTACCGTAATCCTCGTAGCGGCCGCTCTTCTGCCACAGCTCGGCCGGCTGGATGGTCGGCATCAGCAGTTCCTGCGCGCCGGCATTGTCCTGCTCCTCGCGCACGATCTGCTCGATCTTCTTCAGCACGCGATGACCGAGCGGCAGCCAGCTGTAGATGCCGGCCGCGGTCTGCCGGACCATGCCGGCCCGCAGCATCAGGCGATGGCTGACGATCTGGGCCTCGGAGGGATTTTCCTTCAGAACGGGCAGGAAGTAGCTGCTGAGCCGCATATTGTGGGTTTTCCTGAATTTATCGTGCGGTGATGGCGGGATAATGGGGCGTTTTTAAGGCCCCGCACCTGCCCTCGCAATGGCTTGCTGGATCAGCGTTTCGGCTGGGCCGCCTTGGCCATGTGGTCGCGGCAGGCCGCGGTGACGGCATCCTCGGTCTGCGGCTCCAGCGGTTTGCCGTTGAACGACAGCCGGCCGCTCATCGGATCGATGCCCAGCGTGGCGATCGCCAGGCCGGATTCGCGCTTCATGTCGGAGGGCACCTGCGACAGCCCCGGCAGCCCCGACAGCGGCATCTTCAGCGGCAGTTCGATCATGCCGTCCAGCGGCAGCGGGTTGCTGCCCGGCAGGTCGGCCGGCGCAATCGGGCGGCCCTGGGAGTCGACGTCGCGGCCGGGCTGGTAATTCACATCCGGCGCGGGGCGGTGCGGCACCAGGATATTGTGCTGCGCCATCAGCCGGCGGCAGTCCTGCGCATTCAGCGCCACGACCACAGGGAGTGCCGAGTCGGAGGTATTTTGGGCAGGTTTGGCAGGCTGGGAGGCCGTCTGGGCCGGTACTGCCGCCGGTAGCAGCAGCAGTCCGAGCAGCAGGGTGGTCGGAATCCGGAGCATTTTCCCAGCATGCAGCGGCATTGTTACGATTCTCTTATGAGGCCATAACTTTTTGGATGACAACGCTTTCATCATTCGGTATAGAAAATACGCAACCGCTTGGTAACAGGCGGCCCAAGTCTGGGGAGGCTTAAACTTACCCGTGCGAGACGGGGTCCGGAGCGAGGCATGTCCTTGCTCCTTTCTTTTTTGTGGCAACCCCTTCCGCAAATCACATCCATAAGTAGAGCAGATGCAGCCCCGTTCGGGGCTGTTTGCATTTTCAGGGGTAGTCAGCTCAGCCGCGGCCGAACAGGCTGGAGACCCCGAGCAGGTCGTACGTGCCGACCACGTAATAGATCGCGAAAATCACGCTGCTGATGCCGAAGCAGAGCAGGAATTTGAAGCCGAGCCGCGGGTTGGCCGGGGCCGAATCGGCCTGGCCGGGCAGCTTCTCCTCGCCGGCCTCGTCTGCGGTCTTCACGCCGATGGGCAGGACGCAGAACAGCATCACCATGTAGATGATGAGAAACGCGACGAGATTATTGTACCAGGTCACAGCAGAAACTCAGATCTGCTCGATTTCGACCAGCGTGCCGCAGAAATCCTTCGGGTGCAGGAACAGCACCGGCTTGCCATGCGCGCCGATCTTCGGCTCGCCGTCGCCCAGCACGCGGGCACCCTGCTCCTTGAGCTTGTCGCGCGCCACGATGATGTCGTCGACCTCGTAGCAGACATGATGCATGCCGCCCGACGGATTGTTGGCGAGGAATTTGGCGATCGGGGAATTGTCGCCCAGCGGATGCAGCAGCTCGATCTTGGTGTTCGGCAGCTCGACGAACACCACCGTCACGCCATGGTCGGGCTCGTCGACCGGCTTGGACACTTTCGCCCCCAATGTATTGGCATAGGTGGCGGCGGCGGCGGCGAGGTCCGGCACGGCAATAGCGACGTGATTGAGGCGACCGATCATGGACGAGTTCCCTGCTGGCGTTTCTTGCAGCGCAATATGGGGGCGAAACCGGCGGGCGGCAAGCGGGCGGAAAGTCGCAGTCCCTGAATAGCTTACGCTACGGCATCCGCACAATCTGCACCTGGCAGACCGGTTTGCGGCCGGTCAGCCCGCGCAGGAAACCGCGCATCGCCCGGACCGCCGCCTGCTCCAGCGCCGCGTCGTCACGCGACGCCTTGAGCAGTGCAATGGCATCGGCGATCTCGTCGGCGATCTCGTCCTCGATATCCTCGATGTCGTAATTCACCACGCCGGCCAGCATCACCTGCGGATCGGCCAGCAGCCTGCCGCGCTCGTCCACCACCAGGGTCACGGCAGCGGCACCGTTGAAGGCCAGCTTGCGGCGCACGCCCAGTGCACCGCCCTGCACCGGCACCAGTTCGTCACCGTCGATGGCCAGCCGACCGGCCGGCACCTGCTCGACCACATCGGGTTCACCCGGCGCCAGCCGGATCAGGTCGCCGTTGCGCGGCACAATGCCGTGCGGCACCTGCAGGCTCTGGGCGAAGCGCGCATGCTCGACCAGATGGCGCGGCTCGCCATGCACCGGCACGGCGATCTGCGGCCGGGCCAGCGCATACATCTCGGCCAGTTCGTCGCGCGACGGGTGCCCCGAGACATGCACGAAGGCATCCTTCTCGGTGATCACCTCGATGCCCTTGGCGACCAGCTCGTTATGCAGCTTGAACAGGGTGCGCTCGTTGCCCGGAATGATCTTGGAGGAAAACACCACGGTATCGCCCGGCGACATCACCACATGGGGATGACTGCCGAAGGCAATGCGCGCCATGGCGCCGCGCGGCTCGCCCTGGCAGCCAGTGCAGATGTAGAGAATCTTCTCGCGCGGGAGGAAGCCGGCCTCGCGCTCATCTACCTTGTTGGGGATATGTTTCAGATAGCCGTTTTCCTGCGCCGCCGCGATGAAGCGATGCAGCGAGCGGCCGATCAGACAGACATGGCGGTCGAGATCCTTCGCCGTGCGGAACAGGGTTTCCAGCCGCGCCAGGTTGGAGGAAAATGTCGTGATGGCGATGCGGCCCGGCTTGTCCTTCAGCAGCGGCAGCAGTGCGTCATGCACCTCGCCTTCTGAGCCCGAGGTGCCACGGCTGAACACATTGGTGCTGTCGCAGACCAGCGCCAGCACGCCCTTGTCGCCATAGCTGCGCAACGTGTCGATCTCGGTCTGCGGCCCCAGCATCGGGCGCGGGTCCAGCTTCCAGTCGCCGGTATGCAGCACGGTGCCGCGCGGCGTCTCGATCGCCAGCGCCTGGCTTTCCGGCGTCGAATGCGTGATGTTCATCGAGCGGATCTTGAACGGGCCCAGCTCGATCAGCTCGCCCGGCTGGTAGATATGCACGGGCACGTCATCGACCATGCCCTTCTCTTCCAGCTTGCGGCGCAGCACGCTGGCGGCAAAGCCGGTCGCCCAGACCGGGCATTGCAGCTCGTCCCAGCAATGGCTGATGGCGCCGAGATGGTCCTCATGCGCGTGCGTCAGGATCAGGCCGAGCAGCTTTTCGCGCCGGCCAGCGATCCAGGCCACATCCGGCACCACCATATCGACGCCCGGCATGCCCTCATCGGCAAAGCTGGTGCCGAGATCGACCATGATCCACTGATCGCCATAGCCATAGAGATTGAGGTTCATCCCAATCTCGTTCACCCCGCCGAGCGGCAGAAAATACAGGCTGTCCTTGTCGAGGCGTTCTGACATTACGGCTTCTGGTCGCTCATGCTACGGCGGTAGATTTCGATCAGTCCGCGCACGGTGATATCGGGCACGATCTGCTCGATCACGCTGGTGGCGCCGTCGAAAACCGGTGCCAAGCCGCCGGTGGAGATCACCCGCATCGGACGGCCGAACTCGTCGCGGATGCGTGCAACGATGCCCTCGATCAGGCCGACATAACCGTAGAAGACGCCGGAATGCATGCAGGCCACGGTATTCACGCCGATCACGCTTTTCGGTTTCTCGACCACGATCCTGGGCAGCAGGGCCGTGGCATTGACCAGCGCCTCGATGGACAGGTTGATGCCCGGCGCGATCACGCCGCCGCAATAGCTGCCCTCCTCGTCCACCACATCGAAGGTGGTGGCGGTGCCGAAATCGACGATGATCATCGGCGTCCTGGGGAAGAGGACCGAAGCCCCGACGGTATTGCAGATACGGTCGGCGCCGGCGCCCTGCCCCTTCACCTGGATGCCGTATTTCACATTCGGCTCGCCCAGCACCAGCGGCTCGGCACTGAAATAGCGGGTGCAGAGCCGGCGCAGGTTGAAGGTGGCCTGCGGCACCACGCTGGCGATGATGGCGTTGCGCACCTGCTTCGGGTCGATACCCTCGATCTGCATCAGTTGCAGCAGCCAGACGGCGTGTTCGTCAGCCGTGCGCGAGGCCGAGGTATGCTGGCGCCATTCGCCGACGATGCGGTCACCGTCGATCACACCGAATTTCACATTCGTGTTGTTGGCATTGATGGCGAGCAGCATGGCGCGTCCTTTTCAGCCGGCCGGAAACACGTCGCCGGCCGTGACAGTCTGCCTGCGGCCGTCCGGCAATTCCAGCAGAAGCGCGCCGCTGTCGTCCAGCGCAACGAATGTCCCATGCAGTTCGCTGTCGGGCAGCCGGACCACCACGGGCTGGCTCAGCCCCTGCGCCCGCGCCATCCACGCGGCGCGCACCGGTGCGAAGCCCTCGGCCTGCCAGCGACCGTACCAGTAGCCGTAGCGCGCCAGAAGCCACTGCGCGAAAACCTGCGGAGTCACATTCACGCCATGCGCCGCCAGTGCTGTGGCGGGATATGGTGTTTCGGAGGGATGCCAGGCGAGATTGACGCCAATACCGACCGTCACCCAGCCCAGCGCACCGTCAGGACCGGTGCGGGATTCCAGCAGGATGCCGGCGATCTTGGCGCCATTCACCAGCACATCGTTCGGCCATTTGCAGGTCAGCTTCGCAGGGGGGGCAGCGAGATCGAGCGCTTCCAGCAGCGCCACCGCTGTCAGGAAGGAGAGCGTCGCGGCTTCGGCCGGCGAAGATTTCGGCCTTAACAGCAGCGAGAGAAACAGATTGCCCGGCGGCGACTCCCAGGCACGACCCCGGCGGCCGCGACCGGCGGTCTGCTGTTTCGCCAGCACCGCGAGGCCTTCCGTCGCACCGGATTCGGCCCGGCGACGAACTTCCTCATTGGTACTGTCGAGGCTGTCGAAAACCTCCAGCCTCCAGGCGACCATCTCTGCTTACGGGAACAGGGCCTTGGCAGCGGCACCGGCCATGTTCAGCAGCGGCGCCGGCCAGATGAAGAACAGCATGGTGAACAGGCCAGTCACGGTCATCACCGCGCCGAGTTCCCCGCGCACCGGCTTGGCCAGCGGCTCGGAGGCTTCGTCGAAATACATGATCTTGACGATGCGCAGATAGTAGTAAGCGCCCACCACCGAGCTGAGCACGCCGATCACCGCCAGCACATAGAGGCCGGCATTGATGGCGGACATGAAGATGTAGAACTTGCCGAAGAAACCGGCGAGCGGCGGCACGCCGGCGAGCGAGAACATGAAAGCGGCGAGCAGCAAGGCCATGCCCGGATGGGTCTTGGCCAGACCGGCGAGATCGCTGACGCCCTCAACCATCTGGTCCTTCTGGCGCATGCAGAGGATGCAGGCAAAGGTGCCGACATTCATGGCGAGATAGATCGCCAGATAGATCAGGATGCCGCGGACGCCCTCTTCCGTGCCGGCCGCCAGACCGATCAGGGCATAGCCGACATGGCCGATGGACGAATACGCCATCAGGCGCTTGATATTGGTCTGCGCGATGGCGGCGAAAGCGCCGAGCAGCATGGAGAGCGCGCTGACCACGATGACGATCTGCTGCCATTCATGGGCAATGTCGCCGAAGGGCGTCAGGATCGCGCGCACGAACAGCGCCATGGCGGCCACCTTCGGGGCCACGGCGAAGAAGGCCGTCACCGGCGTCGGCGCGCCTTCGTAGACGTCGGGCGTCCACATATGGAAGGGCACGGCCGAAACCTTGAAGGCCAAACCGGCCGACAGGAAGACGATGCCGACCACGAGGCCGATGGAAGCCTGGCCGTTCAGCGCGGTGGCGATCTGGGCGAAATTGGTCGAGCCGGCGAAGCCGTAGATCATCGACGCGCCGTAGAGCAGCATGCCCGACGACAGCGCGCCCAGCACGAAATACTTTAGTCCCGCTTCGGTGGCACGGCCGGAATCGCGCTTGAAGGCGGCCAGCACATACAGCGACAGCGACTGCAGTTCGAGACCCAGATAGAGGGCGATCAGGTCGTTGGCCGAGACCATCATCATCATGCCGGTGCTGGCCAGCAGGATCAGCACGGGATACTCGAACCGCTCCATACGCTCGTAGCGGTTATAGCCGAGCGACAGGACGATGGCGAAAGCCGAGCCGAGCAGGATCAGCACCTTGGCGAAACGGCCGAAACCGTCGGCCACGAACAGACCGCCGAAAGTGACGACAGACCCGGCCGGCTGCACGGAGACCAGCGTCATGGCGACCAGCAGCGCCAGCACGGCGAGCCATGAGACCATGCGGGTGGAGCCGTCGCCGCGGAAGACGCCGAACATCAGCAGCGCCATCGCCGAAAGCGCAAGCCAGAGTTCCGGATAGGCAGGCGCGAGTGCGGGCAGAGCGGTCACGATAGAACTCCTAGCGGGCAGCGGTGGTCATCGCCTTGGCGGCGGCCATCGCAGTCTGGTGCTGGTCGAGCAGATGTTTGACCGAAACGGCCATCACATCGAAGAACGGCGCGGGATAGATGCCCATCCACAGCGTCATGATCACGAGCGGCGCGAAAATGGCGATCTCGCGCGGGGTCAGGTCGGTCATGGCCTTGAGGTCGGCCTTGGTCAGTTCGCCGAACACAACGCGACGGTAGAGATACAGCGCATAGGCCGCGGCGAAGATCACGCCGGTGGTGGCAATCAGGGCGACCCAGGTATTGGCCTGGAAGGCGCCGACCAGGGTGAGCAGTTCGCCGACAAAGCCGCCAGTGCCCGGCAGGCCGACATTGGCCATGGTGAACAGCATGAAGACCAGGGCGTATTTGGGCATGTTGTCGGCCAGGCCGCCGTAACGCGCGATCTCGCGGGTATGCAGGCGGTCGTAGACCACGCCGACGCAGAGGAACAGCGCGCCGGAGATGATGCCGTGGCTGAGCATCTGGAAGATCGCGCCTTCGATACCCTGGGTGTTCAGCGCGAAGATGCCCATGGTGACGAAGCCCATATGCGCCACCGAGGAATAGGCGATCAGCTTCTTCATGTCTTCCTGCACCAGCGCCACGATGGAAGCGTAGACGATGGCGATGACGCTGAGCGCGAAGACGAAGGGCGCGAAATACTCGCTGGCGAGCGGGAACATCGGCAGCGAGAAGCGCAGGAAGCCGTAGCCGCCCATCTTCAGCAGCACGGCGGCCAGGATGACCGAGCCGGCGGTCGGCGCTTCCACGTGGGCGTCCGGCAGCCAGGTATGCACCGGCCACATCGGCATCTTCACCGCGAACGAGGCGAAGAAGGCGAGCCAGAGCCAGGTCTGCGCCTGCGGCGAGAACAGGCCGGTCTTCATCAGGCTCGGGATGTCGGTCGTGCCGGCGGTGAAATACATATAGAGCAGCGCCAGCAGCAGCAGCACCGAGCCGAGCAGCGTGTAGAGGAAGAATTTGAAGCTGGCATAGATGCGGCGCTTGCCGCCCCAGATGCCGATGATCAGGAACATCGGGATCAGGCCGGCTTCGAACAGCAGGTAGAACAGCACCAGATCGAGCGCGCAGAACACGCCGACCATCAGGGTTTCCATGACCAGGAAGGCGATCATGTATTCCTTGACGCGATGCTCGATGGCTTCCCAACTGGCCAGGATGCAGAACGGCATCAGGAAGGTGGTCAGGATGACGAACAGCATGGAAATGCCGTCGACGCCCATATGGTAGTTGATGCCAGCACCGATCCATTCCGCCTTTTCGACGAACTGGAATGTCGCGGTCGAGTTGTCGAAATTCAGCCAGATCAGCAGCGACACCAGGAAGGTGATCGTGGTGGTCCACAGCGCCACCGAACGGGCGTTGCGGGCGACGATCTCCTCCGGGCCGCGCGCCAGGAAGATGAAGGCGGCACCGACCAGCGGCAGGAAGGTGACGATCGACAGCAAGGGCATGCTCGACATCGGATTAGTGCCCCATCGCACTGAAGAAATAGGTCACCAGCGCCGCCACGCCTATCAGCATGGCGAAGGCATAGTGATAGACATAACCGGACTGCAGGATCGAGGCGCGCTTGGCCAGACGCACGACCGTAGCGGCCAGCCCGTCGGGGCCGAGCCCGTCGATGATCCTGCCGTCGCCGCCCTTCCAGAACAGCTTGCCGAGCCAGAAGGTCGGACGCACGAAGATGCGGTCGTACAGCTCGTCGAAATACCACTTGTTCAGCAGGAAGCTGTACAGCATGTGCTGGGTCTTCGCCGTGCGCACCGGCAGATCGGTATCGCGGATATAGGCGATCCACGCAATGAAGATACCGATGACACCGACGATGATCGGGCCGACCTTGACCAGGAACGGCACGTTATGCGCCTCGTCCATGGCCTTGTGGCTGTCCAGGATCAGGATCGAGCTGCCCCAGAATTCTCTCCAGTGATGGCCGACGAAGCCGTCGTAGAAAACGATACCGGCAAACACCGCGCCGAAGGCCAGCACGAAGAGCGGGATCAGCATCACCATCGGGCTTTCATGCACGTGTTCCATCACGTGATGATCGGCGCGCGGCTTGCCGTGGAAGGTCATGAACAGCAGGCGCCAGGAATAGAAAGCGGTCAGGATCGCCGCGGCCATACCCATGATATAGGCATACTGGCCTACCCCACCGGCGGCATAGGCCACTTCGAGGATCATGTCCTTGGAATAGTAACCGGCGAAGATCGGGAAGCCGGCCAGCGCCAGGCTGCCGATCCACATCATCGCATAGGTGACCTTGATGTGCTTCCACAAGCCGCCCATGCGGCGCATGTCCTGCTCGCCGTCGACGGCATGGATCACCGAGCCGGCACCGAGGAACAGCAGCGCCTTGAAGAAGGCATGCGTGAAGAGATGGAAGATCGCGGCCGGATAGGCCGAGACGCCCAGCGCGAAGAACATGTAGCCGAGCTGCGAGCAGGTCGAATAGGCGATCACGCGCTTGATGTCGTTCTGCGCCAGGCCGACGGTGGCGGCGAAGAACGCGGTGCTGGCACCGATCACGGCAACGAAAGCCAGCGTATCCGGCGCGTATTCGAACAGCGGCGAGCAGCGCGCCACCATGAAGACGCCGGCGGTGACCATCGTGGCGGCATGGATCAGCGCCGAGACGGGCGTCGGGCCCTCCATGGCGTCCGGCAGCCAGGTATGCAGGCCGAGCTGGGCCGACTTGCCCATGGCGCCGAGGAACAGCAGGAAGGTGGCGACCGTGAGGATGTCCCAGTCCTTCCAAAGGAAGTGGAAGGTCTTGCCGGCCAGATCCGGTGCCGCGGCGAAGACCGCGTCGAAGCTGACACTGCCGGTGGCGAAGAACAGCGCCATGATGCCGAGCGCGAAGCCGAAATCGCCGACACGGTTGACCACGAAGGCCTTGATCGAGGCGGCATTGGCCGAGGGCTTGTGGTACCAGAAGCCGATCAGCAGGTAAGACGCCAGACCCACGCCTTCCCAGCCCATGTAGAGCTGCACGAAGTTGTCGGCGGTCACCAGCATCAGCATGGCGAAGGTGAACAGCGACAGATAGGCGAAGAAGCGCGGCCGGTGCGGATCGTGGCTCATATAGCCGACGCTGTAGACATGCACCACGGCCGACACGGTGTTGACCACCACCAGCATGACGGCAGTGAGCTGGTCGATCTTGAGCGCCCAGTCGACCGAGAAGGTGCCAGAATCGATCCAGTCGAGCACCTTCACGGTGACGACCATGCCCTTCGAGATCACCATGTAGAAGGCAACCCAGGACAGTATGGCCGAAACGATCACTGCCACGCAGGTGACGGCCATTGAGGCGGTATCGCCGATGCGGCGCCCGAACAGGCCGGCGATGATCGCTGCCAGCAGCGGCAGAAAAACGATCAGATGGTACATCGTCATCGCTGCGCCTCAGCCCTTCATCATATTGATGTCTTCAACCGCGATGGTGCCGCGGTTGCGGAAATACACGACCAGAATGGCCAAGCCGATGGCCGCCTCGCCCGCTGCCACCGTCAGCACGAAAAGCGCGAAGACCTGTCCGACCAGATCGTTCAGGTGGGTCGAGAAGGCCACCAGGTTGATGTTGACGGCGAGCAGCATCAGCTCGATCGACATCAGAATGACGATGACATTCTTGCGGTTCAGGAAGATGCCGAGAATCCCGAGCGTGAACAGGATCGCGGCGACCGTGAGATAATGTCCGAGGCCGATGGTCATGGTTAGATTCCCTTCCTCGGCTCGACCTTGCGGATCGCCACCGCCTCGTCGCGGGGACGATTGACCTGCTCGGAGACGCTCTGGCGCTTCACGCCGGGGCGCGAGCGCAGCGTCAGCACGATGGCGCCGATCATGGCGACCAGCAGGATCAGGCCGGCACCCTGGAACAGGTAGATGTACTTGGTATAGAGCACGGCACCCAGCGCATGGGTGTTGGTGACCTGGTCGAGCGGCGGGATCGGATCGGCGGCCACCGAGCGGGCCTCAGGCGCAACCACCCAGCCGCCCAGCACCATGGCCAGTTCGATCAGCAGCACGATGCCGATCATGCCGCCGACCGGCAGATACTGCAGGAAGCCCTGGCGCAGCTCGACGAAGTTGATGTCGAGCATCATCACCACGAACAGGAACAGCACCGCCACGGCGCCGACATAGACGATCACCAGCAGCATGCCGAGGAATTCCGCGCCCATCAGCACGAACAGACCGGCCGCATTGAAGAAGGCCAGGATCAGAAACAGGACGCTGTGCACCGGGTTGCGCGAGGCGATCACCATGAAGCCGGAGGCCACGGTGATGGCTGCGAACAGATAGAAGGCCAGAGCCTGGATAATCATCGTCTACCCCCTCGCCTGCGGCGCGCTCAACGGTACGGCGCGTCCGCGGCGATGTTCCGCGAAATCTCGTATTCCCAGCGCTCGCCATTCGCGAGCAGCTTGGCCTTGTCGTAAAACAGTTCCTCGCGCGTCTCGGTGGCGAATTCGAAATTCGGCCCCTCGACGATGGCATCGACCGGGCAGGCTTCCTGGCAGAAGCCGCAATAGATGCACTTGGTCATGTCGATGTCGTAACGCGTGGTGCGGCGCGAACCGTCATCGCGCGGCTCGGCCTCGATGGTGATGGCCTGAGCCGGGCAGATCGCTTCACAGAGCTTGCAGGCAATGCAGCGTTCTTCGCCGTTGGCGTAGCGGCGCAGCGCATGCTCGCCACGGAAACGCGGGCTCAGCGGGCCCTTTTCATAGGGATAGTTCACCGTAGCGCGCGGCTTGAACATGTAGGAGAAGGTCAGGCCAAGCCCCTTCACCACTTCCCACAGGAAGATCGAGCGCGCCCCGCGATCGAGCAAAGCCATGGTCAGACCCCTTTCGGCAGCAGGTCGAAGGCGAGCAGGACGCCCGCGGTCAACACCACCCACAACAGCGAGAACGGCAGGAACACCTTCCAGCCCAGACGCATCAGCTGGTCATAGCGGTAGCGCGGCACAGTGGCACGCACCCAGATGAAGACGAACAGCAGCACGAAGATCTTCAGGCAGAACCAGACGATGCCCGGAACCCAGTTGAACGGCGCGATATCGAAGGGCGGCAGCCAGCCGCCGAGGAACAGAATCGTGGTCATGCCAGACATCAGGATCATGTTCGCGTATTCGCCGAGGAAGAACAGGGCGAAGGTCATCGACGAATATTCGACCTGATAGCCGGCGACCAGCTCGGCTTCGGCTTCCGGCAGATCGAAGGGATGGCGGTTGGTCTCGGCCAGCGCCGAAATGAAGAAGACGATGAACATCGGGAAAAGCGGAATGGCGAACCACACCGTCTTCTGCGCATTCACAATGGCGCTCAGGTTCAGCGAACCGACGCAGAGCAGCACGGTGATGATGACGAGGCCCATCGAGACTTCGTAGGACACCATCTGCGCCGAGGAACGCAGCGCACCGAGGAAGGCGTAGCGCGAATTCGACGACCAGCCGGCGATGATGATGCCGTAGACACCGAGCGACGAGATGGCGAAGAGATACAGCACGCCCACGTTGATATTGGCGATCACCCAGCCGTCGGCGACCGGAATCACCGCCCAGGCGATCAACGCCAGAATGAAGGTGATGCAGGGCGCTGCCACGAACAGGAACTTGTTCGCACCCGACGGAATGATGGTTTCCTTGAAGATGAGCTTGGCAGCATCAGCGAACGGCTGCAGCAGACCGAAAGGGCCGACCACGTTCGGGCCCATGCGCAGCGACATCGCCGCCAGCACCTTGCGTTCCATCAGCGTCAGATACGCCACGGCGATCAGCAGCGGCACTGTCAGCATCAGGATATGGGCAAGGATCAGCCCGCCCGGGAAGACGTAGCCGGTCCAGAGGGTTTGCCAGAGAGACTCAGTCATGGGTACCCGTCTTCGGCTGGGCGGCGCCGCGCGCCAGCGCCGAACATTCGGCCATGGTCGCGGAGGCGCGGGCAATCGGATTGGTCAGGTAGAAATCGGCCACCGCCGGGACAAACGGCGCATCGCTCACCGCACCGGCAGTGCCGAAGGCACCCCAGGCTGCAATGCTGCGCTTGTCGACGCCGGAGAAATGCGGTGCGACTTCCAGCATGCGACGGCGCAGCATGCCCAGATTGTCGTAGGGCAGCTTGTGGCCGAGCGGTTCGGACAGCGCGCGGAGGATCGCCCAGTCCTCGCGGGCATCGCCTGGCGGTGCCGCAGCGCGACGCCCCAACTGAACACGCCCCTCGGTATTCACCCAGGTCGCGTCTTTCTCGACGTAAGCGGCACCCGGCAGGATCACGTCGGCGCGCTTCGCACCGGCATCGCCATGGCTGCCCTGATAGATCACGAAAGCGGTGCCGAGCTTCGAGGTGTCGATTTCATCGGCGCCGAGCAGGTAAACCGCCTTGATCTCGCCCGACTGCGCGCCGGCCAGAATGCCAGCCACGTCCTTGCCGCCCTGCCCGGGAACAAAGCCCAGATCCAGCGCGCCAACACGAGCAGCCGCCGTGTGCAGCATGTTGAAGCCGTTCCAGCCATCCTTCACGAGGCCGAGATTGTCGGCGGCCTGCCTGGCCAGCGCCAGCACGGCAGCACCGTCGGCGCGGGCGATCGCGCCCTGGCCGAGGATCAGCATCGGCTTCTGCGCGCCCTTCAGAATCTCGGCAAAGGCATGCTTGCCCTCGGCGATGTCCTTCAGCGTGGCGGTGCCGGCGCCGAGATAGTCGTATTTGTAGGTCAGCTGTGGCTGGTCGGCCCCGATCAGCGCGATCTTCACCTTGCCGGTGAGGTAGCGCTTGCGGATACGGGCATTGATCAGCGCCGCTTCGCGGCGCGGATTGCTGCCGACGATCAGGATCGCATCGGCCTCGTCGATACCGGCAATGCCGCTGTTGAACAGATAGCCGGCACGATTGGAAGGATCGATCTGCGCGCCGTCCTGGCGGCAATCGAGATTGGGCGAGCCCAGCTTGCCCATCAGGTCCTTCAGCGCGGTCATGCTTTCGACGCAGGCGAGATCGCCCGCGATGGCGGCGATCTGGCTGCCCTGCAGGCCCTTCACGTTGGCCGCGATGGCGGCGAAGGCCTCGGCCCAGGTCGCTTCCTGCAGCTTGCCGTTCTTGCGCACATACGGCCGATCCAGCCGGCGGTTACGCAGACCGTCATAGGCGAAGCGGCTCTTGTCGGAGAGCCACTCTTCGTTGACGTCCTCGTTCAGGCGCGGCAGCACGCGCATCACTTCGCGACCGCGCACATCCACACGAATATTGGCGCCGACGGCGTCCATCGCATCGATGCTTTCGGTCTTGCGCAATTCCCACGAGCGCGCCGTGAAGGCGTAGGGCTTCGAGGTCAGTGCACCGACCGGGCAGAGGTCGATCACGTTGCCGGAGAGTTCCGACGTCATCGCCTGCTCGAGATAGGTGGTGATCTGCATATCCTCGCCACGGCCGATAGCGCCGAGCTCCGGCACGCCGGCCACTTCCTGCGCGAAACGCACGCAGCGGGTGCAATGGATGCAGCGGGTCATCGTGGTGGCAACCAGCGGACCCATATACTTGTCGTTCACCGCGCGCTTGTTCTCGTCGTAACGCGAGGAACCCTTGCCGTAACCGACCGACTGGTCCTGCAGGTCGCATTCGCCGCCCTGGTCGCAGATCGGGCAATCGAGCGGATGGTTGATCAGCAGGAATTCCATCACGCCTTCGCGAGCCTTCTTGACCAGCGGCGTGTCGGTCTTAATTACCATGTTGTCAGCGGCCGGCATCGCGCAGGACGCGATCGGCTTCGGCGCCTTCTCCTGCTCGACCAGGCACATGCGGCAGTTGCCGGCGATGGTCAGGCGCTCGTGATAGCAGAAGCGCGGGATTTCCTTGCCGGCCAGCTCGCAGGCCTGCAGCACGGTGGTGCCGGGCTCGACCGTTACCTGGATGCCGTCGATGGTCAACGTGGGCATTGCTTACTTCCCCGCCTACTCAGCCGCAGCCGGCAAAACCGGCGCGCCCGTGTGATACGCATCGATGCGGCGCTCAATCTCGCCGCGGAAATGCCGGATCAGACCCTGGATCGGCCACGCAGCCGCGTCGCCGAGCGCACAGATCGTGTGGCCTTCCACCTGCGTGGTGACTTCCAGCAGCATGTCAATTTCACGCTTCTCGGCCTTACCCTGCACGAGACGCTCCATCACGCGCCACATCCAGCCGGTGCCTTCGCGGCAAGGCGTGCACTGGCCGCAGCTCTCATGCTTGTAGAACTTCGAGAGCCGCGCGATGGCACGCACCACATCGGTGCTCTTGTCCATTACGATCACGGCGGCAGTGCCGAGACCGGAGCGCTGCGCGCGCAGACTGTCGAAATCCATCAGCACGTCGTCGCAGATCGCCTTGGGCAGCAGCGGAACCGACGAACCGCCGGGGATCACGGCCAGCAGGTTATCCCAGCCGCCGCGCACGCCGCCGGCATGCTTCTCGATCAACTCTTTCAGCGGAATGCCCATCTCTTCTTCGACATTGCACGGCTTGTTCACATGGCCGGAAATGCAGAAAACCTTGGTGCCGGTGTTGTTCGGACGGCCGATACCGGCGAACCACTCGCCACCGCGGCGCAGAATGGTCGGGGCGACCGCGATGCTCTCCACGTTGTTCACCGTGGTGGGGCAGCCCCAGACGCCCATATTGGCCGGGAATGGCGGCTTCAGGCGCGGCTGGCCCTTCTTGCCCTCCAGGCTTTCGATCAGGGCGGTTTCTTCGCCGCAGATATAAGCGCCAGCGCCGCGATGGATGTAGACGTCGAAATCGTAGCCGGAACCGCAGGCATTCTTGCCGATCAGGCCGGCCGCATAGGCCTCGTCGATGGCGTCCTGCAGGTTCTCGGCCTCGCGGAAGAATTCGCCGCGGATATAGATGTAGGCGGCGACCGCACGCATGGCGAAGCCGGCGACCAGGCAGCCCTCGATCAGCTTATGCGGATCGTGCCGCATCATGTCGCGGTCCTTGCACGTGCCCGGCTCGCCCTCGTCGGCATTGACGACGAGATAGGACGGACGGCCGTCGGACTGCTTGGGCATGAAGGACCACTTCATGCCGGTCGGGAAACCAGCACCACCGCGACCGCGCAGGCCGGACTTCTTCATCTCGTCGATGATCCAGTCCTGGCCCTTGTCGAGAATGGCCTTGGTATTGTCCCAGTCGCCACGCTTGCGGGCCGCCTCAAGGCGCCACGACTGCTGGCCGTAGAGATTGGTGAAGATGCGGTCTTTATCCTGAAGCATGATCCGGCTCCGCCTCAGTCATCATTCCCGCCGGCAGCGGCGGGATTGAATGTGGTCAATGTGGTGGCGCCGCCGAGCGGCTCCGACGACAGGCGGCCGTTCTGCGGGCCGGGCTTCGGCTTTTCGCCGCGCTTCAGCGCTTCGAGGATGCGGCCGGTGCTCTCTTCGTCGAGGTCTTCGAAGAAGTCGTCGTTATACTGCAGCATCGGCGCGTTGACGCAGGCGCCGAGGCATTCCACCTCGATCACGGTGAACTGTCCGTCGGCCGAGGTCTCGCCCGGATTGAGGCCGAGATGCTTCTTGCAGGCGCTGAGCACCTTGTCGGAACCGGCGAGCCAGCAGGGCGTGGTCGTGCAGACCTGCACGAAATGCTTACCGACCGGCGCAAGATTATACATTGTGTAGAAGCTGGCGACTTCCAGCACCTTGATCACCGGCACATCCAGCATCTCCGCAATGGTGCGGATCGCGGCCTGCGGCACCCAGTTGTCGTGCTGGCGCTGCGCGATATCCAGCAGCGGCATCACCGCACTGCGCTGGCGGCCGGCGGGATACTTGGCGATATGCTTCTTGGCCAGTTCCAGGTTTTCTGGCGTGAAGGCAAAACTGGCTGGCTGCAGCTCGGGCGGTGCGATATGTACGCCGCTCATCGATCGATCTCCCCGAACACAATATCCATGTTGCCGACGATGGAGACGGCGTCGGCCAGCATGTAACCCTTCGACATGAAGTCGGTCGCCTGCAGATGCGGGAAGCCCGGAGCGCGGATGCGGCAGCGATACGGCTTGTTCGAGCCGTCCGACACCAGATACACGCCGAACTCGCCCTTCGGCGCCTCGACGGCGGCGTAGGCCTCGCCTTCGGGCACGCGATAGCCTTCGGTATAGAGCTTGAAGTGATGGATCAGCGCTTCCATCGACGTCTTCATCTCGCCGCGCTTGGGCGGCACGACCTTGCGATCATCGGACGCGACCGGACCGGTCGGCATTGCGGCGATCACCTGTTCGACGATCTTCGCACTCTGGCGCATCTCCTCGATGCGGCACAGATAACGGTCGAAGCAGTCGCCGTTCTTGCCCACCGGCAGATCGAAATCATACTTCTCGTAGCCGTCGTAGGGCTGCGACTTGCGCAGATCCCAGGCAACGCCCGAGCCGCGCAGCATGACGCCGGAGAAAGCCCAGTCCATCGCATCCTTGCCGCTGATCACGCCAATATCGACATTGCGCTGGCGATAGATGCGATTCTCGGTCAGCAGGCCCTCGATATCGTCGATCACCTTCAGCATGCGCGGCAGGTATCTAACGATATCATCGTCCATACCTTTCGGCATGTCCTGGTGCACGCCGCCGGGGCGGAAATAGGCGGCATGCATACGGGCGCCGGAAACGCGCTCGTAGAATTCCATCAGCTTCTCGCGCTCTTCGAAACCCCAGAGCGCCGGCGTCATGGCGCCGCAGTCAAGAGCGTGGGTCGTCACGTTCAGCAGGTGATTGAGCAGACGGCCGATCTCGGCGAACAGCACGCGGATCGCCTGGCCGCGCGCCGGAACTTCCAGACCGAGCAGCTTCTCGGTGGCCAGCGCGAAAGCGTGTTCCTGGTTCATCGGGGCGACGTAATCGAGGCGGTCGAAATACGGCACCGCCTGCAGATAGGTCTTGTGCTCGATCAGCTTCTCGGTGCCGCGATGCAGCAGGCCGATATGCGGATCGCAACGCTCGACGATTTCGCCGTCGAGTTCCATCACGAGGCGCAGCACGCCATGGGCCGCGGGATGCTGCGGCCCGAAATTGACCATGTAATTGGCAATGGAAACTTCGGCCATGTTACTTCTGCCCCTCGGCCTTTTCGTCGCCCGGCAGCACGTATTTCGCGCCTTCCCACGGGCTCATGAAATCGAAGCGGCGGAATTCCTGCTGCAGCTGCACGGGCTCGTAGACCACGCGCTTCTGCGACTCGTCGTAGCGCACTTCGACATAGCCGGTGAGCGGGAAATCCTTGCGCAGCGGATGCCCTTCGAAACCGTAATCCGACAGGATGCGGCGCAGGTCCGGATGGCCGGAGAACATCACGCCGTACATGTCCCAGGTCTCGCGCTCGAACCAGTTGGCGGCGGAATAGACACCGACAACCGACGGCACCGGCGTCTCTTCGTCGGTTTCGACCTTGATGCGCAGACGCTGGTTCAGCTTGAGGCTCAGCAGATGATAGACCACGTCGAAACGCTTCGCGCGTTCCGGCCAGTCCAGCCCGGTGATATCGACCAGTTCGGCGAACTGGCAGTTGCCGTCGTCGCGCAGGAAGGTCAGCACCTTCACGATGCGGTCGGCCGGCACGCGGATGGTCAGTTCGCCCAGCGCGATCCTGGTCTCGAGCAGATCGGCGCCGAGGCCGGCGGCCAGATGATCGGCAAGGTCGCGCAGCCCCTGCTCCAGTTCGCGCAAGATCGCCTTGCTGTCGGTCATGTCCGTTTCCTCAGCGGGCAATCGTGCCGGTCCGCCGGATCTTCTTCTGCAGTTGCAGAAGGCCGTAGACCAGCGCTTCGGCGGTCGGCGGGCAGCCGGGGATGTAAACATCGACCGGCACGATGCGGTCGCAACCGCGCACCACCGAATAGGAATAGTGATAGTAGCCGCCGCCATTGGCGCAGCTGCCCATCGAGATCACATAGCGCGGCTCGGCCATCTGGTCGTAGAGCTTGCGCAGGGCCGGCGCCATCTTGTTGGTCAGCGTGCCGGCCACGATCATCACGTCGGACTGGCGCGGCGAGGCCCGCGGCATCGCTCCGAACCGGTCGAGATCATAGCGCGCCATATAGGCGTGGATCATCTCGACGCCGCAGCAGGCGAGGCCGAAGGTCATCGGCCACATGGAGCCGGTGCGGGCCCAGTTGGCCAGCTTGTCGAGCGTGGAGATCACCACGCCCTTGTCGGCCAGTTCGTCGGACAGGCCCTTGAAAAAGGCGTCCTGATCGGTGCCGAAGGCCTGGTTGGAGGCGGCGGAACTGCCGGTCTGCTGGGTCGTCTGCATGGCGTTGCTCATTCCCACTCCAGCGCCCCCTTCTTCCATTCGTAGATGAAGCCGATGGTCAGGATGCCGAGGAAGATCATCATCGACCAGAAGCCATAGACGCCGATCTCACCGAGCGAAATTGCCCAGGGGAACAGGAAGGCCACTTCCAGGTCAAAGATGATGAACAGGATGGCGACGAGGTAGAAGCGCACGTCGAACTGCTTGCGGGAATCGCCGAAGGGCTCGAAGCCGCACTCGTAGGTGGAATTCTTCTCTGGGTCCGGCGCGCGCTTGGCTGCCACGAAGGGCAGCAGGGCCAGAACGGCGGCCAACACGATGGCGAGGCCAAGGAAAAGCAGGATCGGCAGATATTCCCGCAGCAGGGCGTCCACGGTCATTCCCCTCCGAAAAAAGCGTTACGCCCGGGCCAGTCCCACCCCCGCCCGAGTTCCGCGCTGTTCTAGCCGGTTCCGTGCCGCGCCGCAACACGCGCCCGGCTGCTAAAAAGGTCGCAAGTTCCGGGGTTAAAAACGCTTTTCGGCTTTTTGAGAGTCGCTCGCAACAGCGCTTCGGGACGACTCGATCCGTATACGACAGGCGGAGTCGTCGGCACGCCGAAGGAGCGTAGCAGCCTGTAACGACGTCAGGTTTTCAGAAGGAGGTGCCAGCGGGGAAATGGCGAGAGTGACGGGACTTGAACCCGCGACCTCCGGCGTGACAGGCCGGCGCTCTAACCAACTGAGCTACACCCCCGCGGCGGCAGGCGGTTTACCCCTCACCCAACCTGATGTCAAGCAGGCGCGACCGATATTCCGGCCGCGCCTGCAAAGACTTGTCAGAAAGATACAAATGCCCGGTCAGGCCAGCACCAGATGACTCGCATCCTCCAGCACCGGCACGATCTTTTCGCCGGCTTCCCGCGCCTTGCGCTGCACCGCCATCTGCAGCTTGCGGAAGGCCTTGGTCTCGATCTGGCGCACGCGCTCCTTGGTCACGCCGAGCTTGCCGCCCAGCTCTTCCAGGGTCGCCTTGTCCTCGTTCAGCATGCGCTCGGTGATGATCATCTGCTCGCGCGGGCTGAGTTCCTGCAGCGATTCCGTCAGCCAGACATGGCGCAGGCCGCCATCCAGCTTGGTGGTGACGATTTCCTCAGGGTTCGGACCCGGATCGACCAGGAAATCCTGGAAAGCGTCGCCGCCCTCCTCGCCGCCCACCGTCTCGTTCAGCGAGTGGTCCTTGCCCGACAGGCGCTGCGCCATGTTGGTCACGTCGTTGGGCGACACCTTCAGCGCCGTGGCGATCTCGTCGCGGGTGGCATTGTCCAGCGTCAGCGTACCGCCGCCGGCCCGCTCCAGCTTGGCGCGCAGCCAGCGCAGGTTGAAGAACAGCGCCTTCTGGCCGGCCGACGTGCCGGAGCGCACGATCGACCAGTTCCGCAGCACATATTCCTGGATCGAGGAGCGAATCCACCACGACGCATAGGTGGAAAAGCGCACGCCGCGCTCGGGATCGAAGCGGTTGACCGCCAGCATCAGGCCGATATTGCCCTCCTGAATCAGGTCGGGCATCGGCAGGCCGTAATTGCGGAAGCGGGTGGAGGTGGCGACCACGAGTCGCAGATAGGCCGTGACCAGTTTCTGCATGGCCCGTTGATCTCCATCAACGCGCCAGGCACGGGCCAGGCTTAATTCTTCTTCCTCCGTCAACATGGCTTTGGTCATGACGGTGGACAGGTAGCGCCGGTCGGCGCTGTCGAGAGTCCGGGGGGCGGATGCGATGGCCATTTTCTAGGTCCTCCATCGACTTTCGCCCTTGGCTGCACTAGGTTGCTGGACTGGAACCGCGTACAGGATCGGGCGAAATGGCTGATTGGTATCGACTCGATACAAAATCACGATACGCCCGCCGCTGTTCCCCCAGCAAGCGGTATTAGCGAGTCGAAACAAAACTGTGATGCCGATCACCGACCTTAGCCGTACGCTTGCCACCGCCCCCGCGAATGGGGCCGGGCAATCCGATAAAACCGCGATAGCTCAAAGGGTTATCGTTCTGCTCGACCGCATCGGGCGGCTCACCCGCGAACTGCAGTTCGCGGATGGCCTGAACCCGGCCCAGTGGGAGGCGCTCCGCTTCCTGGCCCAGGCCAACAAGTATTCCCGCTCGCCCACCGCCTTGGCCGACTATCTCGGCGCCACCAAGGGGACCGTCTCGCAGACCCTGATCGCCCTCGAATCCAAGGGGCTTATCACGCGCTGCAAGAAGACGGAGGACCGCCGCCAGGTCGATCTCTGCCTCACCGAGGCCGGGCAGGCCATGCTGACCAAGGACCCGATGCAGACCCTGGAACAGGCCGCCCAGGATGTGGCCCACGAACTGGGCGCGGAAATGGTCAAGGGTCTGTCCCGCCTCCTGCACGACCTGCAGACGCGGAACCAGATCAACGAATTCGGTGTCTGTCAGGATTGCTCCCTGTTCTGCGTGAACAGTCAGGCCGCTCTGGCGGCGCTGGAAGTCCAGCCGGTCACCGGCACTTGCGGCAATACCGGCGAAACCATCGACGCCGCCGAGAAGACCAAGATCTGCGTCAACTACAAGACGACGAACTAGGTCTTCCTCCCCTTCCCGCTGCGACTGTTGACGCTACGTCATGGTTGCGCGCCGCCATGGCGCGACCTAGCGTTCGTCGACACACACCATTCTCTTCGCAGATTCCGGGAAAGCCGACCGATGAAGTTCAAAGGTACCGAGTCTTACGTCGCCACCACCGATCTGAAGGTGGCGGTGAATGCCGCGATCACGCTGGAGCGGCCGCTGCTGGTGAAGGGCGAGCCGGGCACCGGCAAAACCGTGCTGGCCATCGAGATCGCCAAGGCGCTGAACGCGCCGCTGCTCACCTGGCATGTGAAGTCGACCACCAAGGCGCAGCAGGGCCTGTACGAATACGATGCCGTGTCGCGCCTGCGCGACAGCCAGCTGGGCGACGAGCGCGTCAAGGACATTCGCAACTACATCAAGAAGGGCAAGCTGTGGGACGCCTTCACGGCGGAGCAGCGCCCCGTCCTGCTGATCGACGAGATCGACAAGGCCGATATCGAGTTTCCCAACGATCTGCTGCTCGAACTGGATCGCATGGAATTCTTCGTCTACGAGACGAACGAAACGATCAAGGCGAAACAGCGCCCGATCATCATCATCACCTCGAACAACGAGAAGGAGCTGCCGGACGCCTTCCTGCGCCGCTGCTTCTTCCACTACATCCGCTTCCCCGAGCGCGAGACGATGGAAGAGATCGTCGAGGTGCATTATCCCGGCGTGCAGAAGAACCTGCTGCGCGATGCGCTGAACGTCTTCTACGACATCCGCGAGACGCCGGGCCTCAAGAAGAAGCCCTCGACGTCCGAACTGCTCGACTGGCTCAAGCTGCTGATGGCCGAAGACCTGCCGGCCGACGCGCTGCGCACCAAGGATCAGGGCAAGCTGATCCCGCCGCTGGCCGGCGCGCTGCTGAAGAACGAGCAGGACGTGCATCTGTTCGAGCGGCTCGCCTTCATCGCGCGCCGCGAGCGCAATTGAACCCGGGACTACTCCCATGTTCATCAATTTCTTCCTCGAATTGCGCAAGGCCAAGGTGCCCGCCACGCTGCGGGAATATCTCACGCTGATCGAGGCGATGGACAAGGACGTGCCGGAATATCGCGTCGAGGATTTTTATTACCTCTCGCGCACTGCCCTGGTGAAGGACGAGCGCAACCTCGACAAGTTCGACCGTGTCTTCGGCCAGTGTTTCAACGGACTACAATTTGTCGGCGCCGGCGCCGAGATCACTGCCGAGATTCCCGAGGAGTGGCTGCGCAAGTTGGCCGAGAAAGTCCTGACGCCGGAAGAGATGGCGCAGATCGAAGCGCTCGGCGGCTGGGACAAGCTGATGGAGACGCTCAAGCAACGTCTGGAAGAGCAGAAAGGCCGTCACCAGGGCGGCAACAAATGGATCGGCACGGCCGGCACCTCGCCCTTCGGCGCCTATGGCTACAATCCCGAAGGCGTGCGCATCGGGCAGGACAAGTCGCGCAACCGTCGCGCCGTCAAAGTCTGGGACAAGCGCGAATACAAGAACCTCGACGACAGCGTCGAACTCGGCACCCGCAACATCAAGGTGGCGATGCGGCGCTTACGCAAATTCGCCCGTGACGGCGCCGATCTCGAACTCGACCTGCCCGACACCATCAAGTCGACAGCGGCCAATGCCGGCTATCTCGATATCAAGATGGTGCCCGAGCGGCACAACAAGGTGAAGGTGCTGCTGCTATTCGATATCGGCGGCTCGATGGACGACCATATCCGCGTCACCGAGGAACTGTTCTCGGCCGCGCGCGCCGAATTCAAGCATATGGAGTTTTTCTACTTCCACAATTGCGTCTACGAAAAGCTGTGGAAGGACAACCGCCGCCGCCACAGCGAATTCGTGCCGACCTTCGAGATGCTGCGCACCTACCAGCATGACTACAAGCTGGTCTTCGTTGGCGACGCCACGATGAGCCCGTACGAGATCGTGCAGCCGGGCGGCAGCGTGGAGCATTGGAACGAGGAAGCCGGCGCGGTCTGGATGCAGCGCCTGCTCGAGACCTATCCGAAGGCGATCTGGCTCAACCCGGTGCAGGAAAAATACTGGGACTTCACACCGTCGGTCGGCGTGATCCGCCAACTCATGAACAACCGCATGTTTCCTCTCACCCTCGAAGGGCTGGAGCGCGGCATGAAAGAGCTGAACCGCTAGGGGATCAATCCGGCTGGATCTTGGCGGTGATCACCACCTTGCCCCAGCGTTCCTTCTCTTTCACGATCAACTCGGCAAACTGTTCGGGCGTGCCACCAGCCGTTATGCCGCCATCGTCGCTGATGCGCTTCTTGGCGTCGTCGCTGTTCAGCGCCTTTCGGGTCTCTTCCGCCAGCCTGTCGATGATCGCGCGCGGTGTGCCAGCCGGCGCCATCAGACCGTACCATTGCGAAGTTTCGAAACCCGGATAGCCGCTTTCGGCGACGGTGGGCACTTCATTGAGCGCCGGCACACGGGCGGCAGAGCCCACGGCCAGGGGCCGCAGCTTGCCGGCCTTGATATGCGCCATGATCGGCGGAATGCCGTTGAAGGTCGCCTGCACCTGGCCGCCCAGGAGATCCGATAGCATCGGACCGGTACCGCGATACGGGATATGCACGATGTCGATGCCAGACTGCATCTTGAAATACTCCATCGCCAGATGCCCCGCGCTGCCGTTGCCGGCAGTGCCGTAATTCAGCTTGCCGGGCTGCGCCTTCGCCGCCTTGACCAGTTCGGCGAGCGTCCTGATCGGCACATCGGGATGCACGGCGATCACATTGGGCACCACAGCCAGCAGCGAGATCGGCTGGAAATCCTTGATCGGATCGTAAGGCAGCTTGGCGCCATACATAGCCGGATTGACCGCCAGCGTGCCGATATGGCCGAGGATCAGCGTGTAGCCATCCGGCGCCGCACGCTTGACCTCCTCCATCGCGATATTGCCGCCACCGCCGCCCTTGTTTTCGACATAGACCTGCTGACCCAAGCCGGCAGTGAGCTGGTTGGCAACGGCGCGCGAGATGATGTCGGACGACCCACCAGTCGCGAAGGGCACGACGAAACGGATCTGCTTGTTCGGATAGCTCTGTGCGGCGACAGTACCGCTGGCAAGGCAGATGAACATGGCAACTGCTGTGATGGATTTACGCATGGCAGCCCTCCCTGGACCCGTTCTTATGGGGGATGCTAGGCCAAATGGCTGTATGCGCCTAGCCCACTTCCACCTGCTCCAGCGCCAGCGGGACTTCGGCGGTGCTGCCGCGCGGCGGCGCAGGATCGACGGTGAAACCGTCGCGCAGCAGGAAGCGGCTCTGCATCGCCTGCACGGCATATTCCATGTTCGGCGCAGGAACCTCGTAGTAACGGCCCTCGATCCATTTATGCGCCGGATGACTGAATGAGCCGGCCTGCGAGCCGAGATCGGCATTGCGCACCACCACGCGCCAGGTGCGGTAACGGCGGTCGACCACATCGACGATGGTGGAGGTATAGCCGAACGGCAGATCGGTGGTCTTGTGCCGGGCGGCGAGCGAGTCCAGATCCTGCTCGGCGCGCACCACCTGGTTCTTCAAGTCGGCGATGCTTTCGTGCAGCGCACGCACCGCCTGCTCGGCATCCCTCTCCTGCCGCTCGAGATCCTGCTTCACCGCGCCGATCTCCTCGGCTTTCAGCCGCACGCGCGTCCAGGCCGCATGGCTGCGCTCGCCCAGCAGGATGATGATCATCACCGCGATGCCGATATTGGCGCCGGCGGCCAGCACGCCGATGAACTGGGCCATCGAGAAATCAAGCATCGCTGAGCCTGAGCTTGCCGTTGAACGGCCGGATCAGCATCACTTCCGACAATGCGCCGAAGATTTTCTTGCTGCGCAGCCGCACCGCCTGCTCGTCTGCCAGCCCCCACATCACCACGCGCGCGGTACGCCGCCCGGGGAACCCGGAAATGCCCGAGCCCGGGCCGCTGAACATCTCGTGCATCTCGGGACCGATCAGCTTCACATACCAGCCGGTATCGTGCGGCTTGGGCGAGCCGACCTCGTAGATCACCATGTTGCGGGCGTCGCTGAATTCGACCTCGCGCGCCATCATGGCGCCATAGGCATTCTGCTTTTCGGACAGACGCAGTTCGAGCGCGGCCTTGTCTTCCTGCAGCTTGTCGTATTCGACGCGGATATCGGCGATCCGGCTGCGCACCTGTTCGGTTTCCGAGACCAGTTGGTCGAGCTGGAACCGGCCACGGGCATAATTGAAGACGTAGCGCTCCAGGCTGTTCGCGCCGAGCGAGACGGCGAAGAACATCAGGAGCGACGGCAGCAGGGCGGAAACGATGTCGACGGCGTCCATGCCGGCGGCCTTTCAGCTGTTGCCCCAGAAGATTGGCCTTGGGGGTGCATTCCCTCCCGGTACTGTCGGCCAAAGGCTGGCGCAAATCAATCGACGTTTTTGCCGTTGCCGGCGCGGTTTGGCCCGCGAATCGCCTATCGACTCCGGGTCTTACGCCGGAGCCGGCGGTTCGGCCTGTTCCTGTGTCTGGGCCTCGCCCGCATTCATCACCGTGAAGCCGCGATGGCGCGGCAGCAGCCGGTCCATCACCGAGCGCGCCTCGGCCTGGTTCTCGGCGGCGATGACATAGAGCCGCCCCTGCCCCCATTGTCCGGCCGGCTGGGTCTCGGGCAGATCGGCGCCGAGCGTGGCATGGCGTGCGCTGAAACGCCAGGAGCGCGCATACATGTCGCGACTCTCCAGCGGCACGGCCGTATAGCCGAAGGGATATTCGGTGGCATCGAGACGCCGCTTCAGCGCGGCGCATTCCGCCTCGGTCTCGCCGAGCTGGCGGCGCACCGCGGCGATGGCCGGCTTCTGCTCGGCAATGGCGCGCTCGACCTGTTCCAGACGCATGGTGAGTTCATGCTGGCCCTGGCGACGCATCGCCTTCTCGTTTTCGGCCCGGCGATAACCGATGCGGGCGCGGTCCACCACGATCGCGAAGGCCAGGCCCAGCAGGATCAGTGCTATCACAACCGAGAGGACGGCGAGCAGGTTCTCCATCGCTCAGGCTCCGCGTCTCAGGCTTCGTGCCAGAACAGCTTGCCGTCGAACGGCCGCTGGTCGATCACGCGCGCACCCTCACCGGTGAAATTCAGCGCCACGGCCTGCGCCGCATCGAGCGTCGCGGCCCAGACCACCAGCCGCACGCGGCGGCGCCCGCCCATCGCGGTGGGCACCGAAGCAAGGCCGGCAAACGGCATGACGGCTGCGGGTCCCTCGATCCGGAAATAGAAACCCGGCACGCCGGGCGCCGGATAGCCGGCTTCCGCCACCAGATTGGTCTGGCGGTCGGCCAGGCGGCGCTCCTGGTCCTGCAGGTTGGCGCGCTCCCTAATCTGGGCGGCGAGATCTTCGTCAAGCTTCGCCTTCTGGTCGCGCAGGGTGGCAAGTTCGCTGCGCTTGCTGCTGTAGTCGGCCTGCAACTGCGCCTGCTGGGTCGCCTCTCCGGCGCCGAGGCCGCTGGCATTGAACTGGTAGACAGCGCTTTCGATATAGCTGGCCAGCCCGCCGGCGGCGAGCAGCACCAGCATCGCCGGCACCACGAGAAGCAAGATCGCTTCGGCATCCATCCTGAGACCCTCCCGCCGCTATTCTGCGGCACAGACACTGCGGCCCGGTTCTGCCGCCCGGCCGACGGCCGACGATACCCGCAGGATCGAAACGAAAAAAGCCGGAGCTTGCGCTCCGGCTTTTCCCCCGGGACTGCGGTTGCAGCCGATCGGGATTAGCGCTTCGAGAACTGGAAGCTGCGGCGGGCCTTCGGCTTACCGTACTTCTTGCGCTCGACCACGCGGCTGTCGCGGGTCAGGAAGCCCTGCGCCTTCAGCGCCGGACGCAGCGCCGGTTCGAAATAGGTCAGCGCCTTCGAGATGCCGTGACGCAGCGCGCCGGCCTGGCCCGACAGGCCGCCGCCGACGACGGTGGCGAAGATGTCGAACTGGCTGGTGCGGTTGGTCACGACCAGCGGGCTGGCCAGCATCATGCGCAGCACGGGGCGAGCGAAGTAGTCGTTGCTCTCCTTGCCGTTCACGACGAACTTGCCGGTGCCCGGCTTGATCCAGACGCGCGCGATGGCGTTCTTGCGCTTGCCGGTGGCGTAGGCGCGGCCGAACTTGTCGAGCTTGCGCTCGCCCTCGACGGCGGTGGCGGCGACAGCGGCCTTGGCGTTGCCCAGGCTCAGATCGGCGAGTGTACGGGACTCAGCCATTAGTCGTTCCTCTTGTTCTTCGAATTGAGCGCGGCGACATCCAGCTTCACGGGCTGCTGCGCCTCATGCGGATGCTCGGCACCCTTGTAGACCTTGAGCTTGCCGAGCTGACGGCGCGCCAGCGGGCTTTCCTTCGGCAGCATGCGCTCGACGGCCTTCAGGATCACGCGCTCGGGGAAGCGGCCGGCAAGGCCCTCGCCGATGGTGCGGCCCTTGATGCCGCCCGGATGGCCGGTATGCCAGTAGAAGGTTTCCTGCGCGGCCTTGCGGCCGGTCACGCGGACCTTCTCGGCATTGATCACAACGACATGGTCGCCGGTATCGCAATTCGGGGTGAAAATGGCTTTGTGCTTGCCGCGCAGACGCATGGCGATGAGGGAGGCGAGCCGCCCCAGCACCAGGCCTTCGGCGTCGATCAGCACCCACTTCTTGTCCACTTGGGACTCTTTGGCGGTGAAGGTCTTCATCGGACGTCCTGACAGAGTAAAATCCCGCCGGAACAGCCGGCGGGCGGATCGGGGCGCACTATGAGGATTTTCCGCGCGCTGTCAAACGGGTTCTCGCCTTTAAATTCAATATGTTAGATAGCGGTATTATTTTACCTACGCGCCGCTCCAGATAAATCAAAGACTTAACCCACTCACCGTCATTCCCGCGACAGCGGGACTCCATCATTTTAATCCTGGGCTCCCGCCCGTCGCGCATCGCGCGACTGCATTTGTATGGCGGCAAAGCCGCCGGGCGCGGGAGCGACGCATTCAAAAACGCTCATTTTGCTTCGTGCGCATTCGTTTCGCTTCGTTTGCCTTCGCGGCGCTTCGCAGGCGTTCGTGCGTGTTCGTTTGGCTTCGCTGGTGTTCGTTTCTGCTCCTGCGGGTTTGGCGACCGGGCCGGCACACGCATAAGGAACAATATAGGAACGCTTGCCTGCCGGTCAAGACCGCTCCGGCAGCCCGCCCCTGTTTCGCAGGCGGCCCTATCTGGCAGGCGGAATGGCGTAGGTCAGCACCGAATGCGCCACCGGGTCGTCGACGCCGGCGGAATACAGACTGAGTTCGATGATCGCCAGCGTCTTGCCCAGTTTCAGCATGGTCGCTTCGGCGCTGAGATCGCCCAGGCCGGGCTTGCGCAGGAAATTGATGTTGAGACTGGTGGTGACGGCCAACGCCACCGGGCCGATCAGGCCGAGCAGCAGCAGATAGGCGGCGCAATCGGCCAGCGTCATCATCGCCGGCCCTGACACCGTGCCTCCGGGGCGCAGATTCCGCTCAGCAATCGGCATGGCGAGCCGCAGCATGCGGCCGTCCCAGTGATCGATTCGGAAATTCTGCGACCGCATCTGCGGGAATTCGCTGTCGAGAAAGGCCGTGAGTTCGGCCTGGGTCATTTTCATCGTTCCGCTCCCCTTCCCTTCCCGCTTAGCATCTGGCGCGCAAAGGGAAAAGCCGGTTTCGGGACGCGCGGACGACGTCGCGAAATTTTCAGATACGGGACTTGCGGAGCCGGGCCGAGGTGGCTAGGTTCCGCCCCGCACTGATCCCAGGTAGCTCAGTGGTAGAGCAGGCGGCTGTTAACCGCCCGGTCGGGGGTTCGAATCCCTCCCTGGGAGCCATTTCTCCAAAAAATCTCCAGAGACATTTCTTGCTCAAGAGCAAGACGGATGATGAGTTCACTCTCGTTGTCCGGTCGACCCGAAAGACGCTGCAGCACGAAAGGCTGCAGCGCTTCGCTGACAATTATGCCCTGACGAGACTTGCGACTGCCCTGCGCGCCAGTGGCGCCACCACCAGCACAACCGGAAACGCGACCAGCCAGGATGGCAGCCATGCGCCGAGCCAGAGGCTGACGAAGGCATCCGTCAGGCCGGCGGTGCGGATCGTGGCGATGCCGGACACGATGAAAGACATCAGGGCCGAGAGGACAAAACCGAACACGACGGGAGCGAAACGCGGGGAGATCATTTTTGAATTTCCTTTCTGTCTACGATGCGCTGGCAGAGTGAGACCTAGAGCACCGCGACCAGCCGCGCGGCGATATAGAGCCCGGTGCCGAAAACCAGGTGAGTGATCAGGCTGCGCAGACGCGCTGCCGTCGGATCGGGTGTCTTCGCTGCGGCAATGCCCAACCCAAAAGCCGGCTGCATGACGAAATACGGCAGAATCACAGTGACCAGTCCGGCGAGGAGAGCCGGCAGCAGCGTCGGCTGCTGCAGCCAGTCACTGCCGGCCGCCAGCACAAGGCCGAGGGCGAAGGCGATACCAAGGCCGTAATGCGCAGCCCAGCCGACCAGGGTTTCGGCCGGCACCGCCGACGCCCGGCCGATGCCATCGTGGCGGAACCGGCCATGCAGCATATGGCCGAGCCAGCGTCCGACCAGCCGGTAATCCAAACCGCTGACGCCGTAGACCCGGCGCAGCAGCCAGCCCCAGAGATCCATCGCCAGCGTCGCGCCAACGCCGACGAGAAGTATGCGAATTGCTGTATCGGTCACGGGAAAACCTTTCTTGTCAGATTGCGGAATAGCGCTACCCTACAAGTTGAAGTTCACTTGAGGTCAAGCATGAAACTTCTCGATATCGCCGAAGTCTCGACGCGGGCCGGCCTGCCGGCCTCGGCACTGCGCTTCTATGAGGAAAAAGGTCTGATCGCCTCGGTGGGCCGGCGCGGACTCCGCCGCCTGTTCACTGCCGATGTGCTGGAGCGGCTGGCGCTGATCGCGCTGGGGCGGCAGGCGGGATTCAGTCTGGAAGAAATCGCCGCGATGTTCTCACCCGACGGACGCCTGCGCATCCGGCGCGAAAAACTGGCCGACAAGGCCGACGAGTTGGATCGCACGATCCGGCGCATGGCCGCGATGCGCGATGGCCTGCGCCATGCCGCCGTCTGCAAGGCACCGAGCCACCTGGAATGCCCAACCTTCCGCCGACTGGTGCAGGCAGCCGGGCGACGGGGCCGCGCAGGCGTTGCCAAGACAGGTGTTGCCAGTCGGAAAAAGCGCTGACAGGCCGTCAGCTCGCCGCGTCCTGTTCGGCCATGGGCGCCATGCCGGGCGCGGCCAGCGGGAAATGCAGCCGCACCTGCACGCCGCCCCGCGGCGCATCGCTCCAGACGACGCTGCCTTCGATCTGCTCGGCCAGTACGGCAGCCAGCTTCGTGCCCGATGCGCCCCGCCCCTCGCCCGGCAGACCGATGCCGTTGTCGGTCACGGTGATATCGGCGGCATCGCCCGTCTGCCGCAACACAATCGCGATCCTGCCGCGCCGGCCGTCGGCAAAGGCATGCTTGAGGGCATTGGTCACGGCTTCCAGCACGATCAGCGCCACAGGCACGGCCTGGCGGATATCGATGGTCACGGTTTCCAGATCGCATTCGACCGCCACGCCGCGCTCCGGCGGAACGATGCCCGGATTGGTCGCCAGCGCGCGGATAAAGGCACTCAGTTCCAGCGAACTGTATTCGGCGCTGCGATAGAGCAGATTATGGATTTCCGAAATCGCCCAGACCCGCTTGCCGATTTCCTGCAGCATCAGCTTCGGCTCGATCGGCCTGTGGCTCTGCAGGCGGATCAGCGACTGGATGGTCTGCAGGTTATTGTGAATGCGATGGTTCACTTCCTTCAGCATCGTTTCGCGGATCGCGCTGGTGCGCCGGGCTTCCTCCAGCAAGTGGCGGTCATGCTCGGCCACGACGCGGATACGTTCCAGCTCGACACGGCGCAGCATGCCGGTGAGCGCGAAAAAGGCCAGCACCGCGCAAACCCCGAGGATCAGGAGATTGATCGCCATGGCGCGCAGCGTGTCGGCCCAGACTTCGCGCTTGGAAAAGCCATGCACGGCAAACAGCGGCAGATCCGGCACCCGCATGAAGGCATAGGTGCGCACCACGCCGTCCATGCGTCCCCGGGCATCGAAATAACCGGCCGCCGACTGTGCCAGCGCACGCATGCCTATGCCATCCGGCAGCATATTGCTCGGCTGCTCGGCGGGGTCGGGCCGCACCAGGATCTTGCCGTCGGCCCGCACCAGCACGGCGGTCGATCCCTCGTCGAGGGTCATCTTCGAGAGGAAGTCGGTGAACTTGCCGATCTCGGTGGAGGCGGTCGCGAGGCCGCGGAACGTCTCGCCGGGCAGCCGGCGCGCCACCGTCAGCGTGTCGCGTTGCATCGGACGCAGAACGACACGGTCGATAAACAGCGCCTGGCCGCCATCGCGCAAAGCGGTGAAATAGTCGCGGTCGGCGAAATTGATGGTCAGCGGATGGGTGCGACTGGCGGCGACCACATCGCCGTTGCGGTCGATCACGCCGAGACTGGTGGTGTACTGAAAGCCGGCATCCATTGCCTGCAGCCGGTCATGCAACGCGCGCGGCGCGATATCGGGATCGTCCCGCATCAGCCGGTCGATCTGGTTGAGCAGCATGAGCTTGCTCTGCAGCATGCGGCTGGCATATTCGCTCATCAGGGCAGCGCCCTGACGCGAACGCTCCAGCGCGGCGGACTGCTTTTCGCGCCAGACCTGCAAGGTCCACAGCGAGCCGATCACCAGCACGGCCACCGCCAGAGTCGCGGCGACCAGCAGCGCAGGATAGCGCGCCACGCCCCCCAGGCGTTTCTTCACGGGAAGCTTCATGCCCTTCCCCGCATCATCCGGCAGCCCGGGTCACGACGCCGGCGACCAGCAGCGCGATGCGGCGCGCCACTTCCTCGATATCGTAGGGCTTCAACACCAGATCGCAGCTGCCGCGCAGGTCGGTAGGTATATCCTGCACCGCTATGGCGCCCGAGGTGAGCAGCACCGGCATGGCCGGTCGGTGACTGCGCAGCCAGCGCGCCAGATCGATGCCGTTCATTGCGCCCGGCAGGTTGACGTCGGAAAACACGAGATCGACCGGCCGGCCCGTTTCCATCAGTGCCACGGCCTCGTCGGCGGACCGGCTTTCGGCAACCTCGTAGCCGAGATCGCGCAGATGATCGGCAATGACCATGCGGATCAGCGCCTCGTCCTCGACAATCAGGATGACGGTCCCGCGTCCCTGCACGTCCCGGCCTGCTGCTGCAGGCGCATCTTCAGCCTCACCCATCCCCAACCACCCCGATAAACCGCACCCTCACGGGTATCCAACCTGTCCGCTACGGCAAAGTTCCGTCTGCCGTCGCCCGATCCCGATCTTTTTTTCAACACGGCAGAGCATTGTCAGGATACATGTCTTGGCTTGCCAGCGCCGACGGTCCGCGAAAAGCTGCCGCCATGCCTGACGATATCAACCTGCCCCTCATCCTGATAGCCGCCCTGCTCGCCACCGGCAGCCCCGGTCCCGCCACCCTCAACATCGCCGGTACGGCGATGGCTTCGGGTCGATCCCGCGCGCTGGCAATGGCATCCGGCGTCAGCACCGGGTCGCTGCTGTGGTCGACGGCGGCCGCCTTCGGCCTCGGCGCGGTGATGCTGGCCAATGCCTGGCTTTTCGAACTGCTGCGCTATCTCGGCGCCGGCTACCTGATCTTCCTGGCGGCCAAGTCGGCGAAATCGGCGCTGACGCCCGGCGATCCCGTCACGCGCGGCGGGGCTTACAGTTCGTCGCGGCGGGCCTATGCCAGCGGGCTGGCGCTGCACCTGACCAACCCGAAGGCGATCCTGTTTTTCGGCTCCCTCTACGCAGTCGGCGTGCCGGCACAGGCCTCGCCGCTCACACTGCTCACCATCATCGCGGCAGTGGCGGTGCAGAGCGCGCTGGTCTTTCATGGCTATGCGCTGCTGTTTTCCAGTGCGCCGGCGGTGCGGGTCTATCTGCGGCTGCGGCGCTGGTTCGAAGGCGTCTTCGCGCTGGCCTTCGGCTATGCCGGTTTCAAAATCCTGACGGCGAAGTTGAACTGATATCGCCTGCCGCCATCCGGGAGGACCGCAGGCCCTCCCGAAAGCACGCAAGTCCTAGCCGCGGAAGACCGGACCGCCGAACGGTGCACCATTGGTGCCGCCATCGACGAAGAGTTCCGCGCCGTTGATATACGCGGCCTCATCTGACGCAAGGAACAGCACGGTCCTGGCGATCTCCTCGGCTTCGCCCTGGCGGCCGAGCGGAATAATGCTCGACAGGCGCTTGTCGAGCTGGGCTTTCGCGTCCGGCGTGGGCGCTGCGCTGTCCCAGATCGGCGTGCGGGTCGCACCGGGCGACACGACATTGACGCGGATGCCGCGCGGCGCGAATTCGGCGGCCAGCACGCGGCTCATGCCGCGCAGGCCCGCCTTGCTGGCGGCATAGGCCGAGGATCCAGGAGATCCCATCTCGGACATCACCGACCCGGTCAGGATGATCGCACCGCCATCGTTCAGATGCGGCGCTGCCGCCTGCACCGTGAAGAAGGCACCGGTGATATTGGTGCGCAGGACCTGCTCGAAGGTTTCCAGTTTGGTGGCGCCGACCGGCGTGCTGCCGGGAATACCTGCATTGGCAAACACGATGTCCAGCTTGCCGAAGGACTTGGCCGCCTCGCCGACCGCCCGCTCCGTGGCAGCGACATCAGTGGCATCGGCCTGCAGGGCAATCGCGTTGGGGCCCAGCTCGGCCAGGGCAGCATCCAGCGTCGCCCGGTTGCGACCGGTAATCGCCACCCTTGCCCCCTCGGCGATAAAGAGTTTCGCGGTGGCCAGGCCGATGCCGCTGTTGCCGCCGGTGATCAGCGCCGTCTTGTTCTTGAGCCTCATGGGTCGTCTCCGTTTCTATGTGGTTTCATGATGAAACCATGCTTGCGGTGTAACCCGAGTGGTTTTATGATGCAACCGTATTGGCCGGCAGCCGCGTGACGGCGCGCACAGGAAGACCCGGATGAGACGTACCAGCCTGAACGATGCCGACTGCCCCATTGCCCGGGCGCTGGATGCCGTGGGCGACTGGTGGTCGCTGCTGATCGTGCGCGATGCCATGTTCGGCCTGCGCCGTTTCGGTGAGTTCCAGAAAAGCTTAGGCGTGGCGAAAAACATCCTGACCGTCCGTCTGCGCGGCCTGGTCACGGCCGGCATTCTTGAAGCCGTCCCCGACGGCGCCCACAAGGACTATGTGCTGACCCCGAAGGGCCGCGACCTCTTCACCGTTCTGGTCGCGCTGCGCCAGTGGGGTGAGACACACCAGTTTCCTGGCGGTGCCTGCCCGGTCGAGTTGCTGGACCGCGAAAACGGCCGGCCGGTGCGCGCGCTCGAACTGCATGCGGCCGATGGCCGCCTGCTGACTGCCGCAGACACGCTGATACGCCTGCGCAAGTAAGCCAAAAAACAACGAAAGCGGACGTCAGACTCGCCATCCCTGCATGGTATTTACACGCCGATGCGTTAAACTGCGGCAACCACGGGGAGACCGAACTTGGCAGAGCCTTCGATCAGTTTTCTGGACGATACGCGTCCGCCGGGCCCTCCTGGCGGCGGCGGCACCAGCGACAAGCGCAACTGGAAGGTGCTGATCGTTGACGACGAGCCTGATGTCCATTCACTCACCAAACTGCTGCTGCGCAACTTCAACTATCGCAAGCGTGGGCTGAATTTCCTCAGCGCCTATTCCGCCACCGAGGCGCGCGACGTGATGCGCGACAATCCGGATATCGCTCTGGTGCTGCTGGATGTGGTGATGGAGACCGAGCATGCCGGTCTGGCGCTGGTCGACTACATCCGCACCGATCTCAACAACAAGTCGACGCAGATCGTAATCCGCACCGGCCAGCCCGGTCAGGCGCCGCCGCTGACCGTGGTGTCGAACCACGGTATCAACGACTACAAGGAAAAAACCGAGCTGACGCAGCAGACCATGATCCTCACCGTGGTGAAGGCGCTGCGGCTGTACGAGGAATTCCTACCCAGCTACATCGCCGCCGCGAAATACGCCCAGTTGGCCGACCGCGCCAGAGCCGGCGCCGATGACCGTGAATTGCTGCGCAGCCTGCGCCAGGAGTTGGATACCAGCGACGATGCCGCGGTCAAACCCGCCATGGCCAGCGAGCCGGCGGATCCGCGGCTGGCCGCTCTGACTGAGCGTGAGCGCGAAGTGCTCAAATGGGTCAGCCAGGGCGACTCGAACAAGGCGATTGCGATCCGGCTCGGCGTGCAGGAAGTGACCGTGAAGGCGCATCTGCGCCAGATCTTTACCAAGATGCAGGTGTTTAACCGCACGCAGGCGGCCTCGCTGGCCCTGCGGCTGCTCGAACGCGACGGCGAACCTCCCATTCGCTAAATATCGCGCTCCGGGTGATCCACCCGGGATCAGGCGACGTATGTGATTGGGAATGCCGCCGATTTTGAGCGGCAGCATCGCGATACGGTTCGGCATGGCGTCCCCGACTTCCGGCTCTTCCCTTCCCGTGGTTGTGTGGTTCCGCCAGGACCTGCGCCTGAATGACAATCCGGCGCTGGCCGCCGCCGCCGCATCAGGCCGGCCGGTGATCGCGCTCTACATCCTCGATACGTCGGAGCACGCTTGGAAGCCGGGCGGTGCGACGAACTGGTGGCTGCATCACAGCCTCGTCGACCTCGCCAAGACCCTGCGTAGCCGCTACGACCTGCGCGTGATCCTGCGGCGCGGAGATCCGGCCAGGTTGCTTCCCGCGCTGCTGCGTGAAACCGGCGCCGATGCGGTGCACTGGAACCGCGTCTATGAACCGGCGGCGATTGCCCGCGACACAGCCATCAAGGCGTCCTTACGCAAGGACGGGGTCGCGGTGGAGACGCATAACGCCGCGCTGCTGTTCGAGCCCTGGACCGTGAAGACGCAGGCCGGCGGCTGGTTCAAGGTCTTCACGCCGTTCTGGCGTGCCTGCCTGGCCCAGCCCTCACCCGTACCGCAGGGCGCACCGAAAGATCTGACGCCCTTTGCTGGCGGGCTGGACAGCGACGCGCTTGAAAGCTGGAGCCTGCTGCCGACCAAGCCGGACTGGGCCGGCGGACTGCGCAAGACCTGGACGCCCGGCGAAGCTGGCGCCGCCAATAGGCTGAAGGATTTCATCGATCAGGATTTGCATCGCTATGCCAGCGGCCGCGACCGCCCGGATCTGAATTGCACGTCGCGACTCTCGCCGCATCTGCATTTCGGCGAGATCGGCCCGCGCCAGGTCTGGCAGGCGATACAGATGGCTGCCGACCGGGATGGTGCAGGCGCGGCGCAGAATGCAGCGAAGTTCCTCTCGGAAATTGGCTGGCGCGAATTCTGCCATCACCTGCTGTTCCATTTCCCGGATCTGCCGCAGCAGAATTTCCGCGCCGACTTCGACAGCTTCCCTTGGGCGCCCAATGCCGAACATGTCAAAGCCTGGCAGCGCGGTCGCACCGGATATCCCATCGTCGACGCCGGCATGCGGCAGCTCTGGCACACTGGCTGGATGCACAACCGCGTGCGCATGATCGCCGCCTCATTCCTGATCAAGCATCTGCTGCAGGACTGGCGCGAGGGCGAAGCCTGGTTCTGGGACACGCTGGTGGATGCCAACCTTGCCAACAATGCCGGCGGCTGGCAGTGGGTGGCCGGCTCGGGCGCCGACGCCGCGCCGTATTTCCGCATTTTCAACCCGATCATGCAGGGCGAGAAGTTCGACCCCGAAGGCGACTATGTGCGGCGCTGGGTGCCGGAGCTGGCGCAACTGCCGAGCAAATACATTCACAAGCCCTGGACGGCTCCTGCTGGCATCTTGAAACAGGCAGGCCTGACGCTCGGGCGCGACTACCCGCAGCCCTTGGTGGATCACGACAAGGCGCGCAAGGCGGCACTGGCAGCTTTCGCCGCTTTACGCAATGATGCCGATCAGGCAGTGGGGGTTGCATGACGCAGATTGCGGGTGGACGGCGACAGCGTATCGCCGTGATCGGCGCCGGCATTAGCGGCCTGGGCGCGGCTTGGGCCTTGGCGCGGCATCATGACGTTACAGTCTTCGAGGCCAATCCTGCACCCGGCGGCCACAGCAACACTGTCGAGGTCGACTACGACGGCAAATCAATTGCGGTCGATACCGGTTTCATTGTCTTCAACGACTGGAACTACCCCAACCTGACCCGCCTCTTCGCTCATCTCGATGTGCCGGCCATCAAGAGCGACATGTCCTTTGCGGTTTCGGTCGGCGCCGGAGAACTGGAATGGAGCGGCAATAACCTCGCAACCTTGTTTGCGCAGAAACGTAACCTGCTGCGGCCGAGTTTCCATCGCATGTGGCGGGATATCCTGCGCTTCAACAAGGAGGCTGCGGTCGATCTGACGGCCGGCCGCATGGCGGGACTTAGTTTGGGCGACTATCTGGCGCGCAGCCGTTACAGCGACAGTTTCATGCTGGACTACCTGCTGCCGATGGGCGCTGCGATCTGGTCAGCTCCGCTGGCCGAGATGATGGATTTCCCGGCCGAGACCTTTGCGAATTTCTTCCGCAACCACGGTCTGCTCAGCATCGACGACCGGCCGCAATGGTACACCGTGCAGGGCGGCAGCCGTGAATATGTGAAACGCCTGCTGGCCGATGGCGATTTTTCACTGAACCTGCATCTGCCGGTCCATGCCGTGCACCGCGAGCCCGACGGCGTGAATGTGATCACGGCACGCGGCAGCAGCCATTTCGATCAGGTCGTGCTGGCCTGTCATGCCGATCAGACTTTGCGGCTGCTGGGCGATCAGGCAACACAGCAGGAGCGTAGCCTGCTGGGCAGCTTTCGTTTCCAGCCCAACCGCGCGGTTCTGCATCGCGATACGGCACTGATGCCGCGGCGGCGCAGTGTCTGGGCTAGTTGGAATTACCTGTCCGAACCGCGCCGCGACATGCACCGCCGCGTTGGCCTTACCTATTGGATGAATCTGCTGCAAAGCATCGACAACAGCCGGCCGCTGTTCGTCACCATGAATCCGGTGAGCGAGCCGCGCGAGGACCTGGTGTTTGCCGAATTCGCCTACGAGCACCCGCTGTTCGACCGCCCCGCCATCGACGCGCAAGCCCGCCTGAACGAGATCCAGGGCCAGGACAGGCTGTGGTTCTGCGGGGCCTGGTGCAAATACGGCTTCCATGAAGATGGCTTCACCGCCGGCCTGCGCGTCGCCGAAGCCTTGGGCGCCGCTCCTTTTGCCGATACTGCGGCCGCTCGGCAGGAGGCTGCCGAGTGATACAGCCGGCGGCAGCAAGCCTCTACTGGTGCCGTGTGATGCATGAGCGGCTATTGCCGTTCCGGCACAAGTTCAACTATCGCGTTTTTTCGCTGCTTCTCGATATCGACCGACTGCCCGAAATCGCCGGTGGCTCGCGACTGCTGCGCCACAACCGTTTCGGCCTGATCAGCTTCCACGACCGTGATCATGGGCCTCGCGACGGCACGCCGCTGCGTCCCTGGGTGGAGGCAGCGCTGGCTCAGAATGGCCTGCAGGATGCCGCCGCGCGCATCCGAATCTTCTGTTTCCCGCGCCTGTTCGGTTATGTGTTCAACCCGCTCAGCGTCTTCTTCTGCTATGACGACGAGGAACGCCTGCGTGCCGTGCTGTATGAAGTGAAAAACACCTTCGGCGACCAACATGGCTACCTGATCGAAGTGCCGCGCCACAGCGGCAACGACACCGCGATCGAACACAGCGCGACGAAGCAGTTCCATGTCTCGCCCTTCCTGCCGCTGGAGGGCCAGTACCGCTTCCGCCTCCTGCCGCCGGGCGAGAAGGTCGGCATCAGCATCACCCAGCTTTCGCCCAGCGGCGCAGTCCAGCTGGTGGCTACGCAGACCGGACGGCGCGAGACGCTGACAGATCACAGTCTTTTGAGAGCTTTCATCCGTCACCCGTTAATGACCGTAAAAGTGATGGCTGGCATCCATTGGGAGGCACTGCAGCTCTGGCGCAAGGGTGCGGCTTTTTTCCGCTGGACCGAACCGCCGCGCGATGCCGTGTCAACCGGGCGGCCAGCAGGCAATGCAGAGTGAAGGACGCATGACCGATACATTCGCCGATCGCAAATCCGCGCTGGACCATGCCACCGAAATTGCCATCGATGCTGCCAGCGAAGTGATAGGTCATGCGGCCATCGCGCATCACACCGCCGCAACGGCCGAACCCCTGCTGCTGAAGTCTGCGCAGGATGCCCTGCGTCTGCGCAACGTGCCGCGCTGGACAAGACTGATGCTGTCGCTGGCCGCACGCGTGACGCATGGCAGCATCACCATGACCCTGCCCGACGGTCGCGCCGTGCAGGCGCGCGGCGCGCATCCCGGTCCTGATGCACGGCTCGACATCAACCACCACCGGGTTGCCAAGCGGCTGCTGCTCGGCGGCAATCTCGCCGTAGGCGAAGCCTATATCGACGGGGATTTCGACAGCCCGGACCTTGCCGCACTCACCGAATGGGCCTGCCGCAACGGCGACCTTGATGACACATTGATGGGCAAGCCGTGGCTGCGCCTCCTGCGCCGCGTCGGCTTCGCACTGGCAGCCAACAGCCGCCGCGGCAGCCGCCGCAACATCGCTTACCACTACGATCTCGGTAACGATTTTTACAGGCTCTGGCTCGATCCCAGCATGACCTATTCCGCCGCGTTGTGGCGCGATCAGGGCCAGACGCTTGAACAGGCTCAGACCGAGAAGTATCGCCGGCTGGCCGGCGACGTGCTGCAACTCAAGCCGGGCCAGCGCGTATTGGAGATCGGTTGCGGCTGGGGCGGTTTCGCCTGCCTGGCGGCACGCGAATACGGCGCGCAGGTGCATGCCGTGACAATCAGCCGCGAGCAGCACGATTACGCACAGGCCCGCGTGCAGCGTGAAGGACTATCGGATCGCGTACAGATCGAGTTGCGCGACTACCGCGACCTGACCGAAAGCTACGATGCCATCGCTTCCATTGAGATGATCGAAGCCGTCGGGGAGAAATACTGGCCACGCTATTTCACTCAGGTGCGAGACCGCCTTTTGCCCCAGGGCCGCGCCGGGATCCAGGCCATCGTGATTGCCGACCGCTATTTCGAGGATTACCGCGGCACCATGGATTTCATCCAGGCGCATATTTTCCCCGGCGGGATGCTGCTTTCGCCGGAAACCGTGCGACAGCAGGCCGGACAGGCCGGCCTGCAGATCGACGATTCCTTCAGCTTCGGTCGCGATTATGCTCGCACGCTGAATCTCTGGCATCACAGCTTCGAGACGGCCTGGCCGCAGATCCGGGCGCTGGATGCCCGCAACAAGCTGGCTTTCGACGAGCGCTTCCGTCGCATGTGGCGCTACTACCTCGCCTATTGCGAGGGTGGCTTCAATGCCGGCACCATCGACGTGCTGCAATACGGCTTCAGCCGCGCGTGATCCGTCGGACAAGCGGGAAGTACATCCCGTAGGGCAGTATCCCGATCAGCTTCATCAGCCAGGCAAAGCGGCGCGGAAAGACGATCTCGAAACTGCTACCGGTTTCCAACGCCTGGTACAGCCGTTCCGCCGCCGCTTCTACCGGCATCAGAAACGGCATAGGAAAGCTGTTGCGGTCGGTCAGCGGCGTCTTGATGAAGCCAGGCGAAATCAGTCGCACCTGAATACCGCTGCTGTCCAAATCCAGCTTGAGGGCTTCGGCCATATTGATCAACGCCGCCTTGCTGGCACCATAGGCTGCGGCCGAGGGCAGACCGCGATACCCTGCAAGAGAGGCATTGATCGCCACCATGCCGGCTCGCCGCGCCAGCATCGGCGGCAACACGGCGTCCAGCGCATTGGCTACCGTCATGACATTGGCATCGAGCAGCCTCCGCACGGCCTGCGCCCGAAAGGCGGTGCCGGGCGTAGGTTCATGCGTGCCGGCATTCAGCACTGCAAGCCGGATCGGGCCCAGTTCCGTCTCTATACGCGCAACGGCCGCGGCAGTCGCGGCTGCGTCCACGAGATCGGCGGGAAAAGCATGAAACTTGCTACCGTATGGCCCGGCCTCGCCCCTGAGGCTTTCCAGGGTATCGAGCCTTCGTGCCGTTCCGGCCACCACCGCGCCAGACCGCAGGTAGCGCAGCGCCAGCGCACGACCTATGCCGGAGCCGGCGCCGGTGATCCATACGACGCCATCGCCGCTGGATGTCATTGCAGCAGATATTCGATCCGCGAACCATCGCGAGCGGTGAAAGCCGTTTTCACCCAGCGGCCGTCGCGGCTGTACCACAGCTTCAGTTCGACATCGCCGCTCAGGTCGTAACGCTGCGCCGGCACTTCATCGCGTGCCGCGCTGGCAAGCTCAGACTGCTCCGCACGGATAGTCACATCGAGGGGCTTGCCATTCTGGCTGTCCATGATCGTGGCCCGCCGCACGAAATCCGGCCTCCAGTAGCTGGTCGGCATGGTATCGGCCGGCAGCAGGCCGCTGTGGCGGGACCCATTCACCTGCAGTCCGTCGGCACCAGCCTGCGCATTCAGGAATTCCTGCCGGCCGTCGTTGTCAGTGGTGGAGCTCAGGCTGACCAGGCGGTCGCCTTCCCACACTTCGCGCGACTGGTGGAGATAGCGATAGAGCGTCAGGAAACCGGCGGCCTTGACCCGCAATTCGATATCGACCTCGACCTCGCTGCGCAGTCCCTCGCGCCGGACGCTGACGCGATGATGGCCGATCGGTTCGCCGTTTCGCAGCACTTGGAAGTCGAAGTTTTCCTGCGCTGCAGGCGTGCCAGCCCACGCCGCCCAGGGCAGCGCGAAAACCAGCAAAGCATATGTCAGGCGGAGAAGCGTGCCCATTGATCAAAGAACCAGCCAAAGGTACCACTGAAACGCAGCGGCGCGTCACTGATCGCCAGACAGATGCAGGGCTGATCCAGCATGGCGAGCGGACGATGCTCCACCGCGCCATCAGCGATTTCAACATCGCCGCGCCGGAAAGCAGTGCTGCCCACCGTGTAACCTCCGCTCAGCACCAGCGTGATTTCATCGCCCGCATGGGTGTGCAGCGGCAATCCAGCGCCGGGGGCGACTTTCAGCAAGCTGACCATACCGCCCTGCCTCTTCCCGATGGGAAGCGCATAAGACAGCAGGCCCGCCCCGCTCCAACGCCAGCGAATACCGGTCAGGTCACCATGAATATACTGCCGCAGGGGGTGCGGCAGGCCATCGGAAGACGGCACAACCTTCGTTGCAGGCTCCTGTGGCCCCAGCCGATCGGCAACTGCCGAAAAACCAGCCGCGGCGACTGGCTGCGGGGCGATCTCCTCGATCAGGTTGCCTGCCGTGGCCTCGATAGCCTTCAGCGCGCGGCGGCATTTTGGGCAGAAGGTCAGGTGGCAGGCCACAGCCAGCGACCAGGCTTCATCCAGGGTGCCTGCGGCGTAATCCAACAGCAACTCGTCCGGGATATGATGGTCGGGCCCGGAGACGGTCGAATCGATGTGTGCGGCCAAATCTGTCAAAGCCATGATCTTTGCGAAGTTTCGCTAGCTGCTCTACACGGTAATGTACGTTCGGATATGTAATCTGGATCAATCCCCAGACCGGTCAAGATTGCCCGCTATGGTGTATTTTTTCTACGGTACGCTGTGCGATGCCGATGTGCTGCAACTGGTGCTCGGTTATCGCCCTGGCCCGGGCCAGCTTGAGCCGGCCTGCCTACCCGGTTATCGCCGGAAACGGGCGCGCGGCCGCAGCTATCCGGTGCTGCTCCGCACACCGCGGGGCCGGGTGGACGGCCTGCTGTTTCGCCCCGCCCGCGCCAGCGATTCGCTCCGGCTGGCCGCCTACGAGGGCCCGGAATACGTCACGCGCGCCCTGCCGGTATGTCGTCGTAAAGGCGGAACGGCTCTGCGACGCGCCGGGGTATTCCTGCCGGCCGGCAGCGCCCTGGCACCTGATTTCGACGACTGGACCCTGCCGCGCTGGCAACAGCGCGACAAGGCCGCGTTCCTCCGCTCCTTGCTAGACCAGGGCCCGATGCCATGCGCAAACCCCTAGACACCTCCCGGCAGCCCTACCCGGTCGAAATCGTGAGCCATGAGCGGGTCTACGACCGGCATCTGAAGGTGGACGAGTTGCATCTGCGCCACGGCCTGTTCCGCGGCGGCATGACGCCGGTGATCAGCCGTGAGGTGGTCGGGCGCGGCGATGCCGTCTGCGTGCTGCCCTACGATCCAGTACGCGACGAGGTGGTACTGGCCGAGCAGTTCCGAACCTCGGCCCTGCTGAACGGCGACCGCGCCTGGATGACCGAGATCGTTGCCGGCCTGATTGAGGATGGCGAAAGCCTTGAGCAAGTGGCGCTACGCGAGATGAAGGAGGAAAGCGGCCTGGAACCGGTCGGACCGCTGATCTTCGTCAACACGGTTTATGCCACGCCCGGCTTCTGCAGCGAGCGCTACCACCTGTTCTGCGCCCCGGTCGATGCCAGTCAGGCCGGCGGCGTGCATGGCCTGGGCGAAGAGGCCGAGGACATCCGCGTTTTCGCCCTGCCCTTCGCCGATGCATTTGCACGCTGGGAAGCTGGGGAAATCCCCAATCCGCCGGCTTCCTTCGCTTTGCTCTGGCTGGCGCTCCACCGCGACACATTGCGCCGGAACTGGGCCGATCCGCGCGGGTTGCGACCCTAACCCCCCCTCGGTATAGGATGGAGGCATGGATTGCCCGGGAAAGCGCGCTATATGGCCGCGCTCCCCCAGATTTTGAGAGCGTCATGGATATCCGCAAAGACTTTATCGACAGCATCGGCCGTACGCCGCTGATCCGCCTGCGCCGCGCCTCGGAGTTGACTGGCTGCGACATCTACGGCAAGGCCGAATTCATGAATCCCGGCGGCTCGGTGAAGGATCGCGCCGCGCTCTACATCGTGCAGGATGCACTCAAGCGCGGCGCGCTGCGACCGGGCGGCACCATCGTGGAAGGCACGGCCGGCAACACCGGTATCGGCTTGGCACTGGTCGGCAATGCGATGGGTTTCAAGACCGTGATCGTGATGCCGGAAACCCAGAGCCAGGAGAAGAAGGATTTCCTGCGCCTGTGCGGCGCCGACCTGCGACTGGTGCCGGCGGTGCCCTACAAGGATCCGAACAACTACGTGAAGTATTCCGGCCGGCTGGCCGAGGAACTGGCGAAGACCGAACCCAACGGCGCGATCTGGGCCAACCAGTTCGACAACGTCGCCAACCGCGAAGCCCATCTGCGCACCACCGGGCCGGAAATCTGGGAGCAGACCAGCGGCAAGGTGGATGGTTTTACTTGCGCGGTCGGCTCCGGCGGGACTTTCGCGGGCGTACTGCTGGCACTCAAAGAGCGCAATCCGAAAATCCAGGTCGCGCTGGCCGATCCGATGGGTGCCGCGCTGTATCACTACTACAAGCATGGCGAACTGAAGGCCGAGGGTAGCTCGATCACCGAGGGTATCGGCCAGGGCCGCATTACGGCCAACCTGGAAGGCATCACGCCGGACGACGCTTTCCAGATCCCGGATGAAGAAGCCCTGCCGCTGGTCTTCGACCTGATCCAGCATGAAGGCCTGGTGCTGGGCGGTTCGTCCGGCATCAACATCGCCGCCGCGATCAGGCTGGCGAAGAAAATGGGCCCCGGGCACACCATCGTCACCATCCTTTGCGATGGCGGCGCGCGCTATCAGAGCAAGATGTTCAACCCCGAATTCCTGCGCAGCAAGAACCTTCCGGTTCCTGCCTGGATGAGCTGATATCCAATGACCAGTTTCCTGTTCCGCGACGACGCCTACCTGAAATCCTGTGATGCCACAGTCATCGCCATCGACGAGCGTGGCTTCCAGACCGATGCTACCGTCTTCTATCCGACGGGCGGCGGGCAGCCCGGCGATACCGGGCGTTTCGTGCTGGAGAGCGGCGAGACGGTCGACATTTCCGACACGCGCAAGGGCGATGGTCCGGATGGCATCGTGCATGTGCCCGCCGGCGGATCGGCGGCCCTGAAAGTCGGCGCCAAAGGCCGGCTTGAAATCGACTGGGAGCGCCGCCACCGACTGATGCGGATGCATACCTGCCTGCATCTGCTGTCGGTGCTGGTCTCCTTCCCCGTCACTGGCGGTCAGGTCAGCGACGGCAAGGGCCGGCTGGATTTCGACATGGCCGACAGCATCCCCGACAAGGACACGCTGACCGCGAAGCTGAACGAACTGATCGCCGGCGACCATGCCGTGACTGCGCGCTGGATCACCGACGAGGAATTGCTGAACAGTCCCGACCTGGTGAAGACCATGGCAGTGAAGCCGCCGATGGGGCTGGGCAAGGTGCGCCTGATCGAAGTGGCCGGACTGGACAAGCCACTCGACCTACAGGCCTGCGGCGGAACTCATGTGGGCCGCACCGGCGAGATCGGTTCGGTCGCCGTCGTCAAGATCGAGAATAAAGGCAAGCAGAACCGCCGCGTGAATATCGCCTTCGCGGCCTGATAAGATTGCAGGGAGCAAACGATGTCGTCGTATGTGAATCCGGATGCGCTGGTTTCGACTGAGTGGCTGGCCGACCATCTGAAAGCGCCCGATCTGCGTATCGTCGATGCCTCCTGGTATCTGCCGTTCATGAACCGCAACGGCAAGGCCGAATACAACGACAGCCACATCCCCGGCGCGGTCTATTTCGACATCGACGAGATTTCCGACACCGACAGCAAGCTGCCGCATATGCTGCCCAGCCCGGAGAAATTCGCCTCCCGCATGCGCCGGCTCGGCATCGGCGACGGTAACCGCATCGTGGTCTATGACGGTTCCGACAACCACCTCTCCGCGCCACGCGCCTGGTGGATGTTCCGCGTCTTCGGCCATACCGATGTGGCGGTGCTGAATGGCGGCTTCAAAAAATGGAAAGCCGAGGGCCGTCCGGTGGAAGATCTGCCGCCGCTGCCGCGCGAACGGCATTTCACCGCGCGCCGCAACGATCTGCTCGTGCGCGATGTAGATCAGATGCGGGCCAATCTGAGTAGCGGTCGCGAGCAGGTACTGGACGCCCGCAGCAAAGGTCGTTTCGACGGCACGGATCCCGAACCACGCCCGGGCCTGCGCGGCGGCCATATTCCCAGCTCGACATGCCTGCCGGCGGCCACGCTCACTGACCCCGCCACCGGCCTGTTCCGCGATGGCCCGGAGTTGAAGACCTTGCTGCAGGACGCCGGCATCGACATGTCGAAACCGGTGATCACCACCTGCGGTTCGGGCGTGTCGGCCTGCTCGCTCACGCTGGCGCTACATCTGTTGGGCCATCGCCAGGTGTCGGTCTATGACGGCTCGTGGACCGAATGGGGTGGTCGCGCCGACCTTCCGGTGGAAGTCGCCAGAGGCTGACGCTTGGCCGAGGCGCGCGACATCCGCCCGACCGAAACGGTGGCGCCGGCTATCTTCCGCCTACCGCCGGCGACGCTGCTGGATGACGGTCGCTACAATGTGACCGTCGTGTATCTGGAGATGACGAAGCCGCCCCCTGAAGCAGCCAACCTGCCGCCTTTGGTGCCTAAGCTCGCCCTGCTCAAGCTCGACAATCCGACCACAGGTTTCTACCGCTATCTCTACGATGCCGTGGGCCGGGCCTGGCACTGGGTAGACCGTCATCGCATGACCGACCTGTCGCTCGGCAACATCATCGGCGATCCGCTGGTGGAAATCTGGGTGCCCTATGTCGGAGGCGTTCCGGCTGGCTATATCGAACTGGATCGCCGCAACAGCGATGGCGACGAACGCAGGACCATCAACATCGCCTATTTCGGCCTCTCACCGGAATTCTTCGGGCGCGGCATCGGGCCGTGGCTGTTGCGCGCCGGCATCCGTCAGGCCTGGTCCTACGGCATCGACCGGCTGACGGTGAACACCTGCAACCTCGATCACCCGGCCGCATTGCCGCTGTATCAGAAATGCGGCTTCCGCCCCTTCCAGACGCGCGACGCGCTGTTCGATCCGCGACGCTAGCTCAAGCCTTTTGGCGCTGATAATGCCGGCGCGCCTTGGCGCGGTTGCCGCAGCTTTCCATCGAGCACCAGCGACGGCGCTTGTTCGGGCTGGTGTCGTGGAACAGCCAGCCGCAGCCGGGGCCGGCGCAACAGCGAATGCTGGTCGGCTCTGCCGTCACCAGCAGGTCGGCGCCAAGGCGCGCGATTGCGCCGAGCGGCGAGCCGAGGTCCAGCCCGTCGCCGTGCGGTTTCCAAACCAGCCGCGCTCCCGGCGCAGCGCCAATCACCCGTCCCTCGGGATAGCGCAGCAGGCAGCGGTTCAGCACCTCAAGGTCGGCGGCACGCACCGTCTTGCCCAGCCGTACAGCCTGCGCCAGACCATGCAGTGCCTCGCGCAGCGCCAGTGCTTCGGACAGCACGGCCTCGGCCCTGACCGGATGCAGCGCTGCCTGACGTTCCAGTTCCGCCTGGGTCGACGCGCCGACGATGCCAAGCCGCCGGTACCAGGCCAACAGCGCCGCGTAGGACACCAGCATTTCTTCCGGCCCGCCCTCGTCCCTGGGCCGGGTTCGCCAGTCCAGCGTATTGACGAAATCGAGGGCTGGATGGCCGCCATGCAGGCTGGTCGTGACAATGCGGAGAGGTGTCGCCATATAACCAGCATACCGGTTGACTGGGCATGCGCCAATCCCTAGTTTCCGCCCATGGATTCCCTCCCTGAGAAACCGGGACCGGCAACATTCACCCGTGCCGGCGTTCTGCATGGCATGAAACTGACCGCGCCCTACAGCGTCAGCGCACTGCCCTTCGGCCTGGCTTTCGGCGCTGCCGCGCTCGGCGTCGGCCTGTCGCCCGGCGAAGCCATCCTGATGAGCGCCACAGTCTTTGCCGGCAGCGCGCAGTTTGCCGTACTGGCGCTCTGGATGGCCGTGCCGCTGCCGGTGGCGGCCATCATCCTGACCGCCTTTCTGGTCAATGCCCGCCATATCGTGATGGGTGCCGCGCTCTACCCCTACATCTCAAACCTTCCGCCCCGGCAAGTGCTGCCGGTATCGGCAGGAATGACCGATGCCGGCTGGGCGATCACGCTCCAGACGATGATGAACGGCCGGCGCGATCTCGGGATTCTGCTCGGCACCGTCATCATGCAATGGCCGGTCTGGGTCGGCGGCACAGCTGTCGGCGCACTGATCAGCAGCGGGGGACTGGATGTCAAACGCTGGGGCCTCGATGTGCTGATCGCCGGGGTCTTTGCGACCTCCGTCGTCGGCCTTTATCGCGGCAAGGACGACATCTGGCCCTGGGTGGCCGCCGTGGCAGGCACGGCTGGCGCACTGCTCTGGCTGCCGGGCAACTGGTACATCCTGATCGGCGGTCTCTGCGCCGGCATCGCCGGACTCATCACCTGCCGCGATCCGGAGAAATCGGCGTGATCGAGGGTCTGACCACGTTCGACACGGCCGCCGTGATTGCCATCCTGGGCATGGGTCTCGTGACTTACGCCACGCGCGCCGGCGGCTTCTGGCTGATGGGCTATGTCACGCTGTCGCCGAAGCTTGAGCGCTTCCTGCGCCAGACCGCCGGCGGCGTACTGGTCGCCATCGTGGTGGCGGCTGTGATGAAGGGCGACCCGGCCATGTGGGCTGGCCTGGCCACCGCTGTCGGCATCATGATCGCCCTGCGCAAGTCGATGACCGCGATACTGATCGGCATGATCCTCGCGATCGGCATTCGCTATTTCGTCGGGCCGTAACGCTCAGCGCGCGACCGGCTGCGGATGCTGGCCCGGCGGTGACTGCCAGTCCAGTACCTGCCAGCGCCCCTCCAACTGCCGCAGGCGATACTGCGTCGGCGGTGCCGGTGTCGTGAAGCAGTCCGGTTCGGCAATCTGCAGGCCGCACGTGCGGCCAGATACGGCGATCAGGGTTTCGCCGGCCGCCGACTGCTCAACGGCGGCGATACGATAACTCCACCAGTATCGCGAATTCTGCTGCTTGGCCAGAAGACCCGCCACACGCTCACCGCCCGACCAGACCGCACGGCACAGTTCCGCATCGCGACGCGCGAAGCAGGCCAGCAGCGTTTCGACCGCACAGAGCGGGGTCTCCGGCCGGCCGATACAGCGACTGTCGCTACGCTCGGCAGGTCCAATCAGGCGATACTGGTTTGCGGGATCCACGGCCGGAAGCTGAGCCCAGGCCGAACCTGACGTGAGAACGACAAGAAGACCGGCGACAATACCGCGCATGATGCTCCTCCCATCTGTTATGGGAGAAGCTTAGCACATTTCCGCGGCGCCGCTGCCTGCTTAATGCAGGATCTGGCTCAGGAACAGCTGAGTGCGCTCATTCTGCGGATTCGAGAAGAACTCTTCCGGGGTGTTCTGCTCGATGATCTCTCCGCGGTCCATGAAGATCACCCGGTCGGCGACCTTGCGGGCAAAACCCATTTCGTGCGTGACGCACAGCATGGTCATGCCGCCCTCCTGGGCGAGCCCGATCATCACGTCCAGCACTTCCTTGACCATTTCCGGATCGAGAGCAGAGGTCGGCTCATCGAACAGCATGATCTTCGGATTCATGCAGAGCGAACGCGCAATGGCAACGCGCTGCTGTTGACCGCCCGACAGTTGTCCGGGGTATTTACCGGCCTGTTCCGGGATACGCACGCGAGTCAGATACTTCATCGCGATTTCTTCAGCCTCGGCCTTGGGCTTCTTGAGCACCCAGATCGGCCCGAGCGTGAGATTCTCTAGCACGGTTAGATGCGGGAACAGATTGAAGTGCTGAAACACCATGCCGACCTCGCGCCGGATGGCATCGATGTTTTTCAGGTCGTTCGTCAGCTCGGTGCCATCGACGATGATATGACCCTTCTGATGCTCCTCCAGCCGGTTGATACAGCGGATCATCGTGGACTTGCCGGAACCGGACGGTCCGCAGACGACGATACGCTCGCCCTTCTTCACGTTGAGATTGATGTTCCGCAACACGTGGAATTCGCCATACCACTTGTTGACACTCTGAAGTTCGATGATCGGCGCAACCATGTCTGGTCCCCTTAGCGCTTATGTCCGGTGGCCAGACGCTGTTCCAGATTCTGGCTGTATTTCGACATGCAATAACAAAAGACGAAGTAAATGGCCGAGACGAAGATGTAGGCCTCAATGGAGAACCCGCGCCAGGCCGGATCGGTCAGCGCCACCTTGGTCGACTGCATGAGGTCGTAGATACCGATGATCACGACCAGCGAGGTATCCTTGAATACCGCAATGAACAGGCTCACAAGTGGCGGGATCACGATCTTCAACGCCTGCGGCAGGATGATAAAGCCCATCTTCTGCGCATAGGATAGGCCTAGCGAGTCAGCACCCTCATACTGGCCTTTCGGAATGGCCTGCAAACCGCCGCGCACCACTTCGGCAAGATAGGCCGCCGCGAACAGAATGATGGCAATCTGGGCCCGCAGCAACTTGTCGATACTGAAGCCTTCCGGCAGGAAAAGCGGCAGCATGACCGAAGACATGAACAGCATCGAGATCAGCGGCACGCCACGGATCAGCTCGATGTAGAGCACGCACAGCGTCTTGATCGCCGGCATGCGCGAACGCCGCCCAAGCGCCAACATCACGCCAAAGGGAAAGGCCAGCGCGATACCGAAGGTGGCCAGGATCAGGGTGAGCGGCAGCCCGCCCCACAGCGTATTCTCGACATATCTCAGGCCGAGAATGCCGCCCCACATGAGGATGGACACGACGGTCAGGCCGGCCGGCCACATGATCACAATTGAAAGATTCCAGAAGCGCGGCATGCAACTGGCGACGATCAGCCCGATCAGGATGATAGAGGCCAGCAATGGCCGCCACTGCTCGTCGTAGGGATAGAGGCCGAACAGCATCAGGCGGTACTTAACGCCGATGAAGGCCCAGCAGGCACCGCCGCCAGCGCGGCATTCCTGTGACGTGGCGGCAGTGAAATTCGCCTTGACCAGGGCCCATTCGATGAAGGGCGGCAAGCTCATCAGGATCAGCCAGACCGACAAGACGGTCAGGATGGTGTTGAGCGGTGACGAGAAGAGCCTTTCCTTCACCCAGGCGATCGGCCCGGTGGCGGAGGTCGGCGGCGGCAGTGATTCGGTCGCTGTCGTCATCTTACCGCTCCACCAGCGCAATATGCTTGTTGTACCAGTTCATGAAGACCGAGATCGACAGGCTGATACTGAGATAGACCGCCATGATGATCATGATGCCTTCAATGGCCTGACCGGTCTGGTTCAGCGTCGTATTGGCGATGGAGACGATATCTGGATAGCCGATTGCCACCGCCAGCGAGCTGTTCTTGGTCAGGTTCAGATACTGGCTGGTCATCGGCGGGATGATCACCCGCAACGACTGCGGCAGCACGATCAGTCGCAATGTCTGGCTACGGGTCAGGCCGAGCGCGCTGGCCGCTTCCCACTGGCCGTAATTGACCGCCTGGATGCCGGATCGCACAACTTCGGCGATAAAGCCTGCCGTGTAGAGCACCAATCCGAACAACAGGGCTGCGAATTCAGGGGTCAGCGTGGCGCCACCGACGAAATTGAAGCCCTGGAGCTTCGGCACGTCGAGTTCCCACGGAGCGCCGCCGATCAGCCAGCCGAGCAGCGGCATGCCGAGCAGCAGCAGCAGACCGCCGCGATAGACCGGAAAAGCCTTGCCCGTCGCATCCTGTCGCTTCTTGGCCAGATTGACCATGATGAAGATCAGCACAAAGGCCAGCAGGAAGCCGATCGCCGCAAGATCGAAGGCAAAATGATCGGTCGGCGACGGCACCTTGATGCCGCGGTTCGACATGAAGACGCCTGGCATGACATTGATCGCCTGGCGTGGTCCCGGCAGCGTTTCGGTGATGATCGCGTACCAGAAGAACAACTGGAGCAGCAGCGGTACGTTGCGGATCACCTCGACATAGATCATCGACAGCTTGGCGATCAGCCAGTTCTTCGACAGGCGGGCAATGCCGATGATGGTGCCGAGGATGGTCGCCAGGATGATACCCACCACCGCGATGCGGATGGTGTTCAGCACACCGACCAGAATGGCACGGGCATAAGTGTTCTCCGGACCGAAGGCGATGGGCGATTCGCCGATGGCGAAGCCGGATTCGCGGCTGAGAAAATCGAAGCCGGTGGAAATATTGCGAGTTGAGAGATTGTGCAGCGTGTTGGAGACCAGGAACCAGGCCACACCAACGACGACGATAACTGCAACGACTTGGTAGACCACGGACCGAACGTCCGGATCGTTCCAGCTCAGACGACGCGGCGGTGCTGCCTGCGCGCCCTTACCCTTAATGTCTGCCATGTGCCCCCCATGGCTGAAAGAACTGAATACCTGTGAAAAGCGGAAGAACCGGCGGTGCCCTGTACACCGCCGGTTCCCCTGACATCAGCTTAGCGGATCGGCCAGGCGTAGAGCGCGCCGCCCTTCGACCACAGCGCATTCACGCCGCGAGCCAGCTTCAGCGGGCTACCCATGCCCACGTTGCGCTCGAAGCTTTCGCTGTAATTGCCAACCTGCTTGATGATGTTGTAGGCCCACTTTTCGTCGAGGCCGAGCGCCTTGCCGCCACCCGGGGTCACGCCCAGGATGCGCTTGACGTTCGGATTCTCGCTCTTGAGCATCTCGTCCACGTTGGCCGAGGTGATGCCGTATTCCTCGGCTTCAATCATCGCATTCAGCGCCCAGCGCACCACGACCAGCCACTGGTCATCGCCCTGACGGACCAGCGGGCCGAGCGGCTCCTTGGAGATGATCTCCGGCAGGATCACGTGATCGTCGGCATTCGGGAGCTGGGTCGCACGCGTGGCGGCCAGACCCGAGGCGTCGGTCGTGTAGACGTCGCAGCGGCCGGCAGCATAGGCGGCGACCACTTCATCCAGCTTCTCGATGACGACCGGCTTGAAGGTCATCTTCTCCGAACGGAAGTAATCGGCGAGGTTCAGTTCGGTGGTGGTGCCGGGCTGCACGCAGACGGTGGCGCCGTTCAGTTCCTTGGCGCTCTTCACGCCAAGTTTCTTGGTGACCATGAAGCCCTGGCCGTCATAGTAGTTGACGCCGACGCCAATCAGGCCCAGCGAGGCATCGCGGGTCAGGGTCTGCGTGGTGTTGCGCGACAGCACGTCGACTTCGCCCGACTGCAGGGCCGTGAAACGCTGCTGCGCGGTCAGACCGGTATACTTCACTTTCGTGGCGTCGCCGAACACCGCAGCGGCAATCGCGCGGCAGACGTCGACATCGAGGCCCTTCCAGACACCCTGACTGTCCGGAGCAGCGAAACCGCCAAGGCCGGTATTGGTGCCGCACTGAACAAAGCCGCGCGCCTTCACTGCGTCGAAGGTGGGACCTGCATGAGCGGCCTGCGCGACAAAGACAAACGCCGCCGCGGCAGCGGCCGTTGTAAGAAGTTTCATTGGTTAACCCTTCCCTGTTGTGACTGCCCTGCGTCAAAGCAGAACTGCCTAAAATTATCACGACGCTGTAAAAATCGGCAAGACAAGCTCAGTTATCCACAGGATCGCCGCGTACCTTACCGCCTTGCCGGCGCCAACGACTATCAAAAATCGGGCCAACGGATAGCGCAGCGCTCCTGCAACAAAGGTCAAAGGGTCGCCGATGATGGGAATCCATGAGAAAAACAGGGCCCATCCACCCCAACGATGGAACCGTGTTTCCGCCTTTTGCAACTGTATGGGTGTGACCGGAAACCAGCGTCTGTGCTGAAAACGCAGGCACCACAGGCCCAGGGCATAGTTGAGCGCCGAGCCACTGAGGTTTCCCGCCAAGGCAACAGCAAACAGCCAGCCCGCCGGCGCGACGGCCATGGCGTGCGCCGTCGACAGTGCCGCCTCGGAGGACAGCGGCACCAGTGACGCAGCGAGAAAAGACCACAGAAACAGGCCTGCCAGCGCCATATCGCCTGTGACGTAGGCTTCGGCCTGTGTGAATGCCAGTGATATCACGGTATCAGGCTGTGAATGCAGCACCCCTAGGCCGGGAAGACTGTGGCATCCGGCTCGCCCAGATCCCACAGCAGGCCGGCCATCATCGCGAGGCCTTCACGCATCACCGGCAGCAGGATGTGCTCGTTCGGCGCATGCTGCGAGCAGGCCGCGTAGGAATGCGGCATCCACACGGTGGGCAGACCAAGGGTTTCGGCAAACACCTCATTGGGCAGCGAGCCTCCCAGGTTGGGCAGCAGCGCGGGCTTACGCCCCATGGTCTTCTCAACCGAGGCCAAAGCGAAGTTCACATAAGGGTGATCGGGGTCGAGCCGCGTGGCCGAGAAAATCTCCGCCCGCGCCTGCTTCACCTCGACCTGCGGGAACCCATGACGATCAAGATGCCGACGCAGGGCCGGCAGAAACTGCGTGGAATCCGGACCGACCACAAAGCGGATCTGGCAATGCGCGGTCGCTATGCCGGGAATCGCATTGACCGGGAATTCCGGATTGCCGGTCTTGAAAGCCAGAACGTCGAAACTGCACCAGCCATAGACGCGCTCGGCCGGCGTCAGGCCCGGCTCGCCCCACCAGGTATCGATACTGGGGCCATCGCTGCCGCCGCCGACTTCGCAATCCGCCAATGCGCGCTTCACGCTGGCCGGCAGTTCCTGCGGTACCCATTCGGGGATGCGAATCTGGCCGGTCGGCCCGGCAATGCTGGCAATGGCATGCGCCAGGATGATGCCCGGATCGGCGAGCAGCCCGCCCCAGTTACCCGAGTGATGCGCACCCTCGCGCAGGTTCACGGTGAGATCGAAATTCAGCGCGCCGCGTGCACCGCAATACAACGTCGGACGTTCTGGCGACAGGCGCGGCCCATCGGAGGCCAGAAACAGGTTGGCCTTCCAATTGTCCTTCTGCGTTTTGCAGAATGCGTCCAGGCCGGGCGAGCCGACTTCTTCGCCGGTTTCGATCAGCAGCACGACATCGAAACCCAGCTTGCCGTTGCGCGCCTTCAGGACGGCAGCGAGCGCCGCGATATTGACAGTGTGCTGGCCCTTGTTGTCGGCAGTGCCGCGGCCATAAAGCTTCTCGCCCTCCTGCACGACCTGCCACGGCGACAGACCGCTGCGCCATTGCGCATCCTGGCCGCGGATCACATCGCCATGGCCATAGGAGAAGACGGTCTTGGTCGCACCGGGCTCACGGCGGATCGCCACCAGAAACGGGCCACCCTTCGAGGAAGGGTTGGGATGGATGCTGCATTCAAAACCCAGCGCCTCAAGGCTGCCGCGCATTTCCTTTTCCAGATAATCGCCCAGCGCGCCGGCACGGTCGGGATTCTGGCTTTCGGTCGGAATGGCGACGCGGCGGCTGAGATCTGCGAGGAAACCGCCCTCGTCGAGATAGGTGGTGGCGGATTGAATGGCGGCGGCGCGGGTCATCGAACGGTCTCCGGAACACCCCGAATGCGGGGGAAACATACAACTCTGCAGGGCCAAGTCTTCTCTTTGACGGATGGCTTTGCAATAGTTTGGGTCCAGATTGGAGTCCGCCATGAAAGACGAAACCAAGCTCGCCGTGTTGGGCCGCGACCCTGAGGGCCATCACGGCGCGGTCAATATCCCGGTCTATCGCGCCTCGACCATCCTGCAGCCCAGCCTGAAAGCGCTGCACGACGCCTATACCGACCGCGCACAGGACAAGCAGGTCACCACCTATGGCCGTGTCGGCACACCGCTGACCTACGCGTTCGAGAATACTGTCGCTGAACTGGAAGGCGGCTATCGCGCCATGGCCTATCCGTCGGGCGCCGGCGCCTGCTCCGGCGCGATCCTGAGCGTAGTGAAATCCGGTGACCATATCCTTGTCATCGACAACATCTATGGCCCGACGCGGCAGTTCTGCGACACCGTGTTGAAACGGCTGGGTGTTGAGACGGAATACTTCAAGACCAACATCGATCCGGCTTCGCTACGCACCCTGCTGCGCCCGAATACTACGCTGGTGTTTATTGAGTCGCCCGGCTCCCTCACCTTCGAGATGCTGGACGTGCCGGCGATCGCCGACGTTGTGCACAAGCACGGCGCGAAGCTGGCAATGGACAACACCTGGGGTACGCCGCTCTACTTCAAGAGCTTCAGCCACGGCGTCGATCTCTCGGTTCATGCCGCAACGAAATACATCGTCGGCCATTCCGATGCGATGCTGGGCGTTGTGATCGCAAACAAGGAAACTTGGCCGGCCCTGCGCGATACAGCGCGCACCATCGGCGCCAATGCCGGACCCGACGAGGTCTATCTCGGCCTGCGCGGCATCCGCACCATGGCCGTCAGGCTGCCGCGCCATATGGAGAGCGGACTGAAAGTGGCCGACTGGCTGCGGGGCCGCGACGAAGTGACTGGCGTGCGCCATCCCGGCCTGCCACAGGATCCTGGCCACGCGATCTGGAAACGCGACTTCCTTGGTGCCTGCGGACTGTTTGCCTTCGAACTGGACCGGAAATACGACGATACCGCTGTGGCTGAATTCGTCGATCATCTGGAATACTTCGGCATCGGCTATTCCTGGGGCGGCTATGAAAGCCTGGTCTCGGTGCCCGCCATCAAAGGCGTCCGCACCGCCGAACCCTGGCAGAACCATGGCACCGTGATACGCCTGCATATTGGTCTGGAGGATGCCGACGACCTGATTGACGACCTCAAGGCCGGCTTCGAGCGGCTCAAGAAGGCCAGGGGCTGAGCCGTGTCTGTCCGCCTGCTCACGCCGGAGGACCAGCCGCAGCTCGAGGCCTTCCTGCGCGAGCATGTGGCCGAGGCGATGTTCCTGCGCTTCAATCTGGCGCAAAGCGGTATCGTCGACGGCCGTGACGCCTATCACGGCCGCTATGCCGCTGCCTTCGACGGCGAGCGGATCGTGGGCGCTGCAGCGCTCTACTGGAACGATCTGCTGATTGTCTGCACGCCACGCCACGCCGCGCAGCTTGCACCGCTGGTTTCCGGCGACCGTCGGCTGACCGGCATCATGGGGCCATGGAAGCAAGCGCTGGATGCCCAGGAAGCGCTGGGTCTCGATGGCGTGCCTCACAAGCTGCGCTCGCGCGAAATCCTGATGACGCTCGCGCTGAACAAACTGCAACTGCCGGCGCCGATGCTGCAGGGCCAGAAGCTGCACTGCCGGCTGGCAACAGCAGACGATCAGGAGATGCTGACCCAGTGGCGACAGGAGTTCAGTTTCGAGAGCTTGGGCGAGACGCCGTCACAGGCGGTGGCGCAGAAGTGCGCCGGCGAGGTGGCGCGCTGGATCGCCGAGCAGACCCAGTTCCTCCTCACCGAAGATGGCCGGCCGGTCTCGGGATGCTGTTTCAATGCCCGCCTGCCAGATGCCGTGCAGATCGGAAATGTCTGGACCCCGCCGCAATACCGCAGTCGCGGCTATGCCCGCGCCGTGGTCGCCGGAGCGCTGGATCATGCCCGTCAGATTGGCGCGAAGCAGGGCGTGCTGTTCACCCCGGAAGGCAACGCCGCGGCGCTGACGGCTTACGCTGCGGTAGGCTTCACCCCTGTCGGCGACTATGCCATGGTGCTGTTCGCCGACTAGGGAGAGAGACATGAGCGACATTCTGACGTCACAGGCCGATGGCATCCTGAACATCACCTTCAACCGGCCTGACAAGAAGAATGCGCTGACCTCGGCCATGTATGCCGTGTTGGCCGATGCGCTGGAGGCCGCCGACACCGATCCGGCCGTGCGCGTCATTTTGTTTGCCGGCAACGGCGGTGCCTTCACAGCCGGCAACGACCTGCAGGATTTCCTCAACAACCCGCCACAGGGCGATAACACGCCGGTCTTCCGTTTCCTGCGCGCAATCAGCACGGCGTCGAAGCCGCTGGTCGCTGCCGTCAGCGGCGTGGCGGTCGGCGTCGGCACCACCATGCTGCTGCATTGCGACCTTGTCTATGCCGGCGAGAGCGCGAAGCTCTCCCTGCCCTTCGTCAATCTGGCGCTGGTGCCGGAAGCCGCCTCATCGCTGCTGCTGCCGGCCATGATCGGCCATCATCGCGCGGCCGAACTCTTCATGCTGGGTGAGGCCTTCACGCCGGCAACCGCGAAAGACTACGGCATCGTCAATGCCATCTACCCGGATGACAGACTGCTGGCCGAGGCGACTGCGGTGGCGGCCAAGCTTGCCGCCAAGCCGCCGACGGCGATGCGCCTGACCAAACAGTTGCTGAAGAAGACCAAAGGCGATGTGGCCGGCCAGATGGCGCTGGAAGGCGAGCATTTCCGCAGCCAGCTGAAATCGGCTGAAGCGCGTGAGGCGATGACAGCGTTTTTCGAAAAGCGGCCGCCCAAATTCGGCTAAGCTTAAGCTAAAGCGCCCTACATTCCCTGCACACGCCAACCACTTCGATGGTCTGGCGTTCAACCTGAAATCCTAGCGCACGTGCATCCTGCTGGATGCGGCTGCCCAGTTCGGGATCGTTGATTTCGGTGGCAACGCCGCACTGGCGGCAGATGAAGATTTCCTGCTGCACGGCATGGCCGGGCTCAATGCAGCCGATGAAAGCATTCAGGCTTTCGACCCGATGCACCAGCCCCTGCTCGACCAGAAAATCCAGCGCACGATAGACCGTGGGCGGCGCCACCTTCTGGCCATCCCCACCAAGCTGCGCCAGCAGATCATAGGCGCCGGCCGGCTTGTGGCTCTGCCAGATCAACTCCAGCACGCGGCGACGGATCGGCGTCAGCTTGGCGCCAGTGGCGCGGCAATGGCTCTCGGCCGTCGCCAGTGCATCGGAAATGCAGGTGGCGTGATCATGGCCGTGGGAATGCTGATGGGCGTGGCGGGACATGCCCATCATTATAGGGCGACCCCAGCGGGTCGCCAATGGTGCCCGATCTCAGGATTCCGCGAGAAATTGTGCGATCAGGGCGATCTGCTCGGGCGTATCCAGCGCCGGGGCATGGCCAATACCCGGAATATCGATCCGGCGCGCCTTCGGCCCGCGACGGGTCATCTCGGCGGCGGTCTCGTCGCTCAGCAGGTCGGACACCGCGCCGCGCAGCAGCAGCGTCTTCGCGGCGATCTGGTCATAGAGCGGCCAGGCATCGCCGGTGGCTGTAGCTGCCTGCCGGCCCAGCACGGCAGCGATCTGCGGATCGTAATGCGGCGTTAGACGGCCATCAGGCAGGCGGCGAACAGATGTCTCAGCCAGCTTGCGCCAGCCCGCATCTGTGGCGATGCCGAAAGGTACGTAGATGGTGCGGAAATATTGTTCCAGTTCCGGCAGGCTGGCAAAGGATGGCGGCGAACCGGCGTAGGTGAGGATACGGCTGACGGCACCCGGCGCGATGGCCGGCCCGACATCGTTCAACACCAGATGGCTGATCTGACTTTTCAGCGCCGTCGCCGCCGCCACCATGCCAATCAGCCCACCCATCGAGGTGCCGACCCAGCGCGCGGTTGTCAGCTCAAGTTGGGCGAACAGTTCGACCGCCTGTCGCGCATAGAAGGGAACGGTGTATTCCGCATCAGGCTCCGGACTCCATTCGCTCAGGCCCCGGCCGATGGTGTCGACGGCTAGCAGGCGGAAATGCGGGCTGAGCGCTTCGGCCAGATCGTCGAAATCATGCGCGTTGCGGGCAAAGCCGTGCCACAGGATGACCGCCGGGGCCTCCGCCCTGCCCCAGTCGAGGAGATGGACGTTGCGGCCGGCCAGCGTGAGATAGCGTGAAACGGGCCTCATCTGCGCAGCTGCCGCAACTTGCCGACGATGCCGACCGGAAAGAAATAGACGCTGAGCACGAACAGGATGCCGAGCCAGAGCAGCCAGCGGTCGGCATGGAACAGGTTAGGCAGCAGCGGGATGCCGGCGCTTTCCAGCATACCGCTGAACTGGCCCATCAGCACCTGCAGGTAATTCTGTGCCAGAATGAAGATCGCCGCGCCCAGCACCGCGCCGTAGAGCGTGCCCATGCCGCCGATCACCACCATCAGCAGGATGTCGATCATGATGGCAAAGCTGAGCGTGGTGTCCGGCCCCGTGTAACGCAGCCACAGCGCCATCAGCACACCTGCCAACGTGGCCATGCCGGCCGACAGGCAGTTGGCAATCGAGCGATAGACCACCACGCGATAGCCCAGCGCCTCCGCGCGGAAGTCGTTCTCGCGGATCGCCTGCAGCACGCGGCCGAACGGGGAATTGACCACACGAAGTGCCAGCAGGAACAGGACCAACGCCGAGAGGAAGATCAGGTAGTAGGTCAGGATGCGGCCGTTGATCATCACGCCCATGACGGGCTCGTCGAACAGCCGGAAGGCCGGGCGAAGCATTTCGGGAATCCGGTAGCTACGGCCATCTTCGCCGCCGGTGATCTCGTTGAGCTGCGAGGCCAGGATGGCAAAAGCCGACGCCACCGCCAACGTAATCATCGCAAAAAAGATGGCGCGGACGCGAAGGCTGAACAGCCCTATCAGCAGCGCCAGCAGGATCGCCAGCACCAGCGCCACGAGGATACCCGCGCCGAGCGCCGGCCAGGTGGGGCTGAAATTGTACATGGCGATGGCCACGCCGTATCCGCCGATGCCGTAGAACATCGTATGGGCAAACGAGACGATTCCGGTATAGCCCAGCAACAGATCGTAGCTGGCAACGAGGATGACGAAGACGCAGATCTTGGCGGCGACATTGAGCGGCTGACTGCCCGGGAACAGGAAGGGCGCGAAGGCCAATCCGAACAGGACCAGCGCCAGCACGATGGCGAGCGGACGGGAGCGCGGATAGTCGCCGGAGAGCAGGCTGTGGAGCATGGGTCTTACTTCTCCTTACCGCTTGGCCACGGGGTAAAGCCCCTGTGGCCGCCACAGCAGGATCACCACCATCAAAAGAATACTGCTGCCGAGCGCCAGCTTAGGCGCCAGGAAACCGGTATAGTTGGCGACCAGCGCGACCAGGATGGCGCCAATGAAACAGCCACCGACCGAACCCAGGCCACCGATGATGATGACAATGAAGATCAGCACATTCACTTCCATGCCCATGCCAGCGGTCAGTGTCTGGCGGTAGAAAGCCCAGAGCACGCCGCCAAGACCGGCCAGCGCAGACCCGGCGATGAAGACGCCGACGAACAGCCGGCGGATCTTGTAACCCAGCGCTTCGACCATTTCGGGATTCTCGACGCCGGCACGGATCAGCAGGCCGATCTTGGTGCGATTCAGCACCAGATGCATGGCACCGAAGACCAGCAGGCCGAGCACGACAGCGATGACGCGGTATTTTTCCATTGCCGCATCGCCGATCACTATGGCGCCGCGCAGCCCTTCCGGCAGGCGTAGCGGGATCGGGCTAGCACCCCAGATCACATGGATCATCTGCTCGGCCACGATCATGCCGCCCATGGTGATCAAGATCTGCTTGAGATGCTGGCCGTAAACCGGCCGGATCACGACACGCTCGAAGGCATAGCCCAGCGCGCCGGTCACCAGCATGGCCACGAGAATGCAGGCCAGCAGCGCACCGACATTGAGCCAGAGATTGGTGCTTTCGACCCAGCCGGCCAACGGCCCGAGCGCGATCAGGCTGACATAGGCGCCGAAAGAGATGAACACGCCATGGCCGAAATTCAGCACGTCCATCAGGCCGAAAACCAGCGTGAGACCCGAGGCCATCAGGAAGATCATCATGCCCATGGCCAGTGCGGCCACGGTGAGCGTGACCCAAGTGGAGAAGCTGCCGACCAGCGGTAACGCTGCCAGCATCAGGATCGGCACCAGCAACACCGGCAGATAATCGATGCGTACTTTCGGCAGCGCGACAGTCGAGGCGGTTTCAGCAGCAGTGCTCATTGATGCGCATCCATGCTCAGGCCCAGCAGCTTCTGCTGCAGGGCGGCATCCTCGGCCAATTCGGCCATCAAACCGCGATGCACGACGCGTCCGTCGTCCATCACCGCGACATGGTCGCCAAGCAATTTGGCGGCAAGGAAATTCTGTTCCACCAGCAGAATGGTGGCGCCGGTGGATTTCAGTTCCTTAAAGGCCTGCACCATGTTCATGATGATCGCGGGCGCGAGGCCCTTGGTGGGCTCATCGATCAGCAGTAGGTCGCGCGGCTCGACGATGGCGCGGGCAATCGCCAGCATCTGCTTCTGCCCGCCCGACAGCACGCCGGCGGCCAGCGACCAGAATTTCTCCAGTGCCGGAAACAGGCCGAAAATCCATTTCAGGCGTGCCGGATCGAGGTCGCCATTGCGCGCCGCCAGGATCAGGTTCTCGCGCACGGTGAGGTCGGCGAAAATCGCCATATTCTCGGGCACGTAAGCGATGCCACCCTGCGCGATCTCCGGAGTCGGCAGCTTGGTGATATCGCGGCCATCGAAAGTGATGCTGCCCTGACTGGCCTGCCACAGGCCCATGATCGTACGCAGAGTCGTGGTCTTGCCGGCGCCGTTGCGGCCGAGCAGCATGGTGAGCTGGCCGCGCGGAATCGCGAGATCGACGCCATGCAGGATGTGATACTGGCCGATATGCGTATGCACACCCTGGAGTTTGAGCAGGTTGTCACTCATGCCGCCGCACTCCCGTCCGCCGGCAGGCCGAGATAGGCCTGCTGTACCACTGGCGACGCGATCACGGCGGCGGGCTCGCCATCGGCCACCAGGCTGCCGTTGTGCAGAACGATGATGCGATCGGCCAGGCTGCGCACCACATCCATCTTGTGTTCGACCAGCAGCACGGTCTTGTCGCCGCGCGCCTTGATGCTGTGGATCAGGTCGAGAATGGTCGGCACTTCATCGACCGACATGCCGGCGGTCGGCTCATCGAACATGAAGATGTCAGGTTCGAGCGCCAGCAGCAGCGCCACTTCCAGCTTGCGCTGGTCGCCATGCGGCAAGGCCCCGGCCGTTGCGTTGCGCTTATCAAGCAGGCGCACGGAGTCGAGCAGGCTATCGGCTTTTTCGATCAGATCGCGGCGATGGCTCCAGAGCTGCAGTAGTTGCAGCCCCGCCCCTGCGCGACTCTGCACGGCGAGCCGCACGTTTTCCATCACGGTGAGGTTGGGAAACAGGTTGGTGAGCTGGAAGGCGCGCCCCATGCCCTGCTTGGTGCGGGCGGAGGCCGTCAGGCCCGTGACATCCGCGCCGCGCAGCAGCACCTGGCCGGAGGTGGCGCGCAGCTGGCCGGAGATCAGGTTAAAATAGGTGGTCTTGCCGGCACCGTTCGGGCCGACGATGGCAGTCAGTGTGCCAGGCTGGAAGGCGCAGCTCACGGCATTGACAGCGACATGGCCGCCGAAGCGGATGGTCAGGTCGCGGGTCTCTAGGGTCGGCGTGGCGGACATTGACTCTCAGATAAAGAAATGCCGCCGGGATGCAAACATCCCGGCGGCGGTTTCAGATCAGCGCTTGTTGCGGATCGGCAGCGGCATGGCCGATTCCTGGATGGTCTGCACCAGCTCCAGAAGATCGTTATCGTCCTTGCCGTCTTTTTTGACGCGGAAGTGATACATCTGCTGCAGCGCCTGATGGTCTTCCTTGCGGAACAGCATGGTGCCCTTCGGCGTGTCGAAGACCATGCCTTCCATGGCGGCGATCAGCTTCTCGGTGTTGGTACCGCCCGCCTTCTGCACGGCAGTCAGCGCGGCCGAGGCAGCCGCGAAGCCACCAGCGGTGAAGAAGTCCGGCGGATTACCGTTGTTGCGCTTCTTGTGCTCAGCGACGAACCAGTCGTTGATCGGGTTCTTCGGGAAGTCATGGTAATAATAGACAGCGCCCTCCATGCCCGGATAGGGCTTGTAGCCCTTCATCACCGGCAGGATGTTACCGCCCGGCGCGATCTCGATGTTGAAGCGTTCTGGCTTCAGATCGGCGATCTTGGGCAACGGATGCGGGCCAGCCCAGATCACAGCGATTATGCGCTTGCCTGGCTTGTCTTTCAGCGCGTCGAACATGCGCTGGGCCGAGGCGGTGAAGTCGGTGGTCTGCTGCGGGGCGTATTCCTCGAACACAATCTTGACGTTCGGACGGATCTGCGCGAGCGCATCCTTCATCGCCTTCACGCCGTCGCGCCCGAAGGCATAGTCCTGCGCCAGGGTGGCGACGCTGACTTCGCCGCTGGCCGGGAAGGACGCCGCGCCGGCAATCGCATCCTGCGAAGAATTGCGGCCGGTGCGGAAGATATAACGGTTCCACTTCTCGCCGGTGATCGCATCGGCCACGGCCGGCTCGACGATCAGGATTTTCTTGTACTCCTCGGCGACCGGCAGCATGGCGAGCGCGCCGCCCGAACCGGTGGTGCCCACGGCCAGGTCGACATTGTCGTCGGCATAGGCCTGTTCGAGCATCGACTTGGCGAGGTCGGGCTTGAACTGGTCGTCCTTGACGATGACCTGAATCTTGCGACCCTGCCAGGTCATGGTGCCCTTGGTCATATACTCAAGGCCCATCATGAAACCGGTTTCTGTCTGCTTGGCATAAGCCTCCAGCGGACCGGTCTTGCTGGCGATCAAAGCGATCTTCAGGTCGGCGGCCTGCGCCGACAGCGCCAGACCGGCGCTCAGTACGGCGGCAAAGCCTGCCGTCTTCATCACGCGCTGCATGTAGTTTCTCCCTTGCGATGCGGACATGGCGACGGAGACACGAATACTTGCATGCGACATGCGCGACATCGGCCCCTCCCTCTGCTTGGCCCGGGTGGTCCCGGTGCCGCTGGCAGACCGCGCCCGCTGGACGGTCCACAAACATGACAGTTGATTCATGTTTCATAGATTTGTACTGTCTGGGCATCGGGACGTCAAGCTGCATTCCGGCGATTCAACCGCCAACCGCATGCGGATCGTTCCTGCAGACCGAGTATGACAAGAGATTCATGGCCTACATGAACCCGAGGAAACGTGCCCTGCCCCTGCCCAAAACCGGCCGGGGCGAGCAGACCCGCCGCAAGATTCTCGATGCCGCCCAGCGCGAGATTGGCCGGCGCGGCTTTGCCGAGGCCTCGATTGCCACGATCACAGCCGAAGCCGGTGTCGCGCAGGGCACGTTCTATATCTACTTCCGCAGCAAGGAAGACGTGATGCGCGAGTTGGTCCTGCATATGGGCCGCATGCTGCGTCACCACCTGACCGAGGCGACGACCGGTGCCAAGGACCGTATCGAGGCCGAACGGCTCGGCCTGCGCGCCTTCCTCGATTTCGTGCGCAAGAACCCCGATCTCTACAAGCTGGTCGAAGAGTCGCAGTTCGTAGATGAGAAGGTCTATCGCCAGTATTACACTGACTTCGCCAAGTCCTACCGCATCGCACTTGCTGCCGCCGAGAAGCGCGGCGAGATCACGCCGGGCAAAGGCGACCATGCGACCGAAGTGCGCGCCTGGATGCTGATGGGCATTTCAGTCTTCCTCGGGCAGCGTTACGGATTGTGGGACCCGAAAGCACCGCTCGATCCTATCGTCGATGTGGCCGCCGCCATGGTGGCCAGCGGTCTTGCCGCCAAGTCTGCCGCCGTACGCTGATGTCGGCGACGCTGCTGGATATCGCCGATGGGGTGGCGCGACTGACGCTGAACCGGCCGGAGCGACATAACAGCCTCGTCCCTGCTTTGCTCGACAGCCTGAATACCGACCTCGAGCGGATTGCACGCGACCGTAACATCCGCGCCGTGATACTGCAGGCTGCGGGCCGCAGCTTCAGCACCGGCGGCGATGTCGCGGGCTTCTACGCGGTACCGCGCGGTCAGCGCCGCGCTTATGCCGAAGGCCTGGTCGGAAGCCTGAATCGCGCGATCCTCGCCCTGCTGCGGTTGCCGGTTCCGGTGATCGGCCGCATCCATGGGCCGCTCACAGGCGGCTCGCTCGGTTTGCTGCTGGCCTGCGACCTTGCCGCGATCACCCCCCAGGCCTTCATCCAGCCATACTATACGCAGGTCGGTTTCAGTCCCGATGGCGGCTGGACCGCCATGTTGCCGGGCCGTATCGGCGCGCAACGCGCCCGCGAAATCCAGCTGCTCAACCAGCGCATCTCGGCACAGGAGGCGCTCCGACTCGGTCTGGTCACCGCCTGCATCGAAGCCGACGCCCTGGATGCCACCATCGAAGGCTGGCTGGAGAAACTCCAATCCATGCTGCCGGGCAGTCTTGCCAGCACCAAGGCGCTGCTGGCGGGTGATTGCGCTGCCGGACTTGAGGCCGAATTACGGAACTTTCTAACATTGATCGACGGCGACGAGGCCGAGGCCGGTATGACCCGCTTCCTGAACAGGGGTAGCTGAGCGCTATGCAGACCGTGTTCGATATCGCAGCCCGCCGCGCAGAGCTGACGCCGGACAAGATCGCTTTCACCGAGATCGAGACCGAGCGCCGACTGACTTACGCCGGTCTGAACGACCGCGCCAACCGCTTTGCATCCTGGTTGCAGGCCAATGGCATTACCAACGGCGACCGCGTTGCCATTCTTTGCCTCAACACCACCAGCTTTTTCGAGATCTTGTTCGCCTGCGGCAAGCTCGGCGCCATTCTAGTGCCGCTGAACTGGCGTCAGCCAGCACCGGAACTGCTGCCGGTGACGCAGGATGCCGTGCCGAAACTGCTGATCCACGATGCCGAAAACGCAGCTGTGGCGACGGCACTGAACCTGCCGCTACTATCGCTGGACGACTACGAACAGGCAGTGGCAGCAACCGTACCCGGCGATTTCGATACGGCTTGGCCGGCGGATCGCATCTGGTACATGCTCTATACTTCGGGCACCACCGGCAAGCCCAAAGCGGTGATCCAGACGCCGGGCATGGCCTATGCCAATGCCATCAATATCGGCCAGGCCACCGACCTGACCTCGGCAGATACCACATTGAACTACCTGCCGCTGTTCCATACCGCTGGCATCAACCTGCACACCCTGCCAGTGCTGATCTTTGGCGGCAGCGTGCGGGTGCTGAAGAAATTCGAGATCGATCCGGTGATGGCGGCGCTGCGGAGCGGCGACTGCACGGCCTTCCTTGGCGTGCCAGCGATCTATCAGGCCATCAGCCTGCACAAGGACTTTGCCACTGCCGACTTCAGCAAGGTACGCAGCTGGAGCTGCGGTGGCGCACCGCTACCCATCACGCTGATCGAACTCTTTGCCAAGCGGGATGTGCTCGTCTGCAATGGCATGGGTATGACCGAAACTGGTCCGACCGTATTCCTGATGGATCGCGCCCATGCCAAGGCGAAGATCGGCTCCGTGGGCAAGCCGCAGATCCTCGCCGAGGTTCGGGTGGTGGATGACCATGACCGCCCGCTGCCCCACGATCATGCCGGCGAGTTGCAGATTCGCGGCCCGGGCGTGACGCCGGGTTACTGGAACAACGAGAGCGCCACAAAGGCGGCCTTCACGAAAGACGGCTGGCTGCGCACCGGCGATGTCGCGCGCCGCGACGCGGACGGCTATTACTACATCGTCGACCGCATCAAGGACATGTTCATTTCCGGTGGCGAAAACGTCTACCCGGCTGAAGTCGAGATCGTGATCTATCGCTTCCCCGGTGTATTGGAATGCGCCGTGATCGGCGTACCGGACGAGAAATGGGGCGAGGTCGGTTGCGCCTACGTCCTGCCGCAGCCCGGCACCAGCATAGATACGGACGCGCTGCGCGCCTTTTGCCGCGAAAATCTTGCCGCCTACAAGGTGCCCAAGCACATCCGCGTCATCGAGGACTTTCCGCGCACCGCCGCCGGCAAGGTGCAGAAGCATATCCTGCGCAGCCGCTTTTCCGAGAGTCAGGGATGATTTCCATCGAACGTAGTCTCGGCCAGACCGACTTTGATGCCTTTGCCGCCGTTAGCGGCGACAACAACCCGATTCATGTCGATCCGGACTTCTCGGCTCGCACGCGCTTCGGCCGCACGGTGAGCCACGGCATGCTGCTTTATGCGGTGTTATGGGGTCTGATACAGAAGCATTTTCCTGGTGCGCGGCAAGTCAGCCAGACACTGATGTTCCCAAACCCGACCTATGCCGACGATCCGCATCGCTTCGTCCTGAATGAGATCTCCGCCACGGATGGACGCGTCTTGCTGTCGACCCAGGTAATACGCGTCGCCGATGGGGCGCTCACGCTGGACGGTCAGACGGAGATCGCGCTGTCATGAGCGACGCTATCAGCCACAAGGGTATGCGTGTTGGCGACCACGCTGAAACCCGCCGCAGCTACACACCCACAGATATCGCGGCCTTCCATGCCTTGGTCGGTGATCCTGCCGCAGCCCCTGGCTCTGTGCCAGAACCACTCATCGGCGCCCTTTTCTCCTATCTACTTGGCGTCAAGTTACCCGGTTCAGGCACCAACTACCTGAAGCAGGAAATGCAGTTCGAGCAACCGGCCCCGGTCGGCGTTCCGTTGATCGCCCGCGTCGAGATCACGCGCCTGCGTCCGGATAAGCATCTGGTCGACCTGGCGACCACCTGCCGCGATGAAACCGGCATAGTCTATTGCCGCGGTCGCGCCCTGGTATTGGCGAAGGATGTCGGGGCCTGAATGTATGATGCATGTGGCCGAAACTGGCAGCGGCCGGCCGCTGATTTTCCTGCATGGCTGGTCGAGCCATGGCGGTTATTTCGGCCCACAGGCCGCGGAGCTGGCACGCGACTTCCGGCTGCTCATGCCCGACCTACCCGGTCATCGTCACAGCCCAGCAGAGCCCGACGCCCTGAGCATTCCGAGCCTGGCCGCTGAGTTGCGGAATCTGATCACGACACGCGGACTCGAAAAGCCAACGCTGATCGGCTGGTCGATGGGTGCGATGGTGGCGCTGGACTATATCGCGCAATTCGGCAGCGAAGGTCTGTCCGGCTTGGTGATCGAAGACATGACCGTCAAGATCACCAATGAATCCGGCTGGCGTTTCGGCATTCGCAATGGCTTCGATGCCGCGCAGAGCGCCGTCGCTGTGACAATGATGCGTGAGAATTGGGCCAACTACAGCCAGAACGCCATGCCGCGTCTTTTTGCCCGTAGCTATACACCCGACATCGCTCTGGGCGAATGGATCTCGGACGAGATCGCACGGAATAGCGGCGCGGCCATGGCGGCGCTTTGGCAATCGATGGCGGAACAGGATTACCGGACACTGCTGCCCAAACTGCGACTACCTGTCCTGATCCTGCATGGCGGCGAGAGCCAGCTTTACGAACCAGCGGTCAGCCAGTGGATGGCTGCCAATATTCCCGGCGCGCGGCGCCGCTGCTTCGACAATTCCGGACACAGCCCCCATCTCGAAGTCCCTGAAGCCTACAACCGCGCGCTGGTCGATTTCATCGCGTCACTGTAATTCAAGTCCTTGTGATCTGACCGGCTGACGGTGGGATCCGTAACGATCATCACTTGCCTTACCGGGCACAAGAGCCGAAGGATCGACGTCGTCCCGGAGGGAATGCAGCAAATGATAAGCGACTGGTTTCATGGCTGGCGGCTGACTGGACTGATCGCTCTGCTGCTGACGCTGATGACCCTCGGGATCATGGGAGCCCATGATTTCTCTGTAGATGGCCTCCGCATGGCCATCCGCGCCACGGCCAGAACCTCGTTGCTGCTGTTCCTGCCGGTCTTTGCGGCTTCCGCGCTCGTTCGCCTGCAGCCGAACGATGCGACGCGCTGGCTACGTCGCAACCGCCGTTATCTCGGCGTCTCGTTTGCCGTTTCGCATATTCTGCATGCCTGCGCGATCATTGCTTTTGCCAGCATGGCGCCTGACGTCTTCTGGAGCATGACGAGTTCCAGCACGATTATTACCGGCGGCCTGGCCTATCTGCTGATCCTGGCAATGGCGGCGACGTCATTTGACGGTATGGCACGCTGGATCGGCGCGCGCGCCTGGCGCAGCCTGCACTGGTGGGGCAGTTGGTGCATCACAATCTTCTTTATCGTCACCAATGCCAAGCGCGCGCCGGATATGCCGCTCTACGGGGTGGCCGTGATCTTGACTGCAGCCGTCATTATGCTGCGTCTGCTCGACTGGTGGCGCCGCCGCCGCAAGGCGGCAGATGCGACGGCCTAAGCGCCCGACCTCGCCCTCGCCTGCCTGACCAGCCAGGAGGCCAGTGGCCAGAACAGGATCACGAAAGTCACTACACCAAGGCTGGCCGCGATCGGTCGTTCGAAAAAGGCCAGCGGATTTCCGTTTGCCTTGATCATTGAGGTGACTAGATTCTCTTCTAGCATGGTGCCCAGCACAACCCCGAGAATGGCCGGCGCGACCGGGAAGCCATTTTCCTCCATCACATAGGCCAACAGGCCGAAGACCAGCGTGATGGTGACGCCGAAGACCGTATTGTTGATGGCGAAGGCGCCCACCGCACAAAACAGCAGAATGATGGGCATCAGAATATTTCCCGGAACCCGCAAAATATTGGTGGCCATCCGGATGGTGAGCCACCCGAGCGGAATCATGATGATATTGGCGACGATGAAGACCAGAAAGATCGCATAGACGTTCTCCGGGCTGTTCAGGAACAGTGTCGGGCCGGGATTGAGGCCTTTCAGATACAGTACGCCGATAGCTATGGCCGTGATGCTGTCACCGGGAATACCGAACACCATCGCCGGAATCCAGGCACCGCCCAGCGCGCTGTTGTTGGCCGCGCCGGATTCCACGATACCCTCGACATGGCCGGTGCCGAATTTCTCGGGCTCTTTCGAGAATTTCTTGCTCAGCGCATAAGACATCCAGGACGCCATGTCGGCTCCGGCGCCCGGCATGATGCCGACCGCCGTGCCGAGCACGCTACCGCGCAGAATCTGCGTCGGATACTTCTTTGTCAGGGCCCACATGCCGGAAAAAACATTGCCCAGCTGCTGCGCTAGAATACGCGCTGGCGGATCGGTCTTCACCACGAAGCGCAGGATTTCCGAAATGGCGAACATGCCAACCATCATCGGGATCATGCTGATGCCGCCCATCAACTCCGTGGTGCCGAAGGTGAAACGCGGGTAACCGCCGGGATTGTCGAGGCCAACAGAGGCAACCAGCAGACCGATCAGCAATGCGATAATCGCCTTCAGGATGCTGCTACTGCCAATAAAGACGGCCGCCGAAAGCCCCAGGATCACCAGCCAGAAATATTCAAACGAGGAAAACTTCAGCGCGACCTCGGCAAGCGACGGTGCGGCGGCAATCAACACTGCCGTGCCAAACAGGCCACCAATAGCCGAGAAGACCAGTCCAGCGCCGAGCGCGGTCTCCGCCTGTCCCTTCAGGGTCATCCGATAAGCTTCGTCGGCATAGGCCGCCGAGGCCGGCGTACCGGGAATGCGCAGCAGTGCGCCCGGAATGTCGCCAGAGAAAATCGCCATCGCAGCCGCGGTGACAATTGCAGCCACCGCCGGCACCGGCGGCATGAAGAAGGTGATTGGCACCAGCAAGGCGGTCGCCATCGTGGCGGTGAGACCGGGAATAGCCCCCACGAACAGCCCGAAGGCTGCCGCACAGACCATGACGAGGAGCACATAGGGATCGAAAACCAGTTTCGAGGCGGAGGCGGCCAGCGTCAGCAGATCCATGTTCGCCTCTTACCAGTGCAGTCCCTGCAGCAGCCCCCAGGGCAGCGGCACGCGCAGAAGTTTGTAGAAAACGGTGTGGATCACCAGCGTGGCAACAATCGCGATCGGCAAGATCAGAAACGCCCGCACGCCCAGCGCATAGAACAGCACTGCTAGAATCGTCGTTCCGGTGATCATGAAACCGAGGAACTCGGAGCAGAAGATGTAGAACAGGAGTGACGCGATCACGAGCAGGAAGTTGACCACATGTCGGGGCGACTTTGTCCAGTCGCCCAGCACGACCAGCCGGCGGCGCTCACCGCGAATACCGCGCCAGATCAGCAGCAGGGAGCAGCCGAGCAACAAGATGGCGACCAGTCCAGGAAATGCCGAGGGGCCGACATTCTGGCCCGGGATCGGTGGATACTGACTGACGGCGACAAGAACGGCGACCGCCAGCAACGCGAGCAGCACACCGCTCAGAGCATCATGAATTCGCATGGCACCATACCTGCAGAAAGAAAGGCCGGCGCGGCCTTGAAAGCTGCGCCGGCAGGCACTGCGGACGACAGCTTACTTGGCGATGCCGACCGCCTTCATGATGGTGCCCATGTCGGCATCCGACTTGGCCATGAACTTGGCATAGTCTTCCGGACCGGCCCAGATGATGCCGAAGCCGCGCTGCGACATGAAATCCTGATACTCCTTGCTGTCGTAGACCTTCTTGACGACAGCGGTGAGCTTGTCGGCCACATCCTTCGGCAGACCCTTCGGCGCAGCAATGCCGCGCCAGGCCGCCATGGTCCAGTCGCTGCCGATTTCGGACTTCAGCGTCGGTACCTTGGGGAACAGTGCCGACGGCTTGGGATCCATGATGGCGAGACTCTTGACCTTGCCCGCCTCGATCAGCGCGCGCGCCTCCGGCAGTGAAACCGGTGCAATCTGAACGCCACCAGCGATCATGTCCTGCAGGCCCGGCGCGGCGCCGTTGCTCGGCACCCAGGCAACACTGGCCGGATCAATCCCCTGGTCGCGCAGCAGACCGGCCAGCGCCAGATGCCAGATACCGCCCTGCCCGGTGCCCGAGGCCTTGAACTTGCCGGGATTGGCCTTCACCGCGGCAAGAAGCTCCTTCACCGACTTGTAGGGCGCATCGGCTGGTACCTGCACGCCGGCCGGATCGGCATTCACCAGCGCAATCGGCGTGTAGGACGATGGCGTCAGTTCGGTGAGGCCCTGCCAGTGCATCATGGCAATCTCGACCGTAATCATGCCGATGGTGTAGCCGTCCGCCGGGGCCTGCGCGATGGCTGAATGGCCGACCACGCCGCTACCGCCAGTGCGGTTCACGACATTCACCGGCTGCTTCAGTTCCTTTTCCATCAGGCTGGCAATGATGCGTGCAGTGGCATCGGTGCCGCCACCAGCGCCCCACGGTACGATCATGGTGATCGGGCGATCCGGATAAGCTTGCGCACCTGCTGCGGCCAGCATGGCCGCACCCGCGACCAGACCGGTAACAAACGCCTTGAACCCACGCATGGGAATCCCTCCTGCTGATTGACGTTTCCTCGATGCCGACGCGTCTCTGAATCGCACGCCGTTACATCATGGGAGTACTATCTCCCATCTCATATGTCAGAGCAACGTGAAAGGCGCACCTGTGCAGTGCACTGAATGCGGTGCACACACGTATTCTCGAATGACAGGTGGGATCAGGCCAGCCCGTGGGGACCCTGACGTACGTCCAGGCGCACGATGGCCTGTTCCAGAGCCGCACGATCGGTCAGGTAATAGGTCTTGTCCTTGCGCGTTACCTGCCCACCATGCAGCAGGTTGGCCAGCACGCGGGCCACTGTCTCGCGCGTGGTGGCTGCACGGCGTGCAATCTCGTGCTGCTTGGGCATGGGATAGATCATCCAGCCATCGTTATTCAGCGGATCCTTGCGCGCGAGCTTAAGCAGCTCGCGGTAGACACGCTGGATCGCACCCAGCGTGGCAAGGTCCATGATGCGTTCATTGTTGGCACGAATGATGTTAGTCAGGCGCTTCATCACCTTGAGGCCGACGGCGGGCTCGCGCGCCACCAGCGCCTCGAAGGCTTTCGGCGGCAGTGCTGCCAGGCGGCAGGCGGTCTGGGCCACCACGCTGGCCGACCGACGTTCGCCGTCGATGGCGGCGATCTCGCCGAAATAGCTGCCGGCAGATACCAGCGCATACGAAATCTCGCGACCGTTACCAGAGAAGTTGACCACTTCAACGGTGCCATCGACCACGAAATAGACATCGCGACTGTCGCTGTTGCGATCCAGGATCTGTTCATGGGCGGCGAAGCGTCGCCACTGGCAGGCCCGCTCTACTTCGGCGCGCGCCGCCGGGCTGAGGTCGCTCAGCAGATCGATCTTCTCCAGACTGTCAGGCGCAGCGGCGCCAACGGCTGCCTTGGCCATGAAATCCCCCTACCGATCACTCATGATACCCGATATCAGCGTGTCGCGGCTGACCGCCCAAGGGCGGCGAACAGGTTCAGCAGCATCTGCTTGCGGTCAAGATTGACCGATTCCCCGCGGTCGAGCAAGCGACCGAACTGTTCCCAGTCCTCGGCCCAGCGGGCTGGCGCCTGCCATTGCGACAGACGTTGGGCAAGCGCGGTTTCGCCCGGGAAAATTTCCGCCCAGCCGTTGCCGCCGATTCGGCCCGCCGCCGCGGCCCGAATCAGGCGGGCCAGCCACCAGCGAAACAGTTCAGACATCAACTGAAAGCCCGCGCCGCTGCGGTCGCGGGCCAGAGCATCGCCGAAAGAGTGAAGTTTTGCGATATCGGGCTTGGGCAATTGGGCCACCATATCGAGCAGGCCCTGCAACAGTTTCAACCCGCCCTGCGACGCCAGCACGACTGCACGGCCGGGCGAGCCTTCCGCCAACACCGCCAAGCCGCGCCGCTCGGCAGCGTCCAGATCGGGCAGCAAGCGATCCAGCGTGAGCTGCATGGCGGCCTCGTCCAGCGGCTTGAGTGCCAGCCGGCGGCAACGCGAGCGGATGGTGGGCAGCAGGCCGCCAGGCGCATGGCTAATCAGCAGCAGCACTGCATTCGCTGGCGGCTCCTCCAGAATCTTCAGCAGCGCATTGGCGGCATTCACGTTCATATCGTCGGCGGCATCGACGATGCAGACGCGATAGCCGCCTTCGGCCGCTGTCTTGCCGAAGCGGTCAATCACAGCGCGTATATCCTGCACCACGATATCGCCACGGAAACGCTCAGCCTTCTCGTCCCAGCTGCGCTCGACCGCGATCAGGTCGGCATGGCCAGCATTGGCGACGCGGGCGAAGACCGGATCGTCTTCGGCCACATTCAACGAGGTCGGCAGTACCGGGGCGTCGCCGAACAGGCTGGGCCCTTCATTGACGGCAGAGGCCGGGCCGTGTTTGAGCAGGAAACGCGCAAAGCGGAAGGCCAGCGTGGATTTGCCGACTCCGCGCGGGCCGGTGATCATCCAGGCATGCGGCAGACGGCCCGAGGCCCAGGTCTCAAGCAATGCGCTTTCGGCCGCTTCATGCCCGAATAACGCAGAATTATGCCGCGGCGCCCAGCTGGCAGCCTGCTGCGGATCGAATTCGCTCATGCGGACAGATTAAAGCGCGCGGCGACGACCTGCCAGAGTGCCGCAGCGACTTGGTCAGGATTCCCGCTCGCGTCAACGAGACGGCAGCGCTCCGGCTCACGTTTGGCGATCTCGTGGAAGGCCGCACGCAGGCTTTCATGGAAAACCAACCCCATCCGCTCGTAGCGGTCTTCCGCCTGCACCGCACCGGTCATCCGGGCTTTGGCGCGCGCAAGGCCGGTCTCGACCGGCAGATCCAGCACCAGCGTCAGGTCGGGCGCGAAATCGCCCAGCACCAGCTTATGCAGCGCGGCCACCGCCTCGCGGCCCACCGAGCCGGCATAGCCTTGATACGCCATGGTGGAGTCGGCAAAGCGGTCCGAGATCACCCAGGCGCCACGCGCCAGCGCCGGCTTGACGGTTTTCTCGACATGGGCACGACGGGCCGCGTAATGCAGCAGGGTTTCGGTCATCGCGTCCCAGCGCGCGGGATCGCCGGTGACCAACAATGCACGGATATCTTCGGCGCCCGGCGTGCCGCCGGGCTCGCGGGTCTGCACCACTTCGATGCCGCGCGCCGACAATGCTGCGGTCAGACGCTTCACCTGAGTGGATTTGCCGGCGCCCTCGCCGCCTTCCAGCGTGATGAAATGGCCGCGTCCCAATCGACCAGCCTGGGCAGCCACTACTTCTTCGCGCCCCAGAGCAGGTAGCTGACTGCCGCGCCGATGCGACCGGTAAAGCCCAGCTGCTGCACGTCTGCACCGGCCAGGAGCGGCACTTCGCTGACGACCGTGTCGCGGTTCATCACCGTGAGCTTGGCGACAGGCGTTCCTTTGGCAATCGGCGCCGGGATCGGATTGTCATACGACACTGTGACCTTGATATTACCCTTGGTCTGGCGCGGCAGGGTCAGCGCCAGATTGCGGTCGATCACCAGCGGAATGCGGGCCGCATTGCCGAGCCAGACATCGGCCTCGTCCACCACCGCACCGGCGGTGAAGAGCTTGTAGTTGTCGAACTGGCTGAATCCGAGTTCGAGAAGGCGCTCTGCTTCGCGCGAACGCTCGTTCATGCTCTTCAGGCCGTTGAATACCATGATCAGGCGGCGGTCGCCGCGCTTGGCCGAAGCGGTCAGGCCATAGCCGGCGGCTTCGGTATGGCCGGTCTTCAGGCCGTCGCCCCCGCCGTCCTTGTAAAGCAGAGGATTTCGGTTGCCCTGCGTGATCGGCTTCTTGGTCGCGCCGTCGATCCCGTAGGTAAACTCTTTCTGGGAATAGAAGTGATAGTACTGCGGATGACGGGTGATGATCTGCTGCGCCAGGATCGCCAGATCGCGCGCCGTGGTGACGTGCTGCGGATCGGGCCAGCCCGAAGCATTCCGGAAGACACTGCTCTTCAGCCCAAGTTGCTTGCCGCGCTCAGTCATCATCTCGGCGAAGCGTTCCTCGGTGCCGGCAATGCCCTCGGCCAGCACGATGCAGGCGTCATTACCTGACTGTACGATCACGCCCTTCAGCAGGTCTTCCACCTTTACTCGACCGCCGATGGGCACGAACATCTTGGAACCCTGGATGCGCCAGGCCTTCTCGCTCACCGGCAGCATGTCGTCCATACGAAGCTTGCCGGCTTCGAGCTGCTCGAACACCATGAACGCGGTCATCAGCTTCGACATCGACGACGGCGGCATCAGTTCGTCGGCGTTCTTCTCGAAGATCACCGTGCCGGTATCGTAGTCGATCAGGATCATCTGCTTGGCCAGCGTCTCTACCTGGCCGAGCTGCGCCGCAGCCGGGCGCGACATAACAACAGCGGCCAGCGCCGCAACTGCTATAGCAGCTGCGACGGGCGAAACCTTACTCCACAACGATACGCGCATTGGTCTGTCCGTTATTAATCGCTTGCTGCAACGCCTGATCCGCCTGCGCCACCTGATTGAACGGGCCGAGGCGAACGCGGAAGAATTCCTGCCGGTTGATAAAGGTCGAACTAACATTCGACGGGCCGATCAGCGACATCTGCGCTGCCAGCTTGTGAGCATTCTCATGCAGGGTGAAGGCCCCGACCTGCACATAAATCTGTCCGCCGCGCGCCGGGCCAACCTGCGGCGCCTGATTGTTAAGCTCGGCTTTTGTGATCAATTCGCCCGGCGCACCGGTCGGTTGTGGATTCTGGGCATTCTGCGCTGCGAGCACTTCCATCGCCGAAGGCTGGGCCGGCGCCGGGCGCACAACATCGCCACTGCGACCGCGTACTCCCGGAGGAGGAGGCAGTGCTTCTGCCGAAACGCCGCCCCGTGGGGCGGCAGACGGGCGTTCATCGACACCCGGGCGCATCGCCATTTGGGTACCGGTATCGCCAGCAAGCGGCGCCGGGCCGATATACTGCACGCGGACTTTCGCGGTGCCCTGGCGCTCATAGCCGAGTAGCTGTGCACTACGGCGCGACAGATCGATCACGCGGCCATTCGCATAGGGGCCGCGATCATTCATGCGCACGACGATGCTACGGCCATTTTCCAGATTGGTGACACGGACCAGCGAGGGCATCGGCAGCGTCGGATGCGCGGCCGTCACTTCGTTCATATCGAAAACTTCGCCGTTCGCCGTCACCTTGCCGTGGAACTGCTCGCCATACCATGAGCCGATGCCGGTCTCATCGTAGTTCGGGTCTTCCTTCGGGTAATACCAGACGCCGTTGATCTGGTACGGATTGCCGACCTTGTAGATGCCGCCCTTGGCGATGGCCGACTGCGTTGGCGGCTCGCCGCTGCGAACCACTGACTTAGCGGAATGGTTTAACAGGGTGGCTTCAGCACAGGCGGACAGGCCCAGCAAGATCACCACAGAGGCCAGGGCGCGGGTCTGCCCGGTGGCTCGGGAGTCCCCCCGACCCCCTTGGGTAGAGCAAGGGATGGCGTGCCGACGACGATTCATGGCCTAGATGTTGGGTATTTTACCCGTCACCCAGCCGATCGGCAAGCAGGCTGACCGTCAAAGCGTAGTGATGGGCGCAATTGTAGCGCAGAATCGAGCGGTAATTGCCATACACCAGGAAGGTCGGCCCACTCGCCCCGTCGGGCTGCACCAAAGCGCCATTCTGCTGCGCCTTCGGCAATTCGCCGCCGTCGGCGCGACGCACGCCCAGCTTGCTCCACTCCTCCAGGCTCATATCGCGGGTCATCTGATCGATGGCGCGGCAGCCCGAGCGCCCCTCCCGGCTGTAGCTGCCCAGCGACTTTTGCAGGTCGGGCGAGATTTTCACCTCACGCCCCCAGGTCTGCGAGGTATTCCAGCCATGCTTGGCGAGGTAGTTGGCAATAGACGCGAAGACATCCCCGGTATTGCCCCAGATATCGCGCTTGCCATCGCCATCGAAATCTTCGGCATAGGCCAAATAGCTGCTCGGCATGAACTGCGGTTGGCCCATCGCGCCGGCCCAGGACCCTTTCATGGTCGGGAAGTCAATGTAACCGCGGTCCAGCATGGTCAGCGCAGAAAACAGCTCGTTACGAAAATAGGTGGAACGCCGCCGATCGAAGGCCAGCGTGGCCAGCGAGTGCATCAGGGGCATGTCGGCTTTCACCGCACCGTAGCGGGTTTCAATGCCCCAGATCGCCAGCACGAAACGCGGTTGGACGCCGTAGCGCTGCGTCACCTGGCGCAGCAAAGCCTGATGGTCGTCGCGCAGCTTCTGGCCGCGTTGCACGTTGGCCGGAGTGATCACGCGGTCGCGATAGGTGGCGAAGCTGAGCTTGAATTCGGCCTGATTGCGGTCGCGTTCGATGATCCGCATGACCGGTTCGACGCCGGTGAGGGCGGTGCGCACAACATCCTGCTTGATGCCCTTCTGAAGGGCTTCGCTGCGCACGTCGGCGAGGAAAGCCTCGAACTCAGCACGGTTGAATGTTGCCACAACCTCGCTGGCGGGCGCGGCCGGCGTAACGGCTGGTGCCGCCGGCGCTGCAACTGGGGTGGAAGCTGCGGCAGGCGCCGCCGTGGGTGCTGTCGGCGTGGCGGCAGCGGCCGAGGCCGCGGCCCCCTCGCGGGGCTGGCCGGAAGGACGCCAGCCACAGGCGACGACAAGGCCGAAACCCAGCAGGACGACCCCCAGCCGCAAGCTTCGCATCACAAACCTCCCAATCCACAATCTTCAAATCGTTCAATGTGTTAAACCAAAGCCTGTGGATTCGCCAAGCACCGGCTTCGATATCTCACGGCTTTGTTTCAGCCGCACCGCGCGCCGGCAGGAGATCGGAGGTCGCGCCCCGGAGTCGATACCAGAGCAAACCCAACATTTCCCTGGCAACGAAGTTGAAGCCGGCCAGGCGCCGCAGGGGTGAAAATTCGAATTCCGGTCTAGGGCCCGTCAGATAGTCGACTGGATACGGCACCACCGGCCACCCGACAGAAACAAAGGTGTTAACGGCGCGCGGCAGATGCCGGGCAGAGGAGACCAGTATCCAGGTTTCCCCCGCCTTGGGCTGGACCAAACCGTAAGAGAGGCTGGCATTCTCGGCGGTATTGCGCGACGCCTTTTCATAAATGACGCGCTCTGGATCAAGGCCAAGCTTGGCGAAGACGGCCGCGGCCACATCGGCTTCGGTCAATGCTCCATCGGCGCGGCGGATGGCGCCGCCGCCGCTAAAGACCAGCTTGGCGGTTGGATATTGCCGCGCCAGCGCAACAAAACCGATCAGGCGGTCGGCATTGGAATTCAACTCCGGCCAGCCGCGTTCGGCCATGATGTCAGGCCGTTCAGCCCCGCCCAGCACTATTACGCCATCGACCTGCGGCGGTAGTTCCAGAACGGGGAAATATTCCTCCATTGGCCGCATCATCCAGTCATGCAACGGCAGCAAACCGATGGCGCCGACAATCAGCAGCATGACCGACCCGAGTACGACTCCGATCCGCCGTGTGGCCCGCCACCACGACAGCGGCAGTGCCAGCACCAGCAAAGCAAAAATCCAGCTGCTCAAGTCGGTTAAGACCGGGGGAAACAGGCCTGTCATGCTCAGGTGGGCTCCGGGTGAATCGCGATTCAAGCGAACCGACTGTGTCACTTTGCGAGGGCTGGTGGTAAATATCAATCAACCGTGGTTCGACCCCTGCAGACAGAGGCCATGACCGCCCTACCCCAGTTCTCGCGCCCCGCCGCTTCCCTCACCGACAGGCTCGCCGCGCTGATCGCCGCCAGGCCGATCAATCCCGAGGATTATCGCGCTGCTGCGCTCTTTGCACTGGACGCCCTGGCCAATGCTTTGGCTGGCCGCAAGACCGCTGCCGGCGCCATCCTGCTGGATTGGGCCGCGGCAGAACCGCTGACCACGGGGCGTGAGGCCATGCTGCTCGGCGGCCTGACGCATATCCTGGAAGTGGACGACCTGCATCGCGCCTCCGTGGTCCATCCCGGCTGCGTGGTGGTCCCGGCCGCCTACACGCTGGCGAGACGCCGTAATCTGCACGGACACGCCTTCCTCGCCGCAGTTTTGCGTGGCTTCGAAGCCTGCTGCCGTGTCGGGATGGCGGTCGGCCCGGCGCACTACCGAATCTGGCACAACACCGCGACCTGCGGCCCGTTCGGCTCGGCCTACGCCGCCGGCGATCTTCTCGGCCTCGATCATGCCGCAATGACGCATGCCCTGGGCAACGCGGGTACCCAGTCCTCCGGCCTTTGGCAGTTCCTGGAAACCGGTGCGATGAGCAAACACCTGCATGCCGGCCGTGCGGCGGAGGCCGGACTGCTGGCTGCCGATCTGGCCGCGCGCGGATTCTCCGGCCCGCCGCAAATTCTCGAGGGCGAGAAAGGCTTCTTCAGGGCCACCTGCGCCGATCCGAAGCCCGACCGTCTTCTGGCAGATCCTGATGCGCCATGGCAGTTACGCCTGACGTCGATCAAGCCATGGCCGTGTTGCCGCCACACCCATCCGACCATCGATGCCTGCCTTTCGCTCAGCCAAAAGATCGGCAACCGGAAGATCGAGCATGTCCACGTAGATACCTATCAGGCCGCGCTCGATGTCTGCGATCGTGTTGCGCCCCATAGCGAATATGAGGCGAAATTCTCGCTACAACACACAGCCGCCGCAGCTCTGCAGGATGGTCGCATAGATTTCGCCAGTTTCGATCCTGCTGCGCGCAGGCGCCTGGCGGAGGCTGCCGCGCATGTTGAGATCGCGGCAGCCGAGCCATATGCCGGTCGCTATCCCATTGCCTGGGGTGCCAAGGTTACTGTTCATCTGAGCGACGGCTCAGACCTGAGTGCCGGCCGAGAGCATGCCTATGGCGATCCGGAAAATCCGCTGGATGAAAGCGCTATGCGCGCCAAAGCCGCCATGCTGCTGGAATACGGCGGTGTTGCGGCACCGGCGAGGTTCATCGATGCGATACTGGCATTGGCCGACAACGCCGCGCTGCCCGACCTGCCGCCGGCGAACCAATGATTCATGTGATGCGTCGTCTGAGCTTCCTGCTGGTCTGCGCAACCGCAATGCTCGTCGGCACCGCAGCTTTGGCGCAGGGACAGGCACCCGGTCGCGAAGGTGCCGCCCGCGCCAACAAAGCCTGCTTCAATCAGAAAGAAGCTGAGGCCGAAGCCGAGGTCCGTACTGGTATCCAGTTACGTGAGATCCTTCGGCGGTGTGCGCAAATCGATCCGGGCGGGCAAGCCTATCTTGACGACTGGTATCGCTTCGATCAGGAGAATGGCGACCGACTGCGCAATGCCGTCGATCTGCGACGTAGCGCGCTGTCGCGGATCTTCCCGAACCGGGCGCAGGCACAGCAGTGGGAAACCGATGCGGCTGTGGCGACGATGAAGCCAATGCAGACCAACGAAGCTGTCTGCAAAAGCACCTATGATATTGTCGAGCGGATCAAGAAAGATAAGTGGAACGGCTTCAAATACTACGCCCGGCTTCAGGAGAACATCCTGATCTACGAACTGCCGCTTTGCAAAAAGTGAACGGCACGGGCATCGCCACCGCTTGATTCCGGCTTTCCTGCACCACCAAAGCGGCTAGTATTGTCTGGATACGATCGAGGTCTGTCTGCCGCCATGAACCCGCCGGGAGTTCGCTCACTGCTGCCTGAGGATGATGGCGCTGCATGCGCAGCCGCGCAGAACACGCTTCCTCCGCGGCAGCCGGCGCGGCCGAAGCGCGATCCTGTTCCGTTGACCATCGTCAGCCCGGTCGGGACAACTTCAAAAACCCTTCTTTGTGTATTTTTCAAACAAACGGATTGTGCCACCCAACTCCCGAGGTGATCAGCATGCTGCGTCGTTCCGTGTTGCTTATCGCTTTCTTCTGTATTGCGATTTCGTTGGCGCCGGAACGGCTGTTGGCGGCTTGCCTTGGTGCCGTATCGCAGCGCGCACCTGCCTTGCCCAAGGTGATACCTGCGAATTTCCAGCTCGCATCGGTGCCCGCCAACAGCGTGCGCCTGACCTTCGTCGGTCACTCCACCTTCCTGATAGAGACGCCGCAGGGCGTTGCAGCCGCCACCGACTACAACGATTACATCCGACCGGATGTGCGGCCGGATATCGTGACGATGAACTACGCCCACACGACGCACTACACCGACAACCCAGAGCCAGGTATTCGCCATGTGTTGCGCGGCTGGTCTTACCAGGACAAGCCGGCGCGACATAATGTTCAATTCAAGGACATGCGCGTGCGCAATGTGCCAACCAATATCCGCAACTACGGTAGCGGCACAGAGTTCGACGGAAACTCAATCTTCATCTTCGAGGTCGGAGATCTCTGTCTTGCCCATTTGGGCCACCTGCACCATCGGCTTACCCCAGGCCATCTGGCTGATATCGGCCGGATCGATGTCCTCTTCGTGCCGGTCGACGGCGGGTTTACGCTCAACATCTTCGACATGCAGGAGGTGATTTCGCAAATTGGCGCCCCGCTGGTGGTGCCCATGCACTATTTCAGCGAAAGCACCCTTGAGCGATTCCTGGCCCGCCTGCGGGAAAGCCACGACATCAAACTCAATAATGGTCGCTCCACCCTTATTTCGAGAAGTACAATTCCGAATAAACCATCCGTGCTAGTGCTGCCCGGGCCGCATTAACCATGTCCGGACAGATGCCTACTCACTAATCCTCCAGGACTATGGCGAAGCAGGCTGACCTGTTGGACACTACCCTTCAGACGGCGGCATCGACCTGCGGATGGATCGCATGAGTGTGTTTCTTCTGGTTCTTGCTTTTTTACTCCTCGGGATACCCGGCACAGCCTTTGTCATTCTCCAGCTGATTGCCGCGCACCGGCGTCAGGCTCTCGCCTATCGCTGGAGCGCATCGGAGATCCAGCGGCGCGGCGCCAGAATTGCCGAGATGGAGCGCACGACAGCGACAGACCGAAAAGCAATCGGCGAGCTGATGATGAAGATTTCCACGCTCCGTATGACAGTGGAGCGACTCGAGAAACTTATCGAGCAATCCGGCAAACCTGCCGCTGCCGCAAAGAAGTAGCTCCGGCACCTCTATAGCATTCTAAGTCATGTGTTCGGCGCGATCCTTCGCGAACGGCTTTCCTGTGCCTGAATAACACGACCTCCCTGAGTTCATAACGCCCAAATCATGTCGCGATCGATGGAATATTCCATGAGCCCGATAGTCTTTAAATAGCGACGCAGGCGCACTGCCGTCCTGTCGCCGAATACTGAATGCAGACTGCACATCCAGAAAGCCCGATTGATAAAATATCAGATGAGGATAACGCTTAAATGAGTCAGATCACGATTGACCTGCAGTCGCGGCTTCTGGCCCATCTGTATTCCGGCACGATTGAACATGGCCGATGGGCAGATATGCTTCGCATTCTGGCATCCTCCTACGATGCCGTGAACTGCTCGCTTGCCGCAATCGACATGCGCACCGAGAGTCCAATAGTGCAATACACAAGCCGATCCTTTGAGCCGAGTTGGCATGACGACTACCAAAGTCGTTATGCCAAGCTAAGCCCCCTCCGACCCATTCTGTTCAAGCGGGAGAATATCGGTCGCGCAATGACTGCAGACCAGGTGATGACGGCGCAAGACTTCGAGAATACCGAATTTTATCGCGATTTTTTGAAACGGTACGACATCCGACATGTATTGGGCTCGGTGTTCCGGCTGGAACACGGCTGCGCAGCGTACATAGCTCTGCACCGATCCTCGAGCGGAGCGGCATTCGACCAGGCCGATATCGAGTCCCTGCAATCTTTTTTACCACACCTTAATCTTGCATTCCGTATTCGCTCGCATTGTCTTGGACTCAGCCGATACGAAGAGATCAGTCAGCAATACTTCGACACCAAGGGAAAAGGGCTTCTGTGCCTGAATCGTCGCGGCCAAATCGCCTCGATCAACAAGGAAGCCGAACGTATACTAGAGATGAGAGATGGTCTTTCGGTTGCACAAGGCCGCCTGCAGGCAGACGATCCTCAAGACAACCGGCATCTGCAACACTTGCTGTCGTACAGTACGCGCACAGATATCTCTGCTTTTACCGGAAGCCCGGCTCCCGCCACCGGAGGAACGGCTGTCATTCATCGGCGAGACAACCTGCCGCCCTATGAATTGTGGATTTTTCCTATTTTCGGCCGTACCGTGCATTTTGAAGATAACGATATCACCGCGGCCGTCGAAATATCCGATCCGACGCGCAGTGTATGTCCAGCGCCGGAAGCAGTGCTCGCCGGCTACAGGCTAACGAAAGCGGAAATGCGACTGGCTTGCGCACTTGCCGAAGGCGCGCAACTTAAGGATATCGCGCTGCGGTTCTGTGTCAGCGTGAATACCCTGAAAGTTCAGCGTCGCGCATTGTATCGCAAAATAGGCGCCACGCGGCATTTCGACCTGATTCGCCTCGTGCGGCGCAGCGCATGAGCATTGTAGCCCATGGCTGCCGGTAAGGCTTTTCCGCTCCGGCGCCCTGCCTTCCGCATAGCGCGGTCGGCGTGGTCCTAACGGCAAACCGCCGGCCACCCCGCCCTGCCTCTCGACGCTGCCGGACCGTTACGCTAAAAACCGCCCTCGGGACAGGTGGCCGAGTGGTTTAAGGCAGCGGTCTTGAAAACCGCCGTACCTGCAAGGGTACCGTGAGTTCGAATCTCACCCTGTCCGCCAGGGTGGCAATAAAATCAAATACTTATAAGAAAAACAGGCGGAAAATCATCCGCCTGCCCATCTCTCTGAGTCGGCTTACTGAGGCAGGCCGCGCGGCATCCTTGCGGCCTGGAGAGTGAGCCGGGCCAGGCTGATCTCGCGTTCAGCCTCTTCCATCGTCGAATGGCCGAACATGAGTCGCAGCATAGCCCGCGCCGCCCGACGCTCTGCCGCATGCAGCGCCGCCCGCAGTTCGTCGGGATCTTCCGTGATCGTCATGCCCGACTGCCCCGACGCTGCTTGTTTTCAATGGCTGCGATGGTCTGCTGCTGCAGGGCCGGCGCCATGCGCAGGACTTCCGCGCGGGTCTGGGCCGTCACGTCGCCGGTAAAGTTGAAATTCTGGTGCACGACAACCGGGCCGCCGCCAAGCTTACCCAGGTTGTCATTGCTGATGATGGTGCCGGCGCGATCCGGGACAAACAGCTCCGGCCCGCGCTCGCCGACGACAGATGGCACGCCGACCGGCGGCCGACCGCCATCTGCGAATTGACCGCCAAGTCCCAGCCAAGGAAGCTCTGACGTGCTGGCCACAGATGTCCCGGCACTCCCTGAGCCACGGAACAGCCCATCAAATATCCCGCTTATCCCGCCATCTCCGTTCAATACGCCGGTCAGCCAGTTTTCCAACGGCTTGGTAACGGTCATGCGCAGGATGATGCGCTGGATATCCTCGGCCAGGCCCTTCAGTACATCGGACAGCTTGCCGCCCTTCACCACGGCATCCTCAAACGCCGTACCGATCACGCGCGAGAAGTCCTGCGCGGCCTCGTTCATGTTGTCGACGCGCTTGCGGACATCATCCGTGCCGCGCTTGAGGCGGTCGGAAGCGTCGACGATTTCCTCGGCCTGCCGCCGCGCTTCCTCGGTGGTCAGCGCGGTGTTTTCACGCAGCAGGCGCTGGCTTTCGATGACGACCTGCAGCTCGCGGTCATAGACTTCAAAACTGCGGGTGGCTGCGTTGTAGCGGACAGTCGATTTCTCGGCTGCGTCGGCCTGCTCATTCAGCAGCCGCACCTGCTCATCCGTCGCCTGCTGCGTTTTCAACACCTGCCCGGCAAGCACAGCCTCGGCATTGGCGGCATCCGTGGCATTCGTGACGTATTCGTTTAGGCTGGCGGCATAGGCCTTGAGGTTTTCCGTCTCGGTCTTCTGCGCCTCGATGCGCTGCACCTGTACGCCAAGCGCGGCGATCAGCGCCTTCTGCTCGTCATTCAGGCCCTGCACGCCCTTGGACCGCAGCGCGATCAGGGTTTCCTCGGTTGCCTTCGCCTGCGCCTTCGCCGCCTCGGACTGGTATTGCGTATCGGCCTCGGCGCGCTGTGCCGCGACCTTCTTTTCGAGCGCCTCCGTCGCCGCCTTTATGGCGTCGGTCTGCTCTTTCGATTGCGGGTTGGTATTGGGGCCGGCGGGTGCACCACCAGGACGGATCGGCGCGCCACCACCGCCGGCCAGTCCGCCGGTCGCGTCGAACTGGTCGGGTAGCGCTTGCTGAAGATCGCGCAGAATACGCGCTCGGTCGGCGCTGAATCCGGCGCCGTACTGGCTCAACTGGTTGAACCCGGCGATCATGCGGTTGAGGGCGTCCTGCTGCGTCGGGCTGACCATTTGCCGGATCGCGTCGGCAATTTTGCTGATCGCGGGCGCGAATTGAGCGACGGCTATCTGTGCCGTTTTCGATAGCTGCACTCCCAGGGCGTCAACCCGGTCAGCCGCCGCGTCCGCTTGCTCGATCAGGTCTTTCGACAGGACAACGCCGGCGGCTTTGGCTGACTCGACAAACCTGTCGACGCCGTCAGCGCCATTGGCAAGTAGAGGGGCCAGCTTCTGCGCCCCACGCCCCAGCACGTCCTGCGCGTTGGCGAAGAACTGCGCCTTGTCTTCGGCTTCCGTGTAGGCTTTGGCCAGATCCCGGAACACGTCGTTGGACGAGCGGACCTTGCCGTTCACGTCCAGCACGCCGACGCCGAGCTTTTCAAACGCCTTGATCTGCTGAGTGCTGCCCTGTGCCGCCTCGCCGATGGCGTTGCGCAGCCGCTGGAATGCCTGTTGCAATTCCTCGCTTTTCACGCCCGCCTTCACGGCGGCAAATTCATAGGACTGCAGTTCGTCGGTGGAGAGACCGACCTGTTCGGCCATCTCGCCGATCGCGCCAGCGGCGCTCAATGCCGTTTTTCCAAACGAGAGAATTGCCGCGACAGAAAGAACCGGCACTAGTTTTGAAAAACTGCCGGTAAGACCCGACACACTGGAGTCGATCTTGTTCAGCGCCTTCTGAATGCCGCCCGACGTCTGATTAACGCTCTGCTCGGCCCGCGCCATTTCACGGCGCAGGCCTTCGGTGCTGGCGTCGATCCGGACGAGCAGTTCGTTGACAGTCGGCATCAGCCAATCCTCCAGGCATGATCGCATTTCCGCACCGGCACCGCGACAATACCTTGCAGCCCAGCGAAAAAGGCATCTCGGCCATTCATGGCCACAACGCCAAGCGCGCGGCGCATTTCACCGCCCACAGACGCCACCAGGCCGGAAACCGTATCGCCGCGCTGCGCCATAAGCACTGGCACGCGCTGCCAGCCAAATTCGCCATAGACGGAGTCTGCGATTTCCACGATGCCGCCATACGGCTGCAGCACGCGCGCCGCTCCGTATTCGCTGTCATAGGTGCCGGCGAACCGTTCATACAGCGCGCCGCCTGTCACAGCGTCGTTGCACATCAGCGCGAACAGGCAGCAATCGAAGCGGCCCCACTCGAACGGGCGGTGCAGGCTTTGCTGCAGCACGTTGCCCAGCGTCAGGTGCCAGTTATCAATCCGTCGCATTGGCTGCCTCGAATGTGTCGCCGCCGTCGCGACGATTCCAGCCTTCCTGCTCCCGCACCTCGTTGGGCGTGAGGATCTTGCCCTTGACCGCGATATCCCAGTTTTTCCAACGGGCCTCGTCATTGCCCTGAAGCAGCCCAGAGAGATCGAAAACAATCTCGGTATCCTGCCGCTCTTCCTCGGTCAGCAGCGAGCGGGCCATTTCGGCCTGCAGCTTTGTCTTGATCGGCAGCAGCGTGAATTGCGCGAACCAGCGGCCGGCAGTTTCGCTGTTGGTGAAGGTTGAGTTATCCCAGATGCCGACAATCGGCGGCGGGACATTGAAGATTCGCGCGATATCCTCTGTCGTGAAGCGGCGCGATGCCAGCAGTTCGGCATCCTCGGGCGAGATACTGAGTTGCTCGTATTTGAAACCGGCCTCCAGGACGAACAATCCGCCCTTCTCACCCTGCGCCATTTCGCGAAAGTTTTCTTTTACCCTCGCCCGCTGGTCATCTTTCAGGATGGCATCGGTCGTCAGAATGCCGGACGGCTTCGCGCCGTTCTCATAAAGCGAGCTAGCATAATTCTGCGTGTAGAGTGCGTTTGCCACCGATGCCGCGGCGCGCTGAATGCGGCTGCGGCCGATCACGCCATCGTCGGTGCGGTCGCGGAAGTGCAACACCTCGCCTTCAAGCCATCGCTTTACGCGACCATTCCCACCGGCAATCTGGTTGAAAGTGGAAACGTCGTAGGCCAGGCGCCCATTCGGCAGCATCTGCACCGCGCACCAGTCCCACGGCACCGGCTCCAGCTCTACCACGTTGCCGGAACGGTCGGTCATCACGCCGGCCAGGCCGTTGCCGCGCAGCAGCTCTTGCGCGACCAGCCATTCGACAAAATCCGGCCAAGTCTGGTGCTGATTTACGCCGTCGCGGACCAGGCGCATGAGTGGGTGGTTTGGCAGCTCATCCTTGCCGCCATTGCGGCGCCGATAGACGTAGACCGGCAGGGCCGCCATCGCCGTGCTGATCGCGGTCACGCATGACAAGCCGGTGGAAAGCTGCTCGGTTGTCGCCGGACTGACAACTCGGGTTGATCCAGTGAAAGACGGCGCCGGAAACTGCCCAAGCGCGGCAGATACTCCCGGCAATGCGACGGATCGCTGTTCCGCGCCCCTCAGAGCATCGAATGCGTTGCCCAGGCGATGAAAGACATTCATCCGACAAGCCCCTCGATCTCTAGGAAGCGGCGCAACTTTACGACCGAGCTAATTGGCTGGGATCGCGCCTGAACTTCGGTGCTGTTGTATGCGGGGAATGCGCTGATGACGCTGATCTCCGACAGCTCGACCGAGATCAACTCGCGGTATCGGCCGTTCTTGCTCCAGCGGTCGCCGCCATTCGGCCGCGCGCGAAACTCGAACGACATACCGCCCAGGTCGCCGCGCTCGGCCAAAGCCAGCACGTCACGGCCAACAGTCGTTTCCGGCAAGTCCAGATCGAAGGCAAGCCCTCGGCTATCTTCGGCAAGTCGAAGCGTGCCGCTTTTCGTGCGGGCCAGCAGCGAGTTCCTGCTGTGATCGGCCAGCGCCAGAATGTCTGCCTGCTCGCGCAGGCTTTGCGCGAAAGCCCCGGGCCGGATGATCTCGGTAAAGCCGCCGATCTGTGTCTCGACGTTGAACGGCGCGGCGTAGCCGACGAGTTTGCGCCCGGTAGCGCGCAGCTCGCCGGCAAATCGCCGTTCAATGGTGCCAGGCACCGGCATACTTAGGCTGCCGTGCTGAACGTCGCGTCCGCGGTGAAGCTTTCCGCATGCCGGATGGCAACGTCGGCCGTCAGCAGTGCGCGAATCTTCACGTTGCCCTTGGCATACGCCGTCGTCTCGTAGGGGTTGACCAGGATCTCGAACCCACCCCAGTAGCCGACCAGCACATCGGACCAGTTGCCGAAGATGATGGTCGAGGGCGCGGTCGGGCTTCCGGTCGGATCGCCCGGCACGTTGTTGGACTGCGACACACCGTAACCCAGCAGCGTCATGGCGTCGTCGCGCATGATGAAGCCGGCGCCCGCGTCCTCGGGCACCTTGAGGGTGCTGCGCAGCTTGCGGACACAGGCCGCATTCATGGCCCAGCCCAGAGCGCCGACATCGGCATTTGCCAGGGCGAGCGTCTCCGGCGCCGACAGGATGCCGGCCCAGGTCGCACCGCTGAAACTGCCGATGCTGGCCTGCAGGATGCCGTCAGGCTCGTTGCTGCCGCCGCCATTGATAGCCACCCGGTCCACGCCCTGGGCAAGAGCATCCGCGAAATCGAGACGAATGAGTTGCTCGATATCGGGCGAAGTCTGCAGCAGCATGTTGCGCGAAATCTCCGTCATCGTGCCGACATGCTTGGGCGCCATCGTCACGCTGCGGAACTGCGGATCGCCACCGGTCAGGCTGCCGTTCTCGGCAATCCACTCGGCAGTGTTGCCGGCCTTCATCGCCGGGATACTGACGTTGCCCGTCAGGCCGGACAGGACGCGGCCACCGCGCGCCTGCACCACCATTCGGGCGCGCAGGATATCGATATACTGGCCGGCCAGGTGGTCGGTTGCGACGAGATTGCTGCCGGGGCCGGCGACGGGTGCGGCGGTGGTCACGACGCGCTGTTCGAAAACATGCATCGGCACCATGATGCCGCCCTGTGACGGCACCAGGCCGCGCCGCTGCAGCTCGGCGCTGATCTCGCGCTCGCGGCCGAAGTCGATGCCCTGGGCAATGTCGGGCGTCAGGCTGGCGATTGCGGCGCGCAGCGAAAACTGGCGGCACTCGGCATCGAAACTGCGGTCGCCCGTGCCGGCGATGCGCTCGCCAGAGGTGCGGCGATCGATCTCGTCGATGAACTCGGCGCGCTCGATGGCCGCATTCAGGCTTTCGATTTCGGCCCGGCCCGCGTCGTACTTGCTGCGCTGTTCGGGGGAAAGCTCGCCGGCATCGCCAGCGGCCGAGTTAATGGCGCGCAGCTCGTCGAGAAGCTTGGCGCGCTTGGCCTTCAGGTCTTTGAGCTTCATCGCTCGTCCTTTCTGTCTGGCCGGCAGTCGACCGAGAGGGAGCGACTGCCGGCACTGAGCTGCGGCGTCTCACGACGCTGCGGGATTCCGACTGTTTCCAGTCGGAAGGTCTGCGGGGCGCCTCACGGCGCTCCAGAAAGTTTGCGAGCTTGGGCGGATTACAGGTAACAGGCGCCCTCCCCCCATCGATCCGCCCTTGGTGTGCCCGGCGCGCTCGCGGCGCCGCTCGAAAGGTGGGAGGGTCGCTTACAATTCACAGCTCGATTGGCTCCAGGCCTCTCATTTTTAGGCGGCCATTGAGCCATTCGATTATCGCAAGCACATTCACGCTGTAGTGCGAAAGCCACTTGCCTTTCGGATTGAAGGATCTGCGCCCCCGGTCATCATCGCCGTAGTAAGGCAGAATCAAATTTTCGTTCTCGGGCGTGCGAACGTAGTGCAGGCTGACGAGATCAGTTTCCCCCTGCTTTAGCCTGCGGACTAGGCTGCAGGCCATATAGCCGGCCTGCCTCGGGGCGAGAGATTCACCGGAATTCGGTCGGGAGTTATTAGTAAGGGCGCCGAACGCGGCCAAGCCAACCAGGTCGATCGGGGAGAAATGGCGTCTCGACCCCCGAACGGTTTCCGGAGCGCAGGGATAAGCCCCCTTTGTGACGGCGTCGTTGAACTTCTGCCGATTTACGTCAGCCAGTTCCATAGCCAAGGTCGCGGGGTAATCCATTGTCTTGCCTTTCGTGTTGCAGGCATTTTGCCCGAGACAAAAGAAAATTAAAAGCCTTTTCTTTTGTCTTTCTGCCTATTCGAAAAAATCTCTCACCGCTGCCGAACCGAGTGCCGGTGCGGAGGCTTGGCGCGCAGGATTGCGAATTAAAATTCTCAGGAATGTAACTCGTCCGCCGAGGAAACTTGCCCCATGCGCGGCTTCCAGGGCCTCAGTCGATAGAGATTTCCCGAGGGTTTTATCTGGCATTGAACGCGCGCGTCCCCAGCGCCGGCCCCCGGCGGGTCAGCCCTGAGAGATTTTCTTAACCAGCTCGACCACCTTGGCCGGCTCGCGCGTGTGATGCGAACCGCCGTAGCCCTCATGCAGGGCGATCACCTGCAGGGCAATCTCGCTGCCTGCCTCGCAGCCGGGTAGTTCGCCGAACAGAGCTTGCCACCAGGCGCGCACATCGGCGCTGGACAACCCCAGAGGATAGGCGCGGGCGGCCAGGCCGCGCAGGCTTGCGGCAACGCCGTTGGCATCCTCCAGGCTCACCCGGCCGCCGTAGAGCTGCTGCAGTCGCTGCTCGCGGGCTATCGCCGCGTGCTGCCGTTCCATCTGATCAAGCCGGGCCATCATCACAGTCGCGGCCTTGGCGTGCTTGTCGGCGATCTCGCGGAACTCGGCAATGGTCGGCAGAAACCGCACGGTGCGCCGAATCTCGCGTGCGGCCTGGTACAGCACGTCGTCGCTGTAGTCGCTGGTTTCCTCGATCAGCGCGCCGAGATAGGCCTCGACATGCTCGGGCGCGCGCTGCGGAAATCCAGCCAGCATGGCGGCCAGCACCGCGAGTTGATACCGGCTTGTTGCGGGCTGGTTGCGGCGCTCCAGCTCGGCACGCAATGCCGGCAATGCTGCCGCCGGCACGAGATCGCCGCCGCCTGTGAAAGTCCACGCCGTCAAGGTCGCAAGATGCCCGTCCAGCTCGGCCGGCAGCGGTGCGGGTGCCGGTGCGCGGCCTGGGGGCAGTTGTGGCGCCGGCCGGGCCTGCGTGGTTGCGAGCTGCCTATTCATCGGCGCCCCTTTCCGCCTGATCGATCAAGCCGGCATGCAGGGCCATCGCTTCGGCCAGGTTGCCGCCTCGACTGCCTTGCGGCCTTGCCTGCGGCTGGGCCTGAGCCTGCGTCGGTTCATCCAGCCAGCAAGCGCCGTTCAACCAGGTCGCCGGGTGTTTCGTGAATTGCGGATCCTGCCCCTCTCGCTCGGCTGCGTATCGCTGCGCTCCTGCCAGCAGGGAGTCGGGGTGCGCGCCCTTGGCTGCTCTCTGGTAGGCAGTCCAGGCTTTGCCCTTGGCAACCCGTCTCGGGTAGACCGACCACCATTCTGCAAAACTGGCCGATAGAGAATCTCTATTAGGCAGGTTCTTATGGGTAGGTTCTATAGGTAGATTCGGGTGCAATGGATTGCACTGTTTTTTGACGCTGGATTGCACTGTTTCTGCACTGGATTGCACTGTTTCTGCCCGAAAGGGTGCAACGTGCTGCACTGTTTCTGGGGGTGAAAGGGTGCAATGCTCTGCACTGTTTCGGGCCTCAAACGGTGCAGCCGGTTGCACTGTTTCTGCCTCGTAGACCGGCCAGTAGACGGTCGTGTTTTTCCGACCTCCGCCGGGCTTGCAGGTGAAATATCCGGCCTCGACCAAACGGTCGGCCGAGTAAATTGCAGTGCGCCGGGAGTAGCTCGCCCGCTCGGCCAGATTGTCGATGCTTGGCCAGGCGCCGCCGTCATCCGTGGCGAAATTCAACAGCGCATAGGCCACCGCGGCATCGCCTTTCGCCAGCCGCTTGTCGGCCAGGATTCGCCCGATTAGGCGCCATTGATCCAGCAGGTTCGCCATGCGCGTTACTGCGCGCCGGCGGCCGGCTGCATGCGCGGAAGCGATTCCAGCCAGGCCCGCAGATCGGCAGCCAGGATGATGGTCAATTTGCCATTCTTGCGGGCTACGAGATCCCCGCTCTTGATGCGGTTATAGATCGACCTGCGGCACAGACCCGACAGCCGGGCGGCCTCGTCAACGGTATACGCGAAGGGTTCAGTCATGTTGCCTCCAATGGTGGGCATGTGCCGGCATTGTATTGCGTCGGAAATTTAAAGAAAAGACTTTTTCTTTAAATGAGGGCGCGGGCCGCCGGCTTCGGCCGGCGGCGCAACGTCTCAGGCGGCCTCGTCGGCCCCTTCCATGCGGGTCTTGAATTCGTGCCAGTCCCGGAACGTCTCCCCTCGCCCCAGCCCGGTGCCGTAGACCAGGGCGGCGGTATAGTGCGCGTGCGAAGCCATCCCGTGCGCCTCGACCGAGTTGGGCGGGTTTTCATCCTCGCCGACGACGACGGAGAAATACCGCGCCCGCGCCACGATATCGCGCGCCCGCTTCGGAGCTGCGCTGGCGACGAACATTTCAAGCTGATAGGCCACGATGGAAAGCGGGTTGTTGTCGCCGCACTGGTAGACTTCGCGCCATTCCCAGATGGCCTGCCGCAACAGCCAGGCCTCGGAAACGCTCATGTCCGGCAGCCGCTCGGCGATCATGGCCCGGACCGGGAGATACATCTGATCGGACTCGAATGCGTCCGGGCAGTGTTGCGCGGCCAGGGCGGCGGCGCCTCGGCTAAGGCCCCGAATCAGGCCAATGAAGTGCCGGATTGGACTGTTGCCGGTATAGGAAATATGCTTGTCGTCAGCCATTGCCATGCGCCTCCTGTGCGCTGGTGTGGTCAGGCCTCGGTGTGGTGCGCCAACACCCGCCGGGGCCGTCTATTCCGGGAACCGCCCGGCCGGCTATCTGCGCTGCCTCGCGCCGATCCTGATCACTTTCCCGCCCGCCTTGGGCGCATCTATGAATTTTGCCCAGGCGTCCATCATCTGGCGCCGGCGGTCGAACAGGTCAGTCCGGCGATATGCCGCCTCGACCTTGTCCGGGATTGCGTGCGCGAGTGCCTGCTCGGCAACCTCGCGCGCAAAGTTGGTCTGCTCGGCGGCCCAGACGCGGAAGCAGGACCGGAAGCCGTGAACGGTCAGGTCATCGCGCCCCATGCGCTCTAGCAGCTTCAGCATCGCCATATTCGATAGCGGCGCCGCCTTGCCGCGACCGGCGAACAGATAGCCCTTGCGCTGGCCCTCGGGCGTCTGCCGCAGGATCTCGACCGCACGGGCCGACAGCGGGACGCGATGCTCTTTCCCGGCCTTGATCCGCTCGGCCGGCACGGTCCAGACAGCGGCCTTCAGGTCGATCTCGGCCCAGGTCGCGCCAATCGTCTCGCCGGTGCGCGCCGCGGTCAGGATCGTGAACTCGAGCGCGCGCGCCGCTTCGCCATCCTGCCGGCGCAGCTCAGCCACGAACGCGCCGATCTCGGCGTAGGGCAGCGCCGCATGGTGCTGGGTGCGGGTTACGCGGCCCTTGGCGGGCAGCAGGTTTGCGAGGTGGCCCTTCCACCGGGCAGGATTGTCGCCAGTCCGCAGGCCGCGCGCGGTCGCCCAATCGAGCACGGCCTCGATACGGCCGCGCAGCCGCGCAGCGGTCACGGTCTTCTTGCTCCATATCGGCTCAATCGCGTTGATGATCATGGCAGTGTCGATCGCACGGACCTGGACCTTGCCGAATTTGGGGAAGGCGTAAAGCCGAAGCGTGGCGTCCCATTGCTTCGCGTGCTTAGCCGAACGCCAGCCAGCGGCATGCGCCTTCACATAGCGGGCCGCAGCTTCCTCAAACGTCATCGCCTTGGCGTTCTCAGCCGCATTGGCGGCCTTCTCAGCGCGGGCGGCCTCGATTGGATCAATCCCCTGCCGCTTTACCCCCTGCAGCCGCAGAGCCTCGGCGCGGGCTTCCGCCAGCGATACGACCGGCCAGGGGCCCAGCCCCATATCCCGCGCCGTCGTGCGGCCCGCCATGCGGTAGCGGAAGATCCATGAACGAGTGCCGGCATCGGTGACGCGCAGATAGAGGCCCCAGCCATCGGCATGCAGGCCCGGCGGTTTCTTGCCGATGCCCACTGCGCTCAGTCGCTCTTTCGCTCGTTTGCCCACTATCCAGCCCATCCTTGTGAGCTGCATTCTGGTGCATAGAACTGCCCGCCGTCAACAAGCAATTGCACAGACCCGCATGGATTGCGGCTATTTTAGTGATCTTTTTGCATGCCGCTGCACAGCTATGCCCAGAGTTAGATTGTCACCCTGTCCGCCAACGCGCGGCCGCTCAGCCCGCCGGGCTTGCCCCCTGCCCTGTGAGGTTGGTCATATAGGTCGGCGCCACGCTCCCGCCGACACGCCGGTCGTGTTCCAGCAGGATATGCAGCACCAGATCGTAGGACTGATAGCAGTCGTGCAGAATGGCAGCCATCGCCAGCAACTGGCGGGGGCTGAGGCGTGAGAGCTTGGTGAAGTCACGCACGAAGATGGCGTCGCCCCACACGGTCTGGCTCAGCCCGGCATATATGTTGTTCTCCACGAGCATCGGCTGAATGGTACGGCTGACCGTCGGGAAAAACCGGTGGAAGGCATAACCCTGGCTGCGCAGGAAGACGTCGACGTCGCCGAACAGCGGCTGATCGACATACAGCGGCAGAAACTCCACTTCTGTTTGGATCACCAGCGCGTCGGCGAGCCTCTTGGTGGCGTTCTGAAACACCATAAGTTCGCCGCCCTGGATATCGATTTTCACCAGGTCGATACCCTCGGTTTCCGGAATATCGTCGAGCCGAGTGGTGTCGATTTCCTCGGTTGAAACCACCCGCCCCCAGTTCGGAAAGCCATGGAAAAGATTCAGGACTTCCGGATTAGGCGTCAGCAGCGATGTCATTCCTGACGCCGCGCACAGATGCAGGGTATGACGCCTGCCGTCGCCAATTGCATTCGGCAGGTAGGTCTCGTTTGGCCCTTTCTGCTGATTCAGTTTAGCAAGGGCCTCGGGATTGGGTTCAAAACCGACGATGTCGGCATTGCCGCCACGCAGCAGCGTGTCGTAAGGCGGTGCTCCGTCGATCGGATTCGCGCCGATGTCGACGATTTTCACCCTTACCGTAGAACTGGTGAGGGCATGAAATGAGCGGGGAATGACCATTAGTGCCTGCCTTGTCTGACTGCCGGGAGATTACCCATCATCGAGTCTAAGGGGTAATACTTACTGTTCGGTTTCCCGGTTTAGGATGTCGCGCACGGCTTCCGAAATACGTAGCCATTCGAGGGCGCCGGCGCGGTCACCCGACTCGGCCAGCATGCTGGCGCGATTGGCCGCAATCCGTAGCGCGCGGCGACCGTGGAAACGGCACAGCAGGCCCGCCGTCTTGCCAGGTTCAAGTCCGTGCGCGGTCCGCGAATCGTCACTCATAGGGCTTCCCTGAACGACCACCCCGGCAAACCAGCGTCAGGGCTGCCGACACCGAATCACTAGCTGGAACCGCGACGGGGAACAAGGCTGTGTTCATTTGCCTCAGCCGATTGCAGCAAGCCAGGCCGAAATCTGGTCGTTATCGAAACGCTCGACCTGGCTCTGAGTCAATGCATTGGCCTGTGTTGTGGTCATCGAGGAAATCGCCTCGGTGGTCAGGCCAACAATTGCGGTCGTCGAAATGGCGGCCAACTGACTGCCCGACAGTTCGTCGATATCCGTGGCATCCAAGGAACCCGCCTGGGTGGACGTCAAACCTGCCATCTGTACAGTGCTGAGAGCGCCCAGCTTCGTTGCCTCCAATCCATCGAAGACCGCCACACTCAGCGCACTGAGCTGCGTCGTGGTCAGGAACTGCAGTTGTGTGGTCGTCAGGTCGTTAAGATCCGTGCTTTCCAGACTTCCGATCTGCGTCGTCGTCAGCGCCCTGATCTGGGTCGTGGTCAGGGCCCGGGTCTGGGTCGTATCCAGGGCATTCAGGTTGGTTGTCGAGAACGCCGCGACCTGCGTCGTCAGCAGACCGGCTATTGCTGTGCTGGTAAGCGCTGCGACCTGATCCGTGTTCAGAGAGCCGATCTGCGTCGCCGTCAGCCCCCTCGCCTGCGACGAGTTCAGGGCGCCCAATTGATCAGCCGTCAGCGCGCCGATCTGGGTCGTGGTCAGCGCCGCGAGCTGCAGCGAAGTCAGGCCGCCGATACGCGTAGTATCCAGTCCGGCAAGATTTGCATCACTCAGCGCAGTGAACTGCGTCGTCGTAAGAGAACCGACCTGAGTTGCAGTCAGTTCGTTCAGATCCTCGGAACTAAGGCTACCGATCTGCGTGGAGGTCAGCTCGCGCAGTTGGATAGCCGTCAGCGCAGTGGCCTGAGTCGTATCCAACTGCGAGAGGTTGGTGGTGGTCAGGGCCCGCAACTGTGAGGCCGTCAAAGCCTTTATCTGCGTTGTCGTCAGATCGGACACATCAGCGGCCTCCAGGGCTGCAATCTGCGTCGTGGTCAGGGCGGCAATCTGCGTGCCCAGCAGTGCCCGGCTCTGGGTGGTATTCAGGGCGTTGATCACCTCAGTCGACAATGCTGCGATCTGTGTGCTGGTCAGTCCAGCCAGAGCCGTCGTGCTGAGGGAGTTGATCTGGGTCGACTGGAACTCTCCCAGCTGCGTGGTTGTCAACCCCTTCACCTGTGTCGCAGTCAAAGCAGAAAAGACTGTGCTATCCAGACTACCGATCTGTGTACTCGTCAGACCGCCGATCTGGTTTGCAGACAGGCTTGCAATGGCCGTGGAGGACAAGGCATTGAACTGGGTCTCGTCCAGCGAACCGATCTGGGTCGATGTCAGCCCCTTGATCTGGGTCGTTGTAAGAGTGGCAAACTTCGTGGCCTCGATCACGTCAATCTGGGTAGTAGTCAGAGCGCCGATCTGGGTCGAAGCGAGCGCCGACAGCCTCGTCGTATCGAGCCCTTCCAGGTTACCCGTACTCAGACCGCTGATCTGCGTCGTCGTCAGGTTAGCAATCTGCGTCGCGGTCAATTCATTCAAATCGGACGGATCCAGGCCATTCAACTGAGTCGTCGTCAGCGACCTGAGCTGTGCCGTACTCAGCGCCTGTGCCTGTGTCTGGTCGAGCGCCGACAGATTCTCGGTCGAAATCGACTTAAGCTGCGTGACCGTCAGCGCTTTGAGCTGAGTCGTAGTCAATTCCGCAATCTCGGTCGTGCCGAGACCTGCGATCTGTGTGCTGGTTAGTCCGGTGATCTGGGCACTGGTGAGCGCCCTGGTTTGGGTCGTATTGAGGCCGTTGATCGCATCGGTGCTGAGCGCAGCGATCTGCGTCGTGGCCAAGCCAGACAGCGTCGTGGTGCTCAACGCCGCAATCCGATCAGTTTCCAGAGAACTGAACTGCGTCGTGGTCAGGCCTTTGAGCTGGGTCGCGGTCAAGCCGCTGAACGCCGTTGTGCTCAACTGGCTCAGCTGCTGCGTGGTCAGAGCGCTGAGCTGCTGCGATGTCAGTCCGCCGATCTGCGTACTGTTGAGCTCGGATATGACAGTGGTCGTAATGGCTGTAATTTGCGACGTGGTCAGGGCGCCAAGCTGGGTCGTGGTCAACTCGCCGATTTCGGTGCTTTCCAGTTCTGCGATCTGTGTCGTGGTCAAGCCCCGGATCTGACCCGTACTAAGGGCCTGGACCTGCGTCGAGCTCAGCTCCTTAAAGTCGTCGACTTCCAGTGCGCCGATTTGTGACGTGGTGAGGCCCTTGATCTGTGTTGTACTCAGTTCGCCGATATCGGCGGTCCCCAGCCGCGCGATCTGCGTCGTGGTCAATCCGCCAATCTGCACACTGGTCAGCGCCTGCATCTGCGTCGTATTGAGTTGCGACAGATTCTCCGACGTCAGAGCGCGAAGCTGCGTGGCGGTCAATGCCTTGATTTGAGTCGTGGTCAGGTCAGCCACATCGGCCGTATCCAAGGCCGCAATCTGAGTCGTGTTCAGCGCCGCGATCTGCGTGCCGGCGAGCGCCTGCATCTGGGTAGCAGTCAGACCGTTCACTGCTGCCGTGGCGAGCGCCTGGATCTGGGATGCCGCCAACCCGGTCAATGCCGTGGTCGTCAGACCCTGGACCTGCGTGTCCTTAAGCAAGGCGGCCTGCGTCGTCGTCAGACCCTTGATTTGCGTGGCTGTGAATGCTGCGAATACATCGGAAGCCAGGGTATCGAGCTGTGTTGTGGTCAGGCTGCCGATCTGCGCGGCCGTCAGGTTGGCAATCGCCGTGGTGCTAAGTTCGGCAAATTTATCAGCCTCGAGAGAGGAGATTTGTGTTGTTGTCAGCCCCTTGGCCTGAGTCGACGTAAGATTTCCGAAGGTTGTCGCGCTGATTTGTGCAAGCTGTTCTGTCGTCAGCGCCCCGATCTGGGTGGCGGCCAATGCCTGGAACTGGGTTGTGCTAAGATTGGAAAGGCTGGTCGCAGTGAAGGCCTTGATCTGGGTCGTACTGAAGCGGCCGAACTGGCTCGAAGTGAGTTCTGCAAGGTCCGCGTCGGTCAATCCGCTGACCTGGGTCGTGGTTAGCGCCTGAAGCTGGGCTGTGGTCAGAGCCTGGGTCTGGCTCGTGGTGAGCGCCGAAAGATTATCTGCGGTCAACGCTTTGAGCTGCGTGGCCGTCAGCGCCGCGATCTGGGTAGTGCTGAGTTCGCTGACATCCGTGAGCGCGTTGATCTGCGTTGTTGTCAAACCTGCGATCTGTGACGCCGTCAGCGACTGCATACGGGTCGTATCGAGATTATTCAAAGCATCGGTGCTGAGCGCACCAAGCTGCGTGCCGCTCAGACCCGAAATGGCTGTGCCGCTCAGCATGGCAATCTGGCCATCGGTCAGAGTTGCGATCTGGGTGGTGGTCAGCCCTTTCACCTGGGTCGAATTCAGCGCGCCAAGCAAGGTCTCACCGACCGCTTGCAGTTGCGTCGTCGTCAGCGCGGCTAGTTGCTGCGACGTCAGACCTGCGATCTGCGTTGTGCTGAGTTGGTCGAATGAGCCCGCAGCCAGACTGCCGATCTGCGTAGAATCGAACGAACCGATCTGCGACGCCGTCAGCTCCGTTAAGTCGGCACTTTCGAGTTGCGAAATCTGGGTGGTCGTCAGACTCTTGAGCTGGACTGTGGTCAGACTCTGCGCCTGCGTGGTGTTCAATGCGGCAAGATTCTCGCTGGAAATGGACTTGATCTGCGTCGCGGTAAGCGCCTTCACCTGCGTCGTGGTCAGGTCGGCAATCGAACCAGCGTCGAGCGCATTGATCTGGGCAGTGGTCAGCGCAGCAATCTGAGACGCGACGAGCGCTTTGCTTTGCGTTGCATCAAGCGCGTTCAATGCATCTGTTGTCAGCGCCGCAATCTGCGAACTGGCCAGACCACCCAGGGCTGTTGTCGTCAGCGCCGCAACCTGGCTCGTCGTCAAATTGCCCGTTTGAGTGGTCGTCAGTCCGCGGACTTGCGTCGACGTTAAGACGGCGAAAGCATTTGTGCTGAGAACCTCGATCAGTGTCGTGGCAAGACTGGCGATCTGTGTGGATGCCAGCCCGCTGATGGCTGTAGTGGTCAGCGCTTCGAACTGTGCCGTATCCAGCGACGCAAGCTGCGTTATGGTCAGCGCCTTGATCTGCGTCGAGGTCAGTTCGGCAAAAACCGTAGACTCAAGACCGTCAATCTGCGTCGTACTCAGGGCGCCGATCTGGAGAGCCGAGAGCGCCTTGGTTTGCGTCGTCGTCAAGGCCCCCAGATTGCTGAGCGCTTTGATCTGCGTGACCGTCAGGGCCCCGACCTGCGTAGAGCTGAACTCCGAGATGGCAGCAGAATCCAGATTGTTCAGCTGCGTCGTGGTCAGCGCCTGAATCTGGGCTGTCGTCAGGGCCTGAACCTGAGTGGTGTCCAGAGCGGTCAGGCCGGTGCTGTTCAACGACTTGATCTGCGCAGCCGTCAGCGCCTTGAGCTGCGTGGTGGTCAGATCAGTAAGATCAGTTTCCCCAAGCGCCGCAATCTGCGTCGTGGTCAGAGCGGCGATCTGCGTGGCGACGAGCGCCCCACTCTGTGTCGCATCCAGAGCATTCAGAGCGTCGGTGCTCAGGGCACCGATCTGGGGCGCCGACAGCCCAGAGATGGCCGAACTGCTGAGCGCCGCGACCTGGGTGGACGCAAGTGCCGCGACCTGCGTCGTCGTAAGCCCCTTGATCTGGGTGGACGTCAGGGCCCCGACCGTCGTGGTGTCAAGTGAGTTTAGCTGTGTCGCCGTCAGGCCGCCTATCTGCGCGGAAGTGAGGCCGCCGATCGTTGTCGTGGTCAGCTGGCCAAACTGCTCACTCGTGAGCGAGCCCAACTGTGTCGCTGTCAAACCCTTGATCTGGGTCGAGGTCAGCGCAGAGAAGGCTTCGGTATCCAGCGAGCCGAGCTGCGTGGTGGTGAGCGCCTGGATCTGCGTGGTCGTCAGCGCCTGGACCTGTGTCGTGTCCAGGTCGAGCAAGGTCGACGTGTCCAGCCCCTTGATCTGCGTGGCGCTAAGGCCGGCGATCTGCGTGGTGCTGAACTCCAGAAGATCGGCAGTATCCAGATCATTAAGCTGCGTCGTGGTCAGTGCCTGAAGCTGTTGTGTCGTCAGGGCCTGCGCCTGGGTGGTGTTCAGCGCTGCCAGATCCGTGCTGTCCAACACCTTGATCTGCGTCGAGGTCAGCGCCTTGATCTGGGTCGTGGTCAAATCGGCGATATCGGCTGAATCGAGGCCTTCGATCTGCGTGGTGGTCAAACCGGCGATCTGGGCCACCGTCAGCGCTCTGCTCTGCGTGCTCGTAAGCGCATTCAGTGCCGTGGTGGACAGCGCCTTGATCTGAGACACGGTCAGGCCAGTCAGCGCCGTGGTACTCAGAAGTTCAGCCTGCGTCCCGGTCAGAGCGCCGATCTGGGTTGTGGTGAATCCCCGGACCTGGGTTGCAGAGAGAGCTCCGAATGCCTCATCACTCAGCGCGTCGATCAGTGTCGTCGTCAGACCGGAAATCTGAACCGCTGTAAGACCGCCAACCGCGGTCGTGCTTAACGCCTCGAATTGTGTCGTCTCCAGCGAGCTGATCTGGGTTGCCGTCAGACCTTTAACCTGGGTGGACGTTAAGTCGGAGAACGCGCCTGCATCCAGATTGTCAAGCTGTGTCGTCGTGAGACTGGCGATCTGGGACGACGTCAGGGCTTGTCGCTGAGTCGTTGTCAGTACGGTCAAAAGCTCCGTGCTGAGGTTCGAGATTTGTGTCGTGCTCAGGCCCGCGATCTGCGTGGCGCTCAGCTCGCCGATGCTGAGATCGAGCGCGTTCAGCTGGGTTGTACTGAGAGCCTGCAACTGCTGCGTGGTCAGCGCCTGCGTCTGAGTGGTATCGAGCGCCTCCAGGTTCGTGTCGCTCAGCGCCTTGATCTGGGTCGTGGTGAACGCTTTGACCTGCGTCGTGCTGAACTCAGCTATATCAGCCTCGGCAAGGTCGTTTAGCTGCGTCGTGGTCAGTCCCTGGACCTGCGCCACCGACAGCGACCGCACCTGAGTGGAATTCAGAGCTGCCAGATTATCGCTGGTCAAAGCACGCAACTGCGTGGTGGACAGACTTGTAAGCTGCGTTGTTGTCAGTTCACCGATATCGGCAGCCGCAAATGCTGCCACCTGTGTGGTGGTCAATCCCTTCAATTGTGCGGTCGTCAAAGACCGGGTCTGCGTCGTATCCAGCGCATTCAATGCGTCGGTCGTCAATGCCGCGATCTGCGTCGATGCCAGAGCAGTTAAGGCCGTGCTGGTGAGAGCGACCACCTGCTCCGAACTCAGAGACGCAATCTGGGTTGACGTCAGTCCCTTGGCCTGAGTGGAGGTTAGAGTCCCGATCTCCGTCGCATCCAAGGAATCGAGCAGCGTGGTGCTCAAGGCAGAGATCTGCGTGGCGGTCAGGCTCTGCAGCCTCGTCGTTGTCAGATCGGACAATGCGTCGGCATTGAAGGCGGCCAGCTGAGTGGTCGAAAGCGCTGCGAACTGCGTTGAACTGAGTTCGTTGACGTCATCTGTATCCAGCGCAGCGACCTGCGTGGTCGTGAGCGCCGAAATATGAGACGCGCTCAGGATCTGGAACTGCGTGGCGTTCAGCTGCTTCAGGCTTTCAGTGGAAAACGCCTTGATCTGCGTCGTGCTCAGCGCCTTGATCTGAGTTGTGCTCAACTCAGCGACATCGGCCGTCTCCAGCGACTTGATCTGCGTCGTGGTCAGGGCCGAGATTTGCGTCGCCGTCAGAGACCGTATCTGATCGGTCTCCAGGATATTGATCGCCGAGGTAGATAGCGCTGCGATCTGCGTACCGCTCAGCGCCGCCAGCGCTGTCGTCGTCAGCGCATCAACCTGCGTATCCGCCAGCGCACCGACCTGGGTTGTGGTGAGACCCTTGACCTGGGCGGACGTAAGCGCCCCCAGGACATCTTCGTTCAGATTTCCGATTTGCGTCGTGCTCAGAACGTTGATCTGCGCCGAAGTCAAATTCAGCAACTGGGTATCAGACAACGGGCTGCTGATCGCCTTGATCTGTGTCGTACTCAAACCCGCGAACTGCGTGGCGGTGAGCAATTCGATCTGGCCAAAACCTGCAATCTGCGTCGTGGTGAGATCGCCGACCTGAGCCGATGTCAGGCCGCCGACCTGTGTCTCACTCAACGTATTGAGACTGGTCGTTGACAGGGTCCGTAACTGGGCAGAGCTCAGCGCCGATACTTGCGTTGCGGACAGATCTCCAATGTTGCTCTCGCTCAGCCCACTGATCTGCGTGGTCGTCAGCCCCTTGATCTGTGTCGTGGTTAGGGACTGGAACTGCGTGCTTTCCAGATCATTCAGCGCTGTCGTGTTCAGCGCCGCGACCTGCAGAGCCGTCAGGGCAGAGAGGGCCGTATTCGTTAATGCCCCTACCTGAGTGTTGTCCAGCGCAGCGAGCTGCGTGGTGGTGAGGCCCTTGGCCTGCGTCGAATTCAGAGCATTAAAAGCAGTGGTATCTAGTACATCGAGCTGCGATGTGGTCAGCGCTCCGAGCTGCACTGACGAGAGATTCGAGATCTGTGTCGTCGTCAGACTGCCGATTGCATCGGTGCTCAGAGCTTTGATCTGTGCAGCCGTCAGCGCCTTGAACTGCGTATCTGTCAGCGCAGCGGCATCGATCGACCCGATCTGCGTCGTTGTCAGGTTGGCTATCTGGTTCGTGGTCAGCGCCCGGCTCTGGGTCGTGGTAAGAGCCGCAAGGTTGGTTCCGCTCAAGGCTCGCAACTGGGCGGTACTCAGAGCGGCCAGTGCCGTCGTTGTCAGCGCCTCAACATTCGTCGTCTCAAGCGCAGCGACCTGTGTGGTCGTCAGGCCCGGAACCTGGGTTGCCACCAGGCCGCCTATAGCGGTTGTCCCGAGCCCGACAAACTGGGTGGTGGTCAGGGCACCAACCTGCGCCGCTGTCAGCGCTCCGAACTGCGTCCGGGTCAGTTCGTTGAGATCGTCCGTTCCCAAGCCCTTGATCTGGGTCGTCGTCAGGGCACGGAGCTGCGTCGCCGTCAGCGCTTGGGCCTGTGTCTGACTCAGTGAATTTAAACTGGTGCTGCTCAGCCCTGCGATCTGCGTGGCGGCGAAACCAGCCAGCACGGTATTGCTGAGCGCCTGCACCTGGTCGGAGCTGAGTGCGCCGATCTGCGAAGCTGTCAGCCCCTTGACCTGGGTAGTCGTCAGCACTCCAACATCGGTAGTCTCAAGCAGGCCGATCTGGGTAGTGGTCAGCGCAGCTATTTGTGTCGAGACAAAACTCTTGAATTGCGTCGAGGTCAGATCTTGCAGCGTCTGACTATTGATCAGCCGCATCCCGCCTGTGCCGATCTGAGCAATCTGCGTGGTGCTGAATTCATCGAATTCGGTGACCCGCAGCGCGCCGATCTGGGTCGTGTTTAGGCTGCGGATCTGCGTGCCGTTGAACGCCCGCATCTGCGTACTGTTGAACTCCAGCAGTTTGGTCGACAGCGCCTGAATCTGCGCCGCGCTGAAGACGGCCAGCTGGGACGCATTGAAGACCATCTGGTTGTCTTGAAAATAACCGATCTGGGTCGAGGCAAGCTGGGCGATCTGCGACGTCGTCAGCGCATCGATCTGCGTTGATTCGAGCTGCTGAATATCGCCGGACGTCAACGACCTGAGTTGAGTCGCTGTCAGCGCCCTAATCTCTGTAGCCGTCAGACCTGGTATAGTCACCATGTCAACTCTCCATGCCCGGCCCGTTTCTCGGCCCGCGACCTGTTAACTTGCACGCTTCTTGGCAATATACGCCTGTTCCGCAGCCTTGATCGCTTTTGCCGTCCACAAACGCCGATCCTCGGGGATAGGACGAAACTTGTGACGCGCCGCGATCTTGGCCTGATAGAAGCCGTTGAAGTCGTCCTTCGCCAGCATCTCCTGCGCTTCGTGATTCTCTTCACAGGACAGTTCGTGATAGAGGTCGAGGTTCGCGAGATCTGGCACCGGAATGGCCCCCTTCTCGAAATCCTGCCACATCTGGCGATAGATGCCCTCAAGCGACCGAACCAGACCGTTCATATCGAACAGCACGCTGGTGTCGCGAATTCTGGCCAGCTTATCGCGGCAGCGTTTGAGTGCAGCGCGATCCTTTCCGAGCGCGATCGCCTTGTTGACATAGTCTTCCGGCGAGTCGCAGATCATTTCCGGCATACCGACGGCGTGGACCAGGCTGGCGCAAACGCGGGAGGCAAAGCCGCGTCCCGGAAACGTCATAACCGGAACGCCCATCCACAGCGCGTCGGACGCTGTGGTGTGGGCGCCATAGGGGAAGGTATCGAGGAAGATATCCGCCAGCGGGTAGCGCGCCAGATGCTTCGGGTTCGGTTGCTTGGCGGCGAAGACGATGCGGTCCGGCGAAATCCCGTTCGCTGTCGCAGCAGAACGCAGCGTCTCATGCACCACGTCCGACGACCCGAGCAGCCACAGCACACTGTCCGGAACATTCGCCAGAATCCGAAGCCAGCGGTCGAAGGTGAGCTTGCGCAGCTTGTGGCCACCATTAAAGCAGCAGAATACCACCGCATCTTCGGGCAATCCGACATCCTTGCGGCTGGGCCGCTCGGCAGCGATCACGCGCTTGCGGTCGGTCGGCTGGTAACACGGAAGACGAACCACCTTTTCCGTGTAGTAAAGTTCGTACTCCTTGGGGATGATATACTCATCCGCAATAATGTACTGATGGTACGGACTCGCCATGCTGCCCGGATAGCCAAGCCAATTCACGATTACCGGTGCCGGGCGATACGACAGAACCTTGGTGCGCGCATCACGCGTGTAGCCATTGACGTCGATCAGGATGTCGATGTTGTCGGCAGCGATGCGCTCGGCAGCGGCCTGATCGCCCATTTCCGTGATATCGACCCAATGCTCGACGGCCGCAGTGATGCGCCGTTTGGTCGGATCGTCGGTCTTGATGCCGCAATAGTATGCAAACACCTCAACTTTGTCTCGATCATGCAACTCGAACAGCTCCGACATCAGGAAGCCGATCGCATGCTCACGCAGGTCCGATGACAGATAGCCGATGCGCAGACGCTTCGAGGGTTTGCGCGCCACCTTCTGCCACAAATACTCACCATTCGCCGAAGGGTCGCCGATACCGCGGTTATAGGCTCCGGCGCCGCCCAGCTGAAACAGCGGGTCGTCGGAATAGGCACCTGACGACAAAGGACTGAAGCCCTTCATCAGATCCATACGGGTGACCCCTTCCCAGGGCTCCACCACCGGCCACTTGTTCAAAATCATGCGCTGCGAGAGGTAGTGCTGCGCGACATCGTTCTGTTTCGGATCCAGGGTCAGCCCCTGCTTCAGCACCGCCTCGCAGGCGATATGCTGCAGATTGCTCTCGAGCACGCGGCCGATCTGCTTATAGGCCGTCTTCTTATGTTCGATCGCCGGCGCGGTCAGCGTGGCTAACCGCTGGACGATAATGTTCCACTGATTAACGGCGCCGTTGGCATCGCCCGAGCGCTCCAGCACATTCCCGAGATTGATATAGGCAGGGTAGAAGTCCGGGCTATTTGCGATGGTCTGTTCGTAGACCGCCTTGGCGCCGGCGAGATCGCCCCGCGCACTCAGCATGGTGCCGAGATTAAAACCCGCCACATACCGGAACGGGTCATTGGGATTGCACTTCTCCCAAAGTCGGTAAAGCAGAATCGCCTTGTCGATCTCGCCACTGGCCTGCAGACGCGCGGCCTGGTCAATCAATTCGGAGATAGATACAGGTCGTTCGGCCAGTGCTGCGACCAAACTTTCAAAATTCGAACCGCTCATCGTTACCCCATGCAGCTGCCGCTGACGCCAACGGCTTCCCTCTACCAGGAGTAAAGCGGCTACTCCCTTAATAAATCGCTACGCGGGAAGCTGCTTGGGAGGCAGGAGCGACACTGTCGGCTTCCTGCCTCCCGGATAAGCTTAGCCGAGGGCCACGAGCCAGGCTTCAATCTGCTCGTTACTCAGCGCGCTGACCTGGGCCTGGGTAAAGGCGTTGGCCTGGGTCGAGGTCAGTTCGCTGATATTGGTGGTGCTGAGCGACTGGATCGCCGTGGTGGTGATCGCGGCGATCTGCGTCGCTGCGAATTCCGTCACGTCAGTCGTGTCGAGCGCCCCAATCTGCGTCGAGGTCAGGCCAGCCACCTGAGCCGTCGTCAGCGCCGCCACCTGATTGGTGCTAAGAGCGTTGAAGTTTGTGGTGCTCAGAGCGCCGATCTGGGTCGATAGCAACTGACCGACCTGCGTGGTCGTCAGACCAGAGATGAAGGTTGTGCCAACAGTTCCGACCTGCGTCGTCGTCAGCGCCTTGATCTGCAGTGCCGACAGACCAGCCGACTGCGTGGTGGTCAGTGCGTCGAGGTTTTCAGTCGACAGAGCCCTCACCTGAAGCGCGGACAGAGCAGCGACCTGCGACGAGAGCAGTTCGCCGATGTCAGTCGTCTCGAGGTTCGAGATCTGCGTCGTGGTCAGACCAGCGACCTGCTGCGTGGTCAGCGCCTGCGTCTGAGCCGTGGTCAGGGCGGCCAGATTGGTGCTGCTGAACTGCTGCAACTGAGTGGTCGTCAGCCCCTTGATCTGCGTCGTGGTCAGATCAGCGAGGTCAGTGGTCTCCAACGAGGAGATCTGAGTCGTGGTCAGAGCCGCGACCTGCGTGGCCGTCAACGCCTGCGTCTGGGTGGTATCCAGAGCGTTCAGCGCCGTGGTCGTCAGGGCCTGCAACTGGGTGGCGACAAGCCCGGTGATCGCGGTGCTGGTCAGGGCGCCGGCCTGGGTCTCATCCAGCGACGCGATCTGCGTGGTGGTCAGACCCTTCACCTGCGTGGTGTTGAGCGCAGCCAGAGCAGTCGTGCTCAGGGCATCCAGTTGCGTGGTGCTCAGCGCACCCACCTGCGACGAGGTCAGACCGCCCACCAGGGTGGTGGTCAGATCCGCGATGGCGGTGGTGCTGAGCGAGCCGATCTGCGTGGTGGTCAGCGAGCCGAACTGGGTCGAGGTGAGCTCGATCAGGTCAGTGCTTTCCAGCGCGCCAATCTGCGTCGTGGTCAGCGCCTTCAGCTGGAGGGCCGACAGAGCCTGCGCCTGGGTGGTGTTCAGGGCATTCACGTCCGTCGTCTCAAGCTCGGCCACCTGCGTGGTGGTCAGGGCTTTGATCTGGGTCGTCGAGAGTTCGCCGATATCGGTGGTCTCGAGAGCCTTCAGCTGGGTCGACGTCAGGGCGGCGATCTGCGTGGCGGCCAGAGCCTGGGTCTGGGTGGTATCCAGAGCATTCAGGTCGGTCGTCTCGAGAGCCTTGATCTGCGTCGTCGTCAGGGCCTTGAGCTGCGTCGTGGTCAGGTCGGCAATATCGGTGGTTTCAAGCGCACCGATCTGCGTCGTGGTCAGGGCCGCGATCTGCGTGCCACTCAGCGCTTCGGACTGCGTGGTGTCCAGAGCATTTAGCGACGTCGTGGTGATCGCCTGGATCTGGGCAGCCGACAGGCCACCGATCGCGGTCGAAGTCAGAGCGCCGATCTGGGTCTCATCCAGCGACGCGACCTGCGTCGTGGTCAGACCCTTCACCTGCGTGCTGTTCAGCGCAGCCAGAGCCGTCGTGCTCAGGGCATCTAGCTGATCGGTGGTCAGCGCACCGACCTGGGCCGAGGTCAGACCGCCCACCAGGGTGGTGGTCAGATCCGCGATGGCGGTGGTGCTGAGCGAGCCGATCTGCGTGGTGGTCAGCGAGCCGAACTGGGTCGAGGTGAGCTCGATCAGGTCAGTGCTTTCCAGCGCGCCAATCTGCGTCGTGGTCAGCGCCTTCAGCTGGAGGGCCGACAGAGCCTGCGCCTGGGTGGTGTTCAGGGCATTCACGTCCGTCGTCTCAAGCTCGGCCACCTGCGTGGTGGTCAGGGCTTTGATCTGGGTCGTCGAGAGTTCGCCGATATCGGTGGTCTCGAGAGCCTTCAGCTGGGTCGACGTCAGGGCGGCGATCTGCGTGGCGGCCAGAGCCTGGGTCTGGGTGGTATCCAGAGCATTCAGGTCGGTCGTCTCGAGAGCCTTGATCTGCGTCGTCGTCAGGGCCTTGAGCTGCGTCGTGGTCAGGTCGGCAATATCGGTGGTTTCAAGCGCACCGATCTGCGTCGTGGTCAGGGCCGCGATCTGCGTGCCACTCAGCGCTTCGGACTGCGTGGTGTCCAGAGCGTTCAGCGCCGTGGTGGTGACGGACTGGATCTGGGTAGCCGAGAGGCCACCGATCGCAGTCGAAGTCAGAGCGCCGAACTGGGTCTCATCCAGCGACGCAACCTGCGTCGTGGTCAGACCCTTCACCTGCGTGCTGCTGAGCGCACCCAGAGCCGTTGTGCTCAGGGCATCCAACTGGTCGGTGCTCAGCGCGCCGATCAGGGTGGAACTCAGGCCACTCACCAGCGTGGTGGTTAGGTCGGCGATGGCGGTGGTGCTGATCGACTGGACCTGCGTGGTGCTGAAAGCGCCCAGCTGGGTCGAGGTCAGTTCACCGATATCGGTGCTTTCCAGAGCGCCGATCTGCGTCGTGGTCAGCGCCTTGACCTGTGCAGCCGACAGGGCCTGCGTCTGCGCGGTGGTCAGCGCATTCACGTCCGTCGTCTCAAGGTTCGCCACCTGCGTGGTGGTCAGGCCCTTGATCTGCGTCGTGG
>VFQR01000148.1_pt1 | contig 156162 bp, 95 predicted proteins | sample 3512321 | NCBI WGS metagenome assembly VFQR01 (sample SAMN10412374, study PRJNA504923) | tailings metagenome | isolation source: Relicate 3 Philex TSF1 revegetated site | place: Philippines: Tuba, Benguet | collected 2017-08-29 | reverse complement strand
CGGCCAGGTAGTTCCAGCGCGCGCCGCCCGAGGTCTTGGGGTTGGGCGTGATGACGCCGAGGCCGGCCTGCACCAGATCCCCCCAGTCGCGAATGCCCTTGGGATTGCCGCGGCGGACCAGGAACACGATCGTCGAGGTGTAGGGCGCACTGTTGTGCGGCAGGCGCTGCTGCCAGTCCGGCGCCAGCAGCTGGCCGTGCTCGACCAGCGCATCGATGTCGTAGGCCAGGGCCAGGGTGACCACATCCGCCTCCAGCCCATCGATCACCGAACGCGCCTGCTTGCCCGAGCCGCCGTGGCTGGTCTGGATGCGCGGCGCGGCGTGGCCCTCGGCCTGCCAGTGCTCTGCGAACGCGGCGTTGTACTCGCGGTAGAACTCGCGCGTGGGGTCGTAGGAGACATTGAGCAGGGTCTGCGCACGGATGCAGCCGGCCACGATCAGCAGTGCGATCGCGATCAGCAGGCGTGGCATTGGACTTCCCCCGTGGGTTCACCGGTAAGGACTCGGGCGCGACAGGGCCGCGGTGCGCTCGGCCATGCGCGAACGCTGGCCCGCAGGCTCGGGAAGACTCTTGGCATGGGGACCTCCAAAGCGTCGTGGTGCGCTAGCGTCCAGCCGCGGCCGGCCTCGTGGGAAAGGTCTTTGGCGACCGGCTAAGGCCCTTGAGGTTATAAGCCTACTTTGGCGGTAGGAAAATAGGCGGGCCGTGATCCTCTGGCACGCGCCCTGCACCGCCAGGCACCGGTCACGGTAGGATTGTCGGCGCTCGCCGAGCGTTGACAGTTCTGACAACAGCGCAGGCCACCGCGTCCGCAGGGGGAATGATGGCAACGACACCGCGCAAGACCGCCTTGGGCGCCGAGGAACTGGAACGCCGCAGCCTTGGGCTGGGCGTCATCGAGCGTCGTCTGCTGATCCTCATCGATGGCAACCGCAGCGTCGCCGACCTGCAGGCGATGATGGGCAAGACCGAGATCGGGCCGCTGCTGGATCATCTGGTCGAGGTCGGCTGCGTGCTGTGGCCAGGCCGCGAAGGCGCCTCAGCCAAGCCGGTAGCGCCGGCTCCGACGCCAGCTGCCGCAGGCGAGCCCGCCGCTGCGCAGGCGCCGGCGGATCTGCCGGAGCGCAGCTCGAAGGAGCGCGAGATGGCACGCAACTTCATGATCAATACCCTGCTGACCTTCATCGGGCCCTACGCAAACCCCGAGCTGATGAAGCGCCTGCAGTCGGCGCCGGACAGCGCCACCCTGCGCCTGCTCTATCCAGAGTGGCGCAGCCTGATGGATGCGCCGCGCGCCGCGGGCAAGCGCATCACCGAGCTCGATGCCGAGCTCAAGAAGGTGCTGTAGCAAGACGCGCGGTGGGCTGCGCTCTCAAGGCGCAGCGAAATGGCCCGTTGCCTCACACCTCGATGACCGGAGGCGGCGATGGCGGCATCGCTGCGTCGCTGATCCTGGCCTCGCTGACGCCGAACACGTCGCGCCACGCGAAGTAGAGCACCGCGGCAATCAGCGGGGTGAACACCGAGCCCACCACCAGCACGCCCAGCACAGGCACCAGGCTGCCCAGCACAAGGGCAGCGGTGAACCGCGCGAAGAACAGCACAAGCACGGTCAGCAGGAAGGCGCCGAGGTTGGCCGCCGTGGCCTGCGCGCTCTCACGCAGCGCAGTGAAGGGCTCGACGCCGTCGAACATCACGCGCGGCACGGCGAAGAACAGCAGGGCCGCCGTCGCCAGCGCGAGCGGCACCAGCAGAACGAGCAGCGCCACCACCCCGCCGACGCCGAACAGCGTGGTCAGGTTGACCTCGGCAGGGTCGAGCGGCTTGCCTCCCGCCGCGAGCAGGGCTGCGCCGCCGAAGCTGAGTGCGACCATCACCATCACCACGATCATGGCGAACACCAGGCCCAGGTTGGGCAGGCACAGCGCGATCAGCGGGCCGACCTTGCCCGGCTGGCGAAAGCCTTCCAGCAGCTGGTTGAAATCGGCCTGGCCTCCCTGGTCCTGCGTGCGTGCGGCCAGCGCGATGCCGGCGTAGAGCACGGGCCCGATGATCAGCAGCGCCATTGCCCCAAGGAAGGGCACGAGGGCGATCACGGTCATCGCGAGGCCCATCAGCAGGAACGGGGCGGGATTGGCCATCAGCAGCCGCATCGCGCCGCGGATCCATTCCACCGCCTGGGCGGGTTCGACACGCTTGAAGTGCATTCCTTGACTCCGGGGGTGGAAGAGAGGCGACCGCCGCTCAGGCGTGCCGCTGCTGCGCATGCCGCACGAAGCGGCGCAGCACCTCGCGCGCCTTCGGCGCAGGGCGCACCTCGCGGGCGAGGCCGTGCGGACAGCTGCCCTCGCGACGCAGGTCCTCGCCGCGGGCGTGGATGTAGCCGCGCATCATTTCCGCGCTGAACTCGGGATGGAACTGCACGCCCCAGGTCTGCGCGCCGACGCGGAAGGCCTGGCAGTCGTCGCGATCGGACTGGGCGAGAACGACGGCGTCCTTTGGCGGCGCCAGCACGGTCTGCAGGTGCGTGGTGTGCGCCGGCAGCTCGCTCGGCAGCGCGCTGAACAGCGTGTCACGCCTGGCTTCGGGCGTGAGCCGCACCGGCACCGTGCCCATCTCGCGGCCGCGCGGGTTGTAGCCGACCTCGCCGCCGAAGGCGTGCGCGAGCAGCTGGTGGCCGTAGCAGATGCCGAACAGCGGCAGGCCACGGGCGTGCGCTTCGCGCAGCCAGTCGGCGCTGCGTTCGCTCCAGGGCAGGCGCTCGGTGACCATCGCCGCGGAGCCGGTGACGAACACGCCGGCGTAGTGATGCGGGTCGGGCAGGTGGGCATTGTCCAGCACCGGGCAGACGGCGGTGTCGCGGGCGCTCAAGCCGGCGGCCACGCGGATCCAGTGGGTGAAGGGCCCGAGTCGCCGCAGCGAGGGCACCGGGCGGCCGGTTTCAAGAATCAGGAAGGGCAGTGGGCTCATGTCTCGGGCGGCAGAACAGTCTGGGCTTCTTCGATGGTGGTGAGACCGGCGGCGACGTGGGCCGCGGCCGCACAGCGCAGCGGGCTCATGCCGGTGTCCATGGCGGCGCGGGTGAACTCGCCGAGGTCCATGCCGGGCTTGATCCGGCCCAGCAGCTCGGGCGAGAGCACCAGCATCTCGTACAGGCCGATGCGGCCGAGGTAGCCGGTGTTGCGGCATTCGAGGCAGCCGACCGGCGCGCAGCCCATGGCCGGCTGCGGCAGCGCGTGCTTGCCGACCAGGCCGCGCCAGGCGGCGCCATCGATGGGCGCCTCGCGCTTGCAGTGCGCGCACAGGGTGCGCACCAGACGCTGGGCCAGCACGCCGTTCAAGGTCGACTGGATCAGGTAGTGCGGCACGCCGAGGTCGAGCAGGCGGGTGATCGCGGAGCAGGCGTCATTGGTGTGCAGGGTCGACAGCACCAGATGGCCGGTCAGCGAGGCCTGCACCGCCATCTGCGCGGTTTCGAGGTCGCGGATCTCGCCGATCATGATGATGTCCGGGTCCTGGCGCAGCAGGGTGCGCACGCCCGAGGCGAAGTCGAGGTCGATGGCCTGATGCACCTGCATCTGGTTGAACTCGGGCGCGATCATCTCGATCGGGTCCTCGACCGTGCACACGTTGACGTCCGGCGTGGCCAGCCGCTTCAGGGTCGAGTACAGGGTGGTGGTCTTGCCCGAGCCCGTGGGGCCGGTGACCAGCACGATGCCGTGCGGGCGGGTGGTGAGGTCGCTCCAGGCCTCGGCTTCATCGGCGGAGAAGCCCAGCGCCTCGACGGGCTTGAGCGCGGTGTCGGGGTCGAAGATGCGCATCACGCACTTCTCGCCAAACGCCGTCGGCATGGTCGACAGGCGCATCTCGACCTCGCGGCCGCCTGGCGAGCGGGTCTTGATGCGGCCGTCCTGCGGGCGCCGCTTCTCGGCCACGTCCATCCGGCCCAGCACCTTGATCCGGCTGACCACGGCGATCATCACCGGGGTCGGCAGCTCGAACACCTTGTGCAGCACGCCGTCGATGCGGAAGCGCACGCGCGACAAGTCGCGGCGCGGTTCCAAGTGGATGTCGGAGGCGCGCTGCTCGTAGGCGTACTGCAGCAGCCAGTCGACGATGTGGACGATGTGGCGATCGTCGGCGCCGACCTCGCCGCTGGCGCCCAGCTCGACCAGCTGTTCGAAGCTGGGCAGGCCGGTCTGCGCCTGCTCCTCGTTGGCGTTCTTCGCCTTGCGCACCGAGCGGGTGACGCCGAAGAACTCCATGGTGTAGCGATGGATGTCCAGCGGGTTGGCGACCCGCAGCTCGATCTCGCGCCGCAGGATGTGGCGGATGTCCTCCAGCCAGCGGGTGTCGCGCGGCTCGCTGGTGGCGATCACCACGCGCTCGGGCGAGACTTCGACCGGCAGGATGCGGAAGCGCTGCGCGTAGGCGTGCGAGAAAAGGCTGGTCACCGCCGGCACGTCGACCTTGGTCGGGTCGATGCGCAGGTAGGGCACGTGGCTGGCGTCGGCCAGCCAGGTGGTGAGGCGCTCCAGGCTCAGCTCGGTGCCGGCCTTCTCATGGCTGGCCAGCTTCAGGTTTGCCAGCAGCACCAGCGGATGCACTTCGATCTGCGGCTTGCCCGACTTGGCCGCGCCGCGGGCGCGCAGGGCTTCCTTGGCCTCGATCAGGCCATCCTCCTGCAGCAGGGGCAGGACGACATCCAGCGAGAGCCGGCCATTCGGCAGGCGCGGGCTGTCGGGGCGAGTGCTTGCGGGGCGGCGGACGTGGCTCATGCGGGCTTGGCTTCCCTTGCCGGCGGCCCCTCGGGCCGCCAAATGCAGGCCGCTATACTAGCGTGCTAGACCATGCCGCCCCGGTGAACCATGACGGCCAACGCCGCGAATCTGCTCACATTCCAGGAACTGATCCTGCGCCTCAACGCCTACTGGGCCCAGCAGGGCTGCGTGCTGATCCAGCCGCTGGACCTTGAGGTCGGCGCTGGCACCTTCCACCCGGCCACCTTCCTGCGCGCGCTCGGCCCCGAGCCCTGGAACGCGGCCTATGTGCAGCCCTCGCGCCGCCCCACCGACGGCCGCTACGGCGAGAACCCGAACCGCCTGCAGCATTACTACCAGTACCAGGTGGTGATGAAGCCCAACCCCGACAACATCGTCGAGCTCTACTTCGACTCGCTGAAGGCGCTCGGCGTCGACCCGCTGGTGCACGACCTGCGCCTTGTCGAGGACAACTGGGAGTCGCCCACGCTGGGCGCCTGGGGTCTGGGCTGGGAAGTCTGGTTGAACGGCATGGAAGTCACCCAGTTCACCTACTTCCAGCAGGCCGGCGGCCTCGAATGCCGCCCGGTGACCGGCGAGATCACCTACGGGCTCGAGCGCCTGTGCATGTACCTGCAGAACTGCGACAACGTCTACGACCTGATCTGGACCTACGGGCCGGACGGCACGCCAGTCACCTATGGCGATGTGTTCCTGCAGAACGAGCGCGAGCAGAGCGCCTACAACTTCGAGCATGCCAACGTCGAGGAGCTGTTCCACCGCTTCGATGCCTGCGAGGCCGAGGCCCTGAAGCTGGTCGAGCTCGGCCTGCCGCTGCCGGCCTATGACCAGGTCTGCAAGGCCAGCCACAGCTTCAACCTGCTGGACGCGCGCCGCGCAATCAGCGTCACCGAGCGCCAGCGCTACATCCTGCGCGTGCGCAATCTGTCCAAGGCGGTGGCCGAGAGCTACCACGCCCAGCGCGAGAAGCTGGGCTTCCCCGTGCTGAAGGACGAGGCCGAGCGCGCGAAGCTCGGGCTTGCGCCGCTGGCCGCGAACGGTAAGGAGGCCGCGTGATGAGCACCGCACCGCTGTTGATCGAACTCGGCACCGAAGAGCTGCCGGTCAAGGCCCTGCCTGAACTCGCTGCCGCCTTTGCCGACGGCGTGGTCGCTGGTCTCACCAAACGAGGCGTCAGCCACGGCGCGACACGCAGCCTGTACAGCGCGCGCCGTCTCGCCGTGCTGATCGAAGACGTCGCCAGCGAGCAGCCCGAGCAGCGCTCGGAGGTGCTCGGGCCCTACCTCAACATCGGCCTCGATGCGGACGGCAATCCGACGCCGGCGCTGAAGGGCTTCGCCCAGAAGAACGGCGTCGAGTGGACCGCACTTGAACGCACGACCGACAGCAAGGGCGAGCGCTTCGTCGCCCGCTCGGTCAAGCCGGGCGCCCGCACCGCGGACCTGTTGAACGAGGTGCTGGGCGAGACGCTGAAGGCCATGCCGATTCCCAAGCCGATGCGCTGGGGCGGCCATGACTACGGCTTCGCCCGGCCCGCGCACTGGCTGATCGTGCTGCTGGGCGGCGACATCGTCGAAGCTTCGACGCTGGGGCTCAAGTCCGACCGCATGAGCCGCGGCCACCGCTTCCACCACGCCAAGCCGGTGTGGATCGCCAAACCTGAGGACTACATCGACAGCCTGCGCGCCGCCAAGGTGCTGGTCGACGCCGACGAGCGCCGCGAGCGCATCCGTGCGCTGGTGAACGAGGCGGCGAAGGCCGTCGGAGGCGTCGCCCGCATCGACGCCGGCATCCTCGAAGAGGTGCAGTGCCTGAACGAATGGCCGCAGCCGATCACCTGCAGCTTCGAGCGCGAGTTCCTGCGCGTGCCGCAGGAGGCGCTGATCGCCACCATGGAGGCCAACCAGAAGTTCTTCCCGGTGCTGGACGCCGAAGGCCGGCTCACCGAGCACTTCATCGGCATCGCCAACATCGAATCGAAGGACCCGGCCGAGGTGCGCAAGGGCTACGAGCGCGTGATCCGGCCGCGCTTCGCGGACGCCAAGTTCTTCTTCGACGAGGATCTGAAGCAGGGCCTGGCCTCGATGAACGAGGGCCTTCGATCCGTGACCTACCAGCAGAAGCTGGGGTCCTATGCTCACAAGGTCGAGCGCATCGTCACTCTCGCACACGTGTTCGCGGGGGAGTTCGAAGTGTCGGAGGCTCTCGCTATCCGCGCTGCGGCTCTTTGCAAGGCAGACCTGCAATCGCGCTTGGTCGGAGAGTTCCCCGAGCTGCAGGGCATTGCCGGTCGCTACTATGCGGCGGCTGCCGGTGAGCCTGTGGAGCTAGCGGCCGCTCTGGGCGAGGTCTATATGCCGCGCTTCGCGGGTGACACGATAGCTTCTTCGCGACTTGGGCAACTGCTTGCAGTCGTCGAGCGCGTAGACACAATTGTCGGCGGGTTTGCGGCGGGATTGAAGCCAACTGGCAACAAAGACCCGTTTGCACTGCGGCGCAATGCGCTTAGTCTCGCTCGCACGATCATCGAAGGTGGCATCGATGTGTCGCTGAACTCGTTGATTGAGACGAGCGCGGTACTGGTGCGCTTTTTCGCATTCCTCGCCGAAGAAGACTCCGGGTTGGCTCTGCTGAAGAAGCTGCGTCCACTTAGCGTTGGAGTCGATGTCAGCGTCGAGACACTCAAGAGTGCGATTGCTGAGGCAGCCAATGAGAAGGCGATGGCGATGCTGGGGCCGAAAGGTGAATTCGAGGTTCTCGACTTCATCTTCGACCGCCTCCGCGGCTACTACGCCGACCAAGGCGTGCCGGCCCAGCAGTTCGAAGCCGTGCTGGAACTCAAACCCGCCTCGCTGACCGACTTCGACGCCCGCTTGAAGGCCATCGCCGAGTTCGCCCGGCTGCCCGAAGCCGCCGCGCTGGCTGCGGCCAACAAGCGCATCCGCAACATCCTGCGCAAGAGCGAGGACGCCCTGCCCGAGCAGATCGATACCTCGCTGTTCGAGGGTGAGGCCGAAAGCGGTCTGCACGACGCCATCGAAGCCGCCATCGCCGCCACCGATCCGCTGCTCGCCGAACGCGACTACGTCGGCGTGCTGATGCGCCTCGCCCAGCTGCGGCCCAAGGTCGACGGCTTCTTCGAGGCGGTGATGGTGATGGCCGAAGACCCCAAGGTCCGCGGCAACCGCCTCGCCCTGCTCAAGCGCCTCTCCGACCGCTTCCTCGCCGTCGCCGACGTCTCGCAGCTGGCGGTGGGGTAGTGCAGCAGCCCATAGGGTGGGCCCCGGCCCACCGGAGCCCGATGCTCGCCCCGGCCAAGGCGCTGGCTTCGCTTGAGCCCCTCTCCCTGAGGGAGAGGGGTTGGGGTGAGGGCCGGGCGAAGCGGGCCGTCGTTACCTCGCCAAGCGTCACGACTCGGCTCTTGCTCTTGCTCTTGCTCCAGCTTCTGCGGGCAGGAGCCCGCGCTTTTGAAGGGGCCCCTGGGAAGCGGCGGGAGGCGGTCGAATCGCCCGCAGGGTTGGCCGCAAGGATGCGGGCAAGGTTTTCGACAGGCCAAGGATGGCCTGTCCGAAAACCCCGATCGACTCACGCGAACCCTCTGCGCAGGGATGCGCAGAGGGCGCGGACGAGGGGTGGCCTTTCTCTTGCCTACTTCTCTCTGGCCACGCAAAGAGAAGTAGGTCGGGCAGCCCGCAGGGCTGACCGAAAGCTCTTGCCCTTCGCTTTACGCAACAGCGCGAACAGGCGCAACCGATGCGAGGGTGGAGTTCATGGTGGGCCAGGGCCCACCCTATTCAAGCCGTGGATCGCGACGACCCGCAGGGCTGACCGAAAGCTCTTGCCCTTCGCTTCACGCGACAGTGCGACGAAGCGCAACCGGGGCGAGGGTGGAGCTCATGGTGGGCCAGGGCCCACCCTATGCGGGTTGCGGAGTGCGCCAACCCTCGGGGCGGGTCGGAAGCTCTGGCTTGGCTTGAGGCGAAAGGCAGCGACCCCATGACCGACCGCCTCCACGACACCCTCAAGTCCGTCTTCGGCCACAGCCGGTTCCGTGGCCCGCAGCAGGCCATCGTCGAGCATCTGGTCGCCGGCAACGACTGTCTGGTGCTGATGCCCACCGGCGGCGGCAAGTCGCTGTGCTACCAGCTGCCGGCCTTGTTGCGGGACGGCGTTGGCGTGGTGATCTCGCCGCTGATCGCGCTGATGCAGGACCAGGTCGAAGCCCTGCGCCAGCTTGGCGTGCGTGCGGCGTTCCTGAATTCGAGCCTCGATAGCGACACCGCCGCCGGCGTCGAGATGGACCTGTTGAATGGCGATCTGGATCTGCTCTACGTCGCGCCGGAGCGTCTGCTGACGGGCCGCTTCCTGAGCCTGCTCGCGCGCGTCAAGGTCGGCCTGTTCGCCATCGACGAAGCGCACTGCGTCTCGCAGTGGGGCCACGATTTCCGCCCCGAGTACCGTGAGCTCAACCTGCTGCACGAGCGCTGGCCGGACGTACCGCGGATCGCGCTGACCGCCACCGCCGACCCACCGACCCAGCGCGAGATCGTCGAGCGTCTGGGGCTTACGGAAGCAAAGCAGTTCGTCACCAGCTTCGACCGCGCCAACATCCGCTATCGCATCGCCTACAAGCAGAACGCCAAGCGCCAGCTCAGCGACTTCCTCGACCGCCACCGCGGCGAGACCGGCATCGTTTATGCGATGACCCGCAAGCGCGTGGAGGAAACCGCCGAGGCCTTGCAGCAGCTCGGCCACACCGCCTTGCCGTATCACGCGGGCATCGATGCCTCGATCCGCGCGACCCACCTGCGCCGCTTCCTGCGCGAGGACGGCATCGTGATGGTGGCGACGATCGCGTTTGGCATGGGCATCGACAAGCCCGACGTGCGCTTCGTCGCCCATATCGACTTGCCGCGCTCGATGGAGGGCTACTACCAGGAGACCGGCCGCGCCGGCCGCGACGGTGCGCCGGCCGAAGCCTGGCTGCTCTACGGCCTGGGCGATGTGGTCAACCAGGCGCAGATGATTGAGCGCTCGGAGTCCTCCGACGACCGCAAGCGCGTCGAGCGCCGCAAGCTCGATCAGCTGCTGGGCTTCTGCGAGTCGGTCCGCTGTCGCCGGCAGGTGCTGCTGGAAGGCTTCGGCGAGGTCTATCCCAAGCCCTGCGGCAACTGCGACAACTGCCTGGAGCCGGCCGACACCTGGGACGGCACGGTGGCGGTGCAGAAGGCGCTGTCCTGCATCTACCGCACCGGCCAGCGCTTCGGCGTGGTGCACCTGATCGACGTGCTGCGCGGCGCCGACCACGAGCGCATCCGCCAGCACGGCCATGACCAGCTCACGGTCTACGGCCTGGGGCGCGAGCTCGACGAATCCACCTGGCGCAGCGTGTACCGGCAGATCCTCGCCGGCGGGCTGGCGGTGATCGATATCGACGGCTACGGCGCTTTGCGCCTCACCGAGGCCAGCCGCGCGGTGCTGCGCGGAGAACAGCCGGTGCGCCTGCGCCGCGACCCCGAGGTCATCAAGGGCAGGCGCGGGCCGAAACCCGGCGGCGCGCGCAAGCCGGCGATCGAGTTCGCCGACCCCGACACCGAATCCCGCTTCCTCGCCCTGCGCGAGCTGCGCGCGCGCTTGGCGAAGGAGCAGAACGTTCCGGCCTACGTGATCTTCCACGACAGCACCCTGCAGGCGATTGCCGAGGCCGACCCGCAGGATCTGGACGAACTGGGCGAGATCCCGGGTCTGGGTGCGCGCAAGTTGGATCGCTACGGCGAGGCGGTGCTGGAGGCCTTGGGGGAGCTGTAGGCGGGCAGCTTGTCGCGAGATTTGTCCCCCTCTCCCCAACCCCTCTCCCACCAGGGGAGAGGGGCTTTAAGCTGATGCGGCCGACGCCGACGCCGACGCCGACGCCGACGCCGACGCCGACGCCGACGCCGACGCCGAGAATCAGTCTGTCAAGGCTTGCACCAATCCCGAATCCCGACGCCCCCATGCCCCGACTCCGCTTCCGCTTTGCCTCCGAACCCGACGCCGCCGCCATCGCCGACCTGGTCGAGAGCGGCTATCGCGGTGAACGCAGCCGCGCCGGCTGGACCACCGAGGCCGACCTGCTGGATGGCCAGCGCATCGATGTCGAGGGCGTGCTGGCGGTGATCCGCGATCCGGCCAGCCGCGTGCTGCTGGCTGAGTGCGAAGACGAGGGTAGTGTCGAGCTGCCCGGCTGTGCGCAGCTGGAGCGCAAACCCGACTACGCCTACTTCGGCATGTTCTCGGTGCGTCCGGGGCTGCAGAACGGCGGTATCGGGCGTGCCGTGCTGGCCGAGGCCGAGCGCATCGCCCGCGAGGACTGGGCCCTGCCGGCGATGCGCATGAGTGTGATCGTGCAGCGCGCCGAGCTGATCGCCTGGTACGAGCGCCGCGGCTACGCGCGCACCGGCGAGTACCTGCCGTTTCCCTATGGCGATGAGCGCTTCGGCAAACCGAAGCGCGCGGATCTGAAGTTCGAGATGCTGGTGAAGCAGCTTCAGCCGAAGCGGGCGGGTGCCTCGGGTTGAGCCTGAGGCCGGAGCACGGCATCGCCGCGTTCGAGTGCTTGGCGAGCGTGGAGGGCGCGACGTTGGGCCGCGCTTCGCTTGGCCCAACCGACAAGTTCACGCCGGCCCGGTAGGTTGGGTAGAGCCTAAGGCGCAGGCCAGCATCGTTGCGCTCGAGCGCTTGGCGAGCGTGGAGGGTCTGATCCTGGCTCGCTCTGCGCCGGGCTGAATCCGGGCCGGGCGCGGCTCAGTCCCAGAGCTTCTCCAGCCCCGGCAACAGGCCCTGGTAGCGTTCGGTCGACAGCGACTCGGCGATGGCGAAGCCGGGCGTGGCGGTATCGCGCTCCGGGCGCATGACCTCGGCTTTGCCGTAGCGGTCGATCAGGCAGCGCACCCGCGGCTTGCCGGCACTGGCGCCGCGGCGGAACACCACGGCGATTTCGTTGTTCTCCAGCCGCACCAGGCCACCCGGCGGATAGATGCCGATCTCACGCACGAACAGGGCCGCGAGCTGTTCGTCCACGCGGGTGCCTCGCTCCAGGAAGATCGCGCGCATCGCCTCGGTGGCGGCGATCGCGCCGCGGTAGGCGCGGGGTCGGATCATCGCGCAGTAGGTGTCGACCAGGGCCAGCAGGCGGGCGCCCCGGCTGATCGCATCGCCGCGTTCGCCGCCGGGGTAGCCACTGCCGTCGAGTCGTTCGTGGTGCTGGCGCACGGCCTGCAGCCACAGGGCATCGGCGATCCCGGTGGCTTCGAGGGCCAGCGCGCTGCGCTCGGGGTGGGTTCGGATCAGCTCGCGCTGCGCCGGAGTGAGTTCGGCACGCTGGTCGTTGAGCACGCGTGCCAGGGGTGCCAGCGCGCAGTCGAAGCTCAGTGCCGCGCCGAGCAGCGACTGCAGTTCGACCTCGTCCAGCCCGAGCGTCTGCGCCATCAGGCCCATCAGCAGGGCGGCGTGGATGGGGCGCGCGGCCTGACCGTCTTCGCGTGCGCTGAGCTGCATGTAGGCCAGCGCAGCGTCCGCGTCCTGCCGCAGGTAGCGCAGCAGCGGCTCACGGAGCTCGCACAGGCGCTGACCAGCGTCGCCGGGATCGGGCTGCAGCAGGCGCGGCAGCAGCGCGCGCAGCTCATCGCGCAGGCGCAGGATGCCGGGGCCTACACGGGCGGGCCAGGCGCGCGGCCCGCTGGCCGCAAGCCCGCTGGCGGCAAGACCCGCGGGCGGCCTGTCGAGCCCGGTGCTGCTGCTGCGCCGCGGTGCTTCGGGGTCGCGCACATAGCCGCGTGCCGCCAGCGATTCGCGCTGCGCGTCGCTGCGCAGCACATGGCCTGCCTCCAGCAGCAGTTTGCCCTCGCGGTCATAGACGGCCTGTGCGAGAGGGCTGCCGACCTGCAATTCATGGCGACTCAGTGGGCGCATGGCGTGTCGCGGTTCTCCAGCGTGGGCCTTGCGGACCCGGGTTCGGGTAAGGTCGGCGGGCAAATTCCAGGGGCACGCATGCAAGACCTGATCCGAAACAGGCGCTGTCACCGGTTTCCCGGCTGCGTAGCTTCAGCAGGCTGTGCGCTGGTGCGCGATTTGAGATCGCCGCGAGGCAGGACTTCGGCGCCTGGCCAGGCCAAGGCCGATCAGGCGCTCGCGGCGGAGCCGGGCCGGCGATGAGCGCGCCTGCACTTGCGCCGGCGCTGCGCTCTCGCCTGCACCTGCAGCTCGCCGCGCTGGAGCGCGCCGGCATCGCCCCGCTGCAGGCCTTCGACTCGCTGGATCTCGGGCCTGAAGCCGCGCCGCGTCTGCGCTCGGCGCGGGGTTTTCTGATGCAGGGCAAGCCGCTGGCACAGGCCGGCCGTCTGGCCGGTCTGTTCACGGTGATGGAGGCTGCGGTCATTGCCGCCGCGGCGGAGGGCGGCAGTCCGGCGCGCGCGCATCAGCGCCTGGGCGAGCAGGCGGCGCTGCAGGACCAACAGCTGAAGCGCATGCGCGGGCGCCTGCTGCTGCCGGCCTTCGTGGCGTTCGCCGCGCTGGTGATCCTGCCGCTGCCGGCCCTGGTGGCCGGCAGTCTCGGGCCGGGCACCTATCTGCTGCGTCTGCTGCTCATCGCAGCCGGCGTGCTCGGCCTGCTTGCACTGGGCCGCGAACTGCTGCGTCGGCAGGCGGCCGCCGAGGACTGGCCCGGGCGCGCCGTGCTGGAGTCGCTCGCGCTGGGCCTGCCGGTGTTCGGGCCTTTGATCGCGCGCCTGCAGGTGCAGCGCTTCATCGAGTACCTCGCCCTGCTGCTGGACTGCGGGCTGCCGGCCGCCGAGGCCGTGCGGCATGCGGCCTCGACGCTGCGGCTGCAGTGCATCCGCAGCGACTTTGAGGCCTCGGTGCCGGCCCTGCAGGCCGGCCATAGCCTGCAGAAGGTGGCCGGCGGATGGCGCTTCGTCGTCGATCCGACCCTGGTCGGCATGATCGGCACCGGCGAGGGCAGCGGACGCCTGCCCGAGCTGCTTGAACGCTATGCGAAGGCGGAAGCCGACGCGCTGGATTCACGCATCGACTCGCTGGCGACCTGGGTGCCGCGCGTGGTCTACCTGCTGCTGGCCCTGCTGCTGGCCTGGCAGCTGATCGGCGGCTTCGGCGCCCTGCTGCGTCGGGACATCGGCTGAGGCCGCGGCCCAGCAAGCGCCGCCAGCTTCAGCCCACGAACTTCTGCCAGAGCACCCACAGCACCAGCAGCGGGGCGACTACGCGCACGCTCCAGCGCCAGAGCGCGTAGAGGCCGTCGCTGAGCTGTGGCAGCTGGCTGCGGGTGATCCGGGTGTCGAGCACCCAGCCGGCGTACAGCGCGATCAGCAGGCCACCCAGCGGCAGCATCAGGTCGGAGGCCACGAATTCGATGGCGCCCTGGATGTCGCGCTCGCCGAACTTGACCTCGCTCCAGACGTTGAAGCCGAGCAGCGAAGCGATGCCGATCGCCCAGACCAGCACGCCGCCGATCACCGCGGCGGTGCCGCGCTTCAGCCGCGTGCGCTCGACCAGGTAGGCGGTCGGCGGCTCCAGCAGCGAGATCGAGGAGGTCCACGCGGCGAACATCAGCAGCAGGAAGAACACCACGCCGTAGATCGCGCCGCCCCACATGTCACTGAAGGCCATCGGCAGCACGGTGAAGATCAGGCCGGGGCCACCGCCGGCGGGATTGAGCTCGAAGGCGAACACGATCGGGAAGATCGCGAGCCCGGCCAGCAGGGCCACGGCGGTGTCCATGCCGGCGATCGCGATGCCCGCCTGCGGGATCGAGACATCGCGGGGCAGGTAGGCGCCGTAGGCCATCATGCCGGCGAGGCCCAGGCTCAGCGAGAAGAAGGCCTGGCCCAGCGCCGCCAGCACCACGTTGCCGTCGATCTTGCTGAAGTCGGGCGTGAACAGGAACTCCACCGCCGAACCGAAGTGGCCGGTGCGCACGCCGTAGATGACCAGCAGGATCAGCATCAGGAACAGCGCCGGCATCAGCAGCTTCACCGCGCGCTCCAGGCCTTTCTCCACGCCCAGCGCGACCACGCCGATGGTCAGCACCATGAACACCGAATGCCAGAACAGCAGGGTCTTGGGGTCACCCAGCAGGCCGCCGAAAGTGGCCGGGCCATCCTCGATGCCGGCACCGCCGAACAGCTGCACGACATAGAGCCAAGCGTAGTGCAGGGTCCAGCCGGCGACCACGCTGTAGAAGCTCAGGATCAGGATGGCGGCGACCATGCCCATCACGCCGATCACGGCCCAGGCCTTGCTGTGGCCGGTTTCGCGGGCGAGGCTCAACAGCGTGTTGAGCGGGCTCTGCCGGCCGTGGCGGCCGATCAGCACTTCGGCGATCAGGATCGGCAGGCCGATCAGGGCGATGCAGGCCAGGTAGACCAGCACGAAGGCGCCGCCGCCGTTGTCCGAGGCGAGGTAGGGAAAGCGCCAGATGTTGCCAAGGCCGATGGCCGAGCCTGCGGCTGCGAGCACGAAGGCCGTGCGCGAGGACCACATGCCGTGTACCGAATGCTTTTCCATCCAACGAACTCCACGCAGCGATGCGCGCGGCCACGGGCCGCGACGAGGACAGGGGAGCGCGCCTCAGCTGGCGCTGCGGACGCGCGAGATCTTGTAGCCGGCGTAGGCCAGGATGGCCGCGAGCACCGGGCTGATCAGGTTGAAGAACACGTAGGGCAGGTAGTCCCATGTACTCACGCCGAGCGTGGCGGCCATGTAGGCACCGCAGGTGTTCCAGGGCACCAGCGGCGAGGTCAGGGTGCCGCCGTCTTCCAGCGCGCGCGAGAGATTCTCCGGCGCCAGCCCACGCTTCTCGTACTCGGGCTTGAACAGCCGCCCTGGCAGCACGATCGCCATGTACTGGTCGGCGGCGACGATGTTGCAGCCCAGCGCGGTGGCGATGGTGGCGGTGATCAGGCTGCCCGTGCTGCGTGCCATGGCGAGGATGCCCCGCACCAGGCGTTCGAGCAGGCCGACGGATTCCATCACCGCGCCGAAGGCCATGGCGCAGAGGATCAGCCAGACGGTGTTGAGCATGCTCGACATGCCGCCGCGGCTGATCAGCTCGTTGACCGCCTCATTGCCGGTGTCGGCGCTGTAGCCGGTGGCCAGCGCCTTCCAGGCGCCCGACAGCAGGGCCCAGGGCCGCGTGAGTTCGTCGGCGGCCGCCAGCGCGACCACGCGGTCGGGCTGGAACAGCACGGCGAAGACCGCGCCCAGCAGGGCGCCGATCAGGATGGTCGGATAGGCCGGGAAGCGCTTCACCGCCAGCGCGAACACCACCACCAGCGGGATCAGCAGGTGCAGGCCGAGATTGAAGTGGCTGCCCATGATGCCGGCGAGGTCGCCGAAATCGGCGCCGTCCGCGCCAGCGCTGGCGCCAAGCCCGACCACGGTGAAGCCGATCATCGCCAGCACGAAGGCGGGGATCGTGGTCCAGGCCATGTGGCGGACGTGGGCGAACAGCTCGCCGCCGGCCGCGGCCGGCGCCAGGTTGGTGGTGTCCGACAGCGGCGACAGCTTGTCGCCGAAATAAGAGCCCGAGATCACCGCGCCGGCGGTGATCGCCGGCGACATGTCGAGGCCCGAGGCCACGCCCATCAGCGCCACGCCGAGCGTGCCGGCCACGGTCCAGGAGCTGCCGATGGCCATCGAGACGACGGCGCAGATCAGGCAGGCGGCCGGGTAGAAGAAGCTCGGGTCCATCAGCTTCAGGCCGTAGACGATCAGCGCCGGCACGGTGCCCGAGAGAATCCAGGTGCCGATCAGCGCGCCGACCGCGAGCAGGATCAGCAGCGCCGGCGTGGCCAGCGCGATGCCGCGGGTGATCGCGGCCTGGATGTCATCCCAGCGCAGGCCGTTGTAGATGCCGATGATGCCGGCGACTGCACCGGCCAGCAGCAGGGCGATCTGGTTGGCCCCGTAGGAGGAATCCGCGCCGTACAGGTAGACCGAGCCGGCGAGACCCGCCACCAGGAAGATCAGCGGCAGCAGCGCCTGCAGCAGGCTTGGATCGCGCCGCGGCGCGGTGGCGGTGTCAGACATTCCCATCCCCGTTGTCCTGTTCAATCGGCAGCGCCGCGCAGCGTCCCGCTGTGCGCGCCCTCATGGTCCGTGTGCGTCTCGCTGCGCCCCATCGAACCCGCCGACCCCACCCCCGTGGGACGGCGGAGTGTAGCAGCGGCGTCTTGCGACGCCGCTGCCGGGATTCGGGATTGGGGATTGGGGATTCGCAGGAGCGCGCGTTCGCGAGATCTGTTGCCTCGCGAGAACCGAGGTCGAGGCTGCGATCTGAGCCCCTCTCCCCTCGTGGGAGAGGGGTTGGGGAGAGGGGGCGAATCCCGCCGCGCGCTCAGCCTTCGTCAGCTTCAGCGCGCAGCGCCCGGCCTCTCAACGATTCTCCATTCCCGATTCGCGATTCCCGGCCTTGTACCTCTCAAACCACCCCAGCGTATTCAGCACCTGCGCCAGCATCTGGCTCGGCCGTGCATTGATGCCGTGGCCGGCGCCGGGGATGCGCAGCATCGCCGCCGGTACGCCGCGCAGCTTGAGTGCCTGGTAGTACTGCTCGGTCTCGGAGATCGGCGTCCGGTAGTCGTCCTCGCCGGTCACCAGCATCGTCGGCGTGCGCACGTTGCCCACCAGCGACAGCGGCGAGCGCTTCCAGTAGTGCATGGGGTCTTCCCACGGCATCGATGGGAACCAGTACTGCGAGAACAGCGGGTAGAAGTCGGCAGTGAGCACGAAGCTCGTCCAGTTGATCACCGGCTTGGCGACCACCGCGGCGCGGAAGCGGTCGGTCTTGCCGATGATCCAGGCGGTCAGCACGCCGCCGCCCGAGCCGCCGGTCACGTAGAGCTGGTCCGGATCGACGTAGCCGCGCGCGATCACCGCATCGACCGCGCTGATCAGGTCGTCATAGTCCTGGCTCGGATAGTTGTGGTGGATGTGGTCGGCAAAGGCCTGCCCGTAGCTGGTGCTGCCGCGCGGGTTGGAGTACAGCACCACGTAGCCGGCGCTGGCATAGAGCTGGATCTCCGGCGCGAAGCGCGGACCGTAGTTGGCGTAGGGGCCGCCGTGGATCTCCAGCAGCAGCGGGTACTTCTTCGAGGGGTCGAAGCCCGGCGGCAGGGCGACCCAGCTCTGGATGTCGAGCCCGTCGTGGCTGGACTTCGTCCAGATTTCCTCGATCTGCGCCAGCTCGCGCTGCGGCAGCAGGTCCGAGTTGAGATCGGTCAAAGTGCGCGTGCGGCCGCGCTCGATCAGACCGACCTCGGCCGGCGCCAGTGCGGTGCCGAGCGTGTAGGCCACGCGCTCGCCGGCGACCGAGAAACTGCCGCCCGGGTAAGGCCGGCCCATCGCGGTGCCACCCAGATCGCGCGCCAGCACCTCCATGCGCCCGCTGCGCGGGTCGATGCGGGCGACGTGGGTTTCACCGTGGCGGTCATAGCTGAAGACGATGCGGCCGCGGCCGTCCCAGCTCGGGCTGTCGATGGCGTGGTCGAAGTCTGCCGCCAAGCGCCGGCTCTCGCCGCTGCCGAGCTCCAGCAGGTACAGGCCGGTCTGGGTGTAGCCGCGGCGCTGGTCGTCGAAGCCGATGTAGGCGATGCGTCTGCCGTCGGGCGACAGCACCGGATGCATGTCCGGGCCCTTGCGCGCGGTCAGCGCGGTGGCCGTGCCGGTGGCGAGATCCACGCGGTAGAGCTCGCTCTCCATCGGGTCCAGTGCGGCGTTCTCGGCGTAGTTGGCCGAGACCAGCAGGGTTTCGCCGTCGAGCCAGCGCGGAGTGCCGCGGTGGTTGACCTTGCCCTGGGTGACCTGGCGCGGCGTGCCGCCCTCGGCCGGCAGCACGAACACGTGGGTGTAGGACGGCTCGGTATAGCCGCGGCCATCGGCGCGGTAGCCGATGTCCTCGATCAGCTTGGCGGCCGGCGCCCAGTTGGCACCTTCGGGCTTGGGCGGCAGCTTGGCTAGCGGCTGTGTCGGTGCCGGCACCGCCATGGTGAAGGCCAGCCAGCGGCCGTCCGGCGACCAGGACAGGCCGGAGGGACCGCGTTCCAGCTGGCTGATCTCCGAGGTGGCGCCGGTGTCCATCCAGCGCACCCAGATCTGCGACTTGCCCTCGCGCGCGCTGACCCAGGCGATGCGGTCGCCGTTCGGCGACCAGATCGCCGCGCCGTCACCGCTGCGGCCGGTGGTGAGCGGGCGGTGGGTATTGCGCTCCAGGTCCAGCAGCCAGAGGTGGCCGCGGCGGCGATCGTTCTGCTTGTCGAAGTGGTTGCGCAGGTAGACCACCTGGCGCGCGTCGGGCGACAGCTCGGGCTGGCTGGCCCATTCCAGCTCGAATACGTCCGGCGGCATCAGCGGCGGGCGCTCTTCCGCGCAGGCGGGCAGGGCCAGCGCCAGCCCGACCACGCCGCCGACGAGGACGGCAGCGCTGCGGGCGAGCAGGACGACCAGCGGATGGCTGGGCGCGGGCGGACAGGGCAGGGGGGCGTTGGACATCACGGGCTCCGGTACGGCAGCCGACAGGGTAGGCAGGCCGCGGCCGCGCCGAACGTGCGGATAGTCCTGTCGGCCCGGCGCGGGGCATCCGCTATCCTCCGGCGTCTTCCGCACGGAGCACGCCCATGCAGCCCGCCCACGGCATCCACACGCTGGACACCGGCTTCCATCGGCCGAACTTCGATGCCGCCTACCTGATCGTCGAGAACAGTCGTGGGGCCTTCATCGACTGCGGTCTAAACGCCTCGGTGCCGGCGCTGCTGCAGGGTCTGGCCGCAGCGGGGCTTGCGCCTGCCGATGTCGACTGGCTGATCCTCACCCACGTGCATCTGGATCATGCCGGCGGCGCCGGGCAGCTCATGCAGGCGCTGCCGAATGCCAAGCTGGTGGTGCACCCGCGCGGCGCCCGCCACATGATCGACCCCAGCCAGCTGATCGCCGGCGCCAGCGCGGTCTATGGCGAGGACGAGGTCGCTCGCACCTACGGGCGGATCCTGCCGGTCGATGCCGCGCGCGTGGTCGAGGCGCAGGACGGCCACCGCATCAACCTCGCCGGCCGCGAGCTGCTCTGCCTGGATGCGCCCGGCCACGCCCGCCATCACATCGTGGTCTGGGACGCAGTGAGCCGCAGCTTCTTCACCGGCGACACCTTCGGCCTCAGCTATCGCGAGTTCGACAGCGCGGCGGGCGCCTTCATCCTGCCGACCACCACGCCCGTGCAGTTCGAGCCCGAGGCGCTGAAGGCCTCGATCGCGCGCATGCTCGATTTCGACCCCGAGGGCATGTACCTCACCCACTACGGCCGGGTCGCACCGCCGGCCGTGCTGGCGCAGGCCCTGTTCGCGCAGATCGACGCGATGGTGGCGATCGCGCGGGCGCAGGCCGGGCTGGCGGGCGCGGCGCGGCATGCCGCGATCTGCGCCGACCTGGCTGAGCTCTATGCCGCACGCGCTGCCGACCACGGCTGCCGGCAGAGCCGCGCCGAAGTCATCGAGCTGCTGGGCATGGACATCGAGCTCAATGCCCAGGGCCTGGGCGTGTGGCTGGATCGCGAGGCGCGCGCGTGAGCGGGGTGCTGTATCTCGCCTCGAAGTCGCCGCGCCGTCGCGAGCTGCTGGGCCAGCTCGGCATCGCCCACGTGGTGCTGGAGATCGAAATCCCCGAAGTGCGCGAAGCCGGCGAGCCGGCACTCGACTACGTGCAGCGCGTCGCCCGCGAAAAGGCCGAAGCCGGCTGGAACCGCGTTGGCCACCAGCCCTTCGCCCGCGTGCTGGCGGCCGACACCGAGGTCGTCCTCGATGATGAAGTCTTCGGCAAGCCGCGCGACGCGCTGGACGCCGCCGCGATGCTGCGGCGCCTGTCCGGCCGTCGCCACCAGGCCGTCTCGGCGATCTGCTTGGCCGATGCGCAGGGCAGTCGCGAAGCCCTGTGCATCACCGAGGTCGAGTTCGACACGCTCGACGAGGCGCGCATCGCCGCTTACATCGACAGCGGCGAATGCTTCGGCAAGGCCGGCGCCTACGCCATCCAGGGCCGCGCCGCGGCCTTCATCCGTCGCATCGAAGGCAGCTACAGCGGGGTGATGGGGCTGCCGCTGTTCGAGCTGGCGAGGATGGTTTGAGAGCGTTTCGCCGCGGCGTCGCGGTGCAGGTGCTCTCGAAGATACCTCGACTCGTCGTCCCCGCGGAGGCGGGGATCCAGTGGTCTTGCGACTGGGGCAGGCTGGGACTGGGCCCCCGCCTTTGCGGGGGCGACGAGCAATCTGTTCGCGAGCGTACAGTTTCGCGTGAGCTGAGACCCGGATAGTGCGGGCGCCTGAGCGTTTCGATCACCTTGGATGAGTTCGTTGCTCGCCTTGTTTCTGTGGAAGCCTGCTTGCGGGTGACTCGAGGTCGATACATGGCCTGGCACTGAACTTCGCGAAGATGCTCGCCAACTCAACAGCAGCAGTTCGTAATGCCGAGTTCCGGATCCGCAGAAGTGCCCGCGCTGCCCTTTCGACTCCCGATTCCCGATTCCCTATTCCCGGCTCAAATCCACCCACACCAGCCGGTGATCGCTCGCCGTCACCCAGTCGCTACCCGGGGCGCCGCGCTTGGGCCAGAACACGCCCGCCTCCAGCACCTCGAAGCCCTTTGAAGGCAGCACATAGTCGACGCGCATGGTGCCGCTGCGCGGGCTGAACTGGGCGGTTTCGGTGTGCGGGTCGCCGCGTCGGGCCAGGTCGGCGCCGTTGCCCGGCTGGAAGGTCAGCGAGGCCTCGAAGCTGCCTTCGCTGCGCGGCGCGGGCTCGGACTGCACGCGCGGATGCTCCAGCAGGCCCTGGATGGCGCCGGGCAGGCTGTCGCCCTCGATCGGATCGGCGTTGAGATCACCAGCGATGACGAAACGCGCATCGGCCGGCAGTGGGCCGCGGCGGCCCTGGTCGTCGACCATCCAGTCGGCGCCGTCGAGGTAGTCGCGCCACAGCTTCAGCTCGTCGTGGTTGCGGACCTTGTTGCGACCCTCCGGCCCGTCGAAGGCCGGTGGCGTGGGATGCGCGGCCAGCAGGTGGATGCGCCCCAGCGGGGTGTCGATGGGCAGGTCCCAGTGCGATTTCGAGGACAGGCGCAGCTGGGCCCAGATCTCGGGCGGATACCAGGGCGCGTCGGCATCCGGCAGGCGCGGCTGCAGGGCGCCCGGCAGATCCGCCCAGCGCAGATGCTGGAACGTGCGCGCGGCTTCGACATCGATCGGATAGCGCGACAGCACGAGCATGCCGTACTGACCGGGGTGGCGGCCGAAGCCCCAGGCGTCGCCGGGGTCGCCGAGCTCGCCGTTCTGGTCGAGGTCGAGTCCGCTCGGCTCGCCGGTGTTGACCGGCGCGTGGAAGGCGTAGGGATAGTCGAGCGGCGCGAGCCCGGACTGGCCGACGCCGAGATAGCGCTCGCGGAACAGCCGCGCCGCTTCGCCGGCCTCGTCGCGGTCCAGTTCGTTGAGCAGCACGATGTCCGGCCGCACGGTCTGGATGACCGCCGCCAGCTTGCGCGCCTGTGAGTCATCGCCGCGCAAGCGCTCGAGCACGGCGCCGGGCTGGTCATCGGTCAGGGCCAGGTTGTAGGTGGCGATGCGCAGCTTCACCGGCTCGGGTGCTCCAGAAGTGCAGGCGGTCAGGGAGAGGGCGAGGCCCAGCAGCAGGGCGCCGGCGCGAATCAGGGCGGGCATGCGGGCATCCGTGGTTCGAAGGCCAGGCAGCATAGCCGCAGCGGATGACGGCTGCAGGTCGTCCTCACGCCCGCGTGCTAGCATTCGCCGGCCACGCGGGAGAGACCTGCCGGCCTTCGGGTCGGACGGCGCCGAAGGAGCAACCGCCCCGGAAACTCTCAGGCAAAAGGACCGGGTGGCCCGGCTGACGCGTCTGCTCGCAGACTCGCCCGCCGCGCGCAGCACGCATCTGGAGAGAGATCCGGCGCATTCTGTACTGCGCCTCGGGTCCGCCGACGGGATAACGCTCTCAGGCGAACAGACAGATGGGGCGCCCACGCCGGACGGGTTGTCGTCCGGTTGCCGAGCGCCGCCCCGTGTCCGACACCCGCATGCCCACCACGCCCGATCGCTCGCGCCCCGCGCGCAGCGGCGCGCGCGCGTGCCTGCGACACGCGACGGCGCCGATCGATTGCCCCTTGCCCCAGGTGCCCGCGCCATGAGCTCCACCTCCCATCTGCGTCAGCCCCACGTCGCCCGCGAGTTCGCCGATCGCCACATCGGCCCTTCGCCCCAGGAAATCCGCGAGATGCTCGAAGCCGTCGGCTGCGACAGCCTGGAGCAGCTGATGGCCGAGACCCTGCCGGCTTCGATCCGCCAGCAGCAGCCCCTGCGCGGCATGGAGCCGGCGCTGTCCGAGGTCGAGGCGCTGGCCCGCCTGCGCCAGATCGCCGGCCGCAACCAGGTGTTCACCTCGCTGATCGGGCAGGGCTACCACGGCACGCTGACGCCGCCGGTCATCCTCCGCAACATTCTCGAGAACCCCGCCTGGTACACGGCCTATACGCCCTACCAGCCGGAGATCAGCCAGGGCCGGCTGGAGGCCCTGCTGAACTTCCAGACGCTGATCACCGAGCTGACGGGACTTGATGTCGCCAACGCCTCGCTGCTGGACGAAGCCACCGCCGCCGCCGAGGCCATGGCCGTGGCCCAGCGCGTGTCGAAGTCGAAGTCCAAGGCCTTCTTCGTCGATGCGAACTGCCACCCGCAGAGCATTGCGGTCATGCGCACCCGCGCCGAGCCGCTGGGCTGGCAGCTGATCGTCGGCAACCCCGAGACGGATCTCGACGCCAGCGCCGTGTTCGGCGCGATCCTGCAGTACCCGGACACCCATGGCGCCCTGCGCGATCCGCGCGCGGTGATCGAGAAGCTGCATGCCGCCGGCGCGATCGCGGTGATGGCCGCCGACCCGCTGGCGCTGACCCTGCTGACGCCGCCGGGCGAGCTCGGTGCCGACATCGCCATCGGCAGCACGCAGCGCTTTGGCGTGCCGATGGGCTACGGCGGCCCCCACGCCGCATACATGGCAGTGCGCGATGCGATCAAGCGTTCGATCCCGGGCCGCCTGATCGGCGTCTCGGTCGACTCGCGCGGCGCGCCGGCCTATCGCCTGGCCCTGCAGACCCGCGAGCAGCACATCCGCCGCGACAAGGCGACCTCGAACATCTGCACCGCCCAGGTGCTGCTGGCGGTGGTGGCCTCGATGTATGCCGTCTACCACGGCCCGGAAGGCCTGCAGCGCATCGCGCACCAGGTGCACCGGCGCACCGCGACCCTGGCCGAGGGCCTGCGTCGCCTCGGCTTCAAGCCTGAGCAGGACGCTTTCTTTGACGCGATCACGGTCGACGTCGGCAGCCAGCGCGCGGCCATCGTCGAGCACGCGCTGGCCGCGCAGATCAACCTGCGCCTGATCGGCGACACCCGCCTCGGCATCGCGCTGGACGAGACCACCACGCCCGAGATCGTCGAGAAGGTCTGGACGATCTTCGGTCGCGCCCTGAACTATGCGGCGATCGAGGAGAACGCGGCTTCCGCGATTCCCGAAGCCCTGCAGCGCCGCGGCGCCTGCCTCAAGCATCCGGTGTTCAGCAAGTACCGCTCGGAGACCGAGCTCCTGCGCTACATGCGCAAGCTGGCCGACCGCGACCTGGCGCTCGACCGCGCGATGATCCCGCTGGGCAGCTGCACCATGAAGTTGAACGCCACCGCCGAGATGATCCCGATCACCTGGCCCGAGTTCGGCGCCCTGCATCCGTTCGCGCCGGCCGAGCAGGCGCATGGCTATCGCGAGCTGTTCGAGGACCTCAAGCGCTGGCTGGTCGAGATCACCGGCTACGACGCGATCAGCCTGCAGCCGAACTCCGGCGCGCAGGGCGAGTACGCGGGCCTCTTGGCGATCCGCGGCTATCACCTCGCGCGCGGCGACAGCCACCGCACGGTCTGCCTGATTCCTTCATCCGCGCATGGCACCAACCCGGCCTCGGCGCAGATGGTCGGCATGGACGTGGTGGTGGTCGAGTGCGATCGCGAGGGCAATGTCGATGTCGACGACCTGCGCGCCAAGGCCGAGAAGCACAGCGCCAACCTCGCCGCGCTGATGGTCACCTATCCCTCGACCCACGGCGTGTTCGAGGAGCGTATCCGCGAGATCTGCGAGATCGTGCATGCCCACGGCGGCCAGGTGTACCTGGACGGCGCCAACATGAATGCGCAGGTCGGCCTGTCGCGTCCGGGTGACTACGGCGCCGACGTCAGCCATCTCAACCTGCACAAGACCTTCTGCATCCCGCATGGCGGCGGTGGCCCCGGCATGGGCCCGATCGGCGTCAAGGCGCATCTGATTCCCTTCCTGCCCGGTCACCCGGAGCTCGACGGCGGCAAGGCCCCGGTGGGTCCGGTCTCGGCCGCGCCCTATGGCTCGTCCTCGATCCTGCCGATCTCCTACGCCTACATCCTGATGATGGGCGGCGAGGGCCTGAAGAAGGCCACCGAGGTCGCGATCCTGTCGGCCAACTACATCGCCGACCGCCTGCAGCCGCACTTCCCGACCCTGTACCGCAACCACAACGGCCGCGTCGCGCACGAGTGCATCATCGACCCGCGTCCGCTGAAGGACGCCTGCGGCGTCAGCGTCGACGACATCGCCAAGCGCTTGATCGACTATGGCTTCCACGCGCCGACCATGAGCTTCCCGGTCGCCGGCACGCTGATGATCGAACCGACCGAGTCCGAGGCCAAGGCCGAGATCGACCGCTTCTGCGAGGCGATGATCGCGATCCGCCGCGAGATCGCCGAAGTCGAGGGCGGTCGTTTCGCCATTGAACAGAGCCCGCTGCGCCACGCCCCGCATACCGTGCACGACCTGGTCGACGCCGACTGGTCGCACCCGTACTCGCGCGAGGAAGCGGTGTTCCCGGCCGGCGTGTCGCGCACCGACAAGTACTGGTGCCCGGTCGGCCGCGTCGACAATGTCTACGGCGACCGCAACCTGATGTGCACCTGCCCGAGCCCTGAGGAGTATCGGGACGAGGCGGCCTGAGCAAAGGTCTGGCCTGCGCTCCTTCCATGAGGGGCGCAGGCCTGGCGTTGATCAGTGCCCCCGTTCGCCTTGGGCTGCAGTTGAGGTGCGTGGATGAGTGCGGATCCTTTTGCCGACCCGGCAGCTGTTGCACGCTACATCGAGGAAACGCCGCGGCGCGTGCCGGGCTTTGCCGATCTGCACCGCAGGGTCGTGCAGCTGCTGTCCGAGCGGGCGCCGGCAGAGGCCCGCATCCTGGTGCTGGGCGCGGGCGGCGGGCTTGAGCTGAAGGCGTTTGCCGAGGCGCGTCCGAGCTGGACCTTCGTCGGTGTGGATTCCTCAGAGCCCATGCTCGACCTGGCCAGCAAAGTGCTCGGGCCGCTGGGTTCCCGTGAGGAGCTGCTGCACGGCCTCATCGAGGACGCGCCCGCGGGGCCTTTCGATGGCGCGACCTGCCTGTTGACGCTGCATTTCCTGGACATCGACGAGCGGCTCGCGGTACTGCGCGCACTGCGCCAGCGGCTCAAGCCCGGCGCGCCGCTGCTCATCGCCCACCACGGCGATCCCGGCGCGGGGCAGGTCGTGGACTGGCTGGCGCGGACCGTGCGATTTGCCACGGGCCCGCAGGGCGATGCGACGACAGCTGTGGAGTCAGCCCAGCGCATGGCCGAGCGCCTGACCCTGCTCACTGCAGGCCAGGAAGCGACGCTGCTGCGCGAAGCCGGCTTCATCGAGCCGTCGATGTTCTACGCCGCGCTTTCCTTCCAAGGCTGGGTGGCCTACGCCGGCCGCGGCTAGGAACATCGGGGCGGGTGCATTCGGTGCGGCCGGTCAGCATGCGCTCTGCGGTGGGCGCGGATCGAGTACGGGTTGCTTGCATCCTGCGTGCTCCGACCTTCCGTCATCTGCGAAGGCCCTCCTGGGCGCGGAGACGCATTCCTAGTGTCCTGATAGGATTCCGCACCTTTCACGCGCGGGCCACCGGGATGCTTCGCTTTCGCAGTTTGACGTTCTGGATCCTGGTCGCCCTCGCACTTGGCATCGCCGCTGGCTATGCGGTCAACCGCACGGTGGCGGATCCGAGCGCGGTGATCGCCCATCTCGGTCTTGTCACCACGGTGTTCCTGCGGCTGATCAAGATGATCATCGCGCCGCTGGTGCTCGCCACCCTGGTGGTGGGCATCGCCAAGATGGGCGATGGCGCCGCGGTGGGGCGGGTTGGGGTCAAGGCGGTCAGCTGGTTCCTGCTGGCCTCGGCGGCATCGCTGTCCCTCGGGCTGCTGATGGTCAATCTGCTGGCCCCGGGCGTCGGCTTGGACGTGACCCTGCCTGAGGCCGATGTCCAGACCGGCATCTCGGCGACTGCGATGTCGATGCAGGACTTCGTCACCCACCTGGTGCCAACCAGCATCTTCGACGGACTGGCGCGCAACGAGATCCTGCAGATCGTGGTGTTCTCGGTGTTCTTCGGCGCGGCCTGCGCGGCGATCGGCGAGAAGGGCAAGGCCCTTGTCGACGCGCTGGAGGGCCTGTCCTACGCCATGCTCAAGCTGACCATGTACGTGATGTGGTTCGCGCCGCTGGCCGTGTTCGCAGCGGTCGCCTCCACCGTTGCCAAGAGCGGCTTCGGCATCCTCGCGGTCTACGGCGAGTTCATGGCCGGTTTCTACCTGTCGATGCTGCTGCTGTGGCTGCTGCTGTTCGGCGCCGCCTTCCTGGTGATCGGCCGGCGCGCGATGCGCCTGTTCGGCATCGTCCGCGAGCCGGTGATGCTGGCCTTTGCCACCGCCTCCAGCGAGGCCGCCTATCCGCGCACCCTGGCCCAGCTGGAGCGTTTCGGCTGCAGCAACCGCGTGGCCTCCTTCGTGCTGCCGCTCGGCTATTCGTTCAACCTCGACGGCTCGATGATGTATTGCACCTTCGCGGTGATGTTCATCGCCCAGGCCTACGGCATCGAGCTCAGCTGGGCGCAGCAGCTGACCATGCTGCTGATCCTGATGGTGACCTCCAAAGGCATGGCCGGGGTGCCGCGCGCTTCGCTGGTGGTGATCGCCGCCACGCTGGCGCAGTTCGACCTGCCCGAAGCCGGCCTGCTGCTGCTGCTCGGCATCGACCACTTCCTCGACATGGGGCGCTCGGCCACCAACGTGATCGGCAACAGCGTCGCCACCGCCGTGGTCTCGAAGTGGGAGGGCCAGCTGCGCGCCGAGGGCGAGGCCGCGCCCGAGCTGATCGCAGCGACGGCCGAACCGGGCGATTCGAGCGCGCCTCGCGTCTGATCGGCATACCCGCAAGTACGGGCCTTGTGCTTTGGTTTCCAGCAAGCCTCTGCACGCGATCTCCACTATCATTCGCGGTTCTTGAATGGCTCAGCCCCCGAGCCAAGAAGCCCCGCCATGTCGACTGCCGATCGCACCCTGCTGGATCCCATCCTTGAAGCACTGAACAGGAGGCTGCCGGCGCCCCGGCAGGGTGATGCCGCCGCACTGGCGCGACGCTTCTTCGGGCGCATGCCCGAGGACGAGCTGGCGGCGCGGTCGCCCCAGCTGTGGGCGGCGCTGGTGGCCGATCTGCTGGAGTTCATGCGCGAGCGCCGACCCGGCGCGCCCAAGCTGCGCATCTTCAACACCCAGGCCAGCGAGGGCTGGGACAGCGCGCATACGGTGGTGCAGATCGTCAACGACGACATGCCCTTCCTGGTCGATTCGGTGAGCATGGCCGTGGCCGCCTGCGAGCTGCAGCTGCACGCCATCATCCATCCGGTGCTGCAGGTGCAGCGCGACCCGGGCGGCCACGTGCTGGGTCTGGGTGAGCGTGGCGCCGACGAGTCGGTGATGCATCTGGAGATCGACCGCCTCGCCGAACCCGAGGACCTGCGCCGCGTGCAGGAGACCATCCTCAACGCCCTGGCCGACGTGCGCAGCTGCGTGCGCGACTGGTCGCCGATGCGCGAGCGCATGCTCGCCACCATCGCTGCGATGGACGCGCGGCCGATGCCGATCAGCGAGGACGGCCGCCGCGAGGCGCAGGAGTTCCTGCGCTGGGCCGCCGATGACCACTTCACCTACCTTGGCTACCGCGAGTACCGCCGCGACGATTCCACCGGCGAGGACCTGCTCTACGCGGTGCAGGGCACCGGGCTCGGCATCCTCTCGGGCAAGGACGCCACCGCCAAGCCGCGGCCGCTGAAGACCCTGGCCGCCACCCATATGCCGCAGTCCGGCGCGGTGGGTGCGCTGATCCTCACCAAGACCAATGCGCGCAGCTCGGTGCACCGTCCGGGCTACATGGACTACATCGGCGTGCTGGTGTTCGACGAGAGCGGCCGCGCGGTCGCCGAGCACCGCTTCCTCGGCCTCTACACCTCCAGCGCCTACGCCTCGCGGCCCTGGACCATCCCGCTGGTGCGGCAGCGCTACGAGCACGTGATGCGCGAATCGGGCCTGGCACCCAACAGCCACAGCGGCAAGTCGCTGCGCCATATTCTGGAATCGCTTCCGCGCGACGAGCTGTTCCAGTCCGGCGAGGACGAGCTCTACCAGACCGCGCTGGGCATCCTGGCCCTGCAGGAGCGCGCGCGCGCGCGCCTGTTCCTGCGCCGCGACCGCTATGGCCGCTTCTACTCGGCGCTGATCTACATCCCGCGCGACCGCTACAACACCGACGTGCGCCTGCGCACCGAGGCCCTGCTGCGCGAGGCCCTGCACGGCGAGCGTCTCGACACCAATGTGCAGATGGGTGATTCGCCGCTGGCCCAGCTGCACATGATCGTGCGCCCGCGCGCGGGTGAATCGGTCGAGGTCGATGTCGCCTCCGTGGAAGCACGGCTGGCGCAGATCGTGCGCAACTGGCACGACGAGCTGCGCGACCTGCTGGTGCAGTCGCACGGCGAAGAGCGCGGCCTGAAGCTCACCCAGCGCTACGGTAAAGCCCTGCCGGTCGGCTACATCGAGCAGGCCTCGCCCGAGGTCGCCGCCGCCGACGTCGAGCAGGCCGCGGCCCTGCACGGGCCCGAAGACCTGCGCCTGCGCCTGTACCGCAGCAGCCGCGAAACCGGTTCGCGCCTGCGCTTCAAGCTGTTCCGCTACGGCAGCCCGATCGTGCTGTCGGACGCGCTGCCGATGATGGAGAACATGGGCCTGCGCATCCTTTCGGAGCATCCCTTCGAAATGGAGGTCGCCTCCGAGTCGATCTACATCCAGGACTTCGAGGTCGTCAGCGGGCAGGAGCAGGTCGGCTTCGGCAGCCTCGACGTCGAAGCCCTGCGCGGCCGTTTCGAAGACGCCTTCGAACACATCTGGCGCGGCCACGCCGAAAGCGACGGCTTCAACGCGCTGATCCTCAGCGCCGGCCTCGACTGGCGCCAGGTGTCGATGCTGCGCGGCTACTGCAAGTACCTGCTGCAGGCGCAGGCACCGTTCTCGCAGGCCTACATGGAGGCCACGCTCAACCGCTACCCGCTGATCGCGCGCGTGCTGGTCGAGTACTTCCACGCCCTGTTCGATCCCTCGCGCCTGGGTGAAAGCGAGGCCGAGCGCAGCGAGGGTGCTGCGGCCCTGCGTGCGGGCCTGCTGACCGTGGCCGGCAATGATCCGGGCGAAGCGGTGCTGGCGCAGATCGATGCCGTGGCACAGGCGCGCGGGCTCGATTCCGGTGCGCTCGTCGATGTTTGCGACGACGCCCTCGGCGTGCTGCTGGAGGGCGTGTCCAGCCTCGATGAGGACCGCATCCTGCGCAGCTTCCTCGGCGTCATGCAGGCCACCCTGCGCACCAGCTACTTCCAGCGCCCGGGCGGCCGGCACCGCGACTACATCAGCTTCAAGTTCGATCCCAATGCGGTGCCCGAGCTGCCGAAGCCGCGGCCCTATCGCGAGATCTTCGTCTACGGTCCGCGCGTCGAGGGCGTGCACCTGCGCTACGGCCCGGTGGCCCGCGGCGGCCTGCGCTGGTCGGACCGTCGCGAAGACTTCCGCACCGAGGTGCTGGGTCTGGTCAAGGCGCAGATGGTCAAGAACACGGTCATCGTGCCGGTCGGCGCCAAGGGCGGCTTCTACGCCAAGCGTCCGCCGATCGGCGGCGACCGCGACGCCGTCCTGGCCGAGGGCATCGCCTGCTACCGCCTGTTCATCAACGGCCTGCTCGACATCACCGACAACCTCAACGACGCCGGCGTGATCCATCCGCAGGACGTGGTGCGTCGTGATGGCGATGACCCCTACCTGGTGGTTGCCGCCGACAAGGGCACGGCGACCTTCTCCGACATCGCCAACGCGATCTCGCTGGAGCACGGCTTCTGGCTGGGCGACGCCTTCGCCTCGGGCGGTTCGGTGGGCTATGACCACAAGGGCATGGGCATCACCGCCAAGGGCGGCTGGGAGTCGGTCAAGCGCCATTTCCGCGCGCTGGGCATCGACTCGCAGAGCCAGGACTTCACCTGCGTCGGCATCGGTGACATGTCGGGTGACGTGTTCGGCAACGGCATGCTGCTGTCTAAGCACATCCGCCTGGTCGCCGCCTTCGACCACCGCCACGTGTTCCTCGATCCGAGCCCCGATGCAGCGCGCAGCTATGTCGAGCGCGAACGCCTGTTCAAGGTGCCGCGCTCGTCCTGGGAGGACTACGACAAGTCGCTGATCAGCGCCGGCGGCGGCGTGTATGCGCGCAGCCTGAAGTCGATCCCGATCAGCCCGCAGGTGCGCGAAGTGCTGGGCCTGGGCGAGGGCGTGAGCGCGCTGTCGCCGAACGACCTGCTCACCGCGATCCTGAAGGCGCCGGTCGATCTGCTCTGGAACGGCGGCATCGGCACCTACGTCAAGGCCAGCAGCGAGACCCACGCCGAAGTCGGCGACCGCGCCAACAACGCGATCCGCGTCAACGGCGGTGAGCTGCGCTGCCGCGTGGTGGGCGAGGGCGGCAACCTCGGCATGACCCAGAAGGGCCGCATCGAGGCGGCGCTGAACGGCGTGCTGCTCAATACCGACTTCATCGACAACTCGGCCGGCGTCGACACCTCGGACCACGAGGTCAACATCAAGATCCTGCTGAACGATGCGGTGACCCGCGGCGAGCTGTCGACGCCGGACCGCAACGTGCTGCTGGCCGAGATGACCGGCGAGGTCGAGCAGCTGGTGCTGAACGACAACTACCGGCAGAACCAGGCCATCAGCATGATGGAGCGGATGAGCGTCTACCGCCTGGGCTCGAAGCAGCACTTCATTCGCACGCTGGAAGGCCAGGGCCTGCTGGATCGCCAGCTGGAGTATCTGCCCTCGGACGCCGAGTTCAGCGAGCGCAAGGCGCGCGGCCTGGGCCTGACGCGTCCGGAGCTGTCGATCCTGCTGTCGTACTCGAAGATCGTCGCCTTCCAGCAGCTGCTCGAATCGGACGTGCCGGAAGACCCGTACCTGTCGAAGGAGCTGGTGCGCTACTTCCCGCAGGCCCTGCAGGAGCGCTATGCCGAGCACATGCAGCGCCACCGTCTGCGCCGCGAGATCATCGCCACCGCGGTGACCAACTCTATGGTCAACCGCATGGGCGCGACCTTCCTGATGCGCATGCAGGAAGACACCGGCCGCAGCCCGGCGCAGATCGCCAAGGCCTACAGCATCGCCCGCGAAGTGCTGGATGCCCGCGGCCTGTGGGCGGACATCGATGCGCTGGACCTCGCGGTGCCGGAGTCGGCGCAGATCGACGCCCTGCTGGAAATCTGGGCGCTGCTGCGCTCGATGACGCGCTGGCTGCTGAACCGCCCCGGCGACCGTTTCGACATCGCCGAGGCCGTGGGCCGCTACCAGCCGGGCATCGAGGCCCTGCGCGGCGCGCTGCCGGAGATTCTGTCCGAGACCGACCGCAGCCGCTTCGCCGAGGCCTGCGCGCGCTGGCAGGAGGCCGGTCTGCCGCAGTCCCTGGCGCAGCAGCTGGCGACGCTGTCGATGCTGTATTCGGCGCTGGATGTGGTCGAGGTCGCCAGCGTGCACAGCCTGCCGGTCACCGACGTGGCGCGCGTCTATTCGGGACTCGGCGAGGCCCTGCACCTGCAGTGGCTGCTGCAGAAGATCGAGGAGCTGCCGGTCGAGGGCCGCTGGCACGCGCTGGCGCGCGGCTCGATGCGCGACGAGATGCAGCAGCAGCAGGGCGCGCTCGTCGCCCAGGTGCTGCGCCACGGCAAGGGCGATGTCGGCAAGCGCCTGGCCTCCTGGCTGGGGCGCGACGACACCGCGCTGAAGTTCACCTTGAGCATGTTCGCCGACATGCGCACCCAGCTGGCGATGGACTATCCCACCGTGTCGGTGGCGGTGCGTCGCCTGGCCCAGCTGGCGGCGGCGGGCAGCGCCTGAGTCCACGTCATCCCGAAGCAGGCGGCATCGATGCGATCCATCGCTGGATGCCGCCTGCACGCGGACATCGCCCTATGGCATGGTGAAGGCGAATCCCGGCCTCCGTGGTCGGGGCTCGCTTGAAGGCCCCTCGCTGACCGAACCGACAGGACCCCGCCATGCGCATCGCCGTGCTCGCCAGTCGCACCCCCGAGGCCCAGGCCGCACGGGCCGAGTTGGAGGCTTTGCACACGCCGGTCGAGCTCGACCAGTGCGAGGCCGTGGTCGCAATCGGCGGCGACGGCTTCATGCTGCAGACCCTGCACCGCACACAGGCGCTGGGCGTGCCGGTGTTCGGCATGAAGACCGGCAGCGTCGGCTTCCTGATGAATGCCTGGCGGGCCGAGGGCCTGGTCGAGCGCATCCAGGCGGCGCAGGCGGCCGTGCTGCGGCCACTGGAGATGCTGGCGATTTCCGAATCCGGCAGCAGCACCGGCGCGCTCGCCTTCAACGAAGTCTCGCTGCTGCGCCAGACCAAGCAGGCCGCCAAGATCCGCATTCGCCTGAACAATGCGGTGCGCCTCGATGAGCTGGTCTGCGACGGCATCATGATCGCCACGCCGGCCGGCTCGACGGCCTACAACCTGTCGGCGCACGGGCCGATCCTGCCGCTGGACAGCTCGGTGCTGGCGCTGACTCCGATCAGCCCCTTCCGCCCGCGGCGCTGGCGTGGCGCCATCCTGCGCTCCGACGCCGAAGTCAGCTTCGAAATCCTCGACCACTACAAGCGCCCGGTCAGCGCCACGGCCGACTCCACCGAGATCCGCGATGTGGTCGAGGTGCGCGTGCGGCAGAGCCCCGAGCGCACCGTGCAGCTGCTGTTCGATCCCGAGCACAACCTGGAGGAGCGCATCCTGGCCGAGCAGTTCGAAGCCTGAGCCCATGCGCTTCGCGGTCAGTATCGTCAGTCCGCCCGGCTACACGCACCAACGCGCCTTTGCCGAAGTCGCCGAGACCCTTCACCACGGCCTGATCGCGCTGGGTCACGACTCGGTGCTGTCGACCCGGCTGGACAACCGTCGCCGCCGCCACATCGTGTTCGGCCCGCACCTGCTGCCGCGCGCGCCGCAGGCGCTGCCGCCGGAGAGCATCCTCTACAACCTGGAGCAGCTCGGCCGCGGCGGCCACTGGGATACCCCGGCCTACCGTGCCCTGCTGCGCGCGCATACGGTCTGGGACTACGCGCCCTCGAACATCGAATCGCTGGCGCGCGAGGGCATCGCCGCCGCGCACCTGCCGATCGGCTGGATGCCGCAGATGCGGTGTATTGCCGACGCGCCGCTGCGCGATGTCGACGTGCTGTTCTACGGCAGCCTGTTCGAGCGTCGCCAGCCGGTGCTGAAGGCGCTTGAGGCCAGCGGGCGACGGGTCAAGGTCCTGTTCAACGTCTATGGCGCCGAGCGCGACGCGTGGATCGCACGCAGCCGCGTGGTGCTCAATTTCCACGGCTACGAGGCCTGTCTGTTCGAGGCGGTGCGGGTGTCCTGGCTGCTCGGCAATGGCGCCTGCGTGCTGGCCGAGCACGGTGCCGATGCCGCGCTGGAACATGACTATCGCGAGGCCGTGGAGTTCGCCGGGTACGCGCAGCTGGTCGACGCCTGCCTGCACCTGCTCGACAGCCCCGCTCGCCAGCAGCAGCTGCGCGAAGCCGGGCCGGCCCTGATGCAGCGCCTGGATCTGCGGCCCGCGCTGCAGCGCTGTCTGGAACGGCTGACGCAATGAGCGCCACCCTGTTTGCGGCCGCCGCAGCACCGCCTGCACAGCCCGGGTGGCATGGCTGGCGACCCGCCCGGCGCGGATGCGCTGTGCTTGAGAGCTTCCCAGCGCGGCGGCGCGGTGCAGGTGTACTCGAAGACATCTGGACTCGTCATCCGCACGGAGGCGGGGGATCCGGTGCGCTTGCCGCTGCGGCAAGTCCGGTCTGGGCCCCCGCCTTCGCGGGGGCGACGAACACGTGGGGGGCGCACGACTGCCCTTCATCGCCGCGCGCCGACTACGGCGTGCCAATGAAATCATGCACTCAGGTGTCTGCTTGTTGAGAGACAAGCCCATCTCATTCTCCATCCCTTGGCCCGAGGAGCAGGCATGCGACTGTGTCTGAACATGATCGTGCGCGACGAGGCGGCGGTGATCGAGCGCTGCCTGGCCTCGGTGCGGCCGCATATCGACGCCTGGGTGATCGTCGACACCGGTTCGGTCGACGACACGCCGGAGCGCGTGCAGCGCGCCCTGCAGGGGCTGCCGGGCGAGCTGCACCATCGCCCTTGGCGCGACTTCGCCCACAACCGCAACGAGGCGCTGCAGCTGGCACGTGGCCGCGGCGACTGGCTGCTGTTCATCGACGCCGACGAGTCCCTGGGCTGCGCGCCCGGCGCGGTCTGGCCTGGCCTGCAGGGCCCTGCGCAAATGCTGGAAACGCGCTTCGCCAATCTGCGCTACGACCGCCTGGCCCTGGTTGACGCGCGCCAGCCATCCGCCTGGCGCGGAGTGCTGCACGAGTACCTTGAGCTGGACCAGCCCGGACCGTATCCGCGCGTGCCGGGTTTCTGGATCGACGTCACCACCGAGGGCGCGCGCTCGCGCGACCCGCGCAAGTTCCACAAGGATGCCGCCCTGCTGCAGGCGGCCCTGCAGCGCGAGCCCGGCAACGCGCGCTACCAGTTCTACCTGGCCCAGAGCTGGCGCGATGCTGGCGAATGGGCGCAGGCGCGCGCGGCCTACCGGCAGCGTGCGGCGATGGGCGGCTGGGAGGAGGAAGTCTGGTACAGCCGCTTCGAGGCTGCGCGCATGGACGAGCTGCTCGGCGAACCGGCCGCGCAGGTTATCGATGCCTACCTCGCCGCCCATGACCAGCGTCCGCAGCGCGCCGAGCCGCTGGTGGCGCTGGCAAGCTATCTGCGCGGCCAGCAGCGCTGGGCCAGCGCCCGCGTCTTCGCCGAACGCGCCGCGCAGCTGCCGCTCGCGACCGATCAACTGTTCGTCGACGCCGCCGCCCACGGCTGGCGCGCCCGCGATGAGTGGGCGCTGGCCTGCTACTACACCGGCGACCGCGCGCTCGCGGGTCGACTCTGGCGCGCACTGCTGGAAGAGCAGAGCCTGCCGGCAGCCGAGCGCCTGCGCATCGAGGCCAACCTTGGCTTTGTTGATGCAGGTGGAAGCACTCCAGCGCAGGGATGATGCGCCGCGCGATGCGCTGCGGCCGCCAATCGGTCACTCTCGCGCTCGGCCGCAGGACGCGGCCGTCTGATCCGTCGGGGGGCGGAATCCATGGGCAACAACCTGATCTTCAGCGCCGGCCTGCCGATCGCACTCGCCATCGTCATGATCGGCCTCGGCCTGCACCTGGGCGTCGCCGACTTCAAGCGCGTCGCCACCGCGCCGCGCGCGGTGATCGTGGCCCTGGCCGTGCAGACCGGCGTGCTGCCGGCGCTCGCCTTCGGCCTGGTGTTCGCCTTCGCGCTGCCGACTGAACTCGGCCTCGGCCTGGTCCTGCTGGCAGCCTCGCCCGGCGGCGTCACCGCGAACCTGTTCTCGCATCTGGCGCGCGGCGATGTCGCGCTCAACATCACGCTCACCGCGATCAACAGCGCGCTCTGCCTGATCACTCTTCCGCTGTGGACCGCGCTGGGCCTCGCCTGGCTGATCGGCAGCGAGCAGGCGGTGCCGCCGCCGACGCAGAAGATCATCGAGGTCGGCCTGCTGGTGCTGCTGCCGGTGCTGATCGGCATGGGCCTGCGCGCCTGGAAGCCGGACCTCGCCCATCGGCTCGACAAGCCGGTGCGCATCCTCTCGACCCTGATCCTGGTGGCGCTGATCGCCGCTGCCGTGGTGATCGAGCGCAGGACGCTGGCCACCCATGCACTCGCGCTCGGCGGCGTGGTGCTGTTGTTCAACCTCGCCAGCCTGCTGTCCGGCTACTGGGCCGGGCGGCTCGCCAGGCTGGGCGTGCCCCAGGCCACCGCCATCGCCTTCGAGATCGGCATCCACAACGGCACACTGGCGATCTTTGTCGCGCTCAGCGTGCTGCAGATGCCCGCTGCCTCGGTGGCGCCGGCGCTGTACTCGCTGGCGATGTATGTCACCGGCGGCGCCTTCGCCTGGTGGATCCTGCGCCAGCGTCGCGCCGTGCAGGGCTAGCGGCATGGGCGCGCACCGCATCTTCGCGATGAAGTTCGCCAGCGTGTACGCGGCCTACGTCAACAAGGCCGAACGCAAGGGCCGCACGCGGGCGGAGGTCGACGAGATCCTCTGCTGGCTGACCGGCTACGACGCGGCCGGCTTGCAACATCAGCTTGCTACCGAAGCCAGCATCGAAGCCTTCTTCGCGCACGCTCCAGCGCTGAACCCGAACGCGCCGCTGATCAAGGGCGTGGTCTGCGGCGTGCGGGTGGAAGACGTCGAAGACCCGTTGATGCAGAAGATCCGCTGGCTGGACAAGCTCATCGACGAACTGGCGAAGGGCAGGGCGATGGAGAAGATCCTGCGCGGGTAGCGACCTCGCGCACACCACGGCCTGCTGTGATCGCCTGCTGGATAGCTTCTCAGCCCCGCGTTGCGGAGCAGGTGTTCCAAAGAAATGCGGATTCACCATCTCGCGCCGTGATTCACCCGCTCGTGCTCTGTGTAGGAGCCTGCTCGCAGGCGACCGCAGCCTCCGCGCCATGCCTACGCTGCGGGTCGCGAGCAAGCTCGCTCCTACAAACAGCTGGCCTTCTCGGGGGGCGACACCTGCAGAGGCGGTTGAGGGGTCTGTTTCTTGAGAGCAAGCGCGGTCCCTGCTCGCATCGCAGGGCTTGCTTCGCTCCCAGCCCGAGTCGCCAGTGCGCTGGCTGCAAGGTCCGGCTTGCGCCTTGTGCTTGGAGTCTCTTGCCTCAATGGGGGCCTTCAGCATCGAGTCGAGGCCGTGCGCAGATCCGCTGCCCCGAAGCGCCACGCGACGTCCCGCTCCCTACGCCCGCGGCGGTTTCGAGGTATGAGCCCGACGGAAGACATGCCCGTCGCGCGGCGCGCGCAGTCTAGCGCCGTACCGCTGTGGCATCCTCGCGGCTCTCGCGTATCCGGGGTTGATCGATGCCGCTGAACTGGAACGAGATCAGGGACCGCGTCGCACAGGCGGATGGGCCGGCGTGAGCGAGCGCCCCGGCAACCCTTGGCGCGAACTGCCAGTCGCCGCGCCCTTTGTGCCGGCCTGCGATACGCCCTGGCTGCCGCTGCTGCAGTCGCCTGAGGCGGAGGACAAGGACGAGCCGGCGAGCGCGGCGCTGAACCTCGAGCTGCAGCCTGAGCCCTTCTTCGGTCCACATGAGGCGCCGGTGGTGGTGCTGTTGTTGAACCCGGGTTTGGGGGCGGACGATGCCCGCCATCATTTGCGCGATGAGTTCACCCTCGCGCTGCGGGCACATCTCCAGAGCGAGTGCGGCGCGCCGCACTTCCATCTGCTGGACCCGAGCCGCGGCCCCGGCCATCGCTGGTGGCTGCGCCAGGTCGGGCCGGTGTTAAAGGCCTCCGGCTGCAGCGTCGAGCAGCTGGCCGCGCGCCTGCTGCGCATCGAGTTCTTCCCCTACCACTCGCGAGCCTTCGCCCACGCCCATCTGCGCCTGCCCTCGCAGCACTTCAGCTTTGCGCTGCTGCAGCGGGCGATGCGCCGCAATGCATTGGTGCTGTGCATGCGCGGCTGTCGCCACTGGTGCGGCGCGGTCCCCGGGCTTGCGACCTACGCCGACCTGCTGCGGCCGAAGAACCCGCGATCGGGGTCCCTGAGCGCGGGCAATCTGGGGGCCGAGGGCTTCGCGCGCGTGCTTGCTGCGCTCGATGTGGGCCGCGCTGCAACGCGAGCACGGGGCGTCTGAATGGAGGGCGTCGAGCACGTGTTCGCGCCACTGGCTCAGACAGTCTCTACCGCCCTGACGCGCGAAGTTGGGCCGCGCTGCGCTTGGCGCCAACCTACGAAGGTCGCGGCGTGCTGCAGTGCGCGGGTAGGTTGGGACAAGCCGCAGGCGCGTCCCAACATCGCAGACTCGCAGCTCGCCGCAGACTTGCCTCGCAAACGCGCTACATCCACAGGAGGACGCCGTGACCTTTCCCCTACGTCCAGAACGCTTCTGGGTATGAGCCAGACGGTGCATGCCACGGCGAGCCCCGAGCGTAGCCCATGTACCTGATCCCGTGGGATGGCGGAGATTTCCGCAGCAGACTCGCTGGCCGCCGCGCTCATCGCCGGGCTGCCTGCGCATGAGCGGCACTGAGTCGCCACGCTCCAGACTCGAGCACATCGGCTTCCGCGTTGTCGGCGAATGGCTGCTGGAAGAGGACAAGCTGCGCTGCGTGCTGAAAGAGTGCGCTGCAAGCACACACATCCTCTATGCCTTCCTGCTGGAGGGGGAGGTGGTCTACGTCGGCAAGACCGTGCTTCCACTCAAGCGACGCCTGTACGGCTACCAGAATCCGGGGCCGACGCAATCGACCAACATCAAGGGCAATGCCCTGATTCGCGATGCGTTGTCGCTTGGGCGGCGCGTCGAAGTGCTCGCCCTGCCGGACAACGGTCTGCTGCATTACGGCGGCTTCCACGTCAACCTGGCCGCGGGGTTGGAGGACAGCCTGCTCGCGACGCTGAAGCCCGCGTGGAATCGCAGCGGCGTGTGAGCGGTGGTTCACCGCACCCGATTCTTGGCGCCCGATCTGGGCAGGGCGAGCGACGGGCGGGGCTCAGCTCGCGTTGGGCCAGGGCCACCCTATATGCGCTGGATTCTGCACAGCCAGCGGCCTGCGGCCTGCGTCGCGTTGCAGGCAGCATCGAAGAAAGATGGATTCATCCACCCCGCGGGTGCGGGTCCAGCTCTCCTGCGACTCCGGCCAGGCTTGGCCCAGGTCGCGAGTGATCCTGGCGCCACGAGGACGCGCTCAGTCGGCGCTTGCGTCGCCGCTGTCCGACGCCTTGTGACGCTCGCGGTCGGTTTTCGCGCGCTCGGCAGCGAACTCGCTGTCTGCATTCCAGCTCGGCCAATCGCTGCTGTTCGCGATGGCTTCGATCAGGCGGTACACGGTTTGGGTGTCGGCGGTGGGGCCGCGCATGTCCCAGTTGTCGTCGTACTCGTCGGCGGGCTGGTGGTAGCGCTCGGCGAAGTACTTCGCGCGCGCGGCCTTGCCGGCGTCGATGCCGCCTTCGAGCAGGTCGGTGCCGGGCCCCAGCGTGAGCGCGGGCACGCCGGCGCGGGCGAAGGCGAAGTGGTCGGCGCGATAGAACATGCCGGCTTCCAGGTTCGGGTCGGGCGAGCGCAGGCGGCCGTCGATGGCGGCGGCGGCGTCGAGGCTGCGCTCCAGCGAAACCTTGCCGAGCCCCCAGGAGGAGATGTCGCGGGTCGGGCCATCCGGGCTCCACATTTCCATGTTGATCACCGCGGCGGTGGTGGCCAGTGGGCGCAGCGGGTGGGCGGCGTAGTACTGCGCGCCGAGCAGGCCGTTCTCCTCGGCGGTCAGGGCGAGGAACAGCAGGCTGCGCGCCGGGCGTTCTCCGGCGCTGAACACGCGCGCGAGTTCGATCATCGAGGCCAGCGCGGTGGCGTTGTCGACCGCGCCGTTGATGATGGTGTCGCCGCTGGCATCGGCATTCGGGGTGATGCCGAAGTGATCCCAGTGGCCGGAGACGATCACGGTCTCCCCGGCCTGGTCGCCGCCACGCAGCAGGCCGGCGACGTTGCGGCTGACGATCCGCGAATGCTGCACGTCGAAGGCGATGCTGAGTGACGCACCCTCGATGGCGCGCGCCTTGAACTCCGGCTGCTGGGCGGCGCGCTTGGCGGCCTCGAAGTCGAGGCCCGCATCGGCGAACAGCTGCACCGCCAGCGCGCGCTGCATCCAGCCGCGCATGCGCAGGTGATGGCGCTCGGCGTCGGCGCGCACGATGTCGTACTGCGGGCCGTTGCGGCCATTGCGCACCGTCGCCCAGGGGTAGGCTGCCGGAGCGTCCTCGTGGACGATCAGCACGCCGGCCGCGCCGCGCCGCGCGGCCTCCTCGTACTTGTAGGTCCAGCGACCGTAGTAGGTCATGGCGCGGCCGCCGAAGCGGCCTTCGCCGGCCTCGAAATCCGGATCGTTGACCAGCACCACCAGCAGCTTGCCGCGCACATCGAGCTCGCCGAAGTCGTCCCAGTCGAGCTCCGGCGCATGCACGCCATAGCCCGCGAACACCAGCGGCACGTCCTTCAGTTCGACGCGAGCGGCCGGGTGCAGGCTTTCAACCGCGATGTCCTCGCTGTTGACCAGGGCGCGCGTCTGTTCCTTGACGCGCAGGGTCGCCGCGACTGCGCCCTGGACTTCGCTGCGCACCAGGCTGACGCGCTGCGTCCAGCTGCCGTCGTCGCCGGCCGGCTCAAGACCGGCTTTGGCGAAGGCCTCCTGCAGATAGGCGACGGTCTTGTCTTCGCCAGGCGTGGCGATGGCGCGGCCCTCAAACGCATCCGATGCCAAGACACGGATGTGCTCGGCCAGCTGATCAGGCTGGATGCCGCCACCCGGCAGTTCAGCGGCCGCTGCCAGAGTGCAGGCGATCGCCAGCGGGAGGGCGATCAGACGATGGGCTTTCATGGTGGCTCCGTAATGCTCGCGACACTGATGATAGGACGCGGTGCGCCGTGCCGTATCGCAATGACGCTCGCTCAGGTGTCCGCTGGGCTGTGCTTCGCGCCGGAATTCCGGTGGGCGAACTCCACACGCCTGGGTCTGCCGCTGTTCGCGCGTGGCCGAGTTCTTGCTTGTGGGCAGCTGCGTACGTTGGGACGGTGTGTCCCACACGGCGCTGGGCTTCAGGAGAACCCCCCATGCGTGGACTGTTGTGCACTCTGGCGCTGATGATGGCGTCGCCGGCCGCTTTCGCCGAGTACGCCTTCCAGATCGAGAACAACACGGACCAGAAGATCGTCGCCATCGTGGTCTCCGAGGACGGCGAGGACTGGGGAGCCTTCGATATCGGCAACGGTATCGATGCGGGCGAAACCGCCGATCTGGTCTGGGATGCCAGCACCGACGAAAGCGGCTGCAACTGGTACTTCATGGCGCGCTTCGAGGACGACAGCGACTCGGAGCTGGTCGCCTTCGATTTCTGCGATGACGAGCTGGTCATCCAGTTCGATTGAGGCCGGCGACCCGGGCACAGCGCCCGCGCACCGAAGGCGCAGGGCCTGTACCGGCCCTGTGCCTGTCGCGCATCGGCACGGCTGCGAAGCCACCGGCTGCTGGCATCTGCGGCACGGCGCCGAGACGGCTGTGGCAGTGGCAAGGGGCATTGCCGGCAGCGCAAGGCGAGTGCTTCGCTGACGCCGAACCAGGGACGCACGAGCGCATTGCGGCGCCGGCCGCGTCCGCGAAAATCACTTGGCAGAACACAGGGCATGTACCCATGCGCAGCTTCTTGACGTGCCTCGGCGCCGTTCTTCTCTGCGCAGGGCTATCGATGCGGCCGGCGCAGGCCGAAGGCTTCCAGATTGGCGCGCCGCAGTACGAGTCCGCCGTCATGGGCGCCGAAGCCGAACGCCTGCGCCGCAGCGGTCATCTCGAAGCGGTGGTGCGCGCCCTGAACGCGCAGCTTCGGCTGCCGCAGCGCGTGACCGTGCGTCTGGTCGAGTGCGGTGAGTCCAACGCCTACTACGACCCGAACGCCTTCGAAATCCAGATGTGTCTGGAGCTGATGGAGGACATGGCAGCGGTTCTCGACGGGCAGTTCGAAGAGCCCTCGGTGGAGCTGGACGCCCTGTCCGGCGCTTGGCTGGGAACCCTGCTGCATGAGGTCGGACATGCGCTGGTGCACGCGCTGGAGCTGCCGATCACCGGACGCGAGGAGGATGTGGTCGATCAGCTGTCCGCCTGGATGTTGATCCAGGCCGCTGACACCGATGCCGTGCTCGGTTACGCGGCGACCTACTACGCCGAAGATCGTGACGCGGACGCTTCGGAGTTCGCCGGCGTGCACGCGCTGAATGAGCAGCGCTACTACAACCTGCTGTGCTGGGCGTATGGCAGCGATCCCGAGGCAGGTGCGGAACTCACCCAGTCCTGGCTGCTGCCCGAGGACCGCGCCGAGCTCTGCGCGGACGAATACGCCCAGATGGACCGCGCCTGGTCGCGCCTGTTGCGCGAACACCTCAAGCAGCCGATGGCGCAGCTGCGGATGCCCAGGCCGAACGCCAGCGGGATCCTGTTTGGCGGGGAAGCTGCGCCCGTCGCGGCGACCGTCGCCCAACCCGCTGAGGCACCGTCGAACGACAGCGTGCCCCGGGTCGGATCCATTGCCGAACGCACGGTGTCGCCGGCGCCGGCAACCCTCGGCCGCATCGAGAAGATCCGCAGTGGCACGACGGTCGAACGCGAGCCCGAGCTTCGGCAACCGATCAACCACCGCGGTGAGCGCGACTGAAATCCCCGAGGCGGTTTGGCTCGGCAGATGCGCGAACCAGAGGCGAGGTCTTGGCGGATGCGCTGCGCTTATCCCCCCTACGAGCACGAGTGACGCGGTGCCGCCACCGAAGCCTCACACCGATGTGCGCGTAGGGTACATAAGCGCAGCGCATGTACCAGAACCCGCGACAGGCCAGAGTTCGAGCGAGGATGTCGTGTGAAGCCCCGCGTTTCCGGCAGCCGATGGCGGATGCGCTGCGCTTATCCGCCCTACGAGCACGAGTGACGCGGTGTCGCCGCCGAAGCCTCAGACCCTCGTGCGCGTAGGGTACATAAGCGCAGCGCATGTACCAGAACCCGCCACAGGCCCGAGTCCGGGCGACCAGGTTGCCAGCGTCTCCGCGCCTCCGGCGCCACGATTGCGGGTGCGCTGCGCCCGTCCGGCTTGCGGTCACTAAGGTTCATTGTCAGGACGATCCAAGCGGCAAGACTCCAGGCGCAGCACCCTCTGCAGCTTGCCGCTGCGGCCGAGCAGCGGGGCGCAGCCGAGTCGCCCTTCAACCCGAACCTGGCCCAGCTCGCGCGCCCTCAGCCACTGTTTCAGCGCGCTGCGTGCACGCAGCAGAGCGGGGCGATCGGAGGTGTGCAGCTGCAGGCGCAGGCTCTGCGGCCCGGTCTGCAGCAGCTGGTAGTCGAACAGTCCAGCCTCGTCCTCGATGACGGTGCTGAGCGCGAGCGGCAGCAGGCTCTGTGCGGTGCCCTTCCGGTCGAGCAGCTGCAGGGTGTCGTCCTCGCGGCCCTGCACTTCGATCAAGGGCAGGCGGTTGCCGCAGCGGCAGGGCTCGCCGGTGAAGCGAACGCGGTCACCGAGCGCGTAGCGGATCAGCGGCTGCACGTGGTTGGCCAGGTTGGTCAGAAGGGTGGTGTGTGGCCAGGCGCCGAGCGGCACCGGGCGATGCTCGGCATCCACCGGCTCCAGGATCAGCCAATCGGCGTTCAGATGCAGGCCGCCAGCGGCGCATTCGCTGGCGATGCAGAAGAACTCAGAGGCACCGTAGCTGTTGCGTACGCGGCAGCCGAAGGCCTGTTCGAGCCGTTCGCGCACGGCCGGCCGCAGGGTTTCGCCGCCGCACCACAGCTCGCGCAGCGGCAGCTGCAGACGCCCGGCGCGCGCCTGCTCCGCCAGCAGTTCGGCTGCGGTCGGGTAGGTGGCCAGCACCTGTGGCTGCCAGCTGTTCAGGCTATGAACCAGCGCTGGCAGCGGGTCGAGGATGGAGAACGCACGCAGGACAGCCGCCAGCCAGGGCTGCGTGCGCCGCAATCGCTCGAAGGAGGCGATGCTGGCGAAGTGCCCACCGGTAGCGACCAGCAGCGCCATGCGCCCGCCTGTTGCGAGGGTGCTCAAGGCGCCGGCGCCGGCACTGCGCAGGCTTTCCAGCGCGTCGTAGACGCACAGCGCCGCGCGATCCTGCACGAACCAGCCGGGCTGGCCGTGGGTGCCCGAGCTTTCCCAGACCTGCCAGCGACCGTCGATCAGTTCGCCCACCCGATCGGGCTGTCGCAGCCAGGTCTCGACCCTGCCTGCATCCAGGTCGGTATCGCAGAGGCCGGCCTCGAAGTCCGCCATCAGCTCGGCCCGGCTCATTACCGGCAGCGAGTGCAGATCAATCGGTGCGCAGGTGGGCAGGGACGGCAGGCGACGTGCGTGCAGGCGGCTGTGCGTGCGCGCGTGTTCGAGCAGACGGCGCAGGCGCGCATCGCGGAGCTGGGCCAGCGCCTCGGCCGACAGCTGCGGCGCCAGCAGGACCGAGCAGTGCACCTGCGCCTGCTGCAGCGGCCACAGCGCGGCCTCGAACAGGCTCCAGGGATCCGGCAGGCGGACGGGCGTCATGGGCGGGCACCGACGCTGGGCGATGCCGGTCAATCTGGCAGCTCGCTCCGGCGGCGGCAAGCGCGGCCAAGACCGCGTCACCTCAGCCGATGTCAGCGCCGAGCCGCCCGCAGCAGGCGGATGGTTCTCACAAGCGCTCAGCTGCCGCCCGCGTCTGCGCCCTGCACCTGCGGCCTCGCCTTGCCCGCCAGCATCAGCCGCAGCAGGCAGGGCAGGAAGCTCAGGGTGACCACCGTCGAACAGAGCAGGCCGGCCAGCACCACCACGCCGACCCCGCGATAGAGCTCGGTGCCCGCGCCCGGCACCAGCACCAGCGGGGCGAGGCCGAACAGGGTGGTCAGCGTCGACATCAGGATCGGCCGCAGGCGTGCGCGCACCGCGTCGAGGATGGCCTCTTCCAGCGCCATGCCGCGATCGAGGTTGACGCGCGTGCGGTCGACTACCAGGATCGGATTGTTCACCACCGTGCCAAGCAGGATCAGGAAGCCGAGCATGGTGATCATGTCGAAGGGCTGGCTGAAGCCGCCCAGGCCCAGCGCCGCCGAGGCGCTGCCGGCGAGATTCAGTGCTAGCAGGCCGAGGATGCCGCCGGCCACGCCGGTGGGCACGGTGACCAGGATCAGCAGCGGATAGCCCCAGTGGGTGAAGATCGCCACCAGCAGCAGGTAGGACAGCAGGGTGGCGACCGCGAAATTGCCGAGCAGGGCTTCGCGAGTGGCATCGAGCTGGTCGGCCGCGCCGGTCAGGTCGACGCTGACACCGGGCGCGATCTCGCCCGCATTGCGCGCGGCCGGCAGCAGTTCCTCCTGCACGCGGGCCACCGCGGTCTCCAGCGCCACCGAGCGCGGTGGGATCACGAACAGGGTGACCGTGCGGCGGCCGTCGACGCGGCGCAGCGAGTCGCTGTCCACGGTCTCGACCAGATCGGCCAAGGCTGACAAGGGCAGCACCTCGCCGCCCGGCGTCAGCACCGGCTGCTGCGGCAGGGCCTGCAGGGTCTGCCGGTTGCCGGCGCCGCTGAACACGAAGACATCGACCGGACGATCCTCGATCAGCATCTGGTCGACGAAGGCGCCGTCCGACAGCGCCGCCACCGCGAAGCCGAAGCTGTCGGCATCGAAGCCGACCTCGGCCAGCCGCGCCCAGCGCGGACGTACCTCGACCAGCGGCTGGTCCAGCGACAGCGCCGAGGGCTCGCTGCTGAGCTGCGGGTCGTCGAACAGCTCGCCGGCCCGCCGCAGCAGGGCTTCGCCGGTGCTGTACAGCCCGGCCATGTCGGTGCCGGACAGCTCGATCGCCACCGCGCGGGTTCCGCCGTCATTGCTGGAGATGATCGAGCCGCGCGCCGAAAACGCGCGCATGCCCGGGTAGCTGCGGAAGAGTTCGCTGAGGCGATCCATCATCGCCTGCAGTTGATCGCCATCGACCGGTTCGCTGAGCACCATCAGGCTGCCGGCGCTGACGCTCATCGAGTAGTACTTGATCGGCGGGATCGGCAGCTCGCCGCGCTCAAACGCAGCGGCATCGCCATTCACCGCCGGGTCGATGGCGGTGCGGATCTCGGCGGCGATGCGCTCCATCTCGGCGAGGTTCTGCCCAGGCGGCGCGATCATGCGGGTGAACGCCTTGGGCTCCTCGCCCTCGGGCAGGTACTCGGCCGGCGGCGCCAGCCCGAACACCACGCCGAGCGTGATCGCCAGCGTCGCCAGCACGCAGGCCAGGGCGCGCCTGGGCTTCGCGATCAGCCAGGCGCTGGGCGCGGACAGGATCGGCGCATCGCCCGGCAGCGCGCCCTCGATGCGCGCGGCCCGTGAGAAGCGCGCGCTGGCGGCGGGGATGATGCCGATCGCCACCAGCATCGAGGCGAGGATCGCGGTGGCGATCGCGATGCCGATGTCGGAGTACAGCTGGCCGGCTTCCTGCTCGACGAACAGCACCGGCGCGAACACCAGCGCCGTGGTCAGCGTCGAGGCCAGCACCGCCGGCCAGACCTCGCGTGCGCCCTCGACCGCTGCCTGCAGGCGCGCCAGCCCGCGCCGTCGCGCGCTTTCGATGGCTTCGAGCACGACGATGGTGTTGTCGACGGTCATGCCGATGGCAAAGGCCACGCCGGCCAGCGAGATCACGTTGATGGTGCGGCCGGCCGCCATCAGGCCCAGGAAGGCGGCCAGCGTGCAGATCGGCAGGCCGATCATCGCCACCAGGGTGGTGCGCCAGCTGCGCAGGAAGTAGAGCATCACCGCCGAGGCCAGCAGCGCGCCCAGCGCGAGGTTGCTCCAGACGTTGCGGATCGAGTCCTGTACGTAGCGCACGTCGTCGCTGAACAGGCGCAGGCTCAGGCCGTTCGGCGCCAGCAGGTCGCGGTTGATCCGCTCGACCTCGGGCAGCATCGCCTCCTTGATGGCGATGACATTGGAGCCGGGCTCGCGCTGCACCGACAGGTTGAGCCGCGGCTGGCCGTCGGCGAAGGCGAGGCCGCGCACCTCGAAGTGGCTGAGTTCGACCTCGGCGACGTCGCGCAGGCGGACGATGGCATCGCCCTCGCGGCGCAGGATCAGGTCCTGCAGGCCTTCCGCATCGGCGACCCGGCCGACCGTGCGGATCAGATAGCGGCGCTTGCCGCTGTCGATGTCGCCACCGGAGCTGTCGCGATTGCGCGCACGCACGGCCTGGCGCACGTCGTCCAGGCTCAGCCCGCGCTGGGCCAGGCGCGCGGGATCGACGCGGATCTGCACCTGGCGCTCGGCGCCGCCGCCGACATTGACCTGGGAGACGCCGGGCACGCGCTCCATGCGCGGCCGCACCTCGTCCTCGACGAAGTCGCGCAGCATGTTGATGTCGAGATCGAGCGGGTTGCCCGGCAGCGGCGCCAGCGCGTAGTACATGAAGGCGTTGTTGCTGAAGCTGCTGGTCAACAGCTGCGGCGGGTCGACGTTTTCCGGATAGCTGGAGACCTGCGACAGCGCGTTGCTGGTGCGGATCAGGGCCTCGTTGATGTCGACCCCGAACGGAAACTCCAGCTCGATGCTGGCCTCGCCGGTGCGCGCATACGAGACCATGCGCCGCAGGTTGGGCACGCTGCGCAGGAAGCGCTCCTGCTCGATCAGGATCTCCTTCTCGACGTCCTGCGGCGTGGCGCCGGGCCAGCGCGTCACCACGCTGACCGTGCGCACCTCGAGGTCGGGAATCATCTGCACCGGAATGCGCAGGGCGGCAGCGATACCGAGCACGCAGAGGATCAGCACCGCCACGGTGACCAGGGTGCCGCGCTTGACCAGGGCTTCGAGCATGGCCTTCAGCCCCCGGCCGCGCGCACTTGGATCGCTTGGCCGTCCTGCAGGCTCTCGCTGCCGCGCACCACCACCTGCTCGCCCTCGCGCAGACCTTCGAGCACCTCGACGCGCAGGCCGGATTCGCGGCCCAGCTTGAGCGGCCGGCGCTGCGCGCGCAGCCCGCCCTCGGCCTCGACGGCGACGTAGACGCTGTAGCCGCCGTCGGGATGGCGCAGCAGCGCGTCGCGCGGGATGCCGAGCGCGGCGCTGCGGTCCAGAATCAGATGCGCGCGCGCCGAGGTGCCGGGCAGCAGTGCGGCATCGGCGACCAAAGGCACCACCTGCAGCAGGAAGGTGCGCGCGCCGCTGCTGCCGGAGACCGGCACGCGGGCTTCGATGCGTGCGGCGATGCGGGTGCCGGGCGCGGTGTCGGGTTCGATCTCGACGCGGGTGTTGCCATCGATCTCGCCGAAGCGCTCCTGCGGCACCTGCACTTCCAGCCGCAGCTCCGCGAGATCGACCAGCTGCAGCACCGGGCTGCTGGGCGTGACCCATTCGCCGATGTCGACCAGGCGCGCTGCCACCACGCCGGCGAAGGGCGCGCGCAGCACATGCCGATCGAGCTGCTCGCGCTGCGCGGCCAGTCGCGCGCGCACCGCGTTCAGCGCAGCCTCGGCTTCGGCCAGCGCGGCACGACGCGCGGCCAGTTCGGTCTGCGGCAGGCTGCGCTGTGCCACCAGTGGCGCGGCTTCATCGACGCGGCGCTGGGCCTCATCGCGGGAGGCCGTGGCCGCTGCGGACTCGGCCTCGAGCGCCTCGACCTCCAGCCGGCCAAGGCGATCGTCCAGCCGCAGCAGGGGCGCGCCGGCGGCGACCTGCGCACCCGCGTCGACCTCAAGTTTCACGATCAGACCCTCGATGCGCGGCGACAGCTGGGCATCGTTCACCGCGCGCAGGCTGCCCGGCAGGCTGAGGGTTTCCCTCAGCGGACTGCGCTCGACCGTGGCCAGCTCGACCAGGGCCGGCGACTGCGCGCTCGCGGTGCCGAGCCAGAGCAGGGCGAGTGCCGTGCCGAGCATGCGCCGCAGCTGGCCGGCGTCGCGGCGCCCTACCCATGCGGCGGTGCGAGGAACGAGGCGAGCAAGGGCGTTTGCGGAGGGCGGGAGCATGGACAGGTTCCAGGCGCTTGAGCGACGTAGCGACGCAGCATGCCGGCGCAAGGGTTCAGCGCAGGCGAAGAGCGGCGTTTCGATGGCGGCCGCGGTCGAAGTTGTCGTGCCTGCGTGAAATGCGGGCCTTCTGGGACATGTCGCGGCGTCCTCGCTTGCTCAGCGTTGCGTCGCGCCCATGCGCCTGACTCCTACCGATCACGGATGCCCTGATGTTCGCCCATCGACCTGCTGTCGCCCGCGTCTTGTTCGCCTGCCTTGCCAGCCTCGCCGCCTTCGCGGCCCAGGCGCAGCGCAGCCTCGACTTCGAGCCCTATGCCGTGCCGCGCGAGGGCGCGGTGGCGGTGACCCTGCCGCGTGATTCGGCGCCTTCGGCCGCCTTCGCCGAAGTCGACGCGATTGCCGGTGGCGCGCTGGCGCGCGCCGTCGCCAACGCGGGCTTTCTGGGCGACCGCGGCACGCTGCTGAACCTGCACGGCGTCGGTCCCTACACCCAGGTCATCGTGATCGGCACGGGCACCGATGCGCCCAGCCCGCGCCTGCTTGAAGACATCGGCGGCCTGGTCGGGCAGGCCGGCGTGCTGAGTGCAGCCCCGCGTATCGATGTGCTGTGGTCGGAGGCCTCGCTGCCGGCGGCAGGCGCGCATCTGGCCCTGGGCCTTGAACTCGGCCAGTTCACCTTCCGCCAGTACCGCAACCCCAAGCCCGGCCAGCCCGTGCTGGGGCAGGGCAGCGTCGTGCTGCGCACGGCCGATGCCGAGGCCTCGCGCAGCGCCTGGGCTTCGCAGTGGCAGCCGCTGGCCGAGGGCGTGCGCTTCGCGCGCCAGCTGGTCAGCGAACCGGCCAACGTGATCTACCCCGAGAGCTTCGTCGAGCGGGCGCGCGCTGCCTTCGCGGGCATCGACAAGGTGCGCATCGAGGTGCTCGATGAGCAGGCCATGGCCGAGCTCGGCATGGGCGCCATGCTGGCGGTGGGGCAGGGCAGCGCGCGGCCGCCGCGGCTGCTGGTGATCCGCTTCGACGGTGGTCGCCGCGGTGAGGCACCGCTGGTCTTCGTCGGCAAGGGCATCACCTTCGACACCGGCGGCATCTCGATCAAGCCGTCCCAGGACATGTGGCGGATGAAGTACGACATGACCGGCGCCGCCAGCGTCAGCGGCGCGGTGCTGACGCTGGCCAGGCGCGGCGCTGCCGTGAATGCGGTGGCGATCGCGGCGCTCGCCGAGAACATGCCCTCGGGCACGGCGACGCGGCCGGGCGATGTGATCCGCACGATGAGCGGCCAGACCTTCGAGATCATGAGCACCGACGCCGAAGGCCGCATGGTGCTGGTCGATGCCATCGCCTGGGCGCAGCGCGAGCTGAAGCCCCGCCTGCTGATCGATATCGCCACGCTTACCGGTTCGCAGGTGACGGCGCTGGGCGACGAGTACGCCGGCCTGTTCAGTCGCCACGACGAACTCGCCACCCAGCTGCAGGCCGCGGGTGCGGCCAGCGGCGAGGAGGTCTGGCGCCTGCCCCTGCATCCGAGCTATGCCAAGGATCTCGAATCACCGATTGCCGACCTGCGCAATGGCGGCAGCAGCAGCCGCGCCGGCGCCGGCGTTGGCGCCTTCTTCATCGGTGCCTGGGTGGCGCCGGATCTGCCCTGGGCGCATCTCGACATCGCCAGCATGGCCTGGCGCGACGATCCTGCGCTGCCCACCGTGCCGCTGGGCGCTTCCGGCTACGGCGTGCGCCTGCTGGATCGCTTCGTGCGTGACCATATCGAGGGCGCGCAGCGCTGAGCCGAGCGGAGCGATCAGGCACGGCGCTGTCCGAACTGCTATCGGGACGGCGCTTTCCGAGCGGGCGGCTGACGCATACTCCGGCCCGCGCAGGCTCAGGGGACTGCGTCTGGTTCTCGGCACGGCTGGCTGTCATTGCGTTCGCAGCATTCGAAGCGTTCGCGGTGTCCGCGTGTCGACGACTTCCGCTGACGGTCGGGTGGTGTCCATGGCCCGCCGTCCCCGGCCGCCCGGTATCCGTCCGGGACGGTCTTCGGCGAGCCCCGGGCAGGGACTCGCGACAGCCCCGAGCACGCGCCCATGTCCCAAGCACAGATCCCAGACTCCACACCGTGTGCCGCCGCGATCCGCGGGCTCCCGCGCCGCTTGGCCCTGCTTCTGTTCCTGCTGGCGCTGGCCACGCCGCTGGCCGCGCAGACCAGCTACCACGTCGCGACCACCGGCAGCGACCAGCCCGGCAACGGCAGCCAGGCCCAGCCCTGGCGCACGATCACCTATGCGCTGGATCGGGTGCCTGACGGCAGCCTGATCCTGGTCGAGCCCGGCACCTACACCGGGCGCATCCGCATCCGCGGCAACTTCGCCCAGGGCGTGACGGTGCGCTCGCGCCTGCCCTACCAGGCGCGGCTGCGGGCGGCCGAGGCGGTGCTGACGGTCTACAACGACGCGGCCGACATCGCCGGCATCAGCATCGAGGGCTTCGACATCGCCCACACCGGCTCCGGTGCCGCGGCGCTGGTCGTGCACATCCAGGACGGCGGCACCCGCGACACCCGCCGCATCACCCTGCGCGACAACATCCTGCGCGACAGCTGGAACAACGACATCCTGAAAATCAACAACGGCGCCAGCGAGATCCGGGTCATCGGCAACCTGTTCTACAACCAGCAGGGCTCGGACGAGCACATCGACATCAACTCGGTCGACGACGTGCTGGTCGAAGGCAATGTGTTCTTCAACAACTTCGCGGCTTCGGGCCGCACCAATGCCAACGACACCTCGGCCTACATCGTGGTGAAGGACAGCAACGGCGGCGACGACGAGTACCTTGGCGCGCGCAATGTGCGCGTGCGCAGCAACCTCTTCCTCAACTGGCAGGGCTCGGCGGGCTCGCCCTTCCTGCTGTTTGGCGAGGACGGTCATCCCTACCACGAGGCCTTCGACTGCGTGGTCGAGAACAACCTTTTTATCGGCAATGCCGCGAACCCCATGCGTGCGGCCTTCGGCGTCAAGGGCGCGCGCGACATCACGTTCCGCGCCAATACGGTGGTCGGCGACCTGCCGGGCAATGCATACGCGATGCGCCTGAACCGCGAGGGCAGCAATCCGGTGGTGCAGAACATCCGCTTCTTCAACAATCTCTGGTCCGACCCGACGGGCACGATGAACGACTTCAGCGATGTGCTGCCGGCGGATGTCAGCGGCATCGTGCTGCGGCGGAACGGCTACTGGAACGGCGGCAGCGCGATTCCGCAGGACCCGGGTGATGCTGTGAACAGTGCCAACGACGCCGAACCGCGGCAGGGGGATCCGCGGCTGCCGTCGGTGAGTGGCGTGGCCACCCCGCACTGGCTGCCGGCGCAGTCGCAGTTCAACGGCGGCTTCAGCCGGATCGCCGAGGTGTTCCAGCACTACGCGCGCAGCTATGGGCAGACGGCGGCAGGCGGCGCGGGAATTGACCAGGCGGATCCGACCCAGATGCCCGCCGACGATCTGCTCGGCCGGGCTCGTGGCGCGCAACCCGATCTTGGCGCGGTCGAGTTTATCGAGACCGTGCCGGTGCTGTTCGCGAATGGCTTCGAGCCCTGATTGAGCCGGGCGACGGCGGATCGCGGCGAACTCGTTTATGGCGGATGTCGAGGGCCTTTAGGCCTGATCGCGGTCCATGTGGCGAGCGCCGCTCAGGCGGCAGCAGGCCGCGGCTTCTACAATGCCGCGCATGGATGCTTCCTCCGGCGCGCTCGGCCCGTTCCGACTTCCCCTGTTCCGCGCGGTTTGGCTGGCCAGCCTGGTCTCCAACTTCGGAGGGCTGATCCAGTCGGTCGGTGCGGCCTGGCTGATGCTGGAAATGACCCGTCGCGCCGACATGGTGGCGCTGGTGCAGACCTCGGTGGCGCTGCCGGTGGTGCTGTTCTCGCTGATCGGCGGGGCGATGGCCGACGGGCTCGATCGGCGCCGGATCCTGCTGGCCGCCCAGGGTTTCATGCTGGTGGTGTCCACCGGGCTCGCGCTGTGCGCCTGGCTGGGCCTGCTGTCGCCCTGGCTGCTGCTGGGTTTCACCTTCCTGATCGGCTGCGGCAACGCCTTCAACGCGCCGGCCTGGCAGGCCTCGGTGCAGGACATGGTGCCGCGCGCGCAGGTGCCGGCGGCGGTGGCCCTGAACAGCATGGGCTTCAACCTCGCGCGCAGCACGGGGCCGGCGATCGGCGGCGCGATCGTGGCCTCGGTCGGGGCGGCGGCGGCCTTCGTCGTCAATGCCCTGAGCTACGTGGCCTTGATCGCGGTGCTCTGGCGCTGGCGCGCCGTACCCGAGCCGCGCCTGCTGCCGCGCGAGCGCCTGGCCAGCGCGATGGCCGCGGGCCTGCGCTACGTGCTGCTTTCGCCGACCATCCGCACGGTGCTGGTGCGCAGCGTGCTGTTCGGTCTTGGCGCCGGCGCGGTGCTGGGGCTGTTGCCGCTGATCGCGGCCGGGCTGGTGGGCGGCGGTGCGTTCACCTACGGACTGCTGCTGGGCGGCTTCGGCATTGGTGCCGTGCTGGCCGCGCTGGGCAGCGCGGGCCTGCGACGACGGCTGTCGAACGAGACTATCGTCGCTTGCGCGAGCCTTGGCCTGGCGCTGGCCCTGCTGCTCGCCGCGGCCGGCGGCGGTTTCGCCTTGAGCGGGCTGGCGCTGATGCTGGCCGGTGCAGGCTGGGTGCTGGCGCTGTCGACCTTCAATGTCACCGTGCAGCTGTCGGCGCCGCGCTGGGTGGTGGCGCGCGCGCTGGCGCTGTACCAGATGGCGGCGTTCTGCGGCCTGGCGATCGGCAGCTGGAGCTGGGGCGAAGTGGCGACGGTCCACGGCCTCGAACTCGCGCTGCGTGCCGCGGCCGTCGTCCTGCTGCTGGCTGCCGCCCTGGGCGCACTGCTGCCGCTGGATGCGTCGGAGCCGCGCAACCTCGACCCCCTGCGGCCGCATCGCGAACCCGAAACCGCGGTGCCGGTCGATGCGCGCACGGGGCCGGTGATCGTCAGCATCGAATGGATCATCGACGAGGCCGACATCGTGCCCTTCCTGCAGGCGATGGCCGAGCGTCGACGTATCCGCCGCCGCGACGGCGCGCATCAGTGGACCCTGCTGCGCGATCTGCATGATCCGCGGCTTTGGGTCGAGCGCTACAAGACCGCGACCTGGCTGGATTACCTGCGCCACAAGGGACGCATCACCCAGGACGACGCCGAGGTGCCGGAGCGCCTGCAGGCCCTCCATCGCGGCAGCGAGCCGCCGCGGGTGCGCCGGCAGATCGAGCGCAGCACGCATCGGCTGCCCTGGAGCTCGCTCGATCCCAAGAGCACCGCTGCCCCCGAGCACGACCCCGCACGCGACGTCTAGCAGCTTGTAGAAAAACTCCCTTCCGGGGAGTTTTTCTGGTCGGCGGTCCGGCGCAGGTCCGTACCGCCTCACGACGCATCAAGCGCTTACGCGCTTGCCTGGTCGTCCCGGCCATCCCTGGCTGGGCTAGCACGCTGTTCATCAACAGCCTGCTAGGACCAGACACGACCTCAAGTGCTGTCGTGCATGCGCCGATACGGCGGTTTGACTGTTGTGTCCAAAGGTTAACTTCGGTCCCGGTTCGATGAGGGGGCTCACCACCAGAATTGCGGCTCCTCACCCCAGGAGATGGCAATGCGTTTACTCCGCACCGCGGCTGCGCTGCTGCTTGCCCTGTGCAGTGCCGGCACTCAGGCGCAGCAGCCCCCCGCGGCCTTCATCAGCGAAACCCTGCACAGCCCGGCCAACGGCAAGACCGGCATCGCTTTCGATCATCTGGGCGCGAGCTATCTGATCGAGAAGCAGGGGCGAATCATCCGCGCGGCAGCCAACGGCAGCGGCGGCTTCGCGAGCCCAGTCGTGTTCGCGGACTTCGTCAGCGAGGTGTCGACCGCGCAGGAGGCCGGATTGCTTGGCATCGCGATCGATCCCGACTACGCCAACACGCGCTATCTCTATGTGTTCTACACCACGGCCAGCGATCAGCGTCTGGTGCGGCTGCGCGCGAACGCGGCGTTCTCCGCGGTCGAAGCGGGCTCGGCAACCGTTCTGCTGGCGGGGCTGCCGCGCGCCAGCAACATCCACAAGGGCGGCGACATCCACTTCTCGCCGGCCGATCCCACCGCGATCTACATCGCCCTGGGCGACGACGGCGTGCGTTCCGAACGCATGACCTGTCCCAGTCGCGGCGGCCTGACCCAGGTGCCGGTGACGCAGTGCCCCGATCGCTACGAGGGCAAGCTGCTCAAGGTTGATGCCGGCAATGGTCGCGGCCTGCCGAGCAATCCCTTCTTCGATGGTGACCCGGACAGCATCGCCTCGCGCGTCTGGGCGGTGGGCTTTCGCAATCCGTTCCGCTTCACCTTCCATCGTGGGCGACCCGATGCCGACGTGCTCTACGTTTCCGAGAACGGTGATGGCATCGATCGCATCTCTTTCGTGCGACGTGGCTCGAATGGCGGCTGGGGCCCCTGCGGCGACGCCGGCGCCTGCAACGGGCCGGGCGACGTCAACGACGGCGGCCCCTTCATCGCGCCCAAGGATCCGAACCACAGGGTGCTGCTGACCGTGAGTCCCTCGCTGGTCGGCATCGACATCGCCGACGGCGGCCCGTTCGGCACGGACGTGCTCTACTTCGCGCGCTGGGGTTCGGCGATCCGCCGCGGCCAGTTGACCGGCGCCAGCCTCGACACCCTGCAAACGCTCGATAACGACGGTGCGTTCTTCAGCGCCTCGGCGGTGACGATGCGCTTCGGGCCGGATGGCCATCTCTACTACGCGTCCAGCGGGCAGGGCGCCTCCACCGGCGGCAACGATCCACTGCGCCGCCTGCGCTTCAACGCCACCACGCCGCCGACGGCCGCCTTCGCGACTACGCCGAATCCGCCGACCGGACTGGCGCCGCTGAGCGTGCAGTTCACCGACCAATCGAGCGAACCGGGCAGCAGCATCGTCCAGCGCCGCTGGTCCTTCGGTGACGGCGGCAGCTCGACAGCGACCTCGCCGAGCCATGTCTACGGCGCGCCTGGGCGCTACACCGCAACACTCAGCGTGAGCAACGCCGCCGGCCAGCAGGCCAGCGCCGAGCGCGCGGTGGTGGTGAATCGCCGGGTCAATCTGCAGATCAGCGGGACCCTGCGCGATGCGCGCACGCTCAGCGCGCCCCCGCTGTCCGTTGCCAGCGAGCTGCGTCTGTACCAGGACGATGGCGTCACCCCTGCACCGCATGCCGGCGGCAGCAACGTGGTGACGGTCCCGGCCGGTGGCGTGGTGTCCGCGCAGCTGCAGGTGGATCTGAGCGGCAATGCGCTGGTGATCAGCGCCGGTGAGCCGGCGGGCGATGGGGTGCAGCCGATCCGGCGCGGTTTCGTGCTGCCGGCTGGCACGGGCCCGCACGCCATCACGATGGACGCATGGCTGTCCGACACGACCGTCGCCGGGCGCGTGCTCGATACGCGCGGCGCGCCCTTGGCCGTCGATGTCGGTCTGCGTCGGTCGGGCATGCCCTATGCGCTGCCGAACGGGCGCGACTATCTGCCGACGTCAGGGCAGACCGCGACCGGAGTGGCGCATCGAGTGATGAGCGATGCGCTGGGCTGGTACCACATGCCGCTGCGCAGCGATGGCAGCGGCAGCCTCCGGCTGGATGCCGCGGGCGATACCCGCACCAGCACCCATGCCAACCCGAGGCTCGACCGCAGCATCGCCGCGGGCTCGCTGCTGGGCCTCGACCTCACCGTCGGCCAGTGGAACGGTGGGCGCGACTGTCTGAGCCTGAGCGCCATTCCGAACGCATCGCAGGTGGACTACGCCACCCAGATCCAGCCGATCTTCGACGCGGCCTGCATCGGCTGTCATGCGCCTGGCGCGACCAACAGCGGTGGACTGGATCTGACGGCTGCGAACAGCTTCGACGCCCTGGTCGACGCCTTGAGTGATCGCGCGCCGGGCGTGCAGCGCGTGCAGCGCGGCCAGCCCTTGCGCAGCTTCCTGTTCGAGAAGATCAACTGTCTCGATCCGCAAAGCGGTGCGGGCATGCGTCCGGGTGACCCGATGCCTGCCGCGCAGCAGGCGCTGTTCCGCGACTGGATCCTGCGTCTGGACATCCCTGATCGCATCTTCGGCAACGGCTTCGAGGGCTAGCAGCCAAGAAAAGTCGACCTGAGCAACGCCGCCAGTCCGTCGGAGCTTGAGTGCAGATGCTGGGTCAGGCGCAGCCGCAGCTGCCGGCCGCCAACACTTCGGCGTTAGACTCGGCGCACGCACCCGGGGGCGGGGCGCGCATGGGCGATGGCCCGGAGGGTGCGGATGGCATCTGCAGCTGCAGTGCGTGCGCCAAGACGGGGGCGGCGCGGTTCGCTGATCGTGTCGCTGGTGGCGGCGCTGCTGGTCGTCGCCGCGCTGCCGCTCGGTCTGGTCGCCTACCAGGTGCGGCTGTCGCGTGAGTCGATGGTCGAGCAGGCGCAGCGCACCCATCTGATTGCCGCACGCGCCTCGGCCGATCGCGTGCACTCCGCGTTGTCCAGTCTGCGTGCGGCCCTCGATGGCGCCGCGCAGAACGCCCTGCTGTACCAGTCGCCGGGTTCGGTCGAGTCCGGCGAGGTGCTGGCCGGTCTGCTGCTGGGGGAAACGCAGCTGCAGGCGGTGGCCCTGTTCCACGCCGAGGACGGTCGCGACACCCTGGTGCAGCTGGCGCGCACGCCGGCGGCGCAGGCGCTCGATGCTGCCGCGCTGGCGGTGCTCGGTCCGGAGGTTCGCCTGCAGCGCGACGGCGAGGCCCTGCGCTGGGGCATGAGCCGCGAGACCGGCCGGCCCGGCCTGCGTCTGGCGGCCTGGGCCGATGCCTCGTCGCTGGCGGACCTGCTGCTGCCGCGCGAGCTTGGCCCCTCGGCGACGCTGGTGCTGCTGCAGGGCGCTGCGCCGCATCCGGCGCTCGCCGTCGATGCGCCGCTGCCGGAGCCCCTGCTGCAGGCCCTGCTGCAGCCGCGGCTGGATGCGCTGGCGGTACGTGCGCAGGGCGCGTCGGGCATCGAGGTCGCGGCCTTCGCGCGGATTGCCGGCACCGACTGGGCGATCGCCTCGCTGCAGCCGGCGGCGGAGGCGGAAACCGCTGCCTCCCGCATGCGGCGCGGCGCCTGGGCGGCGAGCGCGGCGGTGCTGGCGCTGATCGCGGTGCTGAGCCTGTTCGCGTGGCGGCGGGTGGTGCGTCCGCTGCGGGCCCTGCTCGACTGGCAGCGCAGCGCGCTGGACAACGAGCCCGGCGACGACAGCGATCTCGCCAGCCTGCGCCGCGCCTTCGAGCAGATCCAGCGCAACCAGCGCAACCGCCAGGCGCTGGGTGACGTGTTCGTTGGCCGCTACCGCCTGCTCAGCACGCTGGGGCAGGGGGCGATGGGCTCGGTATTCCTGGCCTGGGACCCACGGCTGCAGCGCCATGTGGCGATCAAGACCCTGCATCTGGATGCGCTGGATGCGCGTCAGCAGAGCGCGCTTGCCGAGGCGCTGTCGGCCGAAGCCGTCAAGGTGGCCAAGCTGCAGCACCAGAGCATCGTCGGCGTGCACGACCTGGTGGCCGCCGGTGAGTTCGTGTTCGTGGTGATGGAATACGTGGAGGGCTGCAACCTGCGCGCGCTGATTGATCACGACGGTGCGCTGGAGCCCGCCGAGGTCGTGCTGATCGCGAGGGCGGTGCTGGCGGCCCTGCATGTCGCCCATCGTGGCGGCCTGCTGCACCTCGACATCAAGCCCAGCAACCTGCTGGTGTCGCCTGAGGGCGCGGTGAAGCTGGCCGACTTCGGCGTTTCGGCCTGGCGCTCGGAGCTGCCCGAGCTGCTCAGCCGCGACGGCGCGGCCGGCACGCCGGGCTTCATCGCGCCCGAGTACGTCAGCGGTGCGGCACCGAGCGAGCGTTCCGACCTGTTCTCGCTGGGCGTGGTGCTGGTCGAATGCATGACCGGCGTGCGGCAGAGCCTGCCCGGCGCGCGCACTGGGGATCTGCTGCGCGCCGCGCGCCTGCGTCGGGCGCCACCGCCTGCTGCCCGGCGCGAGAGCCTGGCCCTGTGGATGGCGGTGCAGGCGCTCTGCCATGCCGATCCCGAGCTGCGGCCCGAGAGCGCGGCGGCGGCCTTGGAAATGTTCGCGCAGATGGACGCCGAGGGCGCCGCCGAGCGCCTCGCCGAGCGCGTCGACGCGATCTCGCGACAGGGCGCGCGCGCGCCGAGCGAGGCACGTACGCGAGTGCGCGATCTCGCCACCACCCAGCCGGTGCCCGCCCTGCAGGCGATCCCGGCGGATGCAGCGGGCAGTGAGCCCACGCGCAAGCAGGCCTGGGCCGAGGAGACCCGACCGCAGCCGTGGGCGGAGACGACGCGCACGCAGCCCTGGGCCGAGGACACGCGCCCGCAGCCGTGGGCGGAGAGCACGCGTCCACCCCCTGGGGCGGGTCCCCCACGCGCGCGCGCCGAAGCTGGCGAGGCGGCCGCGACGGGTGGCGCGGCTGCGCCTGAGCCTGAGCCTGCGCGGCGCTTTGCTGCCGGCGCCAGCAGCGCTGACGAAGACACCACGCAGACCGCGCGCCATCGGCCGCGGGTCGATGAGGACGGCAGCACGGCGCCGCTGGCGCGCGGCGACCAGAGTGCGCTGGAGGCCACCACGCGACCGGCGCGCCAGCGCCCGCCCCTGCCTGTGCCGCAGGCGAAGTCGCCGAAGCCGGGAACGCAGCCATGACGCTGTCCGCTGCTGTGCTGGGTCTGCTTCTCGCGGCTTCTTTGTCCGACGACGTGGTGCAGGTCGAAGGCGGCAGCCGCCTCGATGCGCTGGTGCCGTCCGATATCCGTTCGACCTCGCGCTTCGGATTGAACGGCGCGCCTCCGGGGGCCGAGGGCGTGCTGCCTGCGGCACCTGATCAGGCGGGCGACTACTGGCTGGTCGGTCACGACGCCGAGGGACGTGTGCGTGCCTGGTACCGGTTCCGCGTCGGCCCGCCGGGCGAAGGCCAGCACGTGGACAAGGGCGCGGAGCGATCGATGCCGATCGATCTGGTGCTGGACGTGGACGCTCCGCGGGCACAGCTGCAGGTCGAGGGGCCGCAGATCGAGCGTGAGGGCCGGCGCATCGTCGCGGCCGACGCCCGCCTTCGCCTGGCGCCGAGTGATCCCAGTGGCGTGGTGCAGGCGACGCTGCTGCTCGATGGCCAGGCGCTGAGCTCGCCGGAGACATGGGCCCAGTCGCGCGCGGAGGGGCCGGTGCGGATCAGTGCCGAGCTGCAGGACGCCCTGGGCAATCGCGCAACGCGCGAGCTCGGTGCGCTGTGGCTGGATCGCAGCGGGCCGCTGCTTGAGTGGCAGCGCCTGGACCCGAAGGCGGATGTGCCGGAGGACGTGTTCGATGGCGGTCATGCGCGTTTGCGCCTGCGCGCGTCGGATCCGTTGGCCGGTGTGGCGAGGGTGGAGGTCGGTGGCCGTGCGCTGGATGCGGGCTTCGCGGACTCAGTGGGCGTCGAGCTGCGCGTCGAAGGTGACGCCCTCGACTACGTGCTGGAGGACGCGGTCGGCAACCGCAGCGAAGGCCGGCTGCCGCTGCGCACGGATCGCGAGGGGCCGGAGCTGCAGCTGTTCGTCGATAGCCAGCGCATCGCTATCGACGCCGTGCGCATTACCCGCGCCCAGCAGCTTGGCCTGCAGGCGGTGGATGCGCTTGCTGGCGTCGCCCAGGCCTGCGTCGAGGCCTCGGTGTGGTATCGCGAGTGTCGTGCGCTGCCCCTGGATCTGGTCGGTCTCTCGCCCGGGCGCTATGCGCTCGAGTTCCGCGCCATCGATCGCCTGGGTAACCGTTCCGCGCGGCGCTTCCAGGTGGAGGTGGTCCGATGAGCGCGTGGCGGTGGGCGTGCGTCGTGGCCCTCGCGCTGCTGCTGGGGATTCGCGTGCAGGCCGCCGGCGCCAGGCCGCAGTTCGAGGACAGGGTCGAGGACTACACCGTGGTCGCGGGCGACACCATTGCCGGCATCACCCGGCGCCTGCTCGGCGACGAGACCTGGTGGGAAGACAATTGGCGCCTCAACCCGCAGGTGCGCGACCCCGACCTGCTGCGGATCGGCCAGCGCCTGCGGATCATCACCCAGCGGCGGGTCATCGCCGAGCGGGCCGAAGTGGTGCAGGCGGTGAACCGGACCGAGAAGATGCTGCAGCGTCCGCGCTGGCAGCCGGCGTCCAGCGGCGACACGCTGGACGCCGGGCAGGGCCTGCGCACGCTGGAAAGTTCCACTGCCGAACTTCGCTTCAACGCCGAGTCCAGCCTGCGCCTCGACGAGTTTTCGCAGGTGTTCCTGGCAACGAAGGAAACCAGCCTTCGCGGCGTCGATCGCGGCAGCATCCAGGTGGAACGCGGCAGCGTCGATCTGGTGTTCGCTCCGCTGGCGCGCTCGCGCACCGAGATTGAACTGATCGCCGGGCCCTCGACCACGCGCCCCGCGCCCGCAGGCGGGCAGCCGACCGCCGTGCGCACCGGCGCCACCGAAGACGGTGGCGCGCGCGTCATGGTCTACAGCGGGCGCTCGCAGGTCAGCGCGGCGGGGGCCGAGGTGTCGGTGGAGCAGGGCATGGGGACACGCGTGCCCGAACAGGGGCCGCCGTTGCCGCCCGAGCGCCTGCTGCCGGCGCCGCTGCCTGCGGCGATGGAGCAGCGCTGGGGCTACAGCAATGGGCGGCTGCGCTGGGCGGAGGTCGCCGGCGCTGCCGCCTACCGGGTGCAGGTCTGTGCCGACCTGGACTGCAGCCGCCTGCTGCAGAGCGCCGAGGTGGCCGGGTCCGAGCTGCATCTGCATCTGCAGGTGCAGCCGCTGCCGCAGGGCCTGCATTTCTGGCGGGTGCGCGCCCTGAGCGGCAACGGGCTGGAGGGCTATGCGAGCCCGGCGGCGCGCGTGCAGGTCGATGATGCCCGCCCCGATCTGCTGCCGCCGATGCTGGCGCTGCAGCCGCTGGCCGGCGCGATCGTCGGCGAGGATGGCGTCCTGCGCCACGGTGCCGGGGCGCGCTGGCTGCCGGTCGCGCAGGACGAGGGCAGCGGGGTGGCCCGCATCGAGCTGCGCGCAGACGGCGGTGCGTGGACGACGTGGTCAGGTGAGCCGATCGACATGCGGCAGGTGCGCGAAGGCAACCTGCGCCTGCGCGCCGTCGATCAGCTGGAGCAGGTGTCCCCGGAGTTGCGGCTTGAACTTCGCGCCGACGGTTGAGGGCAAGGGCGCGAGGCGTTTGTTTTCGCGGCGTGCGCCTTGCCTTCCGTCCGCCAAGCTCACATCGGATTGATGGCGCCAGGTTCAGGGTGGTGAAGGCGTCGTGCAGTAGCGGAAGGGTGGATGTTGCACCTGCACTTCGCGTGCAGCGCCTGCAGGCCTGACACCGCGCGTGGGTCGCCTCCTGTTTCGCGCGGCTGCAGCATGGTCTGTGCGGCGTGCCGATACCCGTGACCTATGCGCATCATCGCTACAAACGATTTCATCTATGGATCGAGGCGGTTCATCCTCGATCGCGTTTCTTGGTCCACATCCAACGGGAGGATCCACCATGTCCAACGAATCCAAATGTCCTGTTCACGGCGCCACCGACCATATCGGCATGGGCAAAGGCCCGCGCAACCTTGACTGGTGGCCGAATGCCCTGAAGCTCGACGTGCTGCACCAGCACTCCGGGAAGTCCAACCCGCTGGGCGAGGACTTCGACTACCGCAAGGAGTTCGAGAAGCTCGATCTCGACGCCGTCGTCGCTGACCTCAAGGCGCTGATGACCGACTCGCAGGAGTGGTGGCCGGCAGACTACGGCCACTACGGCGGCCTGTTCGTGCGCATGACCTGGCACGCGGCCGGCACCTACCGCATCTATGACGGCCGCGGCGGCGGCGGCACCGGCGACCAGCGCTTCGCACCGCTCAACAGCTGGCCCGACAACGGCAACCTCGACAAGGCCCGGCGCCTGCTGTGGCCGATCAAGCAGAAGTACGGCAAGCAGCTCAGTTGGGCCGACCTGCTGGTGCTTGCGGGCAACGTCGCGATGGAGTCGATGGGCTTCAAGACCTTCGGCTTCGCCGGCGGCCGCGCCGACATCTGGGAGCCGCCGATCATCGACTGGGGCTCGGAGAAGGAGTGGCTGGCGACCAGCGACAAGCCGAACAGCCGTTACAGCGGCGAGCGCGACCTGGCGGACCCGCTGGCCGCCGTGCAGATGGGCCTGATCTACGTGAACCCGGAAGGCCCGGACGGCAAGCCGGACCCTCTGGCCTCGGCGCGCGACATCCGCGAAACCTTCGCCCGCATGGCGATGAATGACGAGGAGACCGTCGCGCTGACGGCGGGCGGCCACACCTTCGGCAAGGCCCACGGCGCCGGTGACGCCGCCAAGGTGGGCGCGGAGCCCGAGGGTGCCGACATCGCCGAGCAGGGTTTCGGCTGGATCAGCACGCACGGCAGCGGCAAGGGCAACGACACCATCACCAGCGGCATCGAAGGCTCGTGGACGCCGAACCCGATCCAGTGGGACAACGGCTACTTCGACGTGCTGTTCGGCTATGACTGGGAGCTGGTCAAGAGCCCCGCAGGCGCCTGGCAGTGGCACCCGAAGGACCTGAAGCCCGAGCACCACGCCCCGTCCGCGCATGACCCGTCGAAGAAGGTCACGGTGATGATGACGACGGCCGACATGGCCATGCGCATGGATCCGGCCTACGAAAAGATCTCGCGCCGTTTCCACGCCAACCCGGCCGAGTTCGCCGACGCCTTCGCCCGCGCCTGGTTCAAGCTGACCCATCGCGACATGGGCCCGCGCTCGCGCTACCTGGGCAAGCTGGTGCCGAATGAGGTGCTGATCTGGCAGGACCCGGTGCCCGCGGTCGATCACCCGCTGGTGGATGCCAACGACGTCGCCGCGCTCAAGGCCAAGGTGCTGGGCTCCGGTCTTTCGACGCAGGAGCTGGTCGCCACGGCGTGGGCGTCTGCTTCGACCTTCCGCGGCAGCGACAAGCGTGGTGGCGCCAACGGCGCGCGTATCCGTCTTGCGCCGCAGAAGGACTGGGCGGCCAACCAGCCGGCGCAGCTGGCCAAGGTGCTGGGCGTGCTTGAAGGCATCCAGAAGGACTTCAACGCCTCGGCTGCCGGCGGCAAGAAGGTGTCGCTGGCCGACCTGATCGTGATCGCCGGCAATGCAGCGGTCGAGGACGCCGCCGGCAAGGCGGGCGTCAAGGTCAGCGTGCCCTTCAACCCGGGCCGCACCGACGCCAGCCAGGAGCAGACCGACGTCGACAGCTTCGCCGTGCTGGAACCCAAGGCCGATGGCTTCCGCAACTACGTGGCCAAGGGCTTCGAGGGTTCGCAGGCCGAGCGACTGATCGACAGGGCGCAGCTGCTGACGCTGACGGCGCCGGAAATGACCGTGCTGATCGGCGGCCTGCGTGCGCTCGATGCCAACGTCGGCGGCGCCAAGCATGGCGTGTTCACCTCGCGGCCCGGCGTGCTGAGCAACGACTTCTTCGTCAATCTGCTCGACATGGGCACGAAGTGGGCGCGCACCGCCGCCGACGCCAACGTCCTCGAGGGCCGCTGCCGCAAGACCGGTGCGGTCAAGTGGACGGGCACCGTGGTCGACCTGGTGTTCGGCTCGAACTCGCAGCTGCGTGCGCTCTCCGAGGTCTACGCCGAGAGCGATGCCCAGCAGAAGTTCGTGCATGACTTCGTCGCCGCCTGGACCAAGGTGATGGAAGCCGACCGCTTCGACATCAAGTAAGCGTCTCTGCTGCATCGAGCCCCGCGTCTGCTCTTCAGGGTGGACGCGGGGCTCTTCCGTTTGCGCGCCCTGCAGAATTCGCGCTTCCAAGGCCTGCGGCTGCCGCTAAGCTGTGCGGCGATTTCCTTCGGTCAAGCCTCCCCATGCCCTTCACCGCATCGCGTCGCAGCCTGCGCCGCCGCTTCGCTCCTGCGCTTCTTGTGTCGCTGCCGATACTGCTCGCGGCGCTGCCGGCCCTGGCCCAGGAGAACCCGGGCGTCGATCCTGCCAGCGTTGCCGCCTGCGTGGGTATCGTGTCCGATCCGGTCCGACTGCAGTGCTATGACCGGGCAGCTGGGCGCGATCGCCGCGAGGTCGCCGAGCAGGAGCGTGCAGAGGCGGCGGAAGCCGCTGCCTATGACGCACTCGACGCTCGCCTGCGGCCGGGCGGGGTGCGCAACCAGGCCGAAGAGGAGGTGGCCGAGCGGCTCGCCTCGCGCGAGCTGTCGGCGCTGGATCGGCGCTGGGAGCTCAGCCCCGAATCCAAGCTGGGCAGCTTCAACCTGCGTGCCTACAAGCCGGTCTACCTGCTGCCCTTCGCCTGGAGCAATCGCCCCAACCGCAGCCCGCAGAGTCCGAACCCGGACAACCGCCTGGACGAGCCTTTCGAGCTGCAGCCGACCGAAGCGCGCTTCCAGCTCAGCCTGAAGACCAAGGTGGCGCAGGGCCTGCTGTTCGGCGAGGGCGACCTCTGGTTCGGCTACACCCAGAGCTCGCGCTGGCAGATCTTCAACAGCGAGACTTCGCGGCCGTTCCGCGAGACCGTCTACGAGCCCGAAGCTCTGCTGGTGTTCGGGCCCAAGGCCGAGCTGCTGGGCTGGGACCTGCGCATGGCCAGCATCGGCATCAACCACCAGTCGAATGGACGCAGCCTGCCGCTGTCGCGCAGCTGGAACCGCGTGGTCGCCGCCTTCGGCTTCGAGCGCGAGAACTGGCTGCTGACCCTGCGCCCGTGGTGGCGGATCAGCGAGGACGCGGAAACCGACGACAACCCCGACATCAGCGACTACCTCGGGCGCGGTGACATCAACCTGGTGCACCGCCGCGGTGACCATGAGTTCGCCCTGCTGATGCGGCACACCTTCCGCTCCGGCGACCGCTCGCGCGGCGCCCTGCAGTTCGACTGGAGCTTCCCGCTCTCGCGCAGCTTGCGTGGACACGTGCAGCTGTTCGACGGCTATGGCGAAAGCCTGATCGACTACAACGTGCGAAGCACCCAGGTCGGCGTGGGGATTTCGCTGTTCGAGTGGTTCTGAGGCCTGGGGACGTGCTGTCGAACGCTGCGTGCCGGGGCTGGGGCGAAGCGGTGGTCCATGCGCTGGGCTTTGAGTGCCCTGCGCGCACATTGGTCTGCGCCTTCGTTGGGTGCAAGGCGTCACTCGAGTCGTAGGGCGGATAAGCGCAGCGCATCCGCCAGCAAGTGCGGGCGACGCGTTGCGGATGGCGGAGTCGAAGCCTGGGGCGAGGTTCTGGTACATGCGCTGCGCTTATGTACCCTACGCGCCATGCGGTTTGTGGCTCCATTGGGTCCAAGGCGTCTATCGAGTCGTAGCTGCATGCGCTGCGCCTTGAGTGCCCTGCGCGCACAACGGTCTGCGGCTTTGTTGGGTGCAAGGCGTCACTCGAGTCGTAGGGCCGATAAGCGCAGCGCATCCGCCAGCGAATGCGCGGGACGCGGTGCCCCGTAGCACTCCGCGACGTGGGCGATGGGCGTACGGCCATGCCGGACGGCAGGTCAGCGTGATCGGGCCGGTTGTTAGACTTCCGCGCTTCCATCGCAAGGAGTCGAGAGCCATGAGCATGGACCGCTACTACCCCATCGGAACCCCCGGCCAGGCCTGGGGCGCGCCCGAACGCGCGCAGTGGCTGGCGCTGCAGCGCCGGCAGCGCAGCTATGTCGACGAGGTGGTTCAGGTGATCGACGGCTTGCGTGACCGATTCGACGTGGTCGACTACGGCAGGCTCGACTACGCCGGCGAAGGCTTCGCGCTGCACGCCCTGCGCAGCCGTGGCTGGGACGACCGCCTGCCCACGGTGCTGGTCACCGGCGGCGTGCACGGCTATGAGACCAGCGGCGTGCACGGCGCCCTGCGCTTCCTGCAGCAGGATGCGCAGCGCTACAGCGGGCGCGTGAACCTGCTGGTCGCCCCTTGCGTCAGCCCCTGGGCCTACGAGCGCATCCACCGCTGGAATGCCGATGCGATCGATCCGAACCGCAGCTTCCGCGCCGATGGCGCCGCCGAGGAGTCCGCCGCGCTGATGCGGCTGGTCGCGCCGCTGGACGGCCGCATCCTTGTCCACATCGATCTGCACGAAACCACCGACAGCGACGAGAGCGAGTTCCGTCCGGCGCTGGCCGCGCGCGACGGCAAGCCCTTCGAACCTGGTTCGATTCCCGATGGCTTCTACCTCGTGGGTGACAGTGCGAACCCGCAGATCGAGTTCCAGACCGCGGTGATCGATGCGGTGGCAGGCGTGACCCATATCGCCCCGGCCGATGCCGCCGGCGAGATCATCGGCTCGGAGGTGGTGGCGCCGGGCGTGATCCTGTACCCGTTCCGCGCGCTGGGTCTGTGTGCAGGCGTGACCGGGGCGCGCTACACCACCACCACCGAGGTCTATCCCGACAGCCCGCGAGCCACGCCTGAGCAGTGCAACGCGGCGCAGGCGGCCGCAGTCTGCGCGGCGATCGACTTCGCCCTGGCGCAGGCCTGAACCCACCTGCGCGGCTGCATCGAAGCTGCGGTCGCCGTCGAGGCCGCGATCATCCGTCTCAGCGGAAGGCCTCGCCGATCGGTGCGAGATTGGGGTTGTCCCCGAGCTGCCTGAGCATCTCGGCCGTGCTCTCGGGACTCAGGGTCCAGCCGAGCGGCAGCGCGCGTTCACCGGGGCAGAGACGCAAATGCCAGAGCTCGCCGCGCAGCGCAGCGACCTGGTCCATCAGCGCTTGGCGCGCGTACTCGCCGCGTGCGTCGCGGGTCGCCAGGATGGCGACCAGCGGTGCGCGCAGTTCGCCGTTGAGCGGCGCATCCGCTGGCTGAACTGGGGGCGCCTGCGGGCAGACATCGAGCCCGTTGCGCGCGAAGGCTGGCACCCCGGTGTCATTGCTAATGTGGATCACCCGGATCCGCGCCGCCGCCGCGGTGGCGCCCGCGGCATCCGGCGCTGCCTCCAGCGGCAGTCGCGCGCCGGCATGGGTGCCGCGCAGGCGATCGATGACCGCCTGCAGGGTGGTGGTGCCGCTGTTCTCGAAGTAGCCGCCATCGACCACCTGACCGAGGCGCTGGACGTCGCCGTCGGCATCGTCGCCGGCGCGGCGCAGCACGGTGCCGGCCGGGCTGACCAGGGTGAAGCGCGCGCTGTTGTGCACGGCGCTGAAGGTGGGCAGCTCGCGCGGCAGCCAGTCGGCGCCGTCGATGACTCCAGGGAAGATGTTGGCGAGCTCACCCCGGTACAGGGTGCTGAAGGGGTGCTGCACGATGCGCAGTCCGCTGTTCACGCTGGTGGTGTTGAGCAGCAGGGCGGGCAGCGGACTGCGCGCGGCGTCGCGCGCGAACAGGGTGTCGGCCAAGGGGCCGGCCAATGAGTGGGTGGGCTGCTGCCCAGCCGCAGCCGGAAGGTGCCGCGCATAGGCGGCCAGCCAGGCGTTCTCCAGAGCCTCGCCGCGATCGCTGAAGACGCGCAGCGGCAGGAAGCGCTGCACGGCATCTACGCCAAACATCGATCCCAGCACTGGCGCGAGGAAGTCGGCTTCCAGCAGCTGCCGGAGTGCCTGCAGTGCGTTGGCGTCGAGCTCCCCGCGCAGGTCCCGATAGGCGCCTGCGAATACGGCCAGCCCGAGGCTGCCGCCGGACACGCCGCTGACCGCGAAGGTGCATGGCCAGAGTTGCCCACCGGTCCGGCGGTGCAGCTCGGACAGCACCAGCACCGTCCACATCGCCGCGCGGATGCCGCCGCCCTCGCTGGACACCAGCCACACTTCGTCGCGGCAGCTGCTGCTGCGGTCCTGCCACCAGCGCTGGCTGAAGGCGCCGAGCGCAGGCCGGTCATCGGCCGCGTAGTGCAGGCCGGGGGGTGGATCCTGGTCCGACTGCTGGGCCAGGGTGAGCCGCACGGCGTGGTTGTCGTTCAAGCCGATCGCGGTCATCAGCACGGCCCAGGCCGCCATCGCGCCCAGCAGCGGAAAGCGCAGGCGCGCGGCGAGGTAGATCGGCCAGGTGCTGGCCCAGATGCTGAAGCTCGCGGCGCCCAGGATCAGCGCCAGCGGGCCGAAGCGGTCGATGGCGCCCGGGAAGTACAGCCCCACCAGCCATGAGCCTGCCAGCGCGGCGAGGCCGGCGTAGTGGAAGCGTCGCGCGATGGGCGGCAGCTCGCGCCAGTGCGCGAGCAGACCCACCTGCGGCTGCGCGTCGACACGCGCGGCGGCGGCGCCGGGTGCGAGCCGGTGGATGAGGGCGCGGCGATAGGTGGTGAACAGCCAAAGGCCCAGCGCCTGCAGCGCAAACGCCGCCACCATGACAAGGTTGGCACGCGAGTCGGGCGGCGGCGTGGCCTGCAGGTAGGCCAGGGCCAGGGTGAGCGGCGCCACCGTCGACAGCAGCCGCGGCAGCCGGCGGCCCAGCCAGAGCTGCAGGTCGGTCGATGCCTGCCAATGCGGCCAGCGAAAGCTGTACAGGGTGCGCGCCGAGTACCAGACCAGCAGGCTGAGGCCGAGACAGAACACCCAGGTCGCGAGCGCCCAGACCGGCCTTTCAAGACTGATGTCGAACAGTTCGCGGATCTGGGCGACATACAGCGAGAGCATCACGCCGGCGAGCACCATCAGCAGCGGGACGCGGATCAGCACCAGCAGGTCGGCGAACTGCAGGATCCACAGCCACAGCGCGCGCAGTCGTGAGTCGGGTGATGTCGGGTGCATGGACAGTCCTCGCGTGTGGGTGAGTCTCGGGCCACATCCAGTGGCATGCGCGGTGTGCTGAGCCGCAGCGACTTGAAGCGACGGGTGCCGCTGCAGAATGACGTGTCATGTTCGTCTGCGCAGCCTGTCAGGACTGGCAGGTGCCGCTTTACGGCGGAGCGTTGCGCTCCTCACTTGACGCTTCGATGGTGTGGGCGGCGCCTCGCGGAAGCAGCGGCAGCTGCTGCAGGTGCACCCAGGCGGCCCAGTGGAAGGGGTGCCTGAAGGCGCGCGAGCGCTGCAGCGCGCGGCGCGCCTCGCGCAGGGCCTCGGCCGGATCGAGGCCGAGACCGCTGTCCTGCTGCGCCTGCAGGGCGCGGTAGTAGGCCGGCACCCACAGATGGCTGGAGGTGTCGCTGACCGGCCAGCGTGCGGCGACGACATGCTGTACGCCCGCCTGCACGAGGCTCTGGGCGAAGCTGGTCTGGCTGCCCGACGGGCCGGACGAAGGCGTTTGCTGGGCCGCGAGCTGGCAGGCATTGAGCACGACGTGGGCGGCCTGCGCGCCGTGCTGGCGGATGTCGAGGGCGCTCATGAACTGCGGCGCGGCCTGGCCCTCGGCAGGGTCGAGCCACAGCCCGCTGCCGGCAACCCGGCCCGGCTGCAGGTCGCCATGGGCCGAGACATGCAGCCAGGCGCCAGACTGGCCGAGCGCCGCCAGCAGCATGTCGCGCTGCGCCAGGGCACGCACCTGCACCTCGCGGCCGGGCAGGGCTGCGCGGATCAATCCGGCTTCGGCATCGGCAGCCTGCAGTGCGGGCAGCCGGGTGGCGTCCTCGTTCGCGGCCCCGCCGCGCGCGCTCTGCCACTGCGCCGCCTGCAGCAGCTGCAGGGCCGCAGCGGATGCCTGTGTGGCGCCCGCGTGGCTGAGCGTGCGCAGGCGGATGCGGTGGCTGCTGCCCAGTGGCTCGCCCTCGCGGTCGGGCAGCAGGGCCCACTCGACTCCGAGGGCGAGATCGTCGGCGAGGATGGCGATGCCGTCCTCGGCGGGGCCAAGCGTCGAAAGCGCCGGCTGCAGTCGGCTTGCCACCTCGGCGGCGACGTCGCGCAGCTGCTGCAGCGATGAGCCCTGGCTGCTGGCCAGTGCGCTCAGCTGGCCCAGCTGCGGCTGCAGCGTCTGCAGATCGGGCGGGCGATGCATGCGCAGACCCTGGCGGGTCCAGGTGGCCAGCAGCGCATGGCGCTCGCCGGCCAGCAGCAGCTGCAGCGGCGCCTCGGCGTCGAGACTGGCGCGCAGGTCGATGTTGTCCGCCAGCACCGCGGGTTCCTGGTCTGCGGCGAGCGCCGCCAGCAGAGCGCGGCTTTGCGCTGCGGGCGCGTGGCCAAGCAGGTGGCGGCCGATTTGCGCGTCGAGCGCTGACCAATCGGCGCCGGAGTCCGCTGCCGCCAGCGGCAGGCCCAGCGCCAGCCACTGCAGGAGGACGTGCTCGGCGTCAGGGTCCGCCCCAGCCTCGAAGCCGTGAGGGCGCGAGACTGCAAGCAGCTCGAAGGCGGTGAAGCGCAGTCGCCGCACCAGGCCTTCCAGCGCCTGCGCCAGCAGGACATTGCCGCTGCGCTGGCGCTGCGCGTCGAGGCTGCGGGCGGAGGCCAGCAGACCGTCCTGGGCCTCATGGATTCGTCCGGATGCCGCCAGCGCGCGCGCCTGCTCGCGCTGCAGGTCGATGCGTTCGGACAGGCTGAGCGCGGTCCAGTCGATGCTGTCCGCTGCACCGGTCGCTAGCGGCGAGCGCTGCAGCAGGCCTTCCAGCTTCGCGCTCTGCGCGACGTCCTTTTCCGCCAGCGCGCGCAGGAGCTCCAGTCGCGCGCGCTCGCGCGGGCTGGGGTCCTGCAGCTCGGCGAGGGCGGCGCGCGCGCCGCCGGGGTCGGCGAGCTCAAGCCGCGTGCTGGCGAGCTCCAGCAGCACCAGATTCTGCAGCTCCCGCTGCGCACCCGATCGTGCGGTGGCGAGGCTGGCGGTGAGCAAGGGCAGGCTTTCCGTCGGAACGCCGCGGGCGCGCAGCAGGCGCGCCTGCAGCAGCTGTCCAGACGCATAAGGCAGCGGCGCATGGACGGGATCGAACAGGGCCTGCGAAGCCTCCAGCGCCAGCTGCGCATCGGCAAGATTGCCGAGCTCCAGCAGGGTCGTCGCGAGACGTCGCAGCACATGCCCCTGCCAGCGCACTTCGCCCGCGGCATCGAAGGCCGTCTGCGCGGCGTTCAGATGCTTGAGCACGCCGGGCAGGTCGCCGAGCTGGGCTGCGGTTTCGGCGAGCGAATGCTCGGCGCGGCCGCGTACCGCGTTCGACTGCGGGCCGTGCAGGCTGGCCAGCGCCTGCAGCACCACTGCGCGGGCCTCGGCATGACGGCCGAGCCGGCGCTGCAGGTCGGCGCCATTGATGGCCGCATTGGCGGCCTCCAGCGGCTCGTCCAGGGCCTTGTAGGCCGCGAGCACCCAGGCATGGCAGGCCGCCGCGGAATCGAGATCGCCGCGATCGAAGAGCGCTCCGCAGCGGGCCGCTTCCAGCCGCACGCCGAAGTAATGGCCCGCCTCCGGTGCGGTCGGCGCGGATCGACTGAGCGAAAGCACGGCCGCGCTGTCGCCGGCAAGGCGCAGGTTCTCGGCCGCGGCCACGCGGGCCGCTGCGGCCTTCGGCGCGGCGCCGACCGCATCCCAGGCGTGGGCTGCCTCGACGAAGGCGGGCGCCGACTCGGCGCTGAGGCCGGACAGCAGCAGCCACTGCGCGCGCAGATGCAGGGCGAAGGCGTGCCAGCGCGGGGCAGGCGCGGTCTGGATGAGTTCGGCCAGCGCGAAGGGCGGCTCGACGCCGCGCAGGCTGCCGAGGCCGCCGCCGAAATGTTTCGCGACGGCATCGGTCCGGCGCAGCCAGGCGTCGAGGTCGACGGGCAGCGGCGCGCATTCGAGTCCGAGACTCACTCGCGCGCTGGCGGCGTTGTCGAGCACGCGGGTGATGCCGACGCGCCGCGGCGCGTCCAGCGGCAGCAGGCTCAGGCCGAAGCGCGGCGGCACCTGCAGCTGCAGGGCCTCGGCGGAGGGCGGCTGCAGACGCAGATCGTGGCCTTGCTCCTCGATCCACAGGACAGCGGTGCCGCTGGGCCGCAGCTCGACCTCCAGCACGCCCGGCGCGGCCGGCACGGACAGTGCGATCGGGCCGGGCGAGGCGCAGTCGAGCACGGCGCCGCCGGCTTCCGCCGCGAGCAGCAACGCGAGCGCGGCGAAGGCCCCTGCAGCCGCGCGAGCTCCGCGCGGCTGACCTGCCGGTCGGCTGCGGCACAGCTCAGACGGCGGGTGGCTCATTGCCGGTGCCGGTGTCGGTCTGCCTGGTGCCAAAGCCGGAATCGGCGCGCGGTCGCAAGTCCGGATGGCAGGGTTCGCGCGCCGGGAAATCCTCCGACTGGCAGCTCGACAGGTGCGGCAAGTGGGCATCGCAGTGCTTCTCGCCGCGGGCGAAGGCCTCGATGACGTAGCGTTTGTGCGGAGTGCCGCTCTGCGAGCCACGGGTATCGGCCAGGTGCACGTAGAGGTCAGCGGCCAGGTGCTCGTCCGCAGGGCCGACCAGCCAGGTGACGTGCTTGCGGTCGTCCGCTGGGGCCAACACCGGCGTCAGGGTACGCTCGAGGGTCCTGCCCGAATGACCCGGCATCGGTTCGATCTTCAGGGTGTAGCGGTCGGAATTCTCGATGTGCCGGATGCTCAGCCGCGCCGGCCGCGGCAGCACATCCTCGACGTGGCATCCGGGCACCTCCGCAAAGGGGCGGTAGACCAGCGGCACCGGGCACTTGGTCTCCCAGGCGCGCGAATCGGCCTTCAGCGACAGGATCGACAGCAGGTCGGGCTCGCCGCTGCGGTGCAGCTGGTTTCCCCCGCCGATCGCTGTCGCGGGCAGGGGCACGGTGCCGTCGTCGGCGCAGCGCGGCCTTTGCATCGCGGCGGGTTCGGCGGTCGCGGCCTGCGAGGTGGCATCCGGCGCCTCGGCCGCGCGGGGGGCGGGCGGGTCGGCGCGGCCGCAGGCGGCGAGCTGCAGCAGCAGCGTCAGGCTCAACAGGCGGAGAAATGGATACGCGGTCGTCGTTCTGGACATGGCTTCCCCCAATGGACAGGCGCCCCGATGGCACTGTGCCATCGGGGCGCCTGTCGAGGGGAGTGCAGCGCGCGGCTTGTCTCAGGGCAAAAGGCACGGCTGAAGAACTTGGGGCAACACGGGTCGACTCCATCCGGGTCTTCAGCCGTGTTGCCCAAGACTCTCGCTGGCGCGGAGGTGTCTGCAGGCGCATCCACCGCTGCGGCGTCGCCGCCAAGCCTGCGCATGCGGCCCAGCAGCTGCCATGGCTGCAGCTCAGCGCTGGGCGCTGTCCGCTCCGGTCAGGCTGCGCGCCAGCCCCACCAGCTGCAGGAATTCGCCGCGCAGGCCGTCGCGATCCTCGCCGCGCGCGGCCACCGCCAGCTGCTCGACGCGGTCCCAGCTCATCGCGCCGGCGTGCTCGCCGCCGCGCAGCAGTTCGCCATAGCCGGCCACCGCGGCGGCGAAGCCGAGATTGTGGCTGGGCTGCTCGCGCAGGCTGCCGCGGGCGATCGGCTGTTCGATCAGCTGGCTGCTGTCTTCGCCCGGTCGCTTGTAGCGCAGGCGCAGCAGGGCGATCTCCCCGCTGCGTGGATCCGCCGCCGCCTGGCCGGGCGCATAGCGCAGCGGCGCGCTGGCTTCGCCGCCGAAGCCGACCAGGGCGAGCTCGTACAGGGCGGTGACGCTGTGGCCGGCGCCGATCTCGCCGGCGTCGATGCGATCGTTGTCGAAGTCCTCGCGCGCCAGCAGGCGGTTCTCGTAGCCCAGCAGCCGGTACTCGGCGACCACGGCCGGATTGAACTCGACCTGGATCTTCACGTCGCTGGCCAGGGTGTGCAGGGTGCCGCCCATCTGCGCCACCAGCACCTTGCGTGCTTCCAGCAGGCTGTCGATGTAGGCGTAATTGCCGTTGCCGACGTCGGCCAGGCGCTCGGCCGTCTGCTCGTTGTAGTTGCCAGCGCCGAAGCCGAACACGCTGAGCGACACGCCGGACTTGCGCTGGTCGGCGACCAGGGTCTCCAGCGCGTTGTGGTCGACGGTGCCGACGTTGAAGTCGCCGTCGCTGGCGAGGATCACCCGATTGATGCCGCCCTCGATCCGCGCCTGCTTCGCCACCGCATAGGCCAGGGCGATGCCCGCGCCACCATTGGTCGAGCCACCGGCCTCCAGCCGCTCCAGCGCGGCCAGGATCTCGCCGCGCTGCGAGCCCCGGGTCGGCGGCAGCACCAGGCCGGCGCTGCCGGCGTAGGTGACGATGGCCACCGAATCCTGCGCGCGCAGCTGGTTCACCAGCAGGGCGAAGCCGCGCTTGAGCAGCGGCAGCTTCGCGGCGTCATGCATCGAGCCCGAGGTGTCGATCAGGAACACCAGATTCGCCGGCGGCAGCGCGCTCGCATCGACGGCCTGGGCCTGCAGCGCGACCTGCAGCAGCAGGCGCTTGTCGTGGAAGGGCGAAGGGGCGAGCTCGGTGGCGAAGGCGAAGGGCTTCTCGCCGGTGCTGGGGGCGCGGTAGTCGTAGCTGAAGTAGTTGATCAGCTCCTCGATGCGCACGGCATCCGTGGGCGGCCGCTGGCCGGCATGGAGCATGCGGCGGAGGTTGCTGTAGGCGCCGGTGTCGACATCGATCGAGAAGGTCGAGACCGGCTGCTCGGCGACGCGCTGGATGCCGTTGCGCTTTATCTCGGCGTAGTTTTCGCGGTTGACCTCGGGGGCGACGAACATGACCGGCGCGGCCGACGCGATCTCAGCCATCGCCGGCGCGGCGCGCTGCCGACGCGCGAGTTCAGCGGCCCCCACCCGAGTGCCGGTCACCACGATCTGGTCAAGGCTCGCCTCCTCGCGCGACATCGGCCTGGAAGGCGGCGCCGGTGGCGGCGGCGGAGCGATCGGCTGCTCGCTGGCTCGCGGTTCGGCGCTTGTCTGCGCCTGCTTCTGGGCGGGGCTATGGCAGGCGGCCAGCAGGGTCAGGCCCAGCGCAAGCGCGAACGCCGGCAGGGCAGCGGGGCGACGCGGGTGCGAGGGCGAAACGACGGATCGGTCTTGCATGGCGGTTCTCCGCAGTGGGGTGCGCGACCGGATACGCAGCCGGCGAGCGAATGGGGTTGACGGTCGTGCAGCGCGCCGTCGGCTGTCATCCGTGGTTCATGCGCGCACCCTGGCGGGGCTTCCGTCGAGCGCTGGGCATGTCCAGAATCCGCGGATGTCCAGCGCGACCCCGACCCCGACCTCGCCCCCGATGCCCCGATCCCTGCCAGCCTGTCGCCTGTGGCGCCCGACCTCCGCGGGGCCCGTGGTCGAGCCCCTGCGTATCGATGTCGATGCACAGGGTCGCGTGGGTGGCCTTGCGCCCGGCGATACGAACGCGGCGCTGCCCTGGGCCGTGCCCGGTGTGGCCAACCTGCACTCGCACGCCTTCCAGCGGGCGATGGCTGGCCTCGCCGAGCGCCGCATGAACCCGCAGGACAGCTTCTGGACCTGGCGCGAGACCATGTATCAGCTGGCCGCGCGCTTCGATCCCGAGCTTCTTCGCGACGTCGCCGCCCAGCTCTATGTCGAGATGCTCGAAGCCGGCTACACGCGGGTCTGCGAGTTCCACTATCTGCACCACGCGCCGGATGGCCGGCCCTATGCGGACCCCGCAGCGATGTCGCGTGCCCTGATCGAGGCCGCGCGCGAGACCGGCATCGGCCTGACCTTGCTGCCGGTGCTGTACCTGAGCGGCGGCTTCGATGGACGAGCCCTGAGCGATCGGCAGCGCCGCTTCGGCCATTCGATCGAGGCCTATCTGCGCCTGCTCGACACCCTGCGCGCGGAACAGGACGAGCGCCTGCGGATCGGCTGCGCCCTGCACAGCCTGCGCGCGGTGCCGCCCGCAGCGATGCGCGAGGTGCTCGCGGCACTGCCGGGCGACAGCCGCATCCACATCCACATCGCCGAGCAGACCGGCGAAGTCGAAGAGTGCGTGGCGCTGCGTGGCGCGCGGCCGGTTGACTGGCTGTATGCGAATGCGGAGGTCGATGCGCGCTGGACGCTGGTGCACGCGACGCATCTGAGCCGGGAGGAGACGACGCGCATCGCGGCAAGCGGCGCCAGCGTGGCGATCTGCACCACGACCGAGGCCAACCTCGGCGATGGCTTCTTCCCGCTACTGGACTACATGGCCCAGGGCGGACGCTTCGGCGTAGGCAGCGATTCGCACGCGACGGTGAGCCTGGTCGACGAGCTGCGCTGGCTGGAGTACGGCCAGCGTCTGCTGCATCGGCATCGCACCCTGGCGGTGGACGCCTCCACGCGCTCGGTCGGCGAAAGTCTGCTGGCGGCGGTCGTCCGTGCCGGCGCGGATTCAGCGGGGCAGGGCAGTGCCGCGTCTGTCGGCGTGCTGCAGCCCGGCGCCGATGCCGATCTCGTCACCCTGCAGAACGACCATCCCGCGCTGTACGCGGCATCCGATGCGGATGTCATCGATCGCTGGCTGTTCGCCAGCAATCGACCGGCCATCGACCAGGTGTGGGTCGGTGGCGTGCAGCGGGTGTCCGACGGCCGCCATCTGCAGCGCGAGGCGATCGAGGCGCGTTTCGCGGCCGGCATGAAGCGGCTGCTGGCGGACTGATGCCCATGCTTTGGACCCTCGCCGCCGATGCCGTGCTGTTCCTGCATGTCTGCATCGTGGTGTTCGTCGTGCTCGGGCTGGCGCTGATCGTGCTGGGCAATCTTCGCGGCTGGCGCTACGTCAACGCCTGGTGGTTCCGCCTGAGCCACCTCGCCACCATCGGCGTGGTGGTCGCGCAGAGCTGGCTGGGCATGGTGTGCCCGCTGACCACGCTGGAGCTGTGGCTGCGCGCGCAGGCGGGGGAAGCGACCTACGCGGGCGGCTTCATCGAGTACTGGCTGAGCCGACTGCTGTATTTCGAGGCTCCGCCCTGGGTCTTCGTGCTGGCCTACACCGCGTTCGGCCTGTGCGTGCTCGCTGCCTGGTGGCGTTGGCCGCCTGCGGGGCGGCCGTCGGGAACGCCTGCGCGCTGAAGCCGCCGGGCACGCAGCACGATCGCGGTCCACTCAAGGATGGGCGAGGCTGTGCCCCCTGGATCAGCACGCCGCGCAGGCCAGCCGGAGGCTACCCGCGTCGACACGCCCTGCCGTGGATTCAGAGTTCCGCGCCCACCCGGTTGGCACGGCGATTCGATGGGAGCGGACCGTGCGACTGGCCTCGACACCCTGCAGCGCGTCCGTGCGAATGTGCTCGGCATTGCGCTTTTTGTGTGATAGAGGGCACACTCAGGCTGGCGAGTCTGTTCACGCGCGTCGCGACGCAGGCAGCGGGTGCGCGGTACTCCACTCGGTGCGGGCCCCTCATGCCTGCGCTGGATCGTTGCAGGACAGGTCTACGTCGCGTCTGGCGATGTTCTCACCCTCCTCGAAAGCGGGGTGATCCGACGATCGCGAAAATTCTCTGAGGGGGCTCGGCAGGTTTTCGCGCTTAGGTGGCAACAGGGGAGTGTCGCGAGGCGAACACTCCGGGGGGATGGGCGAGGGGCGCTCATCGGATGCATTCCGCGCGCCGTGCGTTCCGCCGGTGCACAACGCAGGATTTCGCCCGTGGCCCAGCCAGCGCGTTCCGTCATTTCCGCCGTCTGTCGTTGGGCGACTCTTGCCTTGCTGGCTGGCGCCTCGCCGGTGTGGGCCCAGGCCAACCTCAGCGATTCGACCTTCAGCGGTCCGTCGACCTACACCCCCGGCGATCCGGTCACGTCGACCTATACGCTGGTGGTGAGCAACCGCGGCGATGCGGCCAACACGCCGACGACCACGACCAGCTTTCCGCCGGAAGTCACCGTCAGCTGGACCTGCAGCGCACTTGGCACGGGCAGCAGCTGTGCCAGCCCGAGCGGCAACGGCAACCTCAATCGAACGGCCGACGACGTGGGCGCGCGCGTCAGCGGCACGGACGGCGAGCTGAGGTACACCATCACCGCCAGCTTCGACTCGTCGATGACCGCCAACCCCCTGGTCGTCCCCGCGGTGGTGACACCGGCAGGCGGCAGCGCACTGAACCGTTCAGTGAGCAGCTCACGCGATCTGCGCAGTGACCTGTCGGTGATCAAGGAGGCTTCGGCCACCACCTACAGCGCGCCTGGCAGCGTCAGCTACGAGGTGGTCGTTGCCAATGCCGGGCCCAGCGACGTGAGTGGCGCCGTGCTGACCGACGAGGCGCCGACCGGAGTCAGTTTCGGCACCCGCAGCTGCGTGGCCTCCGGCGGGGCAAGCTGCCCTGCGGCCGACAGCGGCGACTTGAATCTGAGTCTCGATCTACCGGCGGGGAGCAGCCTCAGCTTCGGGATTCCCGCCAGCATCGCCGCCGGCACGCAGTCCGATCCGCTGGTCAACACGGCGAGCATCGCCGTACCCACGGGCACCACGGACCCGACGCCCGGCAACAACAGCAGCAGCGCCGATCTCGATCTGGTCAAGGCCGATCTGGCGGTGGTGTTCGTGCCGGCGTCGCCGGTCGGCACTCCCAGCGCCACCTACACGCCGGGCACCACTGGCAACACCCTCGATATTCGCGTCACCAACAACGGCAATTTCGCCAGCACGGGTTCGCAGCTGAGCGTGAGCCTGCCGCCCCAGGTCAGCGCGGCGACCTTGTCCTGCGTCGCGCCGGCCAGCTGCACGGCGGATTCCGGCACGGGCAGCCTGACCGTGGCCCTCGGCGGCATCGCGGTCAACGGCACGATCACTGCGCGACTGACCCTGGCATACCCCAGCGATGCCAGCGCCAGCAGCATCGACATCGCCGCATCCATCGCCGGCAACCAGCCGGACCTGGCTGCGGGCAACAACAGCAGCACCTGGCGCGCCAACCTGCGTCGGCAGGTGCGGATTGGCCTCAGCAAGACGAGCTCGTCCGCGGTGCTGAACCCCGGCGGCGCGCTGACCTATGACATCACGGTGAGCAACCTCGGGCCCAGCGATGTCGGCAACATCGCGGGCGACACCGGGATCCTGTTGAGCGACACGTTGTCGGCCCAGCTCGGCCGCAACCTCGCCGCGGGCACCTGCAGCAACAATGGCCAGACCACGCCCTGCTGGCGCTATTGTCCGGACGATGACGGCAGCGTCGCCGCACTGACGCCGGACGCTTGCACGGTCGAACTGGTCGAGGGCGACGGCTCCTTCGCCAACCAGGGCTTCCTGCTGCGCGCCGGCAGCAGCAGCACGCTGCGGGTGTTCGCCACGGTCGGCGCCAATGCCAGCGGCAGCCTGCTCAACGATGCACTGGCGCGGGTCCAGTCCGGGCTCGGCGTCAGTGACCAGGGCGCCGGCAACTGCCCGCTGAGCGGATCCAATACGATCTGCGCCCGCAGCACGGTGAGCGTGCAGGCCAGCACCGACATCGAGGTGACGGTCAGCGATGGTGCGACGTCTGCCGTGCCGGGTGTCGATCACGCCTACACCGTGATGGTGCGCAACAACGGCACCCTGACCGCCAACAACGTCAACCTGCAGACCGCCCTGCCGATCCTCGCCAGCGATGGCGATGCGGGCTTCGTGTCGGGCAGCGCGCGTTGGCAGTGCCGCGCCTTCGACGGTGCCTGCTGCACCTCCAACAGCAGCGTCTGCGGCACCACCGGGCTGACCCCGCCGATCAGTGCCGCCGTCATCAACCAGGGTGTCGATCTGCCGCCGCAGTCGCGGGTCGAGTTCACCCTGAGCGGTCGCCTGGATCCGAGCGCGCTGGGCACGCTGGCGGTCAATGCCGCGGTGACCCCGCCGCAAGGCCTGAACGACAGTGACCTGACCAACAACGCAAGGAGCGACACCAACACCCTGCTGGTGCCCACCGCCAACCTGAGCCTCAGCAAGGTGCTGGATTCGGTGGTGCCGGCTGACGGGTCCGCCAGTGGCGCACCCTTCGAACTCGACTACCGGATCCAGATCAGCAACGCCGGACCCAGCGTGGCGCGCAATGCGGTGCTGACAGATGACCTGGCCAGCCCCTTGCTGGAGGCCAGCACCGGCGCCTGGCAGTGCGCCGTGCTGCAGGCCGCCGGCTTGACCGGCTGCGCCGCGCCGGGCGTGGGAAGCGGGCCGGTCAGCCAGACGCTGCGCTTGGATCCGGGCGGCGTGGTGGAAGTCGCGCTCGCAGTCCGCACGACAGCGATCGCCACCGGCGAGGTGGTCAACACGGCGACCGTATCGTCCACGGCCGGCAGCGCTTCGGCGACCGCCGTCTCGGGCTTGACCGGCGTCTCGGCGCTGTCGATCTCGCTCACCGACGGTCGCAGCGAGGCCGTTCCGGGCACGCCGACCAGCTACGCGATCCGGGTTCGCAACGATGGGCCCGACGACGCCTTCGGCGCCGGTGTGTCTGCGCTGTTCCCGTCCTCGCTGGAGAGCGTGTCCTGGAGCTGCTCGGCGATCACGCCGATTCCAGGCGACCTGAGTTTCGGCATCACCGGCGGGCTGACGAACCAGAAGGCCGGCGCGCTGCTGATGAGCGAAGGCGGCGAGCAGGCCTACCTCGCGCTGCCTGAGGCGAACGCGATCCAGGTGCTCGCCCGCAATGCCGTGCCCGGACAGGGCTTCGGTGAGCTGAGCGTGCTGGAAACCGAAAGCAACGGCGCCAACGACCCCAGCGACAGCGGTGCGACAGTGGCGGGTCTGCTCAATCCGGTCGATCTGAGCCTCAGCCCGGACGGCACCCTGCTGTTCGTGCTGGCCCGCCCGGCCAGCGGACCGGGGGTTCCGTCCCTGGTCAGCTTCAACCGGATCAGCAATCCGGCCGATCCGGCCTTCGGTCGACTGTCCTACGCCGGAACCGTGTCCACGGGCGTGCCCGTGCAGGCGCAGCGCATCGTGTCCAGCGCCACCCACGTCTACGTCAGCGGCAGCAGCCCCGCGGCGGTGAGTGTGTTCCGCCGGGATCCGGCCAGCGGCCTGCCGATTCACGACAGCGTGCATACCGACGCCGTGCCGACGGGGGCTTCAGCACTGGCGCTGGATCGCGCTCGCGCGCGCCTGTTCGTGGCCGGCAGCGGCGGTCAGATCGTTCAGTACGCGCTCAATACCGAGCCCGCCAGCGGCCCGCTCGGACGCCTGAGCACACAGGGGCCGGCCTTCAGCACCGGCCTGAGCGGCATTGTCGATCTGGCGCTGGTGCCAGCCCATCGAAGCCTCTACGCCGCCTCCGCGACGTCGGCGCGTCTCGATCTGATGACCTATGCCGACGCCGGCCTGAGCGCGGTGGCGAGCTACACCCGCAGCGCCACCGACGCGCCGGGCTCGGCAGCAGACCCGCTGGCCGGCGAAGGCCGCATCGCGATCGCGCCGGACGGCGAGCATCTCTACCGGGTATCGGCCAGCGCCGGCAGCCTGCTGGGCTTCCGGCGCGACACCCTGAGTGGCACCTTGAGCGAGGGTCGCGTCCTCTATGGCGCTGTCTCCACGCCGGGTCTCGCCGCAGCGCGTGCGGTGGCAGTCAGCGGGGACGGGCGCCATGTCCTGGTCGCCAATGATTCGGGCAGCGGTTTCCCGTTGCATGCCTATGCGCGCCGCGCGCCGGATCCCCTGTTCGCCTTCCTGGAGCAGGAGCGCGACGGTGTCGCCGGTACGGCAGGCCTGCTGTCGCCGGCCGACCTCGCGGTCAGCCCCGATGGCCGCCATCTGTACGCGGTCAGCCTGCAGGACGGCGCGCTCAGCGTGTTCGAGCGCTTCAGCCGTCGCGGCGTGGATGGAGCCACCCAGGGCGACCACCTGGAGTTCCGCGCGCGCTATGTCAACGGACAGGATGGCGTGGTGGCCGGACTCGATCGCCCCAGCCGCGTGCTGGTCAGCCCGGACGGCCGCAGCGTCTATGTCACCAGCGAGGATCGAAACACGCTGACCGTGTTCGAGCGCAACCTCAGCGAGACGCCGGCCAGCGGCTTCGGTCGGCTCACCTATGTCACCCGTTTCACTGACGGCGCGGGCGGCGTCGACGGTCTGCTCGGCGCCCAGGGCATGGCCATGGATCCCGACGGCCGGCATCTGTACGTCTCCGGAAGCTTCGAAGCGGCGATCGCGATCTTCGCGCGCGACCCGACCACGCGCGCGCTGAGCTACCAGGGGCAGGTACGCAACGGCAGCGCCGGCGTCAGCGGGCTGTCGGGCATCCGCGATCTGCTGGTCAGCCGCGATGGCCGCCAACTGCTCGGCGTGGGCTCGATCTCCAATGCCGTGGTGGTGTTCAATCGCGACCGCTCGCTGGTGCCCGGTGAAGGTGGACGTCTGAGCTTCGTGCAGGCGCTGAACCTGCAGAGCGGCGCGCGCCTGATGTCGCTGTCGATGCCGCAGGGCACGCTGCCGACCGACGGCGAGCACGTCTACGTGGTGGGACAGACCACCTCGAACCTGTTCGTGCTGCGCCGGAATACCGATGTCACCAGTCCCGGTTTCGGACGTCTGGCGCCGGCCTTCCAGTACAGCCGCAACCTGCCGGGCCTGTCGCGGATGAACGGCCCGCGCGATGTGCAGGTCAGCGCCGACGGCCGCCGCGTCTATGTCGCCGCCCAGTTCGGCCACAGCGTGCTGGTGTTCGATCGCGATCTGAACCGCAGCGGCGCCGGCTACGGCGGCCTCAGCCTGCTGGAGACGCGCACCGACGGTCTGGAGGGCGTCGACGGGCTCAACGATGTCTATGCCGTCGGTCTCAGCCCGGACTCGCGCAATGTCTACGCGGCGGGCTTCGGCGATCGTGCGATAGCGTCCTTCGCGGTGGGGTCGGGCTCCAGCTGCAGCGCGGGTGGCAGCGGCGATATCGCTGACCGCGTCAACCTCGGCGTGGGCGGCACGCTGGAGTACAGCGTGCAGGCGATGATCCGTCCGGGCGCCACCGGTGCGCTTGAAACGCTGGCCGAGGTGGAGCGACCGGATCGCTTCGAGGATCCGGACCTGCTCGACAACCTCGCGCAGGACTCGACCGCGCTCACGCCGCGCGGCGACCTCGCGGTCAGCAAGACCAACAATCGCGTTTCGGTGGTGGGCGGCGAGACCGTGCGCTACGAAGTGGTGGTTCGCAATGCCGGGCCCAGCCATCTGCGGCACGACCCGCCTTCAGTGGTGCTGGTGAACGATGTCCTCAGGGAAATCGATGGCTTCCAGCCCGGCTCGGTCACCTGGACCTGCACCGCTGCGGGCTCTGGCGCGCTGGATTTCACCGAGGCCTACGCCAACAGCGCGTCCGGCGAGCCCGGCCTTGGCGGCGTCACCGGGCTCGCTCTGGTGCCCGACAGCGACGGTGCCGGCCCCGTGCCGGCCTACCTGGCGGCGGTGAGCGTGCTCGACAGTCGCCTGCTGCTGTTCCGCCGCGATGCGGTCGACGGCCGCCTGCAGCTGGCGACCAGCGTGGCCCAGGGCCAGAGCCTGGGCGGCAGCCCGGTCAGCCAGCTGCTGGGTGCGCGCTCGGTGGCGGTCAGCGCCGACAGCCGCTTCCTCTACGTCGCGAGCCGCGAATCCGACAGCCTGAACGTGTTCGAGCTGAGCCACAGCGGCAGCACGCCAGTGCTGGCCCTGCGGCAGACAGTGCAGGGTGTGGTGGGTCTGGATCAGGCGCTGCACGTCGTGCTCAGCGCCGACGGTGCGCATCTCTATGTGGCCGGCGCCAACGACGCCGCCGTCGCCGTGTTCAGCCGCAACGCCGCGACCGGTCAGCTCAGCTACGTCGAAAGCGAGAGTGAGGGCATTGACGACGCCTCCGACGCCGGCGGCGTGGTCTCAGGGCTGGTCGATGTCGAGTTCCTCGTCCTGAGCCCGGATGGCGAGCACCTGTACGCCCTGTCCGGCGCCTCGGGCAGCGTCGCCCTGTTCGATCGCGACAGCGCCAGCGGGCGCCTGAGCTTCCGCGCCGCGCGCGGCGCCGCCCAGTTCGGGGTCAGCACCGATGGCGCTTCCGGCGCGGCGTTCGATCCCGACGGACGGCAGCTCTATCTCGCCGCCACGGGCGCCAATCGCCTGCTGGTGCTGAACCGCGAGACCAATCCAGCCAGCGGAAGCTTCGGTCAGCTCAGCCTGGGTTCCAGCCTGCAGCAGGGCGTGGCCGAGGTGCAGGGCCTGCAGGGCCCGCGCCGGGTCGCACTCAGCAGCGACGGCCTGCATGTGTATGTCACTGCCCAGGCCGGTGGGAGTGTCGCCTGGTTCGTGCGCGACGACGTCACCGGCACGCTGCGCTTCCTCGGCCTGCGGGCCTCGGGATCCGGCGGCGTGGAGGGCCTCGATGGCGCAACCGGCCTCGTGGTCGACAGCCTGCGCAATCACGTCTATGTCGCGGGCAGCCTCGCGCCCGGGGCCGAAGGCGCCATCGCGGGTGGGCTCGCAGCCTTCCGTCGCGAGGCGGACAGCGAGTGTCCGGCCAGCGGCACCGGTGATCTGGTGGATGTGCCGATCAGCGTGGCCTCGGGCGGCAGCGTGAGCTTCCAGATCGAAGCGCGGGTCAGCAGCGGTGTTGCCGTGGGCAGCAGCCTGACCAATACGGTCACGCTCACCGCGCCACAGGACACCACGCCGGAAAACAACTCCGCCTCGGACACCGACGTGGTGGCCCTGGTGGCGGATCTGGCGATCCGCAAGGATGACGGTCTGGCCGAGTTCGACGGTCTCGCCGGTGCGCTCGCAGTGACCGGCGATGCCAGCCGCCTGTTCGTTGCCGGCCCCAGCGACAACGCGATCGGCGTGTTCCGCCGCATCGAGGCGCCCGGCCAGCCGCAGGACGGTGAGCTGCGCTTCGCCACGGTCCTGCGCAGCGGTGTGGGCGCGGTGACGGGTCTGGGCGGTGTCGCCGGCGTGCTGGCCAGCCCGGACGGCGCACATGTGTACGCGATCAGCCCGATCGAGAACACCGTCGTGGTGTTCCGGCGGCGCCCGGCACCGGTCGAACTGGAGTTCGTCGAGGTCGAGCAGAACGGCGTGTTCGGCGTCAGTGGTCTGGCCGGTGCAAGCGCTATGGCGCTCAGCGCCGATGGCCGGCACCTCTACGTCGCCGGCAGCTTCGCCAACGCCATCGCGGTGTTCGCGCGCTCGGCGGACAGCAGCGCCGCCGACTACGGGCGCCTGAGCTATCAGGGTCTGGTGCAGAACGGTGTCGGCGGCGTCGACGGCATCGCTGGCATCAATGCGCTCGCCGTATCGCCCGACGGCCGGCATGTGTATGCACTGGGTGCTGCCAGCAGCACGCTGGCGGTGTTCGCCCGCAATCCCAACGCCGGCGCCGCAGGCTTCGGCCAGCTCAGCTACCTGCGCCGTTACGTCAACGGCCAGGACGGCATCAGCGGCCTGGGCGGCATGGCTGGACTTGCGATCAGCGCCGATGGCGCGCGCGTGTTCGCCGCCGGCGGCTTGAGCGGCGGCCTGGTGAGCTTCAACCGCAGCAGCGCCGACGGCACGCTCAGCGTCGCCGGCACAGCCCGCGAGGGCGTCGAGGGCGCGCAGGGTCTGCTCGGTGCTCGCCGCATCCGGCTCAGCGGTGACGGCCAGCACCTCTACGTCGCCAGCGGCAGCGGCCGCAGCCTGGCGCACTTCCGGATCAGCGGCACGGCGGCGCCGGTCTTCGCCGGCATCGTCCGCTCGGGTGATGCCGCCCCGCTGAGCGGCGGCCAGGTGCTGGGTCTTGATGGAGCTGCCGATCTGCATGTCTCTGCCGCCGGCACCCATGTCTACGCGGTGGGCTCGCTCGACAACGCGATCAGCACCTTCAACCGCAGCGTCGACGCGGATCCCGCGCTGTCGAGCGGCGCCCTCGACTACCGCGCGAGCCTGTTCGACGGCCTCGGCGGCGTGGCCCCAGGCGAGTCCGTGAGCTACGTGATCCAGGTCGACAACCTCGGGCCGAGTGCGGTCAGCGAGGCGCGGGTCGTCGACACCTTCCCGCCCGAGTTCAGCGCGGTCACCTGGAGCTGCAGCTCCAGCGGTGGCGCCGCCTGTCCGCTGGGCGGGACCGGCAACATCGACGTGATCACCCAGCTGCCGGTCGGTGGCCAGGTGGTGTTCACCGCCACCGGCGTCGTCGGCCAAAGCGCGACCGGGCGCCTGGTGAACACGGCGACGGTGTCGGCGGCGGGTGCGGTCGATCCGAACGAACTCAACAACAGCTCGACCGATGACAACACCGTGCTGTCGCCCGCCTCCGATCTGGTGGTCACGGTGGATGACGGCAGTCCGACCGTCGTGCCCGGTGGGCGCGTCGACTATCTCGCGGAGATCCGCAATCTGGGGCCGTCCTACGCCGTTGGTGTGCGGGTCACCGATACCGCGCCGGCGGCGCTGTACGAGCGCGCGTGGACCTGCGAGGCCTTCCCCAAGGCCGGTGCACTGAACCTGCGGCAGAGCTTCGCCGGCAGCCTCGACAGCTATGCCGCCATCGTGCCCGCCGGCTTCGGCCGCCAGGTCTATGCGGCCGGCAGCCTCGGCGGTGTCGGTGCGGTAGCCCTGCTGAGTCGGGATCCCCTGACCGGCGAGCTGTCCCTGCCGGTGCTGCCGACCGGCGTCGAAGCGGTGCTGGTCAACGAGCAGGACGGCGTGCGCGGCATCGGCGGAGCCGCCGATCTGCTGCTGTCCAACGACGAGCGCTTCGTCTACGTGGCCGGCCGCAGCTCCGATTCGGTGGCGGTGTTCAGTCGCGATGCCAGCAACGGCAGCCTGAGCTTCAAGGCGCAGTACCAGGACGGTGAACTCGGCATCGACGGCATCGGCGGTGCCCATCGCCTGCGCATGAGCCCGGACGGTCGCCATCTGTACGTGGCGGGCAGCGTCGAGAGCGCGATCGCCGTGTTCAACGTCGACGCCAGCAGCGGCCTGCTCAGTCCGGCCAGCATCCTGCGCCAGGGCGTGGGTGGGGTGGATGGTCTGAACGACATCCGCGACCTGCAGTTCAGCGCCAGCGCCGGCCACCTGCTGGTCGCAGCGGGCAGCAACCAGTCGCTGGCCGCATTCGCTCGCAATGCCACCACCGGCGCACTCAGCCCGTTCGCGCTGGTGCAGGATTTCGAGCTGCCCGAACGCCTGCTGATCGACCCGCGCGCGTTGCGCTTCGCCGGCGACACCGTCTGGGTGGCGGGCGGTGAGAGCAACACCGTCGCCGGCTTTGTCTTCGATCCACAGCAGACACCGGCCCTCAGCCTCTCGAAGGTGATCCGCGAAGGCGAGAACGGCGTCAGCGGTCTGCTCACGCCGGATGCCCTGCAGTTCGAGGCTGACCAGTCGCGCCTGTATGTCGGTGCTGCTGGACGCCTGTTCCTGTTCAGCCTGCAGCCCGAACAGCCGCAGCTGCTCGACAGCTACAGCGCGCAGCCGCCGCTGGGCGGCGGACTCAGCCTGGTCAGCGCCTCGGATCGCCAGCAGCTGTACAGCGCGAGCGCCGATGCCGGCGGCCTGGGCGTGTGGGCGCGCGCGCGCGGCTCACGCTGTCCGCTGGCGGGCAGCGGGCCGATCGGCGAGGTCAGCGTCGACATCGAGGCGATGGGACGCGTCGAGTTCAGCGTCGGTGGCCGGATCTATCCGAACGCCTTGGGCACGCTCGAGTACAGCGTGCGCGCCGATACCCGGATCGCAGCGCAGGAGCTGAACCCGCTCGACAACGTCGATACCGATTCGGACCTGCTGCAGCCCGAGCCCGATCTGTCGGCGACAAAGACCGATGGCCTCAGCGAGGTGGTGGCCGGTCTGCCGCTGACTTACACCATCGATCTGGCCAATGCCGGCGTCTCCGATGCGCTGGTGGCCCGACTGTCCGACCCGCTGCCGATCTTCCCGGCGGTCAATGCCGGGCTGGTAGCGGGCGAGGGCAGCTGGAGCTGCAGCGCGAATCTGCCCGTACAGGATCTGCTGCGCCTGACGCCGGCCGACTCGACCGCGATCGCCGGCATCGGCGCCAGCCGGCGTTCGGCTGACGGTCAGCGCCTGTATGCCGTCAACGCCAGCCTCGGCGCCCTGCTGGTGTTCCCGCTCGATGCGCAGGGCCTGCCCGGTACGCCAGAGGTGATCGTCGATGGCGCCACCCTGGGCAACACCACCGTGGCCGGCCTTGCCGGCGCCTCGATGGTGACGCTGTCGCCGGACGATCGACATGTCTACGTGACCGGCAGCAGCGCCAACAGCCTGGTGCTGCTGCGCTATGACGCCGACACCGGGACGCACAGCTTCGGCCAGCGCCTGCAGTCGGGCGTCAACGGCGTGGCCGGTCTGCAGGGCGCGGCTGACGTGCATCTCGGCGTCGACGGTCGCTTCGTGTTCGTGGCCTCGGCCAGCTCGCATGCGATCGCCGTGTTCAGCCGCAGCGCGGAGAGTGGCGAGCTCGCCTTCGTCGAACGCGTTGCCGATGGCCTTGGCACGATCGTCCCCGACAGCAACGTGATCCGCGGCGTGCGCCGGCTGGCGCTGTCGGCCGATGGCAGCCGTCTGTATGCCGCGGCGAGCCTGTCGCAGGCGGTCAGCAGCTTCGATATCGGCAGCGACGGTCGCCTGCAGTTCCGTGGCCGCCTGCGCCAGGACCAGCCGGGCATGGCGGCGCTGGCCGGTGCGCGCGCGCTGGCGCTGACGCCGGGTGATGGTCAGCTCTATGTGCTGGGCAGCCAGGCGATCAGCCGCCTGAGCCCGCAGGCCGACGGCAGCCTGGTTTCACAGGCGGTGGTCTCAAGCGTTCCCGAACTGGCCGCGGCGCGTGACCTGAGGCTCGACGCCACCGGTTCGCGTCTGTACCTGGCCGACAGCGCGGGTGCGCTGTTCGTGTTCGCCCGCGACTGGGCCGACGGCACGCTCGATCTGCGCTATCGCCTGCCGCCCGCCGCGGCTGTCACCGGCACCCCGGAGGTCAGTCTCGGCGCGATCGACACCGCCGGCCTCACGTATCTGAGCGAGGCCTCGGGTCGACTCGGCGTGCTGCGCCAGCAGGCACTGTCACGCTGCCTCGATGCGCAGACCGACCCGGACCGGATCGACGCCACGCTCGATCTTGGCGTCGACGGCAGCGCCCGCTACGAGTACGCGGTGCGCGTGCATCCCAGTGCCCGCGGCGTGCTGACCAATGTGGCCACCGTCAGCCCGGGCGAGGGCATCGACCCCGTCCCGGAAAACAACGAGGGCACCGATCTCACCCAGATCCGCGCGGTGTCCGACCTGTCGGTCACCAAGACCGGACCGGTGCAGGCCGTGGCCGGGCTGCGCCTCAACTACGTGATTGAAGTCGGCAATGCCGGTCCCAGCGATGCGCTCGGCATGCAGGTCGTCGATCTGCTGCCGCCAGCGCTCAGCGGCGCGACCTGGACCTGCGTGGCCAGCGCCGGATCGAGCTGTCCGGCCGCCGGCAGCGGCAGTCTCGCGATGTTCGGTACCGTGCTGGTTGGCGGCACGCTGCGCATCGAGATCGATGCGCCGATCGCCTCCAGCTACCTGGGCGAACTGGTCAACACGGTCAGCCTGGTGCTGGAGCCTGATGCCACCGATCCCGATCTCGCCAACAACACGGCCAGCGCCAGCACCGACGTCATCGCGATTGCCGACGTCAGTGTCAGCAAGAGCAACAGCGTCACCAGCGTGACTGCAGGTGCACGCACGCTCTATGCGATCGCGGTGAACAATCTCGGCCCCAGCGATGCTCCGCAGGTGCGCGTGCGTGATCTGCTGCCGGCGCAGCTGCGTGATGCCCAGTGGACCTGCAGCCTGCAGGGCGCCGGCAGCTGTCCGGCCAGCGGCAGCGGCAGCATCGATCAGGTGATCGCAGTGACCGCAGGCGCGACCGCGCTGTTCGAACTCGACGTGCAGGTGGCGCCTGAAGCGCGCGGCAGCGTCAGCAATACGGTCACGGTACAGGTACAGGGCGCACCGACCGATCCACAGTCGGCCAACGACAGCGCCACCGACACCGACACGATCAGCGTCGCCCATGACCTCGCGGTGGCTCTGGTCGATCCGCTTGATCCCTTCGATTCCAGCGGTTCGATTGCGCTTCCCTACCTTGTGCAGGTCGACAACTTCGGCCCCTCGGATGCAGTCGGCGTCAATCTGCGGCTGGGCTTCTCGGCCGCGGTACAGGCGCAGCTCGGCCTGTCCTGCGTGCCCGCGGGCGCCAACGAGATCGACTGCGACCTGGGCACGCTGCGTGCCGGCAGCAGCCGCGTACTCGATGCCAGGCTGCTGCAGCTGCCGGCGCCGCCGGCAACGCTGACCGTGGTCGCCTCGATCGGCGGCGGCGATGGCGTGGATGCGCAGCAGGCCAACAACAGCGCGGTCGAGCAGACCACGCTGGTGGCCGGCATCGACCTGCAGGTCGGCATCAGCAACGGCGTCAGCCTGATCCAGCCCGGAGACGCCACGACCTACACCGTGCTGGTCACCAATATCGGCTCGGTCACGGCGACCTCGGTGCAGGTCGAGGTGCCGCTCGCGGCCGGTCTGATCGAGGCCAGCTGGACCTGTGCAGGGCAGGGTGGCGCGAGCTGCGCGCCGTCCGGCAGCGGCGGCATCAGCCAGACCGTGAGCCTCGCGCGGGGCCAGTCGGTGCGCTACCTGCTCAGCGCCCGCCTCGACCCGCAGACCGATCCTGCCGTTGCCTCGCTGCTGACCCAGACCGCAAGCGCGCTGCCGACGCCCCCGGCGACCGACATCAACACCGGCAACAACACGGCCGCGGATGAGGACGTGATCCAGTTCATCGTGTTCCGCGATGGCTTCGAGGACGCCACGTCCGCGAGTCCCGCGGCGGGGCCGATGCTGTCGCTCGCTTCCGCATGCAGTGCACTGCGCATCGACGCCGCCTCGCCGCTGCTGGCGGGCGTCACCACCGAGGCGCGCCAGCGCGTGCTGCTGAGCTCACGCGACCGGCGTGGGCAGATGCTTGCCCAGGTTGAAGCGCTGCAGGCCTCCAGCGGTCGCTGGCTGCGCCTGCGCAGCGCGCAGCAGGTGGGCGAATGGCTGCCCTGGAAGGCGCGCTTCGCGAGCCTGCGAAACGCCGAGACGGGCCTGCTGCTCGATGCCGGTCCTGCGGCGACGCAGCGAACGCCGGCGATCCCGGGCGCGCGCGAATGGTGGGCGAACGCAGGGGTGGATGCAGTGGCCTTCAATGCCTGCGACGGCGAAGTCGCCGATGGAGATTCCCGATGAGCACGTCATCCTCGCGCCCTGGCGCATTCGCCTTCGCGCTGCCCTTCGCCACGCTCGCCGCTGGCCTTGCTGCAGGCTGGTATTTGCGTGGCCCGGTGGCTGAGCCGGTCGTGCCTTTGCCACCGCCGACCCAGTGGGTGGCCCAGGTCGAGGGCGACTACATCAGCGCCGAGATGTTCATCGACGAGATGCGTCGCCGCGGCGGCAGTCGCCCCGGTCAGTACCAGGACCTGCAGCAGAAGCGCGCCCTGCTCGACGACATGGTGCTGAAGCAGGCCATGGTGCAGGCCGCGCGCGAGGAGGGCATCGACCAGGATCCCGAGATCCGCCGTGCGGTCGACCAGCTGTTGGCCAACCAGTACCTGCAGCGCAGCCTGCGCCAGCGCCAGGCGGCGATTGCGATCAGCGAGGACGAAGTGCAGGCGCGCTATGCCGCGGCGGCAGCGGACTACGCGGTGCCGGCGCGCCGCCGGATCGCCCTGATCCGATTCGCCCTGCCCGCCAATCCCGGCAGGGAGGACTGGCAGGCGGCCGAGCGCCGTGCCGGCGAGGCACTGGCCGAGGCGCGGCAGCTGCCGTCCTCGGTGCCGCACTTCGGCGCGGTGGCGAACACCTACTCGGAAGATCCTGAGACCCGCTGGCGCGGTGGACTGGTCGGCTGGATCGCCGACGCCGCCCCCGCGGAGGAATCGAGCCGTCTGGATCCTGCCGTACTTGCCGCAGCGCGTGCGCTGCCGGCGCCCGGTGCTTTCAGCGCGCCCATCCGCGGCGACGATGCGGTCTACCTGCTGAGGCTGGTGGATATCGACGCCGGCCGCAGCCGCAGCTTCGAGGAGTTGGCGGACGGCATCCGCCAGGGCCTGCGACAGCAGCGTCTCGCCGAGATGGAGCACCAGTTCCGCGAGGAGCTGCTCGGGCGCATGCGCACGGTCGTGCGCGACGAGGCGCTCGCCGCCATTGATCCCCTTTCTCCGCCGGCCCCTGCAGAGCCCCTGCAGCCGCCGGCCCTGCCCGGTGACCGCGGATGAGCACCCAGACCATGACCCTCGCCTCCATCCGCCTGTGCCTGCTCGTGCTGTTGACCTTCATCTCCGGCGCCAGTCGCGCCGCCGAGCTTGAGCAGACCATCGAGCTCCGCCCCGGCTGGAACGCCATCCACATCGAGCTGGAGCCGGTCGACAAGTCGATCGCCAGCGTCTTCGCCGGCCTGCCCGTCGCCAGCGTCTGGCGCTACCGGCCCGATCCCGACGGCGCGCAATTCATTCGCGATCCGGCGGAAGGCCTGGAAAACGTCGACGGATGGTTCGCCTGGTTCCCCGAGCCGCGTCCGGAATCCTTCCTGACCAACCTGTTCTCGATCGACGGCAACGCCTCCTATCTGGTCAGGCTGGATGGCAGCGCCAACCGGAACCTCGTCATCCGCGGCACCCCGCGCTTCCGCCCGACGCGCTGGACGGCGGATGCCTTCACCCTGACCGGGCTTCCGGTCGCTGCCAGCAATCGGCCGAGCTTCGCCGATTTCTTCGCGTCCTCGGAGGAACACCAGGGTCAGCCGATCTACGCGCTGAGCGCGGCGGGCCAATGGCAGCGCGTCACCAGCCCCGCTTCGACGCTGATCGAACCCGGTCGGGCCTACTGGATCTACACCGACGGCAGTTCGCGCTACCAGGGCCGGCTGCACGTCGTGCTGGATCAGGGTGAGTCGCTGGAGTACTCGGCCGCGCTGGACGAAATCCGGCTGGTGCTGCGCAACTTCAGCGGCCTGCCGGGCAGCTTCCAGCTGCGCCGGATCGGCGGCGGCGCGATGCCGCTCACCTTCCTCAACGAGGATGAGGAGACCGGCGAGACCGGCTGGCCGGACCTGCAGCAGACCCTGGTGGTGGACGCTCCGGCAGGCAGGGACGTGTTCGTGACGCTGGGCGTGCGGCGCACCCAGTTCAGCGCCGATCGCATGGACGAAGTGCTGGAGATCACCGACGAACTCGGACAGCGGGTACTGCTGGCTGCCGGCGGCAACACGGTGCAGCCGGTTGCGCTACGCCGCGGTACGACCGAAGGCACGCCGGCCGCAGCCAGCTATGCCGGCCTCTGGGTTGGCGACGTCGAAGTGCGTGCCGTCAGTGAAGCCCAGCGCGGCGGCACCGAGCCGCGCCCGGTGGTGCGGCCGTTCCGCCAGCGCGTGCTGATCCATGTCGATGCGGCAGGCAATGCGCGCCTGCTGAAGGATGTGATCCAGATGTGGCAGGACGGCACCAGTCGACCCAGCGCGATCAACCCCGCCTTCAATGAAGTCGACCAGCCGGGTCGGCATGTGCTCATCACCGATCCCAACCTGATCAGCCTCTATACCGGCCCGGTCAACCGCGATGGTCAGCCGGTCGGCCTGCGCTTCTCGACGGTCGCCTACGACTTCGCCGGCAACGAGATCGAACTGGACGGCGACTTCGGCCCCGGCGGCGAGGTCGGCGGCACCCTGGTGATCGCCTCGAACCTGCCGACCAACCCTTTCCTGCATCGCTACCACCCCGATCACGACAACCTCGATCCGCAGTTCCTCAACACTGTGGAAGAGGCCTATCAGGTCGTTCGCAATCTGAGCTTCCGCTTCGTCGCCGAAGACCCTGAGGGGCGCAATCCACCGGGCTGGGGCGACACCCTGGTCGGCGGGGATTTCACCGAGTCGATCACCGGCCTGCACAAGAACCCGATCTTCCTTTCCGGCCAGTTCCGGCTGCGGCGCGCGTCTGCCGTAACGGTGCTGAACCAATGAGTACCGCCATGAACGCCCGTATCGAGCCCGTTGGCAGCGAACAGTTGGCAGGGACACCGGACATGAGCGCAGGTCATCTCCTCCACCATGGCGGGCGATGCATTCGCGCCTGCCTGCTCCTGGCCAGCCTGCTCTTGCCGGCGCTGCCCGCGGCGGCCCAATGGCCGATGGGCATCCCGGCCACCGGCGACGTCGAGGTCACCGCGATCGCCAATGCCAGCAACGGCGACACCATCGTCGCTGGCCAGTACTCCGGCCTGCTCGAGTACGGCGGACAGTCGCTGTCCTCCGAAGGCCTGGAAGACATCTTCATCGCCCGCGTCAGAGCCGGCGGGCAGGTGGTCTGGGTGCGCCGTGCGGGTGGGCCGTCCGTGGACACCGTGCGCGCGATCAGCCTGGACGCCGCCAACAACGTGTTCATCGTTGGCGGATTCTTCGGCACCGCGCGCTTTGGCGGCAGCGATCTCGGCACGCCCGGTGCGACCCATCGCGACGCCTACGTCGCCAAGCTGGATTTCGACGGCAGCTGGCGCTGGGCTCGCCAGATGGGCGGCAGCGGCAATGACGAAGCCACCGGTGCGGCGACCCTGCCGGGCGACAACACCCAGATCCCCCCGGTCACCGAGTCGGTGGCCGTCGCCGGTCGCTATGTCTGCAACGCCTCGTTCGGCGCCACCACCCTGAATGCTCCCAGCTGCCCGGAGGGCGGCAGCGACCTCTTCGTGGCGCGGCTCAGCACCAATGGCGACTGGCTGTGGGCGCGCAATCGCGGCGGCGCCGCTTCGGGCACCGATCGCGCGACCCACATGCTCTCGGATGCCGACAACCGCCTGTTCGTGATCGGCCAGGGCGCAGGTGGGTCGCTGTCGACCCTGATCTCCAGCAACTTCAATGACGGCTCGCTGCAGGGCTGGACACCGTCGGATGCCAGCAAGGGCACAGTCAGCCCCACCAGCGGCCTGCTGGGTGCCACGCCGTATGCGTTCTTCAACGGCAGCAATGCGCTGGTCTTGCGTGCGGGCGGCGTCAATGTCGCAAGTCCGGTATTCGACACCAGCGCATCGGACTCGATCGAAATTTCGCTGGACCTCATGCGCGGCTTCTCGGACTTCGCGTCCCCCACCTACACGGTGGTCACCGAGCAGCCCGATGGCGGTGAAGACATTTACGTCCAGTACCTGGGTGTGGATGGCCAGTGGCGCGAGGTCCTGCGTCTCGATAGCGGATTCGGGGGGCCGCAGAACTTCGCCCTGACGGTGACGGATCCGCGCGCCCTGCACGCGGGCTTCCGGCTGCGCTTCAACATGCCGAACGGTTCGGGCGGCGCCGGCGTGGGTCGCTACTTCGACTGGTGGCATATCGACAACGTGCTGATCCGCGCGCGTCCGCGGGTCTCCTTCCTGCTGCCGGTGAGCAATGTCATCGGCGATGCGCCAACGCTGGGTTCCGCCCAGCTGCTGCCGGCGGGCCTGGTGCCTTCGGGCATCGCCATCGATCGCAGCCGCCGTCGCCTGCTGCTCACCGGCAGCTACACCGGCACCGGCGCGCCGAACCAGTGCGCCCCCCCCAATGGCGCGGGCGCCTTTGTGGCAAGTCTGGATATCAGCGTACTGACCGCCACCTGCGTTGGATCGAAGTTCGTCACCGGCGCGAGCGGGGGCGGTGTGACCGTTGACCCGCAGGGCCGGGTTTACATCACGGGTGCCTTCAGTGGGCCGACCACCTTCTTCCCGGAGCCCGGGGGCAGCCTGAACTCGCAGGGTGCCGCGAGCGATGTCTTCATCGCCGCTCTCGACACGGGCATCAACTGGCAGTGGGTGACCGGTGGCGATCGCAACGATCCCTCCCGGCTACCGTCGTTCGCCGGCGGCGGCGGTGCCGATCGTGGTCGCGTCATCAGCAACAACGGCGGCGGCAGTCTCTACGTCGGCGGCAGCTTCGAAGGCATCGCGCGCTTCGGTCCGCAGGACCAGCTGATCGCGCAGGCGCGCGACGGCTTCCTGCTGAACCTGGGGGACGATGGCCGCTTCTTCGAGGAGGAGCGCTGGCTGGCCGGACAGCCGCTGGTGCCGCCGCCGAACGCCAAGGTCGACGACGTCACCTACCGCCCCGATTTCGCCGTGGACGGCGAGCCCTTCGATGCGATCGGCAACAAGATCTTCTACTGGGCCGCGCCCGGTGCGCCCGGCTCTGGTCGGATGGCGCGCCTGATTCCGCTGCAGCCCTTCGGCCGCGTCGAAGTGCGCTGGCGCGTGCAGGGCGATGATCTGACTTCGACACGGCGGATCAGCAGCCTCGGCGTGGTCGGCTGGCCCAGCCTGTCCTGTACCCAGACGGTCGGCGTCGGCTGCGTGCAGGACCACGTGATCGGGGCGCCGGTGCAGGCGGAACCTGCCGCCGGCAACTACAAGGTGCTGGAGCTGGTCAACCCGAACACGGGTTCCAGCGGCGCGACCTACGCGGCCGGACAGTTCAACGCGGCCCGCAGCGGCTTCGCCAGCCTGATCTACGTCAACGGCCCGAGCATCGATCCGCTGCAGTTCCCGGTGGAAGTGGAAGTCGTGCGCTCGCAGCCGTACTCGACCGTGCCGCTGTTCAGCGACAACGTGCCCGCGCAGATCGGCGAGGCCCTGGTTGACAGCTACCACAACGAGCCCGGCACCACCGGCTTCGTGATCAATGAGCTCGCCTTCTACGACGGCGTGGGCCAGGACGCCGCCTACAACCGGGCGGCGCGCACCGGCGCGATCATTCCGGTCAACCGCTATGCCGTCGGCCGCGGCCAGGACCAGGGACGCGAGCTCGCAGTGGCCTGGTATCACGCCAAGTCGCGCGGCGTGTACTGGCCCGAAAAAGCCGTCCGCTACCAGCCCTATTGGCCCTTCGACCCCGATCGCATCGTCATCGCCAGTCAGCAGGGCGGCGAGAACCTCGGCCAGGCGCCGCTCGATCCGCAGGTGTTCGCGTCGGCGCGGATCTACATCCAGAACGACTTCGGCCTGCCGGGCTACAACCCCAATGACGAGCACGCGTTCACCGCGCCCTCGCAGACCGGCACCGGTTTCGAGGCCGTGTTCGCGCTGCGCTCGGATTTCGGAACCGCGCTGGCCGGGGATACCACGGCGGCCTCCGACCCCTATGTGCTGGTCAAGTACTTCCACTCGGCCAGCGGTTTGTGGCGCTTCCGCGTGTTCCGCGTGCAGGCCACGGGTGCCGGCTTCAACCAGTTCCGCTTCGCCGGCACCGCTGGCACCACGGTGTCGCCGCCGTATCCGGTGCGGCTGCTGCCCGGCTGCGCGCAGACCTTCGTGGTCGGCCAGGCTGTCGGCGAGCAGCCGCCGCCGCCGTTCTTCCAGGACTACAAGAACCAGCTGTGGGCGAAGTCGGCCGGCAGCGGCAGCGTGCGCTACTACTACCCGGCCCAGGCCGGTTTCTTTACCGACCTCAACAACAATGACCTCAACGACATCGCGGCCGGCATCTGCGTACCCTGGCTGGCGCGCCTGCCGGTCGCCGAGGGTGGCAGCAGTTCGCCGGTCGAGCCGCTGCAGGTCGACTACGACATCGCCTGGCCGGAGCAGGTGCCCCTGCTGATCAGCGGCGAGACCCTGCTGACGCCGAAGCGCGGACTGCCGGACATCCTCAACCAGGCCGCGGTCGAAGTGGTCTATGACGACATCCAGGAGACCCGCCCCAACCCGCTGCCCAGCGACACCCTGGCGCAGCTGATCGATCCGCTGAACCCGCGCTTCGTGATCCTGCCGGTGATTCCCGGCACGGTGGCCAAGGAGTTCCAGACCGACGGCAGCGAGGCGATCGTCGGCTCCAGCGACGGCGCGCTGAAGCTGCCGGTGTCGATCGCCAGCCGCCTGCGCTACGAGCCGCTGAACCGGCGCCTGGTGTTCAAGGGCAGCGCCGACTTCAGCCGGGCAGGGGACCCGCTGTTGCTGCTGAACGTGTTGTCCAAGCGCGATCGGGTCACCCTGAAGCGACTGGACGGCGGCGACGGCAGCGAGCAGTCCGGCTTCACCGGCGCCTGCGGCACTCTTGCGGCCGACTGCAGCTGGGATCAGGCGGTCGAGGCTCTGTTCCGCAAGAGCCGCAATCCGCAGGGCATCACCCGCATCTGCACCAGCTCGCGGATCGGCGAGAACCGTCAGCGCATCTGCGACAGCTCACGCGCCGTGACCGCGGACGACGTGCTGATCGGCTACAAGGACAGCAACAACGACGGCATCCTGGAGCCCTTCCAGGCCGTAGGCGTGCAGCCCGCGCTGACCGCGGGCCTGTCGCAGGGCTCGGGCTACATGACCGTGGCCTTCAACAATGACCCGGCACTCAACCCGCTGCCGGTCAGCCTCGAGGTGATCGAGGTCGGCTGCCTGCGCAATCCGCCGCCGCCGGCGACCGCCACCCTGGTCGCGCCCTACCAGGGCCAGATCAATGTGATTTCGCCGCCGAACGTCTTCGACGAGCAGCTGGTGCTGCGCCACAGCGGCGACTTCGGCGGCAACGTCGATGCGCTGGATTTCGAGTGGTTCTTCCGGCCCGACACCAGCGGCGTGCCGCCGACCGTGCTGCCCAGCCCGGAAACCGGCCAGCTCAACGGCTGGATCCAGTTCTCGCTGCCGAATCCGCAGGGCGCGGTCGAGATCAGCATCGAAGGCGCCAACATCCAGACCCTGTCGGACAACTGGTACCTGGCGCGCTACCGCGGCCTGCCGGGCTGCAACAACGCCAGCCAGTGGAGCCTGTGGGCGGGACAACCCGGCTCGACGCCGCTGCAGCCACGCGCGCAGCTGGCCGAAGGCTGGGTGAAGCGCGTGCTCGGCCGCCTCAATCCGTTCGAGGCGCGCGTGCAGAACTTCGCGCAGGCCGCCACCAACAACTACGCCAGCATGCTGGTGCAGCTGGGGCAGCGCTATGAAGGTCCGATCGCGCTGAACAACGACCCGAACAACCTCAACCAGATCGGCCTGATCGAGGCATACACCACGGTGATGCGCCGCGCCCTGCAGCTGTCGGTGGATTCCTCGCCGCCGGTGGACTACGGCCCCGCCAATGCCGCAGTGCTGCTGGTGGCCTCGCGCCTGGTCGACTTCTACACCCTGCTCGGCAACGAGGCCTATGCCGACGCCCAGGATCCGACCATCGGCATCACCACCAGCTCGGGCACCTTCTCGCTCGCGCCGGCGATCTTCAACTTCCAGAACCAGCTGCCTTCGCTGCTGGAAGAGGAACTCATTCTGCTGCGCGGTCGCGACAACAGTCTCGGCCCGGTGGCGGCGCGGCCCGTCTACAACCGCCTGTTCTGGAACTTCACCACCGGCCAGGGCGAGGTCGCCTACGCGCTGTCCTACAACATCACCGACCAGAACGCCGACGGCATCATCAACGAGCAGGATGCCCGCAAGCTGTTCCCGCAGGGTCATGGCGATGCCTGGGGCCACTATCTGACGGCCGCGAAGACCTACTACGGTCTGCTGCGGCATCCGTTCTTCTCGTGGAACCCGCAGGCCGAGGCGGTGCTGGTCGCCGGCGTGCCGATCGCCGTGGATTTCCTCGACGAGCGTCAGTTCGCGTTGAGTGCCGCCGCCAAGGCCCGGGTCGGGGCCGAGGTGGTCGATCTCACCTATCGCGCGGCCTATACGGAGAACCCGGACGGCCAATGGCAGGGCTATGCCGACACCCGCCCAGAACGCGCCTGGGGTCTTTCCGAGTGGGGCCGCCGGGCGGGCATGGCCTCCTACTTCGACTGGGTGACGGTCAACGCCATCCTGCCCGAGGTGGATACCGATCCGAACAAGGTCGGCATCCAGAAGATCGATCGCACCACGATCTCCGAGCTGACCGAGATCATCGGCCACTACGGCAACATCCAGGCCCAGGTCGACAAGGCGGATGCCGGCCTGAACCCGCTGGGTCTGGCGAAGAACGTCGTGCCCTTCGACATCGATCCCGCGCAGCTGCAGAACTTCAACAGGACCCAGTTCGAGCAGGTCTACGAGCGTGCCCTGCGCGCCGTGCAGAACGTGGTCAACGTCTGGGACTACGCCAACCAGCTGAACAACCAGATGCGTCGAAACCAGAACGAGGTCGACGACATCCGCCGCGATTCGACCGCACAGGAAAGCGATTTCGCCAATCGCCTGATCGAGATCTTCGGCTATCCCTATGCCGACGATATCGGCCCCGGCGGCACCTATCCTGCCGGCTACAACGGCGCCGACATCTACCACTACATGATGGTCGACGTGCCGCAGCTGGCCGGTACCTCGTTCGACTTCGACATCGACCCGGACAACCCGCCGACCAGCGGCCAGAGCATCGACGACCTCGGCATCAATCGGATCAAGCGCTTCACGGCGGTCTATTCGCCGAGCCCGAACGGCATGAATTTCTTCAACCTCAAGCCGATTCCACCTGACCAGACCGATACCACCGGCTCGAACGGGCAGTCGTGCCGCAGCCAGCCGCTCAGCGTGGGCTGCCCGCTGGGTGACCTGGATGCAAGCACGCCGCTGGAAGTCGAGTACACGACCATCGAGTCGCCGGACTTCGGGTTCTGGTTCACCAAGCCGCCGGAATGGACCGGCCAGCGCCGCGCGCCGGGCCGCCTGCAGCAGACCCTGCAGCAGATGGTGCAGGCGCGCGTCGCCTTGAAGCAGGCCCTGCTCGAGTACGACCTGCTGCGGCAGGAGATCGAGGTGGCTGCTGACACGCTGCGCGCGACTTTCGATATCGAAGAGAGCAACATCAACATCCTGATCAACCAGCGCAGCGAGCTGAAGGCGTTGACCGCGACCACGGCGGCGATGAACTCGGCGGCCACGGTGGCGCGTCGGATCGGTGAGTTTGCCGACTTCACCTTCGAGGACACGGCCGAGTGTCTGCCGGAAGTGTTCATCGCGGGTCTTGCGGCCGGTGGCGACATGACCTCGGGCATTCGCTGCGGCATCAAGCAGGCCGGCAACGGGGTCAAACTCGGCCTCGATACCGCAGCTGATGCCCTGGAAATCATCGGCACCGCCACCGAAGCGGCCAAGGAGGACGTGACCGAGCTGGCGGGCCTCAACACCGCCATCAACGGAGCCAACCTCAACCTGTTCAACTCGCTGGGAGAGGTGGAGACCCTGATCCGCAAGGAGCCGATCCTGCGCGCCGAGGTGTTTGCGCGCACCGAGGCGATCAAGCAGCTGCTGGGCGACTACCAGGCCACTCTCGCGGAAGGTCTCCGGGTCATGGACAGCATGATCGCCTTCCGCCGCAACGGTGCCGCCGAGATCCAGGAGTACCGCTACCAGGACATGGCGTTCCGGATCTTCCGCAATGACGCTCTGCAGAAGTACCGCGCCGCCTTCGACCTCGCTGCACGCTACGTGTATCTGGCGGCAGCCGCGTACGACTACGACACCAATCTGCTGGGCGCCAACCAGCAGGCCGGCCAGGCATTCCTGACCCGGATCGTGCGTGAGCGCAGCATTGGACAGGTGCTGAACGGCACGCCGGTGGCGGGCACGACCGGCCTTGCGGGTGTCATGGCGCAGATGAGCCTCAACTTCGACGTGCTGAAGGGCCAGATGGGCTTCAACAACCCGCAGGTCGAGACCAATCGCTTCTCATTGCGGCGCGAGCTGTTCCGGATTCCCGAGGGGCCCGAAGGTGACGAGGCCTGGCGGGCGAAGCTGGAGTCCTTCAAGGTCGACGATCTCTGGCGGGTGCCCGAATTCAGACGCTATGCGCGGCCGTTTGCGCCAGAGTCCGCGGGTCCGCAGCCGGGCCTGGTGATCGAGTTCACGACCAATGTCAGCTTCGGGCTGAACTTCTTCGGATGGGCGCTGGGGCCGCAGGACAGCAGCTATGACTCCAGCCAGTTCAGTACGCGCGTGCGCTCGGTCGGCGCCTGGTTCGGTAACTACGCCAACCTGCCCCTGGCTGATGATCCGCGCGTCTACCTGTTCCCGGTCGGTGCCGACGTGCTGCGCGCGCCCTCGGCGAACGACTTCACCATCCGCGAATGGCAGGTGGTCGATCAGGCGGTCCCGGTGCCGTTCCCGATCAATACCCAGGAGCTGACCGACTACGACTGGCTGCCGGTGGCCGACACGCTGTCCGAGAGCAGTACCGAGATCCGTCGTTATGGCCGCTTCCGGGCGTTCCACTTCGCCGAGCCCTTCGATGAGTCGCAGGTCACCTCGGACAGCCGCCTGATCGGTCGCTCGGTCTGGAACCGCCGCTGGCTCATGATCATTCCCGGCGGGACCTTCCTGAACGATCCGGTCAACGGGCTCGACACCTTCATCCAGGGGCCGTTGATTCCCGGCGGTGGCGGCCAGCGCGACGGTCAGGGTGTCAACGACATCCGGATCTTCTTCAAGACCTACGCCTACTCGGGGAACTGACATGAATCGACCGACTCCCCGCGTCCCGCATCGCGCTTTGCCACAGGCACTTGGCATCGCCATGCTGCTCCTGGTGCTCGGACTGGCACCGGCCGCACAGGCCGAGATCGAAGCGCCGGACCACGTGCTGTACGGCTCCGCAACATTGTTTGGCCAGCCCGCGCCCATCGGCAGCCTGATCGAGGTGCGCAGCGTGCCCGCAGGCGACGTGCTGGCGCGCTACACGCTGGGACGCGATCCGCGCCTGGGCGGGCAGTTCCGGCTCGGCATTCCCATGTCGGCGCTCAATCCCCGAGTGCCCGGTACGGCGCGCCCAGGCGATCCGGTGCGGGTCTTCCTGGGCCAGCGACTGGCGGCGGAAACCAGCGTCGGCGCCGAGGGCGTGGCGCGCCGTCTCGACATCGATCCGCAGAGCACCGGCACTGGCCCGGCAGTGACCATCGACGATGTCAGCGGCTTTGAAGGCAACGCCGGCACCAGTCCGCTGCGCTTCACCCTCAGCCTGAACACCACCAGCTTGGGCACGGTGCACGTCGACTACCAGACCGCCAGCGGCAGTGCCACGGGCGGACCCAGCTGCGGCCCCGGCGTGGACTTCATCCAGCGCAGCGGGCGGGTCAGTTTCCCCTCCGGCAGCCTGAGCCAGAGCCTGGACATCCAGGTCTGCGGCGACACCGTGATCGAAGGCGCCGAGAGCTTCTCGGTGGAGCTGGTCAATGCCGAGAACGGGGTGCTCGCGCGCGCGGCCGGCGTCGGCACGATCATCGACGACGACGACGTTCCGCAGCTGAGCGTCGAGCCCGTGCGGGTGCTGGAGCCGGCGACTGGCACCACGATCGCGCGCTTCCGCGCGCGCCTCTCGCGCAGCTCGACCTTCGAAGCGCGCTTCAACTACGCCACCCAGAACGTGACCGCCACGGCGGGGGCCGACTACGAGGCCAGCAGCGGCACGGCGACGATCGCCGCCGGCGATGTCGAGGCGATGATCGATGTGGTGATCCTCGCCGACGCCCTGGTCGAAGCGCCGGAGACCTTCAGGCTGGTGTTCTCGCAGCCCTTCAACGTGAGCTTCGCCACGCCCCAGGTGCTCGGCACGATCGTCGATCCTGCCTTCGCGCCCGAAGTCGAACTGGAGCAGGACGTGATCGGCGGGCCGGGCGGCATCAGCGCCCTGGTCCAGCCCAGCGCGCTCGCGCTGTCGCCGGACGGCACTCACGCCTATGTCGCCAGCGAAAGCCGCGACGCAGTCCTGCTGTTCGCCCGCGATTCCGGCAATGGGCGGCTCAGCTATCTGCGCGACTACCGCGCGGTTGCCGGTGGGCTGCCCGACGCGCGCCTGGATGGCGCCAAGCATCTGCTGCTCAGCGCAGACGGGCGACACCTCTATGTGGCTGCCAGGAATGACGCCGCCATCGCCGTGCTGTCGCGCGACGTGGCGACGGGGGAGCTTGCGTTCGTCGCCAATCAGATCGAAGGGCAGGATGCACCTGGCGCTGCCGGCGGCACCACGCGCGGTCTCAGCGGTGTGAGCCGGTTGGCGATGAGTCCGGATGGCCGGCATGTCTATGCCAGCGGGTCGCTGGGCAATGCGCTGTCCGTCTTTGCCCGCGATACCGATACCGGTGTGCTCAGCTTCATCGAGGCCGAGACACAGGGCGCGGACGACCCGAACGATGCCGGTGGCATCGTGGTCGGTCTGGAGCGGCCAGCCGGCCTGGCGGTCTCCGCGGACGGTTCACAGGTCTACGTGGCAGCGCGCTTCGGCAATGCGGTAGTCGTCTTCGATCGCCAGCCCAATGCGGCCGAACCGCGTTTCGGCCATCTCAGTTTCCGCACCGCCTACCGCAACGGCCTGCTGGGCGTCAGCGGAATCGCCGGCGCCTCGGATCTGGTGCTGAGCCCCGATGGCGCCCAGCTCTATGTGGCTGCAGAAGCCGACAATGGCGTGGTGCGCTTCGACCGTGCCAGCGACGGTGCGCTGACCTGGCGCCGCAAGCTGAGCCGTGGCGATGCCGGCCTGCCCGGCATGGCGGGCCCGCAGTCGATCAGCCTGTCGCCGGACGGCAGCGAGCTGTATGTGGCGGGCTTCGGCGACAGCAGCCTGACGATCTTGGAGCGCATCGTCGGCGGCGACAGCGCCGGCACGCTGCGCCCGCTGCAGACGCTGTTCGACGAGGAGGGAGCGATCTTCAACATGGGCGGGCTGGTGGCGGTCGTGCCCAGCGGCGACGATCGTCAGGTCTACGTGGTCGCGAGCACGGACAGCAGCATCGTGGTCTTCCGCCGCCTGCAGTCCGAGCGGATCTTCGTGGATGGCTTCGAGGTGATCCCGCCCTGACCGGCCCTCGGCTCCGCATCGCTGCGTGCGCGTCCCGGGTGAAGTGTCGACCCGTCATCCCCGCGCAGGCGGGGATCCAGGGCTCTCAGCCAAGCTGAGGCCGGCTGCGCGACTTGTGCAGCCGGCCTTCTCGCCGGTGCCGGTGACGGATGTTCGGGGGCAGTCCAGTCCATCGAGCGTCGCAGGAACACGCTCGGCCGGCGGCGTCATTGCGAGCCAAACCAGGGCCCCGACCGACGCCTCGCCTCAATACGAACTCTCGTGCACCGCCTGCACCGCGCGGCCCGAGGGATCGACGATGTTCTTCAGGCTGGCGTCCCACTCCAGCGCCGCCGCGGTGGAGCAGGCCACTGAGGGGCCGCCAGGCACGCATTCGGCGGCCCAGGCCTGCGGGTAGTGCCGCTCGAAGAGCTCGCGATAGAAGTAGGCTTCCTTGCTGACCGGCGTGTTGTAGGGGAAGCGGAACTTCGCGCTCTCCATCTGCGCGTCGCTGACCTGGGCGGCGGCGTGCGCTTTCAGCGAATCGATCCAGCTGTAGCCCACGCCATCGGAGAACTGTTCCTTCTGCCGCCACAGGATCTTGTCGGGCAGGTAGCCGGCAAAGGCTTCGCGCAGGAACTGCTTCTCGATCCGGCCGCGCTGCTTGCCCGAGAGCTTGACCTCGGGGTTCAGCGACATCGCCACGTCGATGAAGCTGCGGTCGAGGAAGGGCACGCGCGCCTCCACCCCCCAGGCCGACATGGACTTGTTGGCGCGCAGGCAGTCGAACAGGTGCAGGGCATCGAGCTTGCGTACGGTTTCCTCGTGCAGCGACTTCGCGTCCGGCGCCTTGTGGAAGTACAGGTAGCCGCCGAACAGCTCGTCCGAACCCTCGCCCGACAGCACCATCTTGATGCCCATGGCGCGGATGCGTCGCGCCATCAGGTACATCGGCGTCGACGCGCGGATCGTCGTCACGTCGTAGGTTTCGAGGTGGTAGATGACATCGGACAGCGCGTCGATGCCTTCCTGCACGGTGAAGTGGAATTCGTGATGCACCGTGCCGATGTGCGCAGCAACCTCGCGCGCGGCCTTCAGGTCCGGTGACTCTTTGAGACCCACCGCGAAGCTGTGCAGCTGCGGCCACCAGGCCTCGGTTTTCTCGTCTTCTTCCACGCGGCGGGCGGCGTATTTCTTGGCGATCGCTGCTACCAGCGAAGAGTCCAGCCCGCCCGAGAGCAGCACGCCGTAGGGCACGTCACTCATCATGTGCGACTTCACCGCAGCCTCGAAGGCGGCACGCAGGGCGGCGCGATCGGTGGGGCCGTCCTTGACCGCATCGAATTCGCGCCAGCCGGGGTGGTAGTAGCGGGTCGGCTCGGCATCGCCCTTGGCCCAGTAGTGGCCGGGCGGGAACTCGCGCGCGTCCTTGCACACTGGCGCCAGCGCCTTCAGCTCGGAGGCGAAGTACAGATTGCCGTGGGCGTCGTGGCCGTAGTATAGCGGGATGATGCCGATGGGATCGCGTGCGACCAGCCAGTGGTGCTTCGCGTCGTCCCACAGCACGAAGGCGAACATGCCCTCCAGCTGGTTCAGGAAATCGTGGCCGAACTTGGCATACAGCGGCAGGATGACCTCGCAGTCGGAGTGGGTCTGGAAGGCGTAGTCGGCGTCCAGCGCCGCGCGCAGCTGGCGGTGGTTGTAGATCTCGCCGTTGACCGCCAGCGCCTGCGTGCCTTCCGGCGACAGCAGTGGCTGGGCGCCCGAATCGACGCCGACGATGGCGAGGCGCTCGTGCACCAGGATCGCGCGCTCATTGGCATACACGCCCGACCAGTCCGGGCCGCGGTGGCGCATGCGGCGGGAAAGGTCCAGCGCCTGCGTGCGCAGAGCGGCCGGATCGGAGCGGAGATCGAGAATGCCGAGAATCGAACACATGGACGTGAGGCCGCCGTCAGCGAGGGGTGAAGCGGCGATTCTATGTCAGGCCTCGACGGCGCTATTGCGGCGCAGCAGGCTTCACGACGCTTCGGACTTCTCCTGCCCGTATCCCTGCGGGAGGGTGTGGGCGGCATTCGGCCTCGGCGAGGGCGCGCTCTGCCGCGCCAGCTGGTGGGTGAAGGCGAATCCGAAGGCCTCGACCGCGCGGCGGACACAGGCGAAGGTCTCGGTGCTGGCTTCGGCCCCGTCGGGTCCGCTGTCTGCCCACCAGAAGCCAACGGCGCGCGCCTGCACGGCGACCGTCGCCAGCAGCATTCCGCTGTCGGGCGCCCAGTCGACCAAGGCTGTTGGCAGCTTGCCGCCAATGCCTGCGCGCTGCGCCCGGGCGACGCGGAATGCCACGCCCGTTCGCGCCAGCAGCAGTTTCACCAGGCCCGGGTCGCCGGTGGGGAGGCGTAGGCTGCGGCTGGCCGTGCCCGGTGGAAAGCCGAAGCTGTAGTAGCACGCCAGCGCTTCCTGGCCGGTCTCGCGCAGGAACAGCGCGCAGCGCGTCAGGCCCAGGCGGGTGAACAGGCGGGCGCTGTCGGTGAACAGGCTACGCAGGTCGGGGTGACCCGACTGGCAGCGCTGCGCGAAGGCGGACACCAGTTCTCGGCTGTTCGCCGGGTTCGCATGCGTTGCACAGGCTGCATGCGTCGCCGTCGAGGCGGTGGCGCTGCTGTCGGTCGCGGGCCGAAGCCCGCGTCGAATCGAACGTGCCGGGCGCGGTGGCCGCAGCAGCCCGGCGGCGGGGGCGGACGCGTCGTCGCCAAACAGGCCTTCGTGACTCGCAAACAGGGCCTGCCGCTGTACGCCGCGCAGGACCTCATCGAGCGGCCGACCGGTGACGGCCGCCGCGACCTGCAGCAGGCGGCGCGTGCGCGTGCTGTACCAGTCCACCTGCGTTTCCAGCGCCAGCGCCCGCGCGAGGCCGCACATGAGGCCGCGCTCTCGCAGGCTTCCCTTGAGGCGCGGCGGCAGGTCCGGCGCCCTGGCGTCGCCGGGCATCGCGGCCGCGGCCCGGGCGAGCAGGGCCGGCGCCCAGCGGCAGCTTGCGACGAGTGCATCGGCGTAGCGCAGCCCGAGGTCCTGCAGGTGCCAGAGGTTGATCGTGTCGAGATCGGCGCCCAGCAGCTCATGCTCGACGCGTGCGCGGCGCTCGCCGGACTCGACTCGGCGCTCGATCTCCCCGGCCAGCGCGGGTTCCACCAGCGGCAGTTTCCAGCGGGCGACGTCCAGCAGGGTCAGGCTGGCCAGCCGCGCATCCTCGTCGGAGGCCAGCGCGGTGCGCAGCCAGTGCGCGAGGTAGAGCCAGGCCAGGCGACTCGTGGCCATGGCCTGCAAAGCGAGCAGATGGCCCGGCTGTGCGCGGTCGTAGCGCGCTGTCGGCAGGCTGCGCAGCAGGCGCCGCACACCGCCGCTGCCGAGCCGGTGGATGCCCTGCTGCAGCCCTCGCAGCGGGTCGTCGGCGCCGGTTCTGGCATTGGCGGCTTGCAGGATCGCCAGCGCCAGCGCGGGCTCGCGCTCCGCCAGCGACTGCAGCGGCTTGAGCTCGATCGTCTCCGCCAGCGCGAGCCGATGCTCGGTCTCGGCGGCAACCCGAGGCAGGGAGGTGTGCTGGAGTCTCTCCAGCAGCGGCAACAGCTGCGGCGGGCGCGATGGGGGGTAGGGCATCGATCGGGGGTGCGTCATTGGGCCAGGTCGGGCGCCGGCGCAGCGCTTTGCGACTGGCCGCCTCCTGCAGCTTCCGTGCCCTGTCCGAAGCTACGCGTCCGCCGGACTGCCGACAGGGTCCCGCGCCGCCAGGAAGCGCCGTATCGCGACCGCCGTCTGCTGCGGCTCGGCGATGTGCAGATGGTGTCCGCCGGGAAGATGCAGCAGCTGGGCGTGCGGCACGCAGGCCAGTCGGGCCTGCACGTGCAGACGCGGCAGGCGCGGGTCGGGCTGCTCTGCGGCCAGCACCAGCACCGGCATCGTCAGCGCGCGCAGCAGCTGCTGCACCTGGGTCTCGCTCATGGGCATCGCGGACGGCAGCTGCAGGCGCGGGTCGGCCGACCAGATCCAGCCGCCCTCCGCCTCGATCAGACCGCGCTCGGCCAGTGGGGCGATGGCCTGGGGGCTTAAGCCATTCAGTTCGGCGCGCTGCCGGCAGGCGTCCTCGATCCGCGCGAAGAGACGTCGACGCGGGCGCGGTTCGCGCCGCGCCGTCAGCGCGCGGCGAAGGCGTGCTGCAACTTCGGCTTCATCGAGACTGAGCGGGCCGAGGGCATCGATGCAGATCAGCCGCTCGACGCGCTCGGGCGCTGCCACCGCGAACAGGCAGGCGATGGCCGCACCCATCGAGTGCCCGAGCAGGATCGCGGATGGCCAGGCGAGCGCATCCAGCACCTCGAGCAGGTCGGGCAGGTGATCGACCAGGGTGTAGCTGCCGGCAGGTGGCCGCCACTCTGAGCGACCGTGACCCGCGAAGTCCAGCGCCAGCAGCTCGACCTCGGGCAGGGCGTCCGCCAGGGCGGTGAAGCTGGCGGCATTGTCCAGCCAGCCATGCAGGGCCAGCACGCGCGGCGCATCGGCATGCGTCGCCGGAAAATGCAGGGCGGCGAGTACGCCGGTGCTCAGTGGGAGCCTGCGTTCCTCGCCGCTGCGGGAGGGGCCTGTGCCCGTCGTCACCAAAGGCCTGCGCCCGGCCTCAGCCACGCTGGAACCGCTCGAAGCGCTGCGCCCGCAAGGCGTCCGCCGCGGTCTCCGCGCCGCTGTCCCACGCGCCGGACTCGAACTCCGGCCAGCCGGCGCCCTGGCGGCGTAGCAAGGGCAGCAGCGCCTGCACATGTGCATCGCTGTCGTTCAAGGCCGGCACGTAGCGCAGGGCTTCGCCGCCGGCGTGGGTGAAGATCTCGGCGTTCTCGCCGGCGATTTCCTCGAGGGTCTCCAGGCAATCCACCGCGAAGCCGGGGCAGACCACGTCCAGCTTGCGCACGCCCTGGGCTGGCAGTGCGGCAACGGTTTCGTCCGTGTAGGGCCGCAGCCACTCCTCCTTGCCGACGCGCGACTGGAAGCTGAGCTGCCAGGCCTCGCGCGGGAGCTGCAGGCGTTCGGCGACCTCGCGGGCGGTGAACTGGCACAGGCAGTGGTAGGGATCGCCAGCGCTGAAGTAGCGCTTGGGAATGCCGTGGAAAGAGAACAGCAGACGGTCGCCGCGGCCCTGCGTCTGCCAGTGCTGGCGCACGCTCTCGGCGACGGCATCCAGCCAGGCCGGTTCGCGGTGGTAGTCGGTGATGAAGCGCAGCTCGGGCTGCCAGCGCCAGGTCTTCAGCTCATCGGCCACGGCATCGAACACCGAAGCCGTGGTGGTGGCCGAGAATTGCGGGTACAGCGGCAGCACCAGCAGGCGGCGCAGGCCGCGGTCCTTGAGCTCGCGCAGCACGGTGGCGATCGAGGGATTGCCGTAGCGCATCGCCATGTGTACGCCGAGCGGACGGCCATCGCCGGCCAGCGCCGCCTGCAGCCCGGCAGCCAGGCCGCGGGTATGGGTCAGCAAGGGTGAGCCCTGCTCGGTCCAGACCTGCTGGTAGGCCTTGGCGGAGCGGCGCGAACGGAATGGCAGGATGACCCCGTGCAGCAAGGGCATCCACAGGAATCTTGGCAGCTCGATAACGCGAGGATCGGCGAGGAATTCGGCAAGATAGCGACGCACGGCTGACGGCGTCGGGGCGTCGGGGGTGCCCAGGTTGACCAGCAGGACAGCGGCGGATTCGGTGCTGCCGTGGCGGTAATCGGGCCGGCCGAGGTAGGGCATGGAGTCTCCGAAGCGTGGGGATGAATGCGGCCGGTGGCGTGAATGTGCCGCGCGGGCGGGGGATATGCAGGCCGAATCAAGCGCTTGCAAGCATCGACCGCGGCTGTTAATGCGTCAGGCACCCTGCTATTCTCGCCCGAGGCGCCACCAGAGCGCCGTGACGATTACATAGACCCGGTAAAGGACGTGGCCCACATGCGCCCGATTGCCCGCAGGCTGCTCATTGCCTCCGGACTGCTGCTCAGCGCGGCAGTGAGCGCGCAGCCCTATGGCTACGCCACGGGAACCGATCCCGACAGTCCCAACCTCCGCGACGCCCTGTACCGCATCGATCTCGCCACCGGCGCGGCGACGCGGGTCGGCTATGTCGGCTTCCGCGATATCGATGGCTTGGCCTTCCATCCGGACGGCACCCTTTACGGCGCGGCAGACGGCTCGGCAGATGCCGGCGGCACCAGCGACGTGCTGGTACGGATCAACCCCGAAACCGGCAGCGGGAGCTTCGTCGCTCCGTTTGCGGGTCTGGCCGGCCAGGGCCCGGGGCAGGGTGGGCAGCTCGACAACGGGCTGGCCGCCACCTGCGATGGCCAGCTGTGGATGTCTTCCGACACCTTGGGGCACCTCTGGCGAGTCGATCGCGCCACCGGCGCGGTGCAGCGTGTGCTGACCGGCGGACCGCCGATTTCCGGGCTCGCGTCGCGCGGGGAGGTGCTGTTTGGTGTTTCGGTTGATCCCGATCCCGCGCTGTACCGGTTCGACACCAGCACTTCCCAGCTGACGCGGGTTGGGCCGTTGGCGGTGTCCGACCGGATCTTCGACGCAGGTCTCGATTTCGATGCCGACGGTCGACTCTGGGCAACGTTCGATTACCTGGTTCCGCCGGACGGGCTGCCGCGTCCCAACCTCAACGATCTCGTCCAGATCGACCCCGAAACCGGCGCGCTGCTGAGCAGCACGCCCATCACGGGGGCGGGCAGCGGCCTGTCGCGAGTTCAGCTGGAGGGCTTCGCGATTGCGCCCCCGGCCTGCGCGAGCGGCGGCACGCCGCCCAGCTTCCCGCCGGTGCAGGTGGACGCCAGCGGCACGACCTCGCTGGGGCTGCTCGCAATGGCGCTTGCTCTGGTCGGGCTGTTCGGCCTTCGCCGCGGGCGCTGATCCCGCGCGGTCCGGGCGCTCGTCTGCGCGGCGCTGATGCGCGCGACTTGGGCCAAGGCAGCCGATTGGATCATTCGCATGACGTGCAAGATCCGCAGTCCCTTGCGGGCCCTTGATGCGTGATCGCAGCGCTCGTTCTGCTTGCGCCAGTGCGATAAGCCCTGATTCATCCACGCCCGGCCTATAGTCGCGCCGCCTTGCGCGGCCCCGCATTGACAGAATGCATTGGCCTTCGCGGCCGCGCCCCGAACCCTGGAGATACTGCATGCGATTCCTCGCCCGCTTCGCTCTGCTCAGCCTGAGCGTCCTTGTTCTCGTCGCCGCGCAGCGCGCCTCTGCTGCGCCACCGCCCGAGCAGCGCCTGCAGAATGCGACGCGCGTGCTTGACGAGATCATGCAGAGCCCTGATCGCGCCGTCCCGCGTCGCCTGCTTGAGGATGCCTACGCGATCGCAGTCATTCCGGACGTGGTCAAGGCGGGCCTGCTGATCGGCGGCCGCCGCGGCCGCGGCGTCGTCAGCGTGCGCACGCCCGATGGCACCTGGAGCCACCCGTCCTTTCTCACCCTGACTGGCGGCAGCATCGGCTTCCAGGCCGGCGTGCAGTCGACCGACGTGATCCTGGTCTTCCGCAGCGCCCGTGGCGTCGACTCCATCGTCAACGGCAAGTTCACCCTGGGCGCGGACGCGGCGGTCGCGGCCGGCCCTGTCGGCCGTAATGCCCAAGCCTCGACCGACGCCGATCTGCGCGCCGAGATCTACTCCTACTCGCGCTCGCGCGGCCTGTTCGCCGGCGTCGCGCTCGATGGCGCGGTGCTGTCGATCGATCATCGCGCCAACCAGAGCAGCTACGGTCGCAACATCACTCCGCGGGCGGTTTTCGAGGGGCGCGTCAACGTCAGCCCCGACCAGGCGGTGGACTTCCGCGACCGTCTCGAGGAGTACACCACGCGCTGAGACGGCCCAGGCCTGAGGATTGAGCCGTTCTGATCGCCGCAATGATCGGCTGCCCAGCCCACATCGAATCCCCGCCGCGAGAGCAAGTGTCTGCAGCGTCATCGCTCTGTCTTTGCGCCTGCGCTATGCTCCGCGGTCTGTCCGTCGGAGAACGTCCATGGGTTCCTTTAGCATCTGGCACTGGCTGGTCGTGCTGGTAGTGATCGTTCTGGTGTTTGGCACCAAGAAGCTGCGCAATGTCGGCGGCGATCTGGGTGCGGCCATCAAGAACTTCCGCAAGGGCATGAACGACGAGGCGCCGCCTGCCGAGAAGCTCGGCGACGAGTCACGCCAGGGCGAGTCGGCCTCCGCCGAGAAGTCCGCGAAAGCGACTGAACGCGGCGACTGACGGCCACCGGGGCCCTGCGCGATGTTCGACCTCAGCATGGCCGAGATCGGCGTGATAGGCGTTGTGGCCTTGCTTGTGCTTGGCCCCGAGCGCCTGCCGAAGGCCGCGCGCACGGTCGGCTTCTACCTGCGCAAGGCACGCCAGAGCTGGTACTCGGTGCGCAGCGAGTTCGAGCGGGAGCTCGCCGCCGAAGAGCTGAAGCGCAGCCTCAAGCTCGACGAGGTGCACGCCACGCTCGAGGAAACCGCCAAAGATCTGCGCCGCGATATCGCTGCGACCGGTGCTTCGCTCGCTGCAGCTGGTACGGAGGTCGGAATCGCGCTGTCCACGACCAGCGGCGCCGATCCCTTGCCGGCCGCCTTGCAGCGGGACCCCGCAGCCGCAGATGCCGACGATCTCGGCGGCCTGAGTCCCGAGGAGCTCGCCCGCCAGGGCGAGTCGCTGCCGGACGCTTCGTCGGGGTCGGTCGAGGAATCCGACAGGGTCTCCGCCCGCGGCATGTCCGAGCCGGAGACGCTTGCTGGGCACGCCGCTTCCGCGGAGGCGGACCCGGCTCCAGGCGAGGCCCGGAATGCAGCGGCACCTGCGCCTGAACGAAACGCATGAACTCACTGCCCGGGCCGTCCCAGGATGAGGGCGAACACACCCTGATCTCGCATCTGGTCGAGCTGCGCTCGCGGCTGATGCGCGCCGTGCTGGCGGTGCTGGCCGTGTTCCTGGCACTGATGCCGTTCGCCAATCGCCTGTACTCGGCGGTGGCGCAGCCGATGATCGAGCGCCTGCCGGCCGGCGCCAGCATGATCGCCGTCGACGTGGCCAGCCCTTTCTTCGCGCCGATCAAGCTGGCCTTCGTGGCGGCGGTGACGATCGCGATGCCGGCCATCCTCTACCAGGCCTGGGCCTTCGTGGCGCCCGGGCTGTACCAGCACGAGCGCCGCCTGGCGCTGCCGATCCTGGTGTCCGCCACGGCCCTCTTCTACATCGGCGCGGCCTTTGCCTATTTCCTGGTGCTGCCGGCGGTGTTCGGCTTCCTGACCGCGATTTCGCCCCAGGGTGTGCAGGTGGCGCCCGACATCAGCGCCTACCTGAACTTCGTGCTGGTGATCTTTCTCGCCTTCGGCTTCAGCTTCGAGGTGCCGGTGGCGGTGGTGATCCTGGGCGTGCTGCGCTGGGTGACCGTCGAGCAGCTGAAGGAGGCGCGGCCCTACGTCATCGTCGGCGCCTTCGTGGTCGCCGCGATCATCACTCCGCCTGACGTGATCTCGCAGCTGATGCTGGCCATTCCGATGGCCCTGCTGTACGAGATCGGCATCATCGCCACGCGCATGCTGCTGGCGCGACAGCCGGCACAGGTCGACGAATCCTAGCGATCGCTGCTGCCCGATCTGCTCAACACTCGCGGACGCGCGCCAGGTAATCCTCCAGCCGGCGCCCTGCGGCCCATTCGGGCTGCGGCTCACCGCAGTCCAGGCGCTGGATGCGGTCGACGCGGAAATGCCGGAAGTCCGTGCGCAGATGGCACCAGCCGACCAGGGTCCAGCGGTCGCCCCAGAAGAACAGGCCCAGTGGATCGACCCGGCGCGAGCTGGCTCGTGCCTCCGCGTCGGCGTAGTCGAACTGCAGCGAGCGGCGTTCTCGCAGCGCGCGCCGGAGCAGGCCCAGCCAGCGCCGCGTGGCGGGCTCGATGTGGAAATCCGGCACGTGCAGGGCCAGTGACTGCGCGCCGCTGGCCAGCGGCGGCGGCAGCGCTTCCAGGATGCGGTCGCGCGCCGAGCGCGCGGCGCGCGCGAGGTCGCTGTCGCCCCAGGCTGCCGTGATCGAGAGCCCCAGCATCAGGGCCTCGATCTCTTCGATGTCGAATCGCAGCGCGGGCATCTTCCACCCCGGGCTCAGTCGATAGCCTTCGCCGGGCGTGCCGACGATGGGCACGCCCGAGGCGGACAGGTCATCCAGATCGCGATAGACCGTGCGAACCGACACCTCCTCACTCAGCGCCAGCTCGGCAGCGGTGCGGCGGCCGTGGATCTGCAGCTGGCGGACCAGTCGGAACAGGCGGTCGGCGCGGCGGCTCATGCGGGTTGCAGTTCCTCTTCATGATGGTCCGAGGGCGCTTCCAGCCGCCAAGGCTCACGGAAGCTGTGCGCATACTCGCCGAAGGGAGCCTGCGGGCGGTAGCAGTAGAGCTTGAGGCCAGCGGGATCGCGCACCGCAAAGCCGCGATCCCCCCACGCGTGGTCTTCCAGCGGCATCCAGCTCGGCACCCCGGCGAACATCAGGCGCGCGTGCAGGGCCTCGACGTCATCGACCTGCAGATTGAGCACGGCGCCACCGGCGAAGCAGGGCATCGCGTCCTCCGGCGTCGGATGCATCAGAGCCAGCTGCGGCGCGTAGGGTCCGCCCAACTGCAGCAGCACGTAGCCGGGCGCGTCGAACAGGGCGCGGGCGTTGAAGTGCTGCTCGTAGAACGCCCGCGTCGGCGCCAAGTCGTCCAGCACCAGGGTCATCAGGGCATGCCGCGGGGGCGGCAGCCGGCTCCAGAGCGCGGCGGGCGCCGGAGCACGGTAGTGGCGCAGCTGCGTCGACTGCATGTCGATCAGGCCGAAGAAGGCGGCGATCGTGGGTTCCTGACCCGCGTGCTGCGCGGCGTGCCGGGCATCCTCCAGCGAACGCCAGCGGATGATGTCGAGCCATTCGCCGTCCTCACCGCGACCGAACTGCCGGCTGACGAATCCCGGCAGGCGTTCGATCGCCGCCTGCGCCGCCCAGGCGGCCTCGGCCATGCGCCGATCCGCCTCTGGGCTGCGAGCGCGGAAACTGACCTGTTCAATCACATCGCTTTGCATGCGGGCTCTCCGGCCGTGGTGGGGAGCCCAGACTGAGGCGCCCCTGCTGACAGCGGAATGTCAGCAGGCCGCCGCCCCTTGAACATCCGCTTCACAGCCTCATTAAGGGCTCATCGCCGCCTGCCGGCCCCGCTTCCCTTCGGAGACTCTCCCATGCGCATGGACAAACTGACCTCGCGCTTCCAGCAAGCCCTTGCCGACGCCCAGTCACTGGCGGTCGGCCGCGACCACAACATGATGGAGCCGGCCCACGTGCTGGCGGCGCTCATCGACCAGCAGGGCGGCAGCACCCGGCCGATGCTGCAGCAGGCCGGCGTCAATGCGACGGCCCTGCGCACGCGTCTTGGCGAGGTGCTGGACCGCCTGCCCAAGGTCAAGGGCCAGGAGGGCAACCTCGCCATCGGCAACGACCTCTCGCGTCTGTTGAACCTCACCGACAAGCTGGCCCAGCAGCGTGGCGATGCCTTCATCGCAAGCGAGCTGTTCGTGCTCGCCTGCGTGGAAGACAAGGGCGAGATCGGCCAGATCCTGAAGTCCGTGGGCGCCGACCGCGCCCGCGTCGAGACGGCCATCGACAAGCTGCGTGGAGGCGAGAAGGTGCAGAGCGAGAACGCGGAGGAGCAGCGCCAGGCGCTGGAGAAGTACTGCATCGACCTCACCGCACGCGCCGAGAACAGCAAGCTCGACCCGGTGATCGGTCGCGACGAGGAGATCCGCCGCACCATCCAGGTGCTGCAGCGGCGCACCAAGAACAATCCCGTGCTGATCGGCGAGCCCGGCGTCGGCAAGACCGCGATCGTCGAGGGCCTGGCCCAGCGCATCATCAACGGCGAGGTGCCGGAAGGGCTGCGCGGCAAGCGCGTGCTCTCGCTCGACATGGGCGCCCTGATCGCCGGGGCGAAGTTCCGCGGCGAGTTCGAGGAGCGCTTGAAGGCGGTCTTGAATGACCTGTCGAAGAACGAAGGCCAGGTCATCCTGTTCATCGACGAGCTGCACACCATGGTCGGCGCCGGCAAGGCCGAAGGCTCGATGGACGCCGGCAACATGCTCAAGCCCGCGCTCGCCCGCGGCGAGCTGCACTGCATCGGCGCGACCACGCTGGACGAGTACCGCAAGTACGTGGAGAAGGACGCCGCGCTGGAGCGCCGCTTCCAGAAGGTCTTCGTCGGTGAGCCCAGCGTCGAGGACACCATCGCCATCCTGCGTGGCCTGAAGGAGCGCTACGCCGTGCACCACGGCGTCGAGATCACCGACCCCGCCATCGTCGCTGCGGCCACGCTGTCCAACCGCTACATCGCCGACCGTCAGCTGCCCGACAAGGCCATCGACCTGATGGACGAGGCGGCCTCGCGCATCCGCATGGAGATCGACTCGAAGCCCGAGGAAATGGACCGGAAGGAGCGTCGCCTGATCCAGCTGAAGATCCAGCGCGAGGCGCTGAAGAAGGAGAAGGACGAGGAGTCGAAGCAGCGTCTGGCCGACCTCGAAACCGAGATCGCCAAGCTCGAGCGCGAGTTCTCCGACCTGGAAGAAATCTGGCGCGCCGAGAAGGCCGCGGTCGCCGGCACGGCCAAGATCATGGAGCAGATCGAGCAGGCCAAGGCCGAGCTCGATACCGCGCATCGCCGCCAGGACCTGGCGCGCGCGTCCGAGATCCAGTACGGCCGCATCCCCGAGCTGGAGCGCCAGCTGCAGGCCGCCGCCGAGACCGAGCAGAAGGGCTTCCAGCTGCTGCAGCAGAAGGTGACCGCGGAAGAAATCGCCCAGGTCGTCAGCCGCTGGACCGGCATCCCGGTGTCGAAGATGCTCGAAGGCGAGCGCGAGAAGCTGCTGCGCATGGAGGACGTGCTGCAGCAGAAGGTGGTGGGGCAGGGCGAGGCCGTGCGTGCAGTGTCGGATGCCATCCGCCGCTCGCGTGCGGGCCTGGCCGATCCCAACCGACCCAACGGCAGCTTCCTGTTCCTCGGCCCCACCGGCGTCGGCAAGACCGAGCTGTGCAAGGCGCTGGCCGAGTTCCTGTTCGACTCCACCGACGCCATGGTCCGCATCGACATGAGCGAGTTCATGGAGAAGCACTCGGTGGCCCGCTTGATCGGCGCGCCTCCCGGCTATGTCGGCTACGAGGAAGGCGGCTACCTGACCGAGGCCGTGCGCCGCCGGCCCTACAGCGTGATCCTGCTGGACGAGGTCGAGAAGGCCCACCCGGACGTGTTCAACGTGCTGCTGCAGGTGCTGGACGACGGTCGCCTGACCGATGGCCAGGGCCGCACGGTCGACTTCCGCAACACCGTCATCGTCATGACCTCGAACCTCGGCTCGCAGATGATCCAGGAGCTGGCCGGCGACAGCGAAGAGGACTACATGAAGATGAAGGCGGCGGTGATGGGCGTGGTGCAGGCGCACTTCCGCCCGGAGTTCATCAACCGCCTCGATGAGCTGGTGGTGTTCCACCCGCTGGGCCGCGCGCAGATCCGCGAGATCGCCCGCATCCAGACCTCGTACCTGGCCAAGCGCCTGGCCGATCGCCAGCTCAAGATCGAGATCAGCGATGCCGCGCTGGATCTGCTCGGCAGCGTCGGCTTCGATCCGGTCTACGGCGCGCGGCCGCTGAAGCGCGCGATCCAGCAGCAGCTGGAGAACCCGCTGGCCACGCGCATCCTGCGCGGCGAGTTCGCGCCGGGCGAGCAGATCCGGGTGGAGGCCAAGGGCAGCGCGCTGGTGTTCGAGCGTGTCTGAGGCCAAGAGAGGAACGCAGGCTGCGCCGAGCTGGTCCCGGCGCGGCTTTCTCGCGGCTGCGGCATCCGCCCTGGCGCTTGCAGGCTGCAGCCTGCCAACGCGCGAGCGGCCCGAACGCGTGCTGTTCGTCGGCAACAGCCTGATCTACTACAACGACATGCCGAGCCAGTTCGCGCAGCTGGCGAGTGCCGCACTCGGCCGTCCGGTGGAGGCCGACATGCTGGCGCGAGGCGGTGCCCACCTCAGCCATCACGTGGCTGCAGGCGTGGTGCAGCGCGAGCTGGCCAGCGGACGCTATTCGGCGCTGGTGCTGCAGGAGTTCGGCGGCGGCCTGCGCTGCCACCCCGAGCTCGCGAGCTTCGGCTTCACTTGCGAAGCCTCGCACGCAGCGCATGCCGAGCTGGCGGCGCTCGCGCAGCAGCACGGCGCACGTCCGGTGTTGCTTGGCAGCTACCGCATGGATGCTCGCGGTGCGAGCGTTCTCAGCCAGGCAGAGGCCGAGCTGGCTGCACGCATCGGCGGGCTGCATGCGGGCCTGGGCGACTTCCCATCACTGCGCGCGGCGCATCCCGACTGGCCGTGGCTGGATCCGGAGGATGGCCAGCACCCTGGCCTAGATCTTTCGCTGCTGATGGCGCTGCGCACCCTGAAGTCGCTGTACGGGCAGCTGCCGCCAACCGGCGCGATCACGCTGCGGCATCGTGACTATCGCGGCCCGCACGCGCCGCGCCTGGATCGGCTGGCCTCTGCACAGGAGAATCGCGCGCCCTGGCTGCAGCGCAGCCTGGGTATAGAGGACTTCGCCCAGCGCCTGGAAGCGGCTGGGCTGAGCCTGCCGCCGCAGGCCGGTTAGCGAGGCAAGCGAACGACCAGACGCCGCACCCCGTGATGAGCGCCGCGCGCTTTCTCCGCTTAAGGGGCCGGAGACCCGGATGCCCCGGGTGAGACCAGCCCCGGAGGGCGGGGCGCGCCATGAAGACCTTCCTTCCGTTCTTGATGCTGTTGACCCTGGCGGCGGCTGCAAGCGCCGCCCCCGCTGGGCAGGCTCCCCTGCGCGTCGGCGTCGACCCCGAGTGGCTGCCGCGCTTCGCCACCGAGGGCAGCAGTTCGATCGCCTGCTCCACCTCGCCGTTCGGTCGCTACGCGACGCTTGGGGAGGACGCTGAGTACGTCAACTTCATCGCCAGCACCAACCAGCTGCGCAGCCTGCAGGTCTTCGCGCCGGGGCCCAGTAACGGCAACGTGCTGGTGCCGGAGTTCAGCGGCGAGCTGCTGCAGACCGGCAATGTCGCCGGCTCGACCTTCCTGACTGCGGTCGATGCCGATCTGAATGGTGATGGTCGCGACGAGCTGGTGACGGTGCATCGCTCCGATGTCAACGGTGGACTGCGGCTCGGCGTATTCCGCCGCGGCACCAACGGCAGCGTGAGCCTGCAGCAGACCTGGAACCTGGCGCGCACATTCAGCCATGTCGAGATCATGGCCGCGGATCTCGATGGCTCGAAGGATGGCAAGCAGGAGCTGGCCATCCTCCTGCAGGCCAATGGCACCGGCGGCAACGCGCTGGAAGTCTATGTGCTGACCGGCAACGCGCAGGGCCTGATCGCCGAAGACACCAGTGGTGCCTGGGCTGGTCGCTGGGTGCTGCCGGGTGCGTTTCCGCTCAGCTCGCTCGCCGTGGGTGATCTCCTGCTCACCGGGCGTGAGCAGATGCTGGTGGTCAATGAGTCGGGCAGTGGCGGCACACGCGCGCTCAACTACCACTTGCTGGAGTTCAGACCGAGCACCAGCGCGCTGCCGGTCGGCTCGGGCAACGTCCAGATCGGCAGCCGCAGCTTCGTCACCACGCTCGGCACCAGCTTTGACATTGACGATGGCGCTGGCGTCTCGGGCGTATCGATCAACCAGCTGCGGCGGATCAAGGCACTGGCGGGCGATGTGGTGGACAGCGCGGCGGCCGAGCTGATGGTGCTGGTGCTGGTCGAGGGCTCCAGCAATTTCAATCAGCTGTTCGCACGCATGCACCACTTCATCGCGGTGCGCGACGTCGACAACACCATCGTCGACATCCAGATGTACCGTCGCTCCGATCAGAAGCCCTGGGATTCCAGCTTTGCGGTCAGCGGCCAGAACCAGGGCGCGCTGATCAAGTTCGATGCGGCCTTCGCCAACATGGATCTGATCTCGCCCAGCGAGTTCGTGATGGCCTTCGCCGAGGGGCAGGACAACCGGCTGAAGGTGCAGGCGCACAAGGCCAATGTCGACATGACGGCAGGCTTCCAATGGCAGCGCAACGGCCGCACGGTCAGCTTCACCGACCGCTCGACCGGTCGCATTGAGTCGCGCAGATGGGACTTCGGCGACGGCAGCGGTCCGCTGACCGACCTCGATCCCACCTACACCTTCACCGGTACGGCCACGTCCTTCACGGTCAAGCTCACGGTCATCGGGTTCAACGCCCAGACCGAAACCCGCGAACACGTGGTGACGCTCGGGCCCACGGATCCCACCAGCGGTGGCGCGGGTCCGCAGACCCGTTACGCGCTGAACACCACCCCCGCCTATTCGGCTTCGCTGGCGGTGGACTCCGCGTCCGACCTGAACCAGCTGAGCCTGGCGGTGGGCGACATGGACAAGCAGGGCGTGGCCGAGATCATGACCCTGGTGAACGACCGCAGCCTGCAGCTGATCCGCTCGGTCTGGCGCCTGCAGAACACCGCCGTGCCGGCGAGCTTTGCCGGTCGTCACCTGTTCACGCAGACCTCGGGTCTGGACGGCAACGCCCGCCTGAAGGTGCTGGCCGCCGACACCGACGGTGATTCGGTGCGGGCCGTGCTTGGCGCCGACTGCCGCCAGCTGGAAGAGCCGCAGGTGCGCCAGCTGGTCTGGCATCCGCCCTACTTCGAGCGGCTGCAGAGCGGGGCCGAGAAGCTTGCCGCCTTCGGCGAAAGCACCTCCGGCCAGACCAGCACCGAGAAGCGCGCCGGCAGCTTCACATCGCACGACGTCTCGACCTATGTCGGCGTGTCCGCCGGCTTCGAAGCGGCAGGCTTCGGTCTTGAGTCTTCGCTGAAGGCGACCGCCGGCTACAACTACCAGTCCACCTATGGGTCGATCCACGGCAGCGAGAACGCCTTTGCCCTGAATCAGGGGTTCTCTTCGGATCTCGGCGAGGCGCTGATGGTGGTCGAGGAGAACACGTTCCGCTGCTACAGCTACGACATCCGTCGCGAAGCCACCGGCATCGTGCCCGACAGCGGCCTGCGCATGTGCGAGGTGATCGACGACACGCGCGGCATCAGTGCCACCACGGCCGACTTCTGGGACACGGTGATTCCCGCCGCCAACGGCAGCGAGACGCCACCTGCGCAGTGGACGCCCGTGCACCGCGACTGGGCCAGCCTGAGCCTGTTCCAGGCAGCCACCACCAATGTCACGCCGGTCGCGGGCAGCGCTGCCAGCGTTACCGACGGGCTCTTCAGCACCTCGCTCACCAGCCAGGCCAATGTGAGCCGGCCCTATGTGCAGATCGACCTCGGCGAAGTGCAGGACATTTCCAACATCCGGGTCTTCCCGACCGCGAACCAGGCCATCCGGCTGCGCGGCTTCCGTGTCTTCGTTTCCGAGACGCCGATGACGGGCGATGCGATTCCCGGCGGCGCAGGCGTCAGCATCTTCGCGCCGGAGACCGTCGACGACATGGCCTTCGACCGCTGGAACATCCACACCCGCAGCGCCGGCGGGCAAATGCTGCGCGGGCGCTACGTCCGTCTGCAGCACCCTGGCACGGCGACCCTGGACGTCACCCAGATCCAGGTCTTCGGAGACGTGCACGTCGAGCCCCACCGCTATCCGCAGGGAGCCTGCGACCCCAACCGCAGCGACAACACCTTCCTCGTGCGGATGTGGAACCCACGCACCCTGGGCTGGGCCAACATCGAGTCGCGCGGCCAGCTTCTGTGGAACGGCACCGGCAACATGGACGGCTGCAGCAACTTCTCGGGCATGCAGCGCTGGGAGATCTGGGCCAATCTGTTCGTGGGCAGCCCGGGCAGCGCCTCCTGGAACCTGAGCCAGGAAGGTGGCGTGTTCAGCGGTGACTTCAGCGGCTTTGAAAGCTCCAACCGGGTGGGCGCCGAGTTCGACATCGAGGCCGGGTTCATCGCCAAGGTGCAGGCCGGCGCTGCCTACGAGTACAGCTTCGGCGTCACTGAAGAGGTGCAGACCGTTCAATACTGGGGCGCGGGCCTCGAGATGGGCGGCACCATCGGCGGCTTCGCGCCGGAGTTTTCAAGCCTCGTGAGCACCTGCCGCTATACGCCGCGGCCCTATGCCTACCGGCTGATGGACTACTCGAACACCGGCTACGAGCACACCATCTTCGTGGTCGACTACGTGGTGCGCCAGGGCTCATCGAGCTGGCAGCGCGACAACGTGCCCGAGGTCTGCCTGAACATCCAGCGGCCGCCGGAGATCTTCGCCAACGGCTTCGAGTAAGTGGGCGAATACGGATGGATCACGGGCCCGGTGCGCGAGCGCCGGGCCCGCGTCGCATCTGCAGCCGCGGGCTTCACGTCCGGCGGGTTTTCATGTGGGTGAAGGCTGCAAGGCACAGGAGCGTCAGTGCGGTCCGCAGGGCGCCCAAGGGGTTCCATTGGCGCAGGGCTGTCATCGGCGATCGCGTGACGCTCCACTTTCGAATCCCGAATCCCGAATCCCGAATCCCGAATCCCGAATCCCGAATCCCGAATCCCGGCTCCCAACCCATGCGCCTTGTCTCCACGCTCGCCCTGTTCCTGCCGCTGCTGCTCGCCGGCTGTTTCAATCTCGGTGATCGCCGCGAGCCCATCCCCTACGAGGCGTTTCCGGGACGTGGCGACGCCGACCGCAAGACCCTGGTGATCGTGCTGCCCGGGCGTGCCGACAATGTCGAGGTGATGCGCGAATTCGGCGTGGCGCAGGCCATCCAGGCAGGGTGGCCGGAGGTCGATGTCTGGCTGACCTCAGCGACGCTGGCCTACTACACCGATGGTGGGCTGCCCGAGCGCGTGCGCGAGCGCTTCATCGAGCCCGCCCGCGCGCAGGGCTACGAACGCCTGATCCTGATGGGCGCTTCGATGGGCGGCATGGGCAGTCTGGTAGTCGACGAGGCGCATCCCGGCGTGTTCGAGCACGTGGTGCTGATGGCGCCCTACCTGGGGCGCAAGCGGGTCATGCGCGAAGTGGAAGCCGCCGGCGGCATCGATCGTTGGCGGCCGGGTGCCAAGCCCGAGGTCGTCGACCGCAGCAATTTCGATCGCGAACTGCTGTGGCGGCAGGTCGCGAACTACGCTGCCGACCCGGCGCTGCGACAGCGCGTGTGGTTGGCCTATGGTGAGGAAGACCGTCTCGCCGCCACCGTGCCCGTGATCGCGCCTGCGCTTGTACCGACGCAGATCCTGCCGCGTCCGGGCGGGCACAAGTGGGTGGTCTGGAATGCCGCGGCCACCGAAGTCTTCGCCCGCTTGCGTGCACAGGCGACGCCCACGCCTCGCTGACCGTCAGCGCGACTGCGCTGCGTGCGTGAGCTCAGCACTGCGTGCGCATGGAAGCCGTTGCGGGACCCGCCGCGTATCAGCCCCCAGCGCCCAGCCAGCGCCTCAGCTTGGGCGTCACCACCGGAATGGTCAGCATGGTGCTGGCCACCGCCATCAGCAGCAGGGCGGTGAAGGTTTCCGAAGTGATGATCGCCTTGTCCAGCAGGATGTTGACGAAGATGATCATGATCAGCGCCTTGGTCTGCAGCAGCCAGCCGATCAGCGACGCTTCGCCGGGCTGCCACTTGAGGATGCGGCCGGCCAGGTGCACGCCGGCCAGCTTGCCGGACACCGAGGCCACCAGCAGCAGGGCGGCGGCAATGAAGACCGTGGTGCCGCCGACGTCCCAGTTGGTGCGCAGGCCGGTCGATAGGAAGAACACCGGCATAATCACCAGCAGCACGTGGTGGCGCAGCAGGTCCATGCGCTCCTGATTGAACCAGCGCGCGTCCATCACCGCGCCGGACAGGAAGGCGCCGACCATGTAGTGCAGGCCCGCCCAGTCGGCGATCAGGCCATTGATCGCCAGCCAGATCAGGCCGACATACCAGCGGTCGCGCTCGGCCAGCCAGCGCATCAGGCGGCGGAACAACCAGGCCGCAACGATGAAACCGATGAGGTAGATGGCCTGGCGGCCGATCCGCGTCCAGTCCAGCAGGATCAATGCGAGCACGCCCCAGATCGCGATGTCATCGAGGCTTGCGTAGCGCAGCACGCGTTGGCCCAGAGGCTCGCGCAGGATTTCGAGCTTCTCCATGAGCAGGATCAGGATCGGCAGCGCGGTGACCGCGCAGGCCATGCCGACGCCCGCCACGAACTGCCAGGTCTGGCCCTGCGGAGCCATCCAGCCGTCCTTCCACATCAGCATCACCGCCGCGGCCGCGCAGCCGAACAGCAGTGGCATGCCCAGCGCCAGGCCGGCGGTGACGCTGGTCTCGCCGCGCTTGGCCCAGGCTTCTTCGAGGTCGAGTTCGATGCCGGCGATCCAGACGAAGATCATCACCGCCCACCAGGCGACACCGTTCAGTGCCGTCACCACCTCGGGCGTGAACACGAAGCGGTAGTAGTCGGGGAAGGCTGCGCCCAGCACGCCTGGCCCCAGCAGGATGCCGGTGATGATCTGCACCACCACCAGCGGCGCGTAGTACTCGGTGCGCCCGACCCGCCAGATCAGGTAGGGCACGGCGAAGATCAGCACCATGGCGATCAGGTAGAGCTCGGTCGTGGTGATGGTCGGCATTAGTTGTCCATGTCGTTGTTCGCGGGGCAGGCGCTAAACGCTCGCCGGCGTGGCGTCCGGCGCAGCGACTACGCCAAGCAAAGAGAGCCGGCGAACGCACCGCGCTTGCCGGCTCCCGGTTTACACGAATTGCCTGGTAATCAGCTGCGGCGGCTGAAAGCGAAGCCCGCCACGCCAAGGGTCAGCAGGGCCAGCAGGATCAAGCCCAGGGGGCCAGCAGCAGGCACCACGGCCGGACGCGGTGCGCCCGGCGGAAGGCCGGCGATGCCGGTGCCCTGCAGGGTGAAGCTGGGGTTGCCGCCATTACTGGTGATCGTGAGCGTCTGCGAGAAGCTGCCGAGCGCGCTCGGGCTGAAGGCATAGGTCAGCGTGCAGCTGGCGCCGGCAGCAAGGCTGATGGGCGTTGCGCCGCAGGTGCCACCCGCCGCGGAGAACGGTGCGGTGGGCGCCGTGATCGCGGAGATCGACAGCGCCGAGGCGCCCGTGTTGCTCAGCGTCACGGTCGCGCTGCCCGAAGCCGAGACCGCAATGTTGCCGAAACTGAGCGCGCTGGCGCTCAGCGTCGCCACCGGCGCACCGACGCCTGCACCCTGCAGGGTGAAGCTGGGGTTGCCGCCGTTGCTGGTGATCGCGATCGACTGACTGGAGCTCGTGGCCGAGGTGGGCGTGAAGCTGTAGGTCAGGGTGCAGCTGGCCGCCGGTGCCAGGGAGATCGGCGTGGCGCCGCAGGTGCCGCCCGTCGCCGTGAAGGGAGCGCTGGCAGCGCCGATCGCGGTGATGCTGAGGCCTGCAGTGCCGGTGTTGCTGAGCGTGAGCGAGCCGTTGGCAGTCTGGCCGGTGACCACGCTACCGAAATCGACCGTGGTGGAGCCGAGGCTGAGGGTCGGCGTGCCGACCGGGCCGAGCAGCAGGAAGGGCAGGCCCTGCGCTGTGAGCGAGCCGCCGTCGTTGATGGTGGCCCACGTTCCGGCTGCGCCGACGATCTGCTGCGCGTTGCCGGTGACCGTCTGGCCGACGATGGTGATCGGAGGCACCCAGGGTCCGGATGCCACGGTGCCGTCGGACTGCCAGTCCAGCCAGTAGGTTCCGGCCGCCAGCGTTACGCCGCCGAGGTTGACCGTCTGCGCCATGACGGGACGCGTGGTGTTGGTCAAGGTGGTGTCGGTCACGCGATAGGCGTTGGTCCAGGCGGTGGCCGTCATACGGTTGGTTGTCGTATCGCCGAAGACGATGTTGCTCCCCATGGCGCCGGGCGGGCCGTCCCAGATGCGGACATTGACTGCGGTGATCGTCGAGGTCGTGGGGGAGCCGGTCTGGTAGGCATACAGCACGACGCAGCTGAGCGTCCAGCCGCCCGCGGGGACCACGAAATCGTCGGCCACGCGTATTTCTCCCGTAACCGCATGGCCCACGCCGATGGTGGTCATTCCCAGGTTGCCTTGCAGCGTACTCAGATCCGCCCCGCCCGGGCCGGTACCGGTCGCCGTGATCCACGGGCCATTCGAGTAGATCTCGCTGCCGCAGGCCGGCACGCCCTCGGGATTGACGCCGCCGTTGGGGTTGAGGGGAGATGCCACGGAAACCAGGGGCTCCTCGGGGTTGAACACTTCAGCGTTCTGGGCGTGCGCAGCGCTGGCGAGCACCAGGGCCAGGGAACACAAGGCGATGCGTTTCATGCGGAATCCATTGTTCGAAAGGTGATGAACCCGGCTGGCGCATGGCAGGACACTGGCGGCAGGCCGAGCCCGCTGCCATCAACTGCATCTCTGTGAGCCCCCGAGGCTGCTTGGCGCGGGCCCTCCACGCGGCCGCGCCGCCCGCGATCATCCCAGAAAGCCGGCGGCTGCAACAGTCGCACCTTGGTGGCAGGTCCGTCGCCAAGCTGGCCGAGGCCGCTTGCCGCTTGCTGCCGTTCGAGAGTGCGCGCCCGGCTGCGACTCAGCCCGCGAACTGCAGCCTGGCCAGCTCCGCATACAGCCCGCCCTGCGCCATCAGCTGGTCGTGCGTGCCGGTGGCGACGATGCGGCCGGCTTCCAGCACGACGATGCGGTCGGCGCGGCGCACGGTGGCGAGGCGGTGGGCGATCACCAGCGTGGTACGGCCGCGCATCAGCCGCTCCAGCGCCTGCTGGATCGCGCGCTCGCTCTGCGCGTCCAGCGCACTGGTAGCCTCGTCGAGCAGCAGGATGGGCGCGTCCTTCAGCAGGGCGCGGGCGATTACCAGGCGCTGCTGCTGGCCACCGGAGAGACGTACCCCGCGCTCGCCAAGGAAGGTGCGATAGCCCTCGGGCAGGGCGCTGATGAACTCGTGCGCCTCGGCGCTGCGTGCGGCTTCGATCACCTCCGCTTCCGTGGCATCCAGTCGTCCATAGCGCAGGTTGTCGAGTGCATCGGCGCCGAACAGCAGGGGGTCCTGCGGGACCAGCGCGATGTGCTCGCGCAGCTGCTGCGGGTCGAGCTGGCGCAGGTCGATGCCGTCGACTTCGATGCCGCCGGCCTCGGGATCATGGAAGCGCAGCAGCAGCTGCAGCACCGTGCTCTTGCCAGCGCCGGAGGGGCCGACCAGGGCCACGGTCTCGCCGGGCTGGATCTCCAGCGAGAAGCCGCTGAGCGCTGGCGCATCGGGCCGGCTCGGGTAGTGGAAGCCGACGTCCTTGAAGGCGATATGCCCGCGCAGCGGCGAGGGCAGGGCGCGCGGCGCGGCGGGCGCGATGATCTTCGCCTGTTCCGCCAAGAGCTCGTTGATCCGCGCCATGCCGCCGGCGGCGCGCTGCACTTCCGCCCAGACCTCGGTGAGCGCGCCGACCGAACCGGCGCCGATCACCGCGTACAGCACGAACTGGCTGAGCAGGCCTGCGCTCATGGTGCCGGCGATCACGTCCTTGGCGCCGATCCACAGCACCGCGGTGATCGCACCGAAGATCAGCACGATGACCGCTGCAGTCAGCCCCGCCTGGGTGCCGATACGCCGGCGTGCCGCGGCCAGCGCGGTGCCGACGGCGCCGGCGAAGCGTTCGGACTCGTGCGCTTCGCGGGCGTGGCTCTGCACGGTGTGGATGGCGTTGAGCGTCTCGCTGGCGCGCGCGTTGGCGTCGGCCACGCGGTCCTGCGCCTCGCGCGACAGCTTGGACACGCGGCGGCCGAAGAAAACGATCGGCAGGATGATCAGCGGGATGCCAATCGCCGCGAAGCCGGCGAGGCGCGGGCTGGTCAACGCCAGCGCCACGCTGCTGCCGATGAAGGTGACGAAGCTGCGCAGGGCCACCGAGGCGCTGGAACCGACCACGGTGCGCAGCAGCTCGGTGTCCGCCGACAGGCGCGAGACCAGCTCGCCCGAGCGCGTGCGCTCGAAGAACTCGATGTCCAGCCGCAGCAGTCGCGCATACAGGCTGCGCCGCAGGTCGGCGATCACCTTCTCGCCAAGCAGGCTGACGAAGAAGAAGCGCAGGGCGGTCGCCACCGCCAGCAGCACCGCCACCGCCAGCAGGCCGAGGAACCAGCGATCGACAGCGGCCGGATCTTCGCCCGCAAAGCCGCGGTCGATCATGAAGCGCACCGCCACCGGCAGACTCAGCGTGGCCAGGCTGGACAGGGCCAGCGCACCCAGCCACAGGGCCACCAGCCCGCGATACGGCCTTACATAGGGCCAAAGCTGGCGCAGCGGGGCGGCGGCGCCAAAGCCGGCGCGCTTGGGTGTGTCGGTGCTCATCCGTGACCGGGCAGCTGAATAAAGCCGTGAGTGTAGGACAAGCGCACGCCGCTGCGGCCCGGTTGCGGTCAGTGTGCGCCCGCGATGCATCCCACTCCCGCGCCGATTCGGCCCGACGGGGCAGGGCGCGGCCGAGCCTGCGATAATCCGCGCCCTTTTCCCATGACGCCGCGGGCCTGCTGCCCGCCGTGCATCCAGCGAGCCCATGACCCGACGCCAGCGCAAGCGCGACATCGAAGCCGAGATCATCGACCTGAGCCACGACGGCCGCGGGGTCGCCAAGCTGGACGGCAAGACCGTCTTCATCAGCGGCGCACTCACCGGTGAGCGCGTGCGAGCGCACGTCCACACCAGCAAGAAGCACTTCGAGGAAGGCCATGTGCTGGAGGTGCTCCAAGCCTCGCCGCTGCGCGTCGAGCCGCCGTGCCCGCATTTCGAGATCTGTGGCGGCTGCTCGCTGCAGCACATGAAGGCTGAAGCGCAGATCGAAGCGAAGCAGCACATCCTGCTGGAGAACTTCGAGCGCATCGGCCACGTCCGGCCGCAGAGCGTGCTGCCGCCGCTCACCGACCAGCCCTGGGGCTATCGCCGCAAGGCGCGGCTGGGGGTGAAGTGGGTGCCGGCCAAGGAGCGCGCCATCGTCGGCTTCCGCGAAGCGCTGAAGCCGATGTACATCGCCGACATCCACAGCTGCCGCGTGCTCGTGCCGCAGGTGGGTGAGCGCATCCATGAGCTCTCGGCGCTGGTGACCTCGATGGACGCGCGCGAGCGCATCGCCCAGATCGAGGTGGCGGCTGGCGATGACGCCACGGCTTTGGTGTTCCGCAACCTCGATCCGCTGTCAGCGGCCGATACCCAGCGTCTGGTCGAGTTCGGCCAGCGCACGGGGCTGATGATCTACCTGCAGCCTGGCGGCAATGACAGCGTGCATGCGCTGTGGCCGGCCGATGCCGCGCTGCGTTTCCGCATCCCCGCGGCGGACGTCGAGCTGGCCTTCCGGCCGCTGGACTTCGTGCAGGTCAATGCCGGCATGAACCAGCGGATGATTGCGCGCACCCTCGACATGCTCGACCCGCAGCCGGGCGAGCGCGTGCTCGACCTGTTCTGCGGGCTGGGGAATTTCACCCTGCCGATCGCGCGGCGTGCAGCGTCGGTGGTCGGGGTTGAGGGCGAAGCTGGTCTGGTCGCACGAGCCCGCGACAATGCGCGCGCCAATGGCATCACGAACGCCGAGTTCTTTGCAGCCGATCTCAGTCAGGACCTGCGTGGCGAAGCCTGGGTGAAGCAGGGTTTCGACAAGCTCCTGCTCGACCCGCCGCGCACGGGTGCCGATGCCTGCATCCCGCAGCTGCCGCTGGAGGGCGTGCGGCGCATCGTCTACGTGTCCTGCCACCCGGGCTCGCTGGCGCGGGATGCTGGCATCCTGGTGCGCGAACATGGCTACCGCCTGGTTTCAGCAGGGGTGATGGACATGTTCCCGCATACGGCCCATGTCGAATCCATCGCCCTGTTCGAGCGCTGAACATGCTGCTGATCGGTATCGAGGGTCATACGCTGCGCGCCGCCGAGGCTGCTTGGGTCGCCCATCCCGCCGTGGCGGGCGTGGCGCTGTTCCGCCGCAACTATGGCGACCCCGCACAGCTGCGCGCGCTGGTGGCGCAGGTTCGCGCGGCCAGTCCTTCGCCGCGCCTGCTGGCGGTGGATCAAGAGGGCGGTCGGGTGCAGCGCTTCGTCGAGGGCTTCAGCACGCTGCCGGCGCTGGCGCGTATCGGCGAGCGCTATGCGGGTGAACCTTCGCTCGCGCTTGAGCTGGCCCGGCAACATGCGCTGCTGATGGTGGCTGAGCTGCAGGCGCATGGGCTGGACCTTTGCTTCGCACCGGTGGTGGACCTGGGGCGCGGCAGTCGTGCGATCGGTGACCGCGCCTTCTCCGCCGATGTCGATGCGGTGTGCGCATTGACCAAGGCCTACGTCCTCGCGATGCAGGCAGAGGGGATGCCCGCCATCCTCAAGCATTTCCCGGGGCACGGCTCGGTGCTGCAGGACACCCACGTGGATGTGGCTGTGGATCCGCGTGACTGGAGCGCGATTGTGGAAACCGACCTGCGGCCCTTCGTCTCCGGCATCCAGGCCGGCGCCGCCGCGGTGATGGCGGCGCATGTGCGCTATCCGGCGGTATGCGATCTTCCCGCCGGCTATTCGCGACGCTGGCTTGGTGAGATCCTGCGCGGCGAGCTGGGCTTCAAGGGGGCGATCCTCAGCGACGATATCGGCATGGCAGCCGCGCATTCGGTCGGCGGCGTTCGAGCGCGCGTCACCGCGCATCTCGACGCCGGCTGCGATGTGGTGCTGGCCTGTCATCCCGAACTGGTCGAGGAGGCCATCGCCGCTGTGGAGATGCGCGGTACGGAGACTGCCAATCCGCGTCTCGCCCTGCTGTCGCCGCGCGCCGCGCAGGGCCCTGGGCCGGAAGCGCTGGCGCAGGCGCGTGCTAACCTCGCCGCCCTCGTTTGAACCGGAGCCCGGCATGAAGACCCAGCCGCCCTTGGCCGATGCGCTGCCGCAGTCCGATCTGCTGTTCGATCGGGCCCCGCTGGAGGCGGCGATCCGCCGCATGGCCGAAGAGATCCGCCGCGACTACGCGCAGGACGCGCGGCCGCCGCTGTTCCTCACCGTGATGAATGGCGGCATGCTGTTCGGTGCTTTGCTGGCGCTGGAGCTGGGCTTCGACGTCGAGTTCGACTATCTGCATGCAACGCGCTATCGCGGCGACACCACCGGCCGCGGCGTCGAGTGGCTGCGCAAGCCGGCAGTGCCGCTGCTGAAGCGCCGCGTGCTGCTGATCGACGACATTCTTGATGAAGGCCACACGCTCAATGCGGTGATCCAGGCCTGTGAGGCCGAGGGCGCCGCCGACGTGCGCGTGGCGGTGCTGGCGCGCAAGGTCCACGACCGCTGCGTGCCGGGGCTCAGCGGCGACTATGTCGGCGTCGAGGTGCCGGATCGCTATGTGTTCGGCTTCGGCATGGACTACTACGAGCAGGGCCGAAACCTGCCGGGCATCTACGCGCTGCGTGATTGAAAGCGATGGGGTGGGCGGCGCACACCGGTGTTGCATAGGGTGGGCCCCGGCCCACCATGGGCTCCACACTCGCCCCGTTCATTGGGCGCAAGCGAAAGCCCCGCGGAGCGCGCGCACGACGAAAGCGTGGGTAGATCGGGATGACGCACATGATCGCGTAGCTGGGTAATGCCGAGGCCACGGTGGGCCAGGGCCCACCCTATGGGATGCGCGATAAGGTGGGCCCGGCTCACCGTGAGCTTGCCACCCGCTCCGGTCAATGACGCTCGCAGGCCGGTCCGCAGCGCTTCAACACTTCAATTCAACACCGCTCCTGGAGCCGCTGATGGGCATGGACAATTCCGACATCGTATTGGGCGTGATCGGCGGCACCGGTGTGTATCGCTTGGCCAATCTCGAAGGCGCCGAGGGCATCGAGCTGCATACGCCCTATGGCGCTCCGTCTGGCCCGGTGCGCGTCGGTCGCCTGGCCGGTTTCCGCGTCGCCTTCCTCGCGCGCCACGGCGAGGCGCACAGCGTCGCCCCGCACCGCATCAACTATCGCGCCAACGTGCATGCGCTGCATCAGCTCGGCGTGCGCCGCCTGCTCGGCATCAATGCCGTTGGCGGTATCGGCGAGCGCATGGGCCCGCGCGTGCTGGCCGTGCCGGATCAGATCATCGACTACACCCACGGCCGGCTGGCGAGCTTCTGCGATATGGAAGGCGCCAAGGTCGAGCACGTCGACTTCACCCATCCCTACACGCCGGCGCTGCGTACCGCACTGCTGCGCGCGGGGGCGGCGGCAGGCACGCGCCTTGTCGATGGCGGCACCTACGGTTGCACCCAGGGCCCGCGGCTGGAGACCATCGCCGAGATCGCGCGGATGCGTCGCGACGGCTGTGATCTGGTCGGCATGACCGGCATGCCCGAGGCCGTGCTCGCGCGCGAGCTCGGCATCGACTACGCCAGCCTGTGCCTGGTCGCGAACTGGGCGGCGGGCTGCGGTGACGAGGCCGAGATCACGATGGATGAGGTGATGGCCAATATGGAGGCAGCCACCGAAGCCGTGCCGGGTCTGCTGGTTGCCCTGCTGGCAGAGATGGCCAAGGCCTGAGTGGTGGAACGGCTGAGCCGCCTCCGCGGCTGACTGGGCGCAGTGGGCGGGAGCGCAGCGCAAGCTTCGGCTGAAGCATTCGGCGGTCTTGGGTTGCGCGCGCCGGGCTGTCGTTCCACGCAGGGCTGAAAGCTGATCAGCCGTCAGACGGTGCCGAGACGTCGCCGCTGATCAGCCGTCCGCGATCCACGTTGGCCTCTTGGGCTGCGGGGCTTGCGAGGGCCAGTGGCCGTCCGGAGGCTGGCCACGAATCCCGAATCCCGAATCCCGAATCCTCAGCCGCCGCGACGCTGGCGCTGGCGGTCCTTCTCGCGCTCCTCGCGCGGCAGGTTGCCGTAGCGGCTCAGGCGATCGCGCAGTTCGACGTCCTGCTTGGGAAAGTAGTCGCCGTCGATGCTGGCCAGGCTGTCGCCGTTGAAGGTCAGCACGAGGTTCTTCACCTCGGGCTCCGAGCCGCGCTGCGACTGTGTGCCAATGTAGTCCCAGCGGTTGGCATGGAAGGGATCGCGCACCGCCGGGCTACCGAGCAGGGCCATGACCTGACGCTTGCTCATGCCCTCGCGCAGCTGGGTCACATTGCGCTCGTCCAGCAGGTTGCCCTGATACACATCCACCTTGTAGAGCACGCCGCAGCCGCTGGCGCCCATGGCAATCAGAACAGACAGAAGGATCGAACGCATCGGGCCAGGTATCCAGGGCAAACGAGAGCCCGATGATACACTGCGGCGCCACCCCGGTCGCCCGCCTGCCATCCGGGGTCCGAACACATTCAGGCGGCGTTTCCGACACCGGGTCGCGCGCCTCAACCTCTGCAGGAGACCCCGATGGAATCGCAGGATCTGCGCCGCGCCGGCCTCAAGGTCACCCACCCCCGCATGTGCATCCTCGAGGTGCTGGAAAGCGCCAGCCCCCGCCACATGACGGCCGAGGACATCTACAAGAAGCTCATCGAGCGCGAAGAGGACATTGGTCTCGCCACGGTCTACCGCGTGCTGACCCAGTTCGAGGCCGCGGGTCTGGTGATGAAGCACAACTTCGAGGGCGGACAGTCGGTGTTCGAGCTCGACCGCGGCCACCACCACGACCACATGGTCGACGTCGATTCCGGCAAGGTCATCGAGTTCGTCAGCGAGGAGATCGAGCGCCTGCAGCACGAGATCGCCGCCAAGCACGGCTACGAGATCGAGGACCACAGCCTCGTGCTGTATGTGCGGAAGAAGAGATGACTGCCGGGAATGGGGAATCGGGAATCGACCGAAGGTCGGACCGCTGCGGCGGTGATTCACCGCGGAGCTCCGCCTCCCTCCCTGGTTTGCTTCGATGGCCGGGCAACGCAAGTGTCCTGAAGGCGCACTGAGCCAAGGGCTCCCTCTGGCGTCCGGCCTCGGGCGGAGGCGTCGGCTGGCGGGCGCCGGCGGAAGGCTCTGCGCACTTGGGCCCTACTCGGGTTAAGCGGCACCCTTGCAAGTATCCGCGCATCTGCTCCAGTCTCGATCCACGGTCTTGAAGCCCGGAAGCGACATCATCGGGCCCGCGCTCGATCTCCTCGCGATTCGTGGCAGCCAGCGACGCAGGCCATCCAAATCCTTCGTCGCGCCATCGCTCCTCGGTCGATTCCCTATTCCCGATTCCCCATTCCCGGCTTCTCAACCATCTGCCGCGCATGCGCCAGCGTGGTCTCGGTGATCTCGACGCCGCCGAGCATGCGGGCGATTTCTTCCACGCGCTGCTCGCTTGAAAGGCGGGTCGGCGCGCTGACGGTGACGCCCTCGCGCTCGCCCTTGCGCACCGAGTAGTGGTGATGGCCCTGGGCGGCGACCTGGGGCAGGTGGGTCACGCACAGCACCTGGCGCTCGGCGCCCAGCGCACGCAGCTTCTGGCCGACGATCTCGGCGACCGCGCCGCCGATGCCGGTGTCCACCTCGTCAAAGACCATGGTCGGGGTGGGGTCGATACCCAGCGTCGCGACTTCGATGGCGAGGCTGATGCGCGAGAGCTCGCCGCCCGAGGCCGTGCGCCGCAATGGCTTGGCCGGCTGGCCGGCGTTGGCTGCGACCAGGAATTCGACGCGCTCGGCGCCGAGCGGCGAGGGCTCGCCGCCGGGCTGGGCTTCGATCTGGATTTCCAGCCGCCCGCCGGCCATGCCGAGTTCGGCCATCAGCGCCGACACGTCCCTCGACAGGGTCTTGGCTGCCTTGGTGCGCAGCGATGTGAGTTTGGCGGCGGCCTTGGACCAGTCGGTGGCCAGCGCCTGCATCCTGGCCTCGATCTTCGCGAGCGCGCCGCCGGCTTCCTCCAACTCCTCGATCTCGCGGGCGATGCCTTCCGCGCAGGCCTTGAGTTCAGCGGGGTCGACGCGATGGCGCCGGCCCAGTTCGTGCAGGCGGGTGAGTTTGCTTTCGATCTCCTGCAGGCGCGCCGGGTCCAGCTCCAGGCTGTCCTGCACCTGGAGGACCAGGGCGGCGGCTTCGCTGGCCTGGATGGCGGCAGATTCGAGCAGCTCGGCGGCCTCGCGCAGGCGCGGCTCGTCCTCGCCGAAGCGGGCGAGGTCGGCGCCGGTCTGACGCAGGCTGCGGGTGAGATCGAAGCCGTCTTCGCCCTCGATGCGGGCGACCGCACGCGCGCAGGCCTCGATCAGGCTGCTGGCATTGGACAGGCGGCGATGGCTCTGGATCAGCTCGGCATAGGCCTGCGGGCTCAAGGCTTCTGCTTCAAGCTCGCCGAGCTGATGGCGCAGCAGTTCGAGCCGCGGGCCGGGATCGGTGGCGGCGCCGGCGATCTGCTCGCGGCGGCGCTTCAGCTGCGCGTACTCCTGGGCCAGTGCGCGCACCGGCTGCAGGGCCTCGTGGGCGCGGGCGAAGCCGTCGAGCAGGCCCAGCTGCTGGGTGCGGTCGAGCAGGGCCTGGTGCTCGTGCTGGCCGTGGATTTCGACCAGGTGCGAGGTCAGCTCGCTGATCTGTCCGACAGTGGCCGGGCGGCCGTTGATCCAGGCCTTGGATCCGCCGTCGGCGCGGACAATACGGCGCACCTCGCAGGCCTCGTCCTCGTCGAGCTCCTGCTCGCGCAGCCATGAAAGGGCGGGGTTGTCCGGCGGCAGACGAAAGGTGGCCGAGAGCTCGGCCCGCTCCGCGCCGTGGCGAACCATGCCGGCGTCGGCGCGGGCGCCGGTCAGCAGCAGCAGGGCATCCACCAGCAGCGACTTGCCGGCGCCGGTCTCGCCCGAGATCACGGTCAGGCCGCCTTCAAGCTGCAGCTCGACTGCGCTGACGATGGCGAAATCCTTGACGAACAGCGTGCTCAGCATGCGGGCATCCGATCCTGGTGCGCGGGCGAGGTGCGCGGCCGCGTGAACCCGGGCGGCGCAAGGGCGCGAACGCTAGCACGCAGGCCGCGGGTCGCCAACACGCCACAAACCCGCGTCAACGCAGGACAGGGCTTGCCTGCGCAGTCCCGAGGCCTTATCTATCTAGGCGATGAGCCGACCCGCCCACCCGCTTGATCCCCGCCACCTTGACGCCCGCGCCCGCGGTCTGCTGCGTGCCCTGATCGCCCAGTACATCCGCGAAGGCGAGCCCGTTGGTTCGCGCACCCTGGCCAAGCACGCCGGTCTCGACATCAGCCCGGCGACGATCCGCAACGTCATGGCGGATCTTGAGGACATCGGCCTGGTCGCCACCCCGCACACCTCGGCAGGCCGCGTGCCAACCGCGCAGGGCTATCGGCTGTTCGTCGACAGCCTGCTGCAGGTCAAGCCGCTGGATCCGGGCGAGATGGACCGCCTGCGCCGCGGCCTGCAGCCACAGCTCGGCACCCAAGGCCTGCTCAACAACGTGTCCGAGCTGCTGTCGGCGGCCACCCACTTCGTCGGCATGGTGACGGTGCCCAAGCGCGAGCAGTTCGCCTTCCGCCACATCGACTTCGTGCCTCTGGACGGCAACCGGATCCTGGTGATCCTGGTGTTCACCGACAACGAAGTGCAGAACCGCATCCTGCACACGCGCCGGCCCTACAGCGCGTCCGAGCTGGAGCAGACCGCCAACTACCTCAACAGCCACTTCGCCGGTCGTGCGCTGTCCGAAGTGCGCTCGCAGCTGTTGCGCGAGCTGAAGGACACCCGCAGCGCGATGGACAGCATTCTGTCGGCGGCCGTGGAAGTCGCCGAGGGTGCCTTCGGCGGTTCCGGGGCGGTGGAGGATGTGCTGGTCGCCGGCCAGACCCGGCTGATGGGCGTGCAGGACCTGTCCGATCTCGACCGTCTGCGCGAGCTGTTCGAGGCCTTCTCGCGCAAGCGCGAGCTGCTGCAGCTGCTCGAAGGCTGCGCCACCGCCCAGGGCGTGCGCCTGTTCATTGGCGAGGAGTCCGGCGTGGCCCCGTTCGGCGGCTGCAGCCTGGTGACGGCGCCCTACGGCGCCGACGGCAAGGTGCTGGGCGTGCTGGGCGTGATCGGCCCGACCCGCATGGCCTATGAGCGCGTCATCCCGATGGTGCAGGCCACCGCCGAAGTGCTGGGCGCGGCCTTGAATCGGGCGCAGCAGGCCCAATAAACGCCCCGCCGCGGGGCGAAGCATGCAATCCCTTCACGCTGCGAAAGGGCGGCCGGTCGATCCGCCCCTTCGCCGCCGCACGCCTTTGAATTCCATTTCGCAAGGAGTCGCCATGAGTCAGGAACCCCAGCCCGTCGCGGGTCAGGAACACCCCGAACCGCAGAGTGAGGTCGAGCTGCTGTCGGCCCGCATCGATGAGCTGCAGATGGCCCTGATGATGGTCCGCGAGGAGCAGCTGCGCGAGCGCGCCGATCTGGAGAACCAGCGCAAGCGCATGCTGCGCGACGTCGAGCACGCGCGGAAATTCGCCAACGAGCGCCTGCTGGGTGACCTGCTGCCGGTGCTGGATGCGCTGGAGCGCGGCATCGAGACCGCCGGCGGCGATTCCGCGGTGGCCGAGGGCCTCAAGCTGACCCAGCGCGAGCTGCTGAAGGTGGCCGAGAACAATGGCCTGAAGCAGCTGAACCCGGCCGGCGAGGCCTTCAATCCCGAGCACCACCAGGCGGTGAGCGCCCAGCCCAGCGCCGAGCATGCTGCCGGCACCGTGCTGCAGGTGTTCCAGAAGGGCTATCTGCTCAACGAGCGCCTGCTGCGACCGGCCATGGTCGTGGTGTCGCAGTAGTCCGCAGCGCATTCGAAGGCGAGGCCTGCATCGCGAGCGCAACGCAGCGCTTGAATCCCGCAGCGCACCGCCCCATGTATCGAGCCAGTGAAGGCCTGGTGTCCAGGCCACGCAAGAAACCTCAAGGAGCACACACCATGGGCAAGATCATCGGCATCGACCTCGGCACCACCAACTCCTGCGTGGCGGTGATGGAAGGCGGCCAGGCCAAGGTCATCGAGAACTCGGAAGGCGACCGCACCACGCCCTCCATCGTCGCCTTCACCAAGGACGGCGAGACCTTGGTCGGCGCCTCGGCCAAGCGCCAGGGCGTGACCAACCCGAAGAACACCTTCTACGCGGTGAAGCGCCTGATCGGCCGCAAGTTCACCGACGCCGAAGTGAAGAAGGACATCGACCTGGTGCCCTATGGCATCGTCGCCCACGAGAACGGCGACGCCTGGGTGGCGACCGCCGACGGCCGCAAGATGGCGCCGCCGCAGATCAGCGCGGAAGTGCTGGCCAAGATGAAGAAGACCGCCGAGGACTACCTGGGCGAGAAGGTCACCGAGGCCGTGATCACGGTGCCGGCCTACTTCAACGACAGCCAGCGCCAGGCCACCAAGGACGCCGGCAAGATCGCCGGCCTCGACGTCAAGCGCATCATCAACGAGCCGACCGCGGCCGCGTTGGCCTACGGCCTCGACAAGAAGGGCGGTGACCGCAAGATCGTGGTCTACGACCTCGGCGGCGGTACCTTCGACGTCTCGGTCATCGAGATCGCCGAAGTCGACGGCGAGAAGCAGTTCGAAGTGCTGGCCACCAACGGCGACACCTTCCTCGGTGGCGAGGACTTCGACATGCGCGTCATCGACTACCTGGTCGAGGAGTTCCAGAAGGACCAGGGCATCGACCTGCGCAAGGACCCGCTGGCCCTGCAGCGTCTGAAGGACGCCGCCGAGCGCGCCAAGATCGAGCTGTCGTCCAGCCAGCAGACCGAAGTCAACCTGCCTTACATCACGGCGGATGCGTCCGGCCCGAAGCACCTGAGCATCAAGCTCACGCGCGCCAAGCTGGAGGCCCTGGTCGACGACCTGGTCAAGCGCACCATCGAGCCCTGCAAGATCGCGATGAAGGATGCCGGCCTGCGCATGAGCGACATCAGCGAGGTCATCCTCGTTGGCGGCCAGACCCGCATGCCCAAGGTGCAGGCGGCGGTGACCGAGTTCTTCGGCAAGGAGCCGCGCAAGGACGTCAACCCGGACGAAGCCGTGGCCGTGGGCGCGGCGGTGCAGGGCGGCGTGCTGTCGGGCTCGGTGAAGGACGTGCTGCTGCTCGACGTCACCCCGCTGTCGCTGGGCATCGAGACCCTGGGCGGCGTGTTCACCAAGCTGATCGAGAAGAACACCACGGTGCCGACCAAGGCCTCGCAGGTGTTCAGCACCGCCGAGGACAACCAGACCGCCGTCACCGTGCACGTGCTGCAGGGTGAGCGCGAGCAGGCCCGCTACAACAAGTCGCTGGCCAAGTTCGACCTGGCCGGCATCGAGCCGGCGCCGCGCGGCATGCCGCAGGTCGAAGTGAGCTTCGACATCGACGCCAACGGCATCCTGCACGTCAGCGCCAAGGACAAGAAGACCGGCAAGGAGCAGCGCGTCGAGATCAAGGCCGGTTCGGGCCTGTCCGAGGACGAGATCCAGCGCATGGTCGCCGACGCCGAGGCCAACCGCGAAGAGGACAAGAAGTTCCACGAGCTGGTCGGCGCCCGCAACCAGGCCGACGCCCTGATCCACTCGACCCGCGCCGCCATCAAGGAGCACGGCGACAAGGTCGGCGGCGAGGCCATCGGCCGCATCGAGGCCGCGCTGTCGGATCTCGAGAAGGCCATGAAGGGCGACGACAAGGGCCAGATCGAGGCCAAGACCAAGGCGCTGGAGGAAGCCGCGCAGCCGCTGGCGGCCGCCGCGACTGGCCAGGCCGGCCCGGGCCCGCAGGCGCAGGCCGGCGGCTCGGCGCCCAACGACGATGTGGTCGATGCCGAGTTCACCGAGGTCAAGGACGACAAGAAGTGATCTGAGGCCGGGAATCGGGAATGGGGAGTCGGGAATCGTGAAAGCGAGCCCGCTCCCCGTTTCCGTTTCCGGTCGCTGCAACCGGTCGAGCTGGATCGGTATGCGCTGCAGTCTTTCGAGCCCCGCCGTCGGTCCAAGCCTGGGCTCTGACGATTTCCCATTCCCGATTCCCGATTCCCGGCCATGTCCAAACGTGACTACTACCAAGTCCTCGGCGTTGAACGCAGCGCCTCCGACGAAGACCTGAAGAAGGCCTATCGCCGGCTGGCGATGAAGTTCCATCCGGACCGCAACCCGGACGATGCCGAAGCCGAGGCCAAGTTCAAGGAGGCCAAGGAGGCCTACGAGGTGCTGGCCGATGCGCAGAAGCGCCGGCTCTACGACCAGCACGGCCACGCCGCCTTCGAGGGCGGCATGGGTGGCGGTCGCGGCGGCCCCGGCGGTGTCGACATGGGCGACATCTTTGGCGACATCTTTGGCGACATCTTCGGCGGTGGCCGCGGGCGCGGGCGCGGGCCGCGCCGCGGCGCCGACTTGCGCTATGTGGTCGACCTCGATCTCGAAGAAGCCGTCGGTGGCGTCGAGAAGGAAATCGAGATTCCCACCGTGGTCGCCTGCCGCGTCTGCGACGGCAGTGGTTCGGCCGACAGCGAGGTCGAAACCTGTCGCACCTGCGGCGGCCACGGCCGCGTGCGCATGCAGCAGGGCATCTTCAGCATCCAGCAGACCTGCCCGCACTGTGCCGGCAGCGGCAAGACCATCAAGAACCCCTGCAAGACCTGCCACGGCGCGGGTCGCATCGAATCCGAAAAGACGCTGGCGGTGAAGATCCCCGCCGGCGTCGACACCGGCGACCGCATCCGCCTGGCGGGCGAGGGCGAGGCCGGCCCGGCCGGCGCGCCGGCAGGCGACCTCTACGTGGAAGTACGCGTGCGCGAGCACGAGATTTTCCAGCGCGATGGCGACGACCTCTACTGCGAGGTGCCGATCCGCTTCAGCCAGGCGGCGCTGGGCGCGGAGCTGCCGGTGCCGACACTGGACGGCGAGGCCGTGGTCAAGATTCCGGCCGAGACGCAGACAGGCAAGGTGTTCCGCCTGCGCGGCAAGGGCGTGAAGTCCGTTCGCAGCCACAGCAAGGGCGACCTGCTGTGCAAGGTCGTGGTCGAGACGCCGGTCAAGCTGACCAAGCGCCAGAAGGAGCTGCTGGCCGAGTTCGAAAGCACCTTTGAAGGCGCGGACGCGCTCGCCCATTCGCCGCGCGCCACCTCCTGGCTGGACGGGGTCAAGAGTTTCTTCGACAAGATGACCGGCTGAGGCTGTGACGCGCTGCCGAGCGCTCCGGCGCTGGCGCGCGCAGCGACGTGCGGCCGGGTTGCCGGGGCGATTGTGCTGCCGTGCCTGCCGTGGCCTCGGCGCTCAGCGGACGCTTCCGGCCGACATTTGAGAGGCTGAGCTCCGGGACTCCCTGGCACCGCAACGCTGACGTCCCAGGCCGCGTGGCCTCTGCCCCGTGCATCTGGGTCGCAGAGGCGAACACTCCGAGCGCGAGGCGCAGCCCCCTGTTTGCGGGGTGGGCGTCCCCCTGTGCCTGGCCTAGCCTGAGGCGCATGGCCCGGCATGCAGGTTGCGGGCCCTTTGCATTCCGGAGCCCCGCCATGCCGAAATCCCTCGCCCTGATCGCACTGATGGTCGCCGTGACGGCAAGTGCGACGGTGTCAGCCAGCACCACCGTCATGGTCGACCTGCGTCCCGACCTGTCCGGCACCAACTTCGGCCAGCCCTTCCTGCGTGGCAGCACCGGCAAGGTGGATGTCTACATGGAGAACTGTCCGGGCCAGGCCTGCGACGGCACGGAGGTCACGAGCGTGTACCTGCGCCTGCCGCCGGGGCTCAGCTACGTCAGTCATCAGGGCTTCCGCCCGACCTTCGTCACCTGCACGCCGGAGGCGGTGGAGCCCGCCGGGCAGACCATCCGCTGCACCGGTGCCGGCTTGTCGGGCAATCCGCTCGCGATCAACAAGTACAGCGGCGTCGTGTTCGACGTTGCGGTGGCGGCCGACGCGCCGCTCGGTGCCGCGCCGATCTACGTCGGCCTCGACGAGCTGCCGCCGCAGGGCTCGCCGACGCTCGGCCAGTGTCTGCAGGACACCGCGCCGATCTGGTGCGATGTGATGGACCTGGGCATTGCCACGCCGCCCGTGCCGGAGCTGGTTTTCGAGGGCGGCAGCTTCAGCGGCGGCGGGCTTGCGATCGGCGACGAGACCGGCACGGTCACCGCGCAGTTCCGCAACATCGGCGCGGCGGCAGCGACGCGCACCAACATCCAGATCCAGCTGCCGCGCGGCGTGTTCTGGCGTGCCGCCGGCAACGCGTCGAGCCCGGCGGGCTTCAACTGCAGCAGTTCTGGCAGCGTCGATCCCGGCTTCACCCTGAGCTGCAGCAGCAGCGTGGCGCTGAATGCAGGTGCCGGCGGCTTCCTGCGCATCGGTTTGAACCCGGGCGTGCTGACGCCTGGTGCGGTGCCTGTGCTCTACAGCATCGACAGCCTGCAGGCGCCGGCGGCGCAGGGGCTCGACGTGTGTGCTGCGAATCCCGAACGGGCGGAGTGTCTGCTGCTGGAGGTGCCGCTGCGCAACGGCTGCGAAGGCCGGCACGGCATGGACGGGATCTTCTGCAGCGGCTACGAGACCCCTGCGGGCTGAGAGCCTGTGACGAGGCGGCCTGCCCTCGGCGGCCGCCTCTGGACGTGTGTTGCGACATTGAGCTACCGGCACTGCGCGGTGATGTGGTTCGCGAGACTCCCCTGCATTCGCGCGGCGCTTTGCCAACAAGGCCTGGCGGCGACCTTCTCGCGGTCGGGCGGGCCGCTTCGCAGCCAGGTCCTGCGTGCATGGAGCGTGTGCCTGGGTCTGATCAGGTCTGGCGCAGGAAACGCATGTGCCAGTTGGTTTCCCAGCTCCGTCCTCCATCCGCAGAGAAGGCCTGCTGCCACAGCGGTCCACCCGGATCTCGCGGCAGCCAGCGGAAGCGCACGCGGATGGCGCGTCCCGCCAGTCGGTCCTCCGCGAAAAACAGCCCCTCGTCGCCCGCGAAGCCGCCGCGCACCGGAACGTCGAGCTGGCTGGGTTGGCGGCCATCCAGCCACCAGATCGACCACTGCCGCGTCGCCGGGTCGAAGCTGCGCAGCGACACCGCTCGATAGTGGCCGGCCGGCAGCTCCAGATGGTTGTCATCGACGTTACCGAATCCACCAAGCAGTGGTCGCGCTTCACAGTGGCCCTCGAATACCTGCCAGTCGCTGGCGCCGGCAAGTCGCGTCTGCAGGCGGCGATGCTCGACCCGCCAGCGGCCGATTAGGAAATCGAAGTCGGAAGGCGTGCCCGCGAGCGGGGAAGCGGGCGGATCGAGAGTCATTGCGAGTCCTTGGCGAGTGGATGGCGGTCGTTGGCTTGCGCCGGGGACTCCTGGTTGCGATGCGCTTGCTCGCGAAAGCTTCAGGACTCCGGCGTGCGACAGTCTCCGCACCAATACCTGCCAGGTTGTGTCATGTTTTATGCCGGTCCACTGCCGGACGTCCACGATGCGCGCCAGTCGCCTGCTGTCGATCCAGATGCTGCTGCAGGCGCGCGGGCGCATCAGCGCTACCGAACTGGCAGTGCGGCTCGAAGTCTCGGTGCGCACCCTCTACCGCGATGTCGACGAGCTGAGTGCGGCTGGTGTGCCGATCTACGCCCAGCGCGGCCGCAACGGCGGCTTCGAGCTTGCCCCTGGCTGGCAGACACGCCTGACCGGGCTGACCGAGGCGGAGTCGCAGGTGGTGTTGTTGGGCGGCCTGGAAGGGCCAGCGGCTGATCTCGGGCTGGCCGCCGAGGTGTCTGCGGCTCGGGAGAAGCTGCTCGGTGCCCTGCCGCAGGCGGCGCGCGCACAGGCACTCAAGGTCGGGGATCGCCTGCATCTGGATCCACTCGACTGGTATCGCGCTCAGACGCCGGCGCCACTGCTGCGCGTTGTTGCTTCGGCGCTCTGGACGGACAAGGCGCTGGCAATCGATTACGCCAGCTGGCGCAAGCGATCGGAACGCACCGTGCAGCCGCTGGGGCTGGTCAGCAAGTCAGGCAACTGGTACCTGGTTGCCCAGATGAACGGTCGCACCAGTACGTTCAAGGTGGCCAGCATCCTCAGCGCTACCGAATTGGGCAGCGCGTCGAAGCGGCCCCGCGGGTTCGATCTGGCGGACTACTGGCAAGCGTCGGTACAGCGCTTCGAGCGCGAGCTGTACTCGCAGCGCGCGACCGTACTGGCAACACGGGAAGGCCTTCGCGCCTTGGCGGATCTGAGCAGCGCGAATGCGGCTGCAGTGGCGCAGGCAGGGCCACGCAGGCGCAAGGACGGCCGGATCAGGCTGAGGATTCCGACCGAGAGTATCGAAAGGGCCAGTGCCCAGCTGCTGGCGCTTGCACCGGAAGTCGAGGTGCTGGATCCGCCCGCGCTGCGGGCAGGAATCAAGGAGCGCCTGGCGATGGCGAACGTGCTCTATCGCCGGGGGGCGCCCACCTAGAGCTGCAGCCCGCCGGCGCAGGGCGCCAGCGGGCGGTACATCAGGATTACAGCTTGCCGCGGGTACGCAGATCGCGGCGGAGGCGATTGCGACGGCGACGCAGGCGGGCCAGTTTCATGGCAGGGTCCTTGGTTTGGGTGGAAAGGGGCGCGGATTGTCGCATGGCGGGCGGGTTCGCGCTTGCGGAGCGGTTCTGGGCGCGCGTGGAGCGGGCCGGGGTGCAGGCCATGGTGGGCCAGGGCCCACCCCATGCAGGCGCATGCGTTGCGCGCTCCCGCCTGCATCGCTTGCTACGGCTGAGCCCCACGCGAGTCCCCCTGGCGAGCTGCGAGGGAGCACCCGAGACGAGACGCCAGGGAGTGCCTCAGACGAGACGCCAGGGAGCGCCTCAGACGAGACGCCAGGGAGCGCCTCAGCCGAGCCCCTCTCCCCTCGTGGGAGAGGGGTTGGGGAGAGGGGGCAGGGTGTGCATCACCCCTCGCCAGCACTGCTGTTCTGGCTTCAGCAGATGCAGCGGCGGCCGCGGCAGGCGGATGCAGCTCACGCCGACGCGCGCAGACGCGCGCTCCCACGTTCAGTCGCCGCCCCAATCACTGTCAGCTGCATTACTCTCGAACGTTTCGCCTCCGCGCCGCCGGCCGCCCACATGGCGCTGCGGCTGACCAGACCAGCGCCGGAACATCAGGCCGAGCGCGAGCACGCCTGCGACAACACCAATGAGGTAGCCCCACAGCTCGCTGCCGCTGATGCCAATCGCGATCAGGGCGACTGTCCACAGCACCGTCTCGGCGACGATCCCCATGCAACCGAGCTCCAGCAGCCCGGGCCCGGATTCTCTGGCGCCCGACGAGTCATTGCCGCTGGCGCGATCGCTCACTCCTCCTCCTGCCGCGTGAACCCCGCCACCAGCTGCGCCTGGATGTTCGGCGGCACCGGTTCGTAGTGGCTCAGGCTCAGGGTGTAGCTGGCCTGGCCGCTGGTGAGCGCGTTGAGGCGGGTCTGGAAGCTGGCGAGCTCCGCCAGCGGTGCCAGGCCCTGGATGCGCAGCTGGCCGGGCAGGGCGGCGCGGGTGCCGGTGACCTGGCCGCGATGGCCGGCGAGGTCGCCGCTGACGTCACCGACGTGCGACTCGGGCGCCAGCACCTCGACCTGTACGATCGGCTCAAGGATCACCGGCTTGGCCTCGCGCACCGCGGCCTGCACGGCCTTGCGCGCGGCGCTGACGAAGGCGACTTCCTTGCTGTCGACGCTGTGGTACTTGCCGTCATAGACGGTGACCTTGAGGTCGACCAGGGGATAGCCGGCGATCACGCCATGCGCGCAGGCCTCGTGCACGCCTTTCTCGACGGCGGGGATCAGCGAGCCCGGAATCACGCCGCCTTTCACCGCATCGACGAACTGCAGGCCGGCGCCGCGCGGCAGCGGCTCGATGCGCAGGTACACCTCGCCGAACTGGCCGGCGCCGCCGGTCTGCTTCTTGTGGCGGTGATGGCCCTCGGCGGGCGCGCTGATGGTTTCGCGATAGGCGATCCGCGGCGGTTCGGTCTGCACCTCGAACTTGTAGACCTCGCGCAGGCGCTCGATCAGCACGCGCAGGTGCAGGTCGCCGAGCCCGTAGACCAGGGTCTGGCCGGTCTGCGCACTCTGCTCCAGCTTCAGGCAGGGGTCTTCCTCGACCAGGCGGTGCAGCACATCCCAGAGGCGCTGCTCGTCGCCGTGGCGGGTTGGCGCGATGGCGAGGCCGTGCACCGGCTCAGGCAGTTTCAGCGGCGCCAGATGCAGGTGGGCATCCTCGGCGGCATCGTGCAGCACCGCGTCCAGATGCAGCTCGTCGAGCTTCGCCACCACGCAGATCTCACCCGGTAGAGCTTCCTCGATCGGCACCTGGGTCTTGCCCTGCAGGGCGAACAGGTGCGCTACGCGCACGGGCTTGCGGGCATGGCCGACGTAGAGCTGCATGTTCCGCCGCAGGGTGCCCTGGTGCACGCGCACGAAGCCGAGCTTGCCGAGGAACGGGTCGCTGCGCTGCGCGAACACATGGGCGAGCACGTGTGCATCAGCTTCGATGCGCACCTCGACCGGCACAGAATCCTCGCCCTCGCTGCGCTCGAACACCGGTGGGTTGGCCTCCAGCGGATTGGGCAGCAGCTTCTCGATGCAGGCCAGCAGCTCGGGCACACCGACGCCACTCTTCGCAGCGGTGAACAGCACCGGGACGAGATGGCCCTCGCGCAGGGCCTGCTCGAGCGGCGCGTGCAGCTCCGAGGCCGGCACATCGCCCTCGTTTAGGTAGCGCTCGACGAAGCCGGGATCGACTTCGACGACCTGTTCGACCAGGGCGCGATGCGCCTCGTCGACCGAGCCGAAGTCGGAGGCGCCGTTGCTGGCGAAGAAGCAGTCCTGCACGCCGCCTGCGTTCGGCAGGTTGAGCGGCAGGCACTCGCGACCGAAGGTCTCGCGGATCTGTTCCAGCAGCCCTGGCAGGTCGATGCCGGGGGCGTCGATCTTGTTGATCACGATGACCCGGTCGCGCAGGCGCTCCGCGGCGGTCTCCATCGCGCGCTGCGCCATCAGCTCGATGCCGCGCTGGGCGTCGATCACCACGATCGCGGTCTCGACGGCTTCAAGCGCAGGCAGGGCATGTCCGCTGAAATCCGGCGCGCCCGGCGTGTCGATCAGATGCACGCGCAGGCCGTCGTGCTCGAAGTGCAGCAGGCTCGATGCCAGCGAGTGCTGCATGCGCTTCTCGATCGGATCGAAGTCGCTGACCGTGCTGCCTTTCTCGATGCTGCCCGCCTGCGGGATGGCGCCCGCCGCGAGCAGCAGACTTTCCGCGAGCGTGGTCTTGCCGCTGCCGGCAGGGCCCAAGAGGGCCAGGGTGCGGAGTCGGGTCAGGTCAGCCATGAGCGATCCCCTCTTGCCTTGCGCACTGGCGCCGAGTGTAGACCCGCGTCGCGGGCTGGGACAGTGTGTGTGCGCCCTGCTCCTGAGACAGGCAGCAGGGGGCTGCAGCACAACTGATCCAAGGCTGACGCATCCAGCAGGCTGCGCGGCATCGGGAGGCGATGAGCCCTATGAGCATCACTCTGGTGGTAGATCACGAGACAGCGCTGGCACTGCATGGGCAGGTCCACGCCCATCCGGTGCAGCGCGCAATTGAAAGCGCTGGCGGCGCGGTGTTTCCGATGCCCGCGTACGCGCCGGACGAGCCCGGGGCACGCACCTTCATCATCGAGTCACCGGCCGAGTCGGCGCTGGCGGAGCGCCTCCAGCGCATGCCCGGCGTCGAAGCCTGCTACCTGAAGCCGGACGACGCGCCGCCCTGAGTCGCAGCGCGCGTCTTCGAGGCGCACGCAAACACCCCTGCAGACATCGAAACGGAGCGCGTGACCGCGCTCTGGCGGCACCCGCCTGCCCCGCAGGCGGCCCCAACCATGAGGAGGAAACGCTATGCCCAGGAACACGAACAAGTCCCGCGGCGATGGCCCGGGCAACGAAGGTGGCGGCGCGCCCGCCAGCCCGCGCGAACTGGTGGTGATGATGAAGCCGGAGGCGGAGGTGGCGACCTTCGCCGACGGCATGCGCAGCCGCTCCGGCATGAGCCTGTCCAAGCTCGACAAGGTCTTGAAGAGTGCGGGCGCGGTGATGCATCCGCTGTTCGGCGCCAGCGAGGATCGCGTGCGCGCCGACAGCGCGGCGGCGGCTGCGCCCGAGATGCTCGATGCCGCGGCCTTCTACCAGGTCGAGGCCGCCGACAGCGAGCTCGATGCGCTCGCAGAAGCGCTGGCGGCGATGGATGCGGTCGAGGCTGCCTACGTCAAGCCGCCGAGCTATCCGGCCGCGCTGTTCGAGGACATCGCGGCGCTGCCCGATGCGCCTCCCACCACCACGCCCGACTTCAGTGCGCGCCAGCACTATCTGAATGCCGCGCCGGGCGGCGTGGATGCGCGCTGGGCCTGGACCCAGAACGGCGGCCGCGGCCGCGGCGTGCGGATCATCGACATCGAGGGCGCCTGGCGCTACACGCACGAGGACCTTCGTCAGAACCAGGGCGGCGTGATCGGCGGCACGCAGTCCAGCGACATCGGCTGGCGCAACCATGGCACAGCGGTGATCGGCGTGTACGGCGGCGACAACAACGCCTTCGGCATCACTGGTATCGCCTCGGACGCCAACTGCCGCGCCTACTCGATCTTCGGCTCAGGGAACTCTTCGTCGGCCGCCATTCGCGCAGCGGCGCAGCGCCTGCAGGCGGGCGACATCCTGCTGATCGAGCTGCACCGGCCGGGCCCGCGCTTCAACTTTGCCGGGCGCGCGGATCAGCGCGGCTACATCGCCATCGAGTGGTGGCCGGATGACTTCGCTGCCATCCAGTTCGCCACCAGTCGCGGGGTGATCGTCGTCGAGGCCGCCGGCAACGGCGCCGAGAACCTGGACGATGCAATCTACAGCGTGCGCCCGAACGGCTTTCCCGCGTCCTGGCGCAATCCCTTCAATCGCGCCAACCCGGACTGCCGCGCGGTGATCGTGGGCGCCGGCGCGCCACCCACCGGCAACCACGGGCCGGATCGCTCGCGGCTGGACTTCTCCAACTGGGGCGCCTGCGTCGATGCCCAGGGCCACGGGCGCGATGTCTGCACCGCCGGCTACGGCAATTTGCAGGGCGGCGGCAACGAAGACCTCTGGTACACCCACACCTTCAGCGGCACCTCGTCGGCCAGCCCGGTGGTGGTCGGCGCCCTGGCCTGCGTGCAGGGCATGCTGCGCGCCCGCGGTGCGACCCTGCTGACCCCGCTGACCGCGCGTGCGCGTCTGCGCGCTACCGGCAGCCCGCAGACCGATGCGCCGGGACGCCCGCGCACGCAGCGCATCGGCAATCGCCCGGACATCCGCGGGATCTGGAACGCACTGTTCCCGAAGTCGGCGATCAAGGACGCCGTCGACGGCAAGGTGGGCGTGAAGGACGTCAAGGACATCAAGGAGTTCAAGGAAAAGGACGGCAAGGAACTCAAGGACAAGGAGCTCAAGGAGAAGGAGATCAAGGAGCTGAAGGAGAAGGACGCCAAGGAGTTCAAGGAGAAGGACCTGAAGGAGAAGGAAAAGGACATCAAGGAGCTCGAGAAGAATCCGGTCGAGAAGATCAAGGACGTGCAGGAAGGCGGTCTCAAGGTGCGCGAGGTGATCGGCGGGCCGGCCACTGCGGATCTCGAATCGCGCGTGCTGGCGCTGGAAGCGAGGCTCGGGCACTTCATCGGCAGCGAGCTGCGCCCGGAAGTCGGCGCTGCCGCGTATGGCGATGAATCGGATCGGCTGGAGCGCCTGCGGCAGGAGGCCGAAGCCCAGCTCGATGCGGCCAAGTCCGCCAAGGATGCAAAGGATGCGGAGGTCTGAGCAGGCGTCGCGTATCCGTGCAGCAACCGAACAGAAGCGGATCTGCGGGTCATGGGCATGGCCGGCGCTGCCCCGGCCGGTCATGTCCCCGGGCGGCAAGGGAGGGAGGGGTGCATGTACGCGGTGATCTGTGATCCCGGCGATCGATCGGCCCTGTGGGCCGTGGATCGTCTGCGCGCCCGCCTGGGTGAGGTGCGGCTGGTGGCGATGGATCTGTTCGGCCTCGGCGCCGCCTTGCGCTGGCAGCTGGAAGCCGGTACTGCGCCGAGCGCGAGCCTGCGGCTTCCGGACGGCAGGACGTTCGATACCCGCAGCTGCCGCGCAGTGCTGAACCGCGCGCAGGCCTTTCCGCGGCTGGGCGGCAGCGACGCCGAAGCCGCCTATGTGCGCGAGGAGCTGGCGGCGATCAGCCTGGCCTTTCTCGCCGCCTTCGGCGCGCGCATCTTAAATCGGCCCGATCCCCTGCACCCGGGCGGGCGGCTGCTGTCCACCGCAGCCTGGCGTCGACTGGCGGCGCGCGCGGGCTTGCCGGCCGCTGCTGTCGCAGTGGGAGGCACGGCGGCCCCGACGCCGCCCGCGGTGCATCGCAGCCTCGTGATCGGCGAGAAGGTGCTCTCAGCTGAGCCCGCGATCGCAGGTCTGTCGCGCAGTCTTGCCGCGCTCAGCGGGCATTCGATCCTGGGCCTCGGCTTCAGCGCCGAGGGTGCCTTGTGCGAGGCCACCGCCTTGCCTGATTTTTCGTGGGGCGGCGAGGAGGCTGCCGATGCGCTGGCCGAGCTTCTGGAGGGCGCCCGATGATCCTGCTGGTGGGCAGTCGTTCCGATGGACCAATGGCCTGCGTGCATTCGGCGCTGGAGCGTCTCGGCGTCGAGCCCGCGTGGGTCGACTATGAGCGCCCCTTGCGTTCCGGCAGGCTGTACGCCGCGGGTGCCCGACTTGAGGCGATGCTGGTCCAGGACGATGGCGTCGAGCTCGATCTGTCCGGCGTAAGCGCGGCCTACGCGCGCTCGCTCGACCATCGACGCTTTGCCGGCTACCGGGCGCTGGATGCGTCGGCGCGCGCTGGCTGCGACCAAGCCCACGAGGTCCTGGCCTGCTATCTCGAGATCGGCGAGGCGCGCGTGCTCAATCCGGCCGAGGCCATGGCCAGCAACCGTTCCAAGCCCTATCAGATCAGCCTGATCCGGGAGCTGGGCTTTGCGGTGCCGCCGACTCTGATCAGCAACCAGCCCGAGGCGGTGCGCGAGTTCCTCCGGCAGCATGGCCGCGTCATCTACAAGAGCGCGTCGGCGGTGCGCTCCATCGTTCGTGAACTCGATGCGGAGGCGCTGGACCGGCTGGACGCGATCCGCACCTGCCCGGTGCAGTTCCAGGCCCTGATGGAAGGCCTGGACATACGCGTGCACGTGGTGGGCAGCGAGGTGTTCGCGACAGCCTGCGCCAGCCCGGTGATCGACTACCGCTACGCGCAGGGCGAGAGCAGCCTGAGCCCCTGCGTGCTGCCCGATGACGTCTCCGCGCGCTGCGTCGCGCTGGCGCAGGGCCTCGGCCTGCCGGTGGCCGGTGTCGATCTCAAGCGCCACCCGGACGGCAGCTGGACCTGCTTCGAGGTCAATCCCTCGCCGGGGTTCTCGTGGTTCCAGCACAGCACCGGACAGCCCATCGCGGACGCGATCGCGCGACTGCTGCTCGCCGCCTGATGTGGTGGCCAGTTGGGCCCTGTTGATACCCACGCTGAAGGCTCCACCGGCACACCGTGGGGCGAAGACATGCACTGGCCCCGCGCCTTCGGCCGGCCTGCGCTGCCAGCGCACGGAGCGCGCAGGGTGCCGGTGGATCTGCAGCCGACGCCGTGTCGGAACGGTCCATAGCGGCCCTGTCCGCGCCACCCGGAGGGCTCTCGGCATCCCCGCAATGGCAGGGATGCCGAGAGCAGCGGTTCAACGCATCCCGCCTCGGCGGCACACGTCGAGGCAGCTGCTGCGATTACCCCGCCGGCATCGCCGGGATGTACTGCAGCGATGCACCCGGTCCAAGCGGCAGGCCGAAGGCGATCCAGAAGGCGAACAGGGTCGCCCAGCCGATAAAGAACACGATGGAGTAGGGGATCATTGTCGCCACGACGGTGCCGATGCCGGCCTTGGGTTCGTAGCGCTGCAGGAAGGCGATGACCAGGGCGAAGTAGCTCATCATCGGGCTGATGATGTTGGTCACCGAGTCGCCCACGCGGTAGGCGGTCTGCGTGACTTCGGGCGAGTAGCCCAGCAGCATGAACATCGGCACAAACACCGGGGCCATCAGCGCCCACTTGGCCGAGGCCGAGCCCATTGCCAGGTTGACCACGGCGGTCAGCAGGATGAAGCACAGCAGCAGCGGGATCTTAGGCAGGCCCAGGGCCTTCAGGAACTCCGCGCCCTCGACGGCGAAGATCAGGCCGAGCTGGGTCCAGTTGAACAGCGAGACGAACTGCGCGGCGAAGAACACCAGCACCAGGTAGGAGCCCAGCGTCTGCATGGACTTGCTCATGCCGTTGATGACGTCGGTATCGCTCTTGATGGTGCCCGCGCCGACACCGTAGGCGATGCCGATCAGGGCGCCGGCGACGAAGATCAGGGCAACGATGCCGTGCAGGAAGGGCGTCAGCGCCTTTAGCAGGTCCGGTTCGCCCGGAATGCGCAGCCAGCCGCTCTCGGGCACGGTGGCCAGCAGCAGGGCGGCGGTGAACGCGAGGGTGGCGAGACCGGCCCAGGTCAGGCCGCGCTTTTCGGCGGCCGACAGCGGCTCGATCTTCTCGTCGCCGAGACCATAGGCACCGTCAGGGAAGCGGCGAGCGACAATCTTCTCGGTCACGAACCAGCCGAGCAGGGTGATGATCGGCACCGAGGCCTGCATGAAGAACAGGTTGGCGGCAGGGCTGACGACGTATTCCGGATCGACGATGCGCGCGGCTTCCTGCGACAGGCCCGACAGCAGCGGGTCGATGGTGCCGAGCAGCAGGTTGGCGGAGTAGCCGCCCGAGACGCCCGCGAACGACGCGGCGATGCCGAGGATGGGATGGCGCCCGGCGGCGACATAGAGCAGGCCGGCCAGCGGCACCAGCAGCACGTAGCCGATCTCGCTGGCCATGTTCGACATCACGCCAGCGAACACTACGATCGGCGTCAGCAGGAAGCGCGGGGCATTCAGTACGACGATGCGCAGACAGGCGCCGATCAGGCCGGAATGCTCGGCAACGCCGATGCCGATGAGCGCCACTAGCACCGTGCCCAGCGGGGCGAAGCTGGTGAAGTTGGTCACCAGACTGCCCATGATCCGGTGCAGGCCTTCGATGCTCAGCAGGTTGACCGGTGCCACCGCCTCGCCGGTCTTCGGATGCGCCACCGAAATGTCGAACTGCGCGGCCACGAAGCTGAGGAACACCACCAGCACGGTCAGCAGGAAGAACAGGGTGGCCGGATGCGGCAGCAGGTTGCCGGCGCGTTCGACCACGTTGAGGAAGACGTCGATGGCGGAGCGCCGCGGCGCGGCGGGGGTCTGGCTCATGGGCGTGTCTCTGGCTAGCGGGGCGGCGCAGTAGGGCCGCGAGGGCTCGCGACTATACAGGGCCGGCGTTTGGCGCCGGCCCTGTGGGATTGGGGATTCGGGATTGGGGATTCGATAGAAGCAGCTCGTCGTAGGGTTGGGCCAGAAGACGGACAAGCGCTGTCGAGTGCTTTGCGACCGCTGCACATGTTGCGACTTTGGGAACCGCCCCCGTTGGCCTTTTCGTATCCGCGGCCCGCTTCTGCGAACCCCGTGCCCGGCCCTCGCGCACAGCGCTCGGGCGTTCGTCGGCTCGCGCGGCGATGCCGCGCAAGCGAGCCGCCTGCCTCCGGCCCGGCCCTCGCGTACAGCGCTCGGGCGTTCGTCGGCTCGCGCGGCGATGCCGCGCAAGCGAGCCGCCTGCCTCCGGCCCGGCCCTCGCGTACAGCGCTCGGGCGTTCGTCGGCTCGCGCGGC